>Ga0208158_1000037_pt1 | contig 90220 bp, 98 predicted proteins | sample 8_EtaG_FD_184081 | JGI IMG/M metagenome (GOLD analysis project Ga0208158, IMG submission 184081) | Marine viral communities from the Subarctic Pacific Ocean - 8_ETSP_OMZ_AT15162 metaG (SPAdes) (version 2) | ecosystem: Environmental > Aquatic > Marine > Oceanic | place: Pacific Ocean | collected...
AAGGCATGTTGCTTTCATGCAGTGGATGCTTGAAAACTATGATGAAATAGTAAATGAGTGGGAAGCGAGCGACATAACGGAGGCGAGTGAATGATTGACACAGACAAATATACAGGACACACACCTGCGCCGTGGAAGACAGGTGGAACTGACATACAGGCTATCAAGGTGTGGACTGTTGATGGTTTTGATGAAGATGATAATTGGATTTTAGCACCAAGGGCTGACCAACTACTTGCTGTTGACGCACCACTTCTCCTTGAGGAAGTCAAGCGGTTGCGTGAAGAAACCAAGTGGCTTCGTGACCGCCTGTGTCGTGTCATTGGTTATGACTACTGCAAACACGAATACGAGAAGCACTTTGGTAGGGAGATGATTGAATGATTGACACAGACAAATACGAAAAACACTTGATAGACAAAGCAGTAGAGGACAACTCACAGGTTTGGGTTTGGAAGAACTGGATGCTCAAGAATGCTGAAACAATTGAACAACACAAGGCTACTGCCGCACTACTGAACGACGCACCACTTCTCCTTGAAGAAGTCAAGCGGTTGCGTGAAGCGATTGAGCGTGCTCTTGCTGGTATGGTAGGTATGAAAGTGAATCGTCCTGTGCAAAATATATTGGAGGAGGCGATTAAATGAAGGTGACAACACACAAGCACAGTGACAAGTACGGACAGCGGCTGGCACTTGACTTCCCCTACTCAGCGGATGCCAAAGACCGACTCAAGAGTGAGTTGCCCTTCCCTATGACCAAGTGGGAGTCGTCCATGCGTGCATGGTCAATCAAGAACGAGCCCTCCATCATCAAGCAGGCGGCAGACATCCTCACTTCATTTGGTATGGACTGCTCAGAGATGTACAGTATGGTCGAAGGCGTCACCGTTCGTGACCCCAACAAGGCATGGGTCGAAGCACGAGGCAAGCGACTCATACTACACTGGCCGTGGATTCAGGACAAGATACTGCGTGACGATGTCAGGTTGGCTGTGCGAGCAGTGACAGGGCGTAAGTGGAACGCTGACAAGAAAGAGTGGAGCATCCCCATCGGTCAAGCGACGACGCTGTACAATCTGATGGAGCCAATCTATTTACCACTCGCACAGGCTATCATGGAATGCGATGCTGTGTCAGCAGAAGTTGACGAGAGCATCAACCGTGTGGAGATGAGCGGTGCTGTTGAGTTGAAGCCTGTCGATGCAGAGGAACTTGACCAGCGACTCAGTGTAGTACTGCCTGCTGGCCTTGAACTCTATCCGTTCCAGAAGGTCGGCGTGGCATTTGCCGAGGCGTCCCATGGTCGTTGCCTCATCGGTGATGACATGGGTGTGGGCAAGACCATCCAAGCACTTGCCTATGCCGCACTCTATCCCAAGGAGCGACCGCTGGTCATCGTGTCCCCTGCCAATGTCAAGTACAATTGGAAGAAGGAGGCGACCAAGTGGTTGCCCAACGAGTCAGTGCATGTGGTTGACAGTGGCAAGGCCAGTGCCTTTGAGCCAGCCGACATCATCATCATCAACTACGACCTGATGAACAAACAACAAGACCGGCTGGCTCAGTTGAGCCCAGCCATTACTGTCTTCGATGAGATTCACTACCTCAAGAACAGCAAAGCACAGCGTACCGCCGCATCAATCAGAGTCGGACGGCTCAGTCAGAAAGTGATTGGCCTGTCTGGTACAGCGATTTCCAGCAGACCTGCTGAGTTCTTCAACTCACTCAACCTCCTCAGTTCCTCTCAGTTCCCCAGCGAGTGGGACTTCAAACAAAGGTACTGCGACCCATGGCACAACGGCTTCGGCTGGGACTTCAAGGGTGCAAGCAATACCAAAGAACTCAACGAGCGTACTCGTGACATGTGCATCCGTCGGCTCAAGAAGGAAGTGCTGACCGAACTACCTGACAAGGTACGGCAGTTCATTCCGATTGAACTGTCCAAGTCAGAGCGCAAGGAGTACGACGACAAACAAGACGAGTACTACTACACCATGGACTCGCACTACGCACATGAGATTCCATTACCGAAGGGCTTCATGCTCAACATGCTCAGTGACCTGCGCCACATCTGTGGTCGCATGAAGGTACCGAGGGCTGTCGAGTGGATTGGTTCACGGTACGACTTGACGGATGGCAAACCATTGGTTGTCTTCTGTCACCACAAGGATGTACTGTCAGGCATTGCTGACCAACTCAGCGCCCTCAAACAGTACACTCACATCAGGCACGACCGCATCGACGGCAGTGTCAGTTCCAAGCGACGGCAGGAGATTGTCGAGTCCTTCCAATCAGGTGGGCTGGATGTACTGCTGTGCAATACCATCGCCGCCAAGGAAGGCATCACGCTGACTGCGGCAGACACAGTCCTCTTCATTGAACGGGAGTGGGTGCCGACTGACGAGGAGCAAGCAGAGGACCGTGTGTATCGGATGGGGCAGGAGAGCCAGTCCGTTCACGCAGTGTACCTTTCAGTTGCCAACTCAATCGACGAACACTTCGACCGTGTGATTGAGGGCAAGCGTCAAGTCGTCAAGGCAGTGCTCGACGGTGGCGACATCGAAGAGCGACAGAGTCTTGTCAAGGAGTTAGTCAGCCGACTCAGGAAACAGAACGGCTGGCAATTTGAAACAGAGGAAGTAATATGAAAAACGCAAAGAGAACAGCAGAGATACCAGCAGAAGAACGAAACAAGTGGGGCTACCCGAACGACGACTGGTCGTTCGCAGGCTACACAGAAGGAACCGCATGGTGGGTGAAAGAATGAGGATAGCCCCGTTGAAATGGACATTACTTTGCTTAGAGAAGGAAAAGGAAATAGAGAACTGGGAAAATGGTTGGTACAAATTTTCTGTTATCAATCACGCCATCGAGTTCAATGTACAAGGAATACAAGAGGCAACTGCTCAACAAATCGTACGCTCTTTGAATGGTGCGATGGTACACCAACGCAGTGAGTTCCTTTGGGGTCTTGCGAACATGCACAATCAAGGCACACTTTACGGAGGCGATGAAGAATGAGTGCTACACTAAGTGGTATGACGGACCTCGCCGCTACTATTGCGGGATTGCGAGTCGGCAGTGAAATGAGCAGACCGCTCATTGAAGAAATGTGTGGCGATTGTGGCGTCGATACTGTTGTTGCATTCCTTGTATTTTGTGAACGGAATAACGGTTGGGACTGTACCCTTCAAATTGCATGGGCCAACGAAACACGACCGGAAGGTGAAGAAGAATGAAAGGAATGATAACAGAAATACAGATGAGAGCATACACTGAATGGGTACGCAGTACCATGAAGGATGTGTACGAATGCCAAGACATGTCGGTCGATGACTTCCGTGAGTATGTGCGGGGCCAACTTGACTGGTGGTTGGAAGCAGAAGAGGTGGGACAATGAAGCACAAAATAAAATGGATTCACGATTTGACAGATGAAGAATTGGAGATATTGGTTGAAGAGTGGGAAGGGTACTTCCGAGCAGAAGAGGTGGAAGCATGAATAACGAAGAATTGATAGGAAAGATAGAAGAGAAAGTAAGAGAGTTGCATCACAAGTCGAATGCAGAAGGCATCAGTACTGGCCAAGCGCATTGGTTCGATGGGTGCCTTTCTGCCTACGAATGGGTGCTCAATGAACTTGGTCGGAGCACAGACAACATGGAGGTGGACGCATGAGAGTCACATGCTACGGAAGCAACCGAACTTGGAAAGCACCGAAGTGCGGCATCTGTCCGAGTTGCCGTCACGCCCGATTGCACGACATCGCAGACAGACTGAGTGACCTTGGACAACCCGACCTTGCTCACAGCATCGCCATGACCGGCGCACTACTCACACGACTACCGGAGGTGGGCGCATGAGCGTGTACATCCAACTGAACAAAACGAAGAAGCGAGTCAACGAACTGGAGCAGGAACTTGACCTTGCCCAGCGACAACTGTGGGCACTGCGAGGAGCAGTGCTTGGTTCTTGGAAAGAGGCTGTTCGATGCGGTGCACCGTGGCATAAGGAACTGCGTCACCCGATGGTGGATATGGGGTATCTCTTACACGAAGACTACCACTACTCAATCAATCCTGAATGGGAAGCCCACGCTATGCAGTGGCTACGGAAATCGTACGACATGGACTTTGGCGAAGACGCTGAGGAACACTGGCAAGATACTTGGGGTGATGAAGAATGAGCATGCGCAAGACACAGATGGACCACATCCTAAGCAGGCTAAGATGGAGCATGCTTGAGAACAACAACGAATGGGTTTCTGCCAGTGAAATGATGTGGTTGTTGAAGGAGCACACAAAACCCCAAACCAATGCGTTGTACAGAGAGGCTTGTAGCAACAACAAGATACCAGTGCCCACATTCCGGTACCTCAACAACCAGAACCAGTTAGCACACAATGTTATCAGGTCAGGGGAATACGAAGTGATTAAGTCCCGAGTCATCCCTAATAGTCCGACAGTCAACATGTACCGACTCAAGGAGGTGACGGCATGAAGGGCACTGTGGACATTTGTAGTACATACAATTGTAATACACAGAGCATGCCAATGCACCCCTCTGGCCTGTGCCATGCGTGTTATCAAGAAATAAAGCAGGCCGCCAGAGATGGCACAGAGTACATTCCATAGGGCGACCGAGCCCTGAAAAAAACGGTAGGGGAGCCTGTTTGACCTCCTCTCATCCAAATCAGGCAGACAATTTAAATAGAAGATAGGTGACCAATATGACTATGGCGACAACTGTAATAGGCAAAATAACCGAAACAACAACCGAGACAATGACGATGGAGTACCCATCGTTGGCTGGTGTGAAAACACTAAAGATTGAACGACAAGACCTTGAACGATTCGAGGCACTGGATGATGGCAGAGTAGCAGTACAAGTATCGGGACACACAGAGTCCCTGCTGTACGGCTCAGACGCACCATTCATAGTGACAGAGCAGGACATTTCAATTGTCACTGCGATGGAACACAACGAACCCACATCGTGGTGGACAACCAACGGAGAAGTGAAACAAATGAACGAAAACATAGATGAAGATGAATACAACGATGAAGTACCGCATTTCGGTACACAAGAAGGACGACTGGTGATGGAAATCACAGCGGACGGAGAGATGGTGGTCAACGATGTTGGCCCGTTCGACGATGCGCTGTACTCTGGCAACCGACGAAACAAAGCAACGGCTGATTGGGATTTCATTCCATCAGAGAAGATGGGCTTTGTTCTCTTTGAAGACGAGCGCAGTGGACAAACCTCGGCCGCCAAGATTACTGATGGCGACGGCAAGGCAATTGTCAAGCATGTCTTCAATCCGAACTACAAGTCTGAGAAGCGACCGCTTGGTGCTCACCTTGGGATGTTCAGTCCCAATTACTACGCACTGCCCTATGCCAAGGGCTTCGCTCCAATCCTTGCACAAGCCGCTGAGAACGGATGGCCTGCCAAGGTCTTCGCATTCGATGAGGGCAAGGTAGCCCGCCTCGACTGTGATGTCAGTTCCAGTGTTGACTGGGATGCGGCCAAGGAATCAGTCCTCGGCAAGCGATGGCGTGACATGGGCTTTGTCAAACAAGGCGACTACCGTGTTGGCTTCTCGATTCACAACAGCCTCGATGGCAGTTCGTCCTTCAAGGTCAACGCCATTGCAATGCGATTGGCCTGCTCCAACGGCATGGTCCTCGGCAAGCAACAGACACTGCTCAAGTTGCGACACACCAGAGGCGTCATGGAGTCCTACGATTTCAGCGCCCTTGCTGACAAAATCAACGAGGTCATGATGGAAGCGGCCCGTGAGATTATCGAGGTCGAAGCAATGCGCAACATCACAGTCAACGATGACATCTTTGAGAAAATCATGACCCTGTCTGAGAAGGCGGGCTTGATTACCAAACCAACTGTGCACCGCAACGATGTGGGTGAAGTCACCCACCTCAGCCGTGGTCACATGTGGCGCATGATGGGACAAGGTTGGACCAACCCTGCTCAAGACTGGGTCCGTGTATTGCCTGATGACCAGAAGACATTGTACCAAGTGTACAACATTCTCACTGGTGCAATCACACACAAGCCTGCTTACCAAGACCACGAGCAGTACCGCAACAAAGCATTGGAAGGCAAGACCCTTGGGTTCAATGCTATGGACAAGAAGTTGCGTGACACACACACCATGCTCCGAGGCATCAGTGACAAAGTCGTCGCCGCCATCGGTGGAGACTCACAAGCACTCGCACAAGAAAGTGAGCAAGTACTTACACAGCAACTTGCAAGCGTACCATTCTTTGCGGAGGTAATTTATTGAGTGAGATGAGTGCCAAGCAAATCGACGATGACGGCAACTTCGTAGTGGGCGGGAAGAAGTACTCTTTGTTGGGTACTCACCTTCCCGTCCCTGCGGATGTTTCGATGACAGGCAAGGCCATCACGGAAGAGGTGCTACTTGTAGCCAACCTTGACCTAAGAGCGTGCCCTGCTTGTCGTGAGTCAACTGAGGGAAAACTCTCAGTCGTACTGGTCACCGAGAATTATCGATTGCATCCATCACGCTGTTGCTGTCAAATGATTTGGCTAACAGAAGTAAGAGAGGAGAGAGGACAATGAAACAAAGACAGAAGAAAGCACACATGGGCAGATACCGAGCAAAGTTCCGACGAGCGTTGCGTAAGAAAGCACTACGAGAGGCAGGTGAAGAGGAATGAAGCGAGTGACCAAGCACATCAAGATGCTTGCCTTCCACATCGTACAGGAAGGTATGGGGCGTGAGTCCGACACACTTCTCGACCTTGCGAACTTTGAGTGGGAGATTGAAACGAACCGACCTTACACTATCGAAGACTACCACGATGCTTGTGCATGGATTGACAGGAGGCTGGCTTGAATGATTCCAGAAGTCGAACAGAAAATATATGACATCATAATGAGTCATGGCATGAAACTTGAGGAAGAAGCGTGGTTTCTATTGATGGGTATGGCTGATGACCTTATGGCACGCATGTGTGGGGTGTTTGAATGACACAGAACGAGCAAGTGTCACAACTGCTGGACGGCCTACAAGAAGGACAGGTCTGGGACCTGACCGGGCAGGGCCTCGTCTATCTGAAAGGTAAGGACAACACACTCAGCCTGATTGCCACCTTCAATTCATTGGAGTCGGCCAAGGTACATGGAGTAGTCAAAGGCGAAGCAGTCAAGAAAGGCTGGGTCGTCGACGACTCCTCCCCTATGGTAGTCAACACACAGGAAGAGCAGATGGAGTTCACCATGGGCCTCAAGCAACAGCAACTGGAGAACATGCGCTGTCCGGGCGAGGACTGTGAACTACCATTGGCGGCCTACGAACTCACCGATGTTGACTGGCGTTTCCTTGGCGACAAGGAAGTGCAGGGTGAAGACGGCGAGATGATGACCTACGAGGACTGGGGCGTTGAGGCGTCCTGTCCTGCCTGCGACAATACAATTCTCATGCCACCACGGGACTACGAACTCATGGTAGGTACTGACCAACTTGAAAGGTACCGTGGTAAGAAGCGTACCTATCAGTTGCTACACCCACAGCAGGTGACGGACATCGTCGACTTGCAAGACATTTCTGCGACCGACTCTGGTCGTTTCAACCGGCTGGTTGTGTTAGGAAGTATCTGTCCAGTAAGCGGCGAACGACTGCCGATTCACATTCGTGGTCGTGTCGCACTGTACGAAACAAACGGAGAGGAAGAGGAATGAAAGAAGAAGAATGCGCCATCTGTGCAGAAGACTACCACGACAGTGACCAGTACATCTGTGACGATTGTCATAGAGAACTTGAAGCACTGCGAGCAGACCAACTTGCATCGAGGTGGGACTGATGAAGACAACAATCAAAAAAGGTTCAATGCCATGGGCTAAGGAAGGCTCCGATGAATACAAACTGTGGCATCAACTACGACTGCTAAAGTCAACCATCATCGAATGGGAAGAAATAATGCAAGAAGTCACCGATTGCGAAGCGGCTTTCGGGGTGGAATACAAAGTCACAGCAGACATTGAGGATGTGCAAGCGATGATAAAACATGTGACTAAGCAGTACGAACGATTCGGTAAAGTGGTGAGGTGGTAGTATGAACATCTTCGTACTTGACACCGACCCTACTGTTGCGGCTCAAATGCACTGCGACAAGCATGTACCTAAGATGTGCGTGGAGGCCGCACAGATGATGGCATCAGCCCTGCGCCGACACGGTGCGACTGATGAGCAGATGCCACTGACCAAAGCAGGTAAGCCCTACAAGGGTGGCTACAAGCATCACCCATGCACAATTTTTGCGGGAGATTCTCGTAATAACTTCAAGTGGCTCGCTCGTCATGCTCAAAGACTACTCCGTGAATACGACCTTCGGTTTGGTAAAACACACGCTTGCCATTGGCCTATTCATATCATGTCCACTATGAAAGACATAGTTCCCGAAGGTGGACTCACCCAATTCGCACTGGCTATGCCCGATGAGTACCGCCCCGAACCAATTGACGGTGAGGTTGTGTACCATGCTTACCCCGAACATGCGGTCAAGGCATACCGAGCCTACTACCATTCCAAGCAGTTCGCCAAGTGGGAGAAGGGAACACCCGCTCCCGACTGGTGGCAAGGCGTGGAGGTGACGGCATGAATCATGAATACAGAATAAAACGAATTAGAAATATCATCAAGCGATTTGAAGAAAGTGAACAGTTGATGGGCGACTTCGTGGCCGCTTGGGAACTTATCAAAGAACAAGTGGAGGTGACGGCGTGACCGACGCATACCTATTCAGTGAATGGCAGTGCGGCAACTGCGGTCGTGGCTTCCCCGACAAGAACGATGCAGAAGAATGTTGTAAGGAGGTGACGGCGTGAGTGAATACGAAGACTGTGAAGTATGCTTCAAGACTTGTTGCGCTAAGACTCAACCACTACATGATGTTCAAGCAGGGCGTATTTGTAGTGAGTGTCATTACCTAAATGAATATGGCGTGGAGGTGACGGCGTGACTAAGTGGGTTAGTGAATACTGGATTCATTATGAAAGTTCTGAATTACATATACTTGAAGGAAAGGATTGGCGACAATGGAAAGACTACATTGACTATTCGTTTAATGGAGACAAAGTTATCTTAATTGAAAGAGTGAGAACCGAGTATGACGAATGCTCGACTTATGACCGAGAATATGAAACATTGTGGGAGGTGACGGCGTGAGTGATACATGTGAACATTGTTCAAAACCAAAAGACCCTACTTGCTTTCATACCAAACACGATTTGGAAATCACTGCTGATAACTTCAATCAATTCTGTGCCGATGAATGTACATGGAAGCGTGGCATTTGTTTTGATTGCGAAGAGGATTTACTTTCATGTGAATGCGTGGAGGTGACGGCGTGAGATTTTGGAAGAAGAAGAAAGAAGAGAAGAAAGAGAAACCCTTCATGATAATATGCGAGAAGTGTCGGTGGGACTTTACAGACGATTACATCAAGAATAACACCGATGGAAACATAAGGCCGATGTATGGCGACCATTGTTCATGCGGTGGGATTGTCGTGCGAGTGGATGAATTGGAGGTGACGGAATGAAGGAATACAGAATAGGAAGTCTTTGTGAAGAATGTGAAAGTTGTGAACTTGTCCAGTATAGGCGGGGTTGGAACTTGTCATGTCCCGAATGTGGTATAGATTACACTTGGGATGGCGTGGAGGTGAAGGCGTGACTCAGACAATACAATGGCGAGCGGCGTCGACTATGCGCAAGTGGTTAGGAAAGGCTGAGTGTGTTATGAGTGTGGTGACCAGCGAGAAAGAAGGCGTGGCCCCCACCATTGACATTAGAATCAGACGAACCACTGACCACGCAAGTGGTGCCGGATGGACCAAAGAGGGCGTACGCCTCAGTCTGGAGGATGCGTACAACTTGGCTGACTCAATACAGCACATCATCGACTCGTTAGAAAGGGATTGATATGCTTCTGTCACTCGCCACGAAGGTGGCACGCACACTCCGTAGGTTGCACTATGGAAGAGGAGCCGGAGACAGTTCGGCTGACTTCCGTACTGCCATCAAGGCGGTGTCCCAAATCTTGGAGATGACGACTGACGACTACGAGGAAATCATCGACATCTTTTATCCAAGGCACTCAAAACATCCACGGCGTTTCGTCACGGATGGCTGGGTCAGGGACAATGTGTGCAGTGAACTGGGTATCTCACCCCTCGTCTGGGACGAGTCACTTGTAGGCAAGCCAATCGTACTGGCACTTGCCTCAGAGAGCAGGGGCAACAAGAGTAGCGGGCTGACTGTGAAGCAGGCACTTCACCACATGCACCAACTGAGCGAGGTGGGTGTACTGGCGACATCCAAGTTAATGACCGAGGCTGAGGCCGAACTCTTCTGGAGCAGAGCACTGGGTGAGAACCCGCCCTATCCAATAGAGCGATTCATTCAGCGTTGCACCCACATTGGCGAAGGGCAGGCCATGAGCCTACCTGCTGTCAAGAAAGCACTGGACACGATGTCCCCTGCTGAGTTCCTTGTACGCCTACTCAAATACTCTGAGGCTGAGGTCGAGGTCCCTGACGAAATTCAACCGGGACAACCGTTCCGAGGCCCGGTGTACAAGGCATGGACGCAGACAACAGCGCCCGCTGGCGTCTATGCTGAGGTAATACGCCACCCCAGACGATACCTCCACATCACTGAGTTCCCCAGTGGCACCTACAATGGTGTGCTGTACAACCGGGACAAGCGTGCAGTGGCCAAGATGAACAGCCTTGACCTACCTATTCAACAAGCCTGTGTCCTTGAGGTGGAGGCGCAGGGCACTGTGGTCAAGTGTATTACGGATATTCTGTCGTTAGGACAGGACTGGTCTATTCATCAGCGACCGATGATGGAGCGACTCAGCCTATTGAAAGGGCTGGGCGTACAAGGTCAACTACGAGTAGGCGAACTTCTTGAAGAAGGGTCGTCGATTACCACCCTCGTGCATACACTGTCAGAAAATGAACGACTTCGACTCTCGTTCAACAGCCCCTTTCAAATAGGAGAGCAAGGTGGCTGGGCAGTTATGGACGGAACATATCACATTCACTTACTGGTCCTCTCTATCAAGAAGGACGCAGAATACGAAACACATGTGCGCCTTGGTGTACTGGATGGGCTTGACCCATACCAAGTAATGGAGGCGAGGCTTCCAACTGAGATAGCCCAGCATGTGAGAACAAGACTCGCTCGACAAGGTGTACTTGTCGGAGCCCACTGGCTCCCGGTGGAAGAGCAAGCGGTTGTGGTGGCTGGCAAGGTGAACGAGGTTCGCCTGTCGACCATGACAATCACGGGAGAACTGCTTTATGCTGATGACAACCTCGGCTTTAGCGACCTCAGTCAACTGACTGACATCATAGAAATGACATAGGTGAAACAAATGAAAGTAAATTGGAACATTGCATGGTTGGCTCTTGGGCCTAACATGAAGATAAAATGCGTGAACATACCAGATACCTCTTGGCGACAAGTCACAAAGGTTGAACGAATGCCCCAAATCAATGTGGGTGACATGGTGAAGAAAACAAGCACAGGGTACCATGTGTATCAGACCATCGAGTCGACCGTACCTGTGTTCAAGTTCCCTTCACGAGTGACATTGAGTGAACCGATGGGAACAGAACCACGAGGTGAAGAAGAATGACAACTAAAGATGTTCAAGACCGTTATGACAGGCTACCCCTTGAACTCAAGAAGTGTCTTGTTAAAGGATGCAACAACCTACGAACTCCTATCATGGTTTGGCATGGTTTCAAAAGATGTGAAATGGCTAACTGTCTTTACAAGGGGCGTGCCTGAATGACGCTTAGACCGGGAAAATACGAGTGGATTCGCCACCTTGAAAGCAAGTGCGGTAAATGCAACAGACGCCTCTCCCGTGTGAAACAGGACGGGGTTATCCATGAGGTATGTCCGTCGTTTGTGTCGTCTTATCCATACAATGTATGCCCTCATTCGGATTGGGAGTTCTATTTTGTCCCCAACAAGCATGGGGCACAGGGACGCTACGAAAGAAGATTAAGGAGTGAATAAGAATGAGTGAGATTGAAGACTTAGAGAAAAAGATTGAGAGCATGGAAGCGTACCTCGACGAACTGATGGTGCGAATTGAAAGAGCCGAACGACTTGTCGGTGCAGTGGAAGAACTCCAGAACGAAGTTGCCAAGATTAGAGGAGCCCCGGTAGGGATGCTCTTTGATTTCTGGGGGTCTAAGAAATGACTGCGTGGAGAGAGAAGTACCGTCCTCGGACTGTGGCAGACTTGGTAGGTTGTAAGGTGTTCAAGCAACAAGCACAACACTGGTCGTTAGAAACGGCACCACCCTGCCTCCTGTTCATCGGAGGCCCCGGTGTCGGCAAAACCACAGCGGCCCGTGCTCTGGCACGGGATTGGCTTGGTGAGTGGTTCGGTCAAGAGAACTTCATCACCACCAATGCCAGCGATGACCGTGGAATTGGGTATGTCCGTGACCACCTCAAGCACATCTCAAGGCTCAAGGGTCTGATGGTAGCAAAGCGTGTCATCTTTTTAGACGAGGCTGACTCATTGACCAAGGACGCACAGAAAGCACTGCGTCAAATCATGGAAGACAGTCACGACACTATCATTTGGATTCTTGCAGGGAACGACATCTCTGCTTTCCACAAAGCAATCAAGGACAGGTGCACAACATACGAATTCAAGTCGCACGGTCCTAACGAGATAGAGGAAGCCTGCCTCAAAATTCATGAGGCCGAAGGACTTCCCGAAGAATGGAAGCAGTACTACCGCAACCTTGCTCCCCTCTGCGAAGGCAGTCTGAGGCAGACGGTTGATACGCTACAATCATTATCAAAGACACCGGAGGCACTGGAGAAAAGAGTCCGGTCCTCTGGTCAAGACATGTCAAGAGCCGCTCTCCACTTAGCGGCAGGTGACTTTACTACGCTTAACGCATTCCTCAATCAACAGTTAGAGAAAGGCGACAGCCGATTCTATTTGTTGAAGACCCTTCGGTACAAGGCTAAGGGCCTCATCGAAGAAGGGGATGATTGGTTTGCTTTCATGAAGACCTACGGGGATTTCATGATGATGGCAACACAATGGCCGGATGACGATATGGCCTTCTTTGAATACTTCGTCGCCACTCTCCAACAGAATAGGAGGTTGCATAAGTGAGAATCATTGTCGAAAAGAAAGATGTTATATATGGCTACTCAATCGGCAAAGATGCACCCGATGCAAAAACAAAAACAACACAGGTGAAAAAACATGAACAGTGAAATGATGGAAAAGATTGCCGCTTATGCGGTAAGAACAGGAAAGACAGAAGACGAGGCTAAAGCCGCATTTGCGGCTTGGTTGAAAGATGAGTTCGGTGTGGTCGACATGGCCACCGAAGATGAATACTTGCTCAACGAATGGGCAGAGATGTTCGTCATTGAAACACGGAACCTCGGAGCAAGCGGCGGCGGTGGTCGAGAAACGACAGTGTTCCTCGGTCACATCTGCGGTCTAAATGAAGCGATTCGTGACCAACGACAGAACCAGCGTGAAGCGGCAATTCTCGCCTTCCGACAAGACAGAAACAAAGCGATTGACAACGGTACTATTGGTATCGTTGCCGCCAATGACGGTGTGTGGAACATCAACGGCAAGCCTACCAAGGACCGTGTCGATGGTGAACTACCATGGTACGCCTTCCTTGTGGACGGTACAGCGATTACCATGCTCAACACCAACAAAGAGTCACAGTCCTACGGGAAACCGATGGCGAGTGAAAGCAAAGTACGCTACATGTACTTCCTTGGCAACACCCAAGAGTCCTTCATCAATGAGCCTAAGATGTGGCGAATTGCTCTGAACGGCGATGACATGACACATACTTACGAACTCGGACAATTGTGCAGAGTTGAAGTCGTCCCGTCTTCTAATGCTGACTCGGACATTCTTTACACCAACCGTGGCTTCGCCAAGACGGTTAAGTACAACACCGATGAAAGCATCCCTACTCAGTACACTGACGCTGGTCGGTTCTGGACGAATCCTGAACATGGCTCATGTGTCAACTTGGCTAACCTGTTGGAAGAGTACGAGGAACGAAAGGTCCCCTACAACAACAACTTCATCCCACCAGTCGTTTTGACAAAGGGCTACATCAGCCGCATGTCTGTCGAGCCGACTGACAATCAGTACGATGATACCGGTAGGAACTTCCGCATCAGCGTCACCAGTCTTGAGTTGCAATCGACCTATGGTCGTGAGTCCAACCTTGCAGAGGTGACCGTCTGGGTCCCCGGTCGAACCTTCGACAGCACTCACCCATTTGAGTTCCACAACGGTGACGAATGGGTACCATACGCTGAGCGCACACAGGTAATCATCTGTGGCAAGGTCAAGACACGAATGTACCGTGAAGACATGGTCCCAAGCATCACAGCACTGGGTATCTATGTCCCACCTCGTACAGCCCGACCCGGTGCTCGTGGCGGAAACACTGACACATCACAATTGGAGGAATAAACATGGGAGCATTTGACGCATTGAAGAAGCATGTCGACCTCACAAACAAAGGAGTCGACGAAGACAAAGTTGGCGCTTTGGTCGCAGAGGCACTCAACCTTGAGAAGCACCCTGCGCCACCGATGCCTCCTACGGAAGAAGCATCTGTGACAAACCAAGCACGAGGTCGACAGGGAGAAAGCCTTGTGGAACACATTGAGCGGACAACATCTGAGCCAGCCGAACCTGCCACCAACTTCCCTGACCTCGCCAAAGAACTGGCCGCACAGACCTCTGTCAACAGAGTCAAGCCTTCGACCACATTCTGTGGTATCGTCGGTCACAGTGGGCGTGGTAAGACAGGCATCTCCATGGACTCATTCATGCACAACTCAGGTCCAAACGACATGATGTGGTGCATTGACTTTGACGGCGGTGCACTTGATTGCAAGCACGCTCACTACCCTGACAGCGATGACAAGATTCGCATCTGGAACCCGTGGGAAACACAGGCACATGACCGTGTTGCTTTCAACTACCCTAAGACTCACCAGCGCACAATGAATCTGTGCAAGTTCGCACTTGAGCAAGCACGGAAGCAACAGGCTCCCGACTACGACGGACCTCGACTGACCACACTACTGGTCACTGCTGTTGACCAATACGACCAAGTCTGTATCAACAACATGAAGATTTACGACCTTGAGATGGATGCGAAGGATGCCATTGAAGCGGCCGCCTCCAAGTTGAACCAAGACATTGGTTGGAACTGGAACATTCGTACCACTCGTTTCAAGCAGTTGACGGCGCTCTGCCGCCAATTGAACTTCGCAGGTGTCGATGTGTTTTGGGAAACCCACATCAAGTCTGATGACAAAGAGTACAGTCACGATGGCTGGAAGTTCGTGTGGGAGAAGAACGCTAACAACGACCTGACTCAAATCATCTGGTGCAAGGACCAAAAGATTCGCAACGAAGATGGCAAGGAGACTGGTGAGACACGATATGTGGCTGACTTTGTCAAGTGCAAGACCAACCCTGACCTTCAAGGTCAAGAGCGTGTGTTCTTTGTGACCAAGAAGGGCCTACCGGCAACATGGATGGGCCTCGCAGAGTTGCGGGACAAAACACTCTGAGGTGATTGAGTGGCCTCCTTCACAATCAGCCGTAAGGCATTGTCGTCATTCTTGGGTTCATTCACCAAGGGAACCGACAATCTTGCGATAAGAGTGGGTGACGGCACCATCACTGTTGCAGTGGGTGCTCTCACTCATTACTTGAAGCGGTCTGTCGAAGTACAGGAAAGTGATGCTGGGAAGATATTCATCACTGACCTGACTCGACTGATGACCTACCTCGGAACAGCGTCTGCTTCTGATGTCACAGTCAGCCAGTCTGGACGGGGTAGGGCCTTGCAGGTCCGTGCCGGTAAGTCCTCCTTGGAACTACCGACATCGTCATTCGTTGCATCCGAAGAACAAGTACCTCTGATTGAGAAGGTCATCGCTAAGGCAGAGGGTTCAATGTGGACTTCCTTTGGCCCTGCTTCTCTTGAAGCATCAGGCAACATCAGTGGTGTTGACCTGTATGGGCTCAGCAAGGCCGACAAGATTGTTGGTAGTGGCTTGAGTTGCAAAGTGGTGTATCGTCCTCGTGACAACGAGTTGGCCCTCATGGCCAAGAACACGAACAAGGGCAAGATGTTTGCAACAGCAGAAGTCGAGGCCGTGAGTGGGTCTAAGGAATCATACGAATCTAACTTCGCACACTGGCTCCCCGAACTCCTCACTACTGTTCCCGATACAGTCGTACAGTTCCACATGGGAGAATCAGCCCCATTAGTCATCCGTGACCAAGACGGCTCATATCTCCTACTTGTGTTCGACCAAGAGGTGGAAGCATGAGGCGAGATGTTTGTTGGCTTTGTGGTGGCAAGTTGATTTGGCAATGTGACTACGACTTAGAAGACTATGGCTACATGGGCGTCGAAGGTATGATTGCTACGCTTGTCTGTTCCGACTGTGGAGCAGATGTAGTGTACACTCTCCAAAACGAATTGGAGGAAGAGTGATGTCTATTTGCGTGGGATGCAGTGAACCCTTTGGGCAATCGGAACTGGTCGACGGAGACTGGTGTGAGGCCTGTTGGGAAGCGGTATCTCATGTAAAATGCAAACGACCACTCAAGCACCGTCCGAAAATGGAAGGTGTACTACACTGTAAGACATGTGCAAGGGAGGAGCGTGAGGTCGATGATTGTTGATGCTTACATTCCCCATTACGAGTCTCGTGATGTACTTTACTGTCGCTGGCGTGACAAGGATGGCTCTCTCATAGAGAAACATGTGACTGATTTCGAGCCGTACTTCTGGGCCAATGCGTCTGACAGAAACAAGTTAGTCAGCATGGTGTCAGCGTACCCCGGTGCTCGTATTGATTGGAATCAAAAGGCCACTGGGCGGAACAAGGAAGAACTCGTGAAGGTCTTACCGTACCGCCACAAGGATATTTGGGGCATGAGAAAACAAGTTGATACTTGGGAAGCAGACATGAAATTGTCTGACCGCTACCTCATAGACAGTTGGACACAGATGCCTGATTGGAAGCCGAGAGTATGGCACATCGACCTTGAGTGGGACCCAAAGGATAAGTTCACCACCGTGATAGGGATAGCCGACAGTCAAAGCGGAGAGCATGTGGCCTTCTGCTGGTCAGAAGAATCAGCCGAACAACTCAGGGAATGGGAGTCGGTTGAAACGACCCGCTCTATGGACTGGGAAAACAGTAAGGGTCAGGTATCTGATGTCACATACCGCAGAGTACTGTGCAATTCAGAGAAAGCCATTTACACCAAGTTCCTTGATTATCTTGAAGAGTGCAACCCCGATGTCATTGTTGCGCACGCTCTTATGTGGGCAGACCTGCCTCATATCATCGCTCGTTTGAGCGACCGAAAGGTGCTTGGGAAAGATGCTTATCGTCGCCTCAGCCCTATCGGGAGGGTGATGAAACCTGATGAAAATGGCTACAAGAAGCCTACAATGCAACCAATCGCTGGTCGTCTGTGTTTTGATACAGCCGCCTCACTTGAGAGCGGTACAGGCTTTGAGCGGGTGTGGAAGGACAGTGGTAAGCCCCAGTTGGCCAGTCGGAAATTGGACTTTATCACAGGGCCAGACCTGTTGGACTACGGTGGTAAGTTGGAAATGTCCGTATTCACTGGCTGGTACGAACGATTCGATGAGTTCGTCGACTATTGTATGCGAGATGTAGCATTGCTCAAGCGTATGGATGAAAACAACCACATACTTGCCTTTTTCTTCGCTCTCCAACGAGTATGTGGCGTAGCCTTCGATTCAACTCACAATGTCACCAGATTTGCAAGGGGGCTTATTGGTCGTCGTACAGACACCAAAGCACCTACCAACATGGACATCGAGCCGGAAGACTACCCCGGCGGCCACATTCCTGCTCCTACCCCCGGTCGATACCAAAATGTCGCCGTGGTGGATTACAAGCAACTTTACCCCTCAATTATTCAATCTCATAATCTCAGTTGGGAGTCCCGTGTTGACAGAGAACTACGCTTTGAAGACGATGTACGGGAACTACCTGACGGTACCTGTTGGCGACAAGGTAAGCCTGCCCTGTTGCCAAGGATTGTCACCGAGTTGGTCAAACTCCGTGACGAATACAAAGGCAACATGAAGACGGCCGCTGACCCTATCGAAAGGTCTGGCTGGAACACTATGCAACTCGCAGTAAAAAGGTGTATGGCGTCACTATATGGTATGTGCGCAAGTACTTACTGGGGATGGGCGGCCCCCGACATCGCCTCTGCTATCACGGCCTGTGGTCGTGAGGCAGTCAAATTTCTCATGGAAGAATCTGAGAAGCAGGGCTACAATGCACTGTACGGTCACACCGACTCAGCCTTCGTACAAATCCCATTCGACGAGGTGCCAGCACTTGCTGAGCATCTGACACAGACGGTTCAAAGAGAACACCAAGCAAGTCACTTTATTGTTGAATTTGAAGCGTTCATGCCCTACTGGGTCACTGGTGGTAAGAACCTGTACTATGGTATTTGCTCATGGCCTCCAGAGGACGAAGGTAAGGCCAAGTCAGCACGCTGGGGCAAAATCAGTACCCTGTCTCCTGTGTCGAGGACGCTTGAAAAGGATGTGCTGAACATGCTTTGTAAGGGTGCTGATGAGAACGAAGTAGTCACTCATGTGAGGGAAATATCTCTGCGAATCAAATCAGGTGACATTGACATACCGGAGGTTTCTGGCGTCACTCGTATTCAAAAGGACCTGTGGGAGTACGCTGATAGCGTAGGTGTCCCCGGTGTAAAGGGTGCACGGTACTACAACCTGCACCTCTCTGACCAATTCACTCACCCCATATTCAAGAAGGGTGACAGCGTCAAATGGGTCTATGCAAAATCGGACCCTCAAGGTAGGCACATTGATGACATTGTAGCCTATCACGAAACAGAAGACCTTGATGGCTTTACTCTCGACCACGATAAGATGGTTCAGAAGTTAGTCGTTGAGAAAATCAAACCTATGTTCAAGGCCATGAAGTGGTCAACAGACTATGCGAGCGGTATGCCTCGCCCCAAAACCTACTGGTAGGGTTAAATACCAGAATAAGTTAGGTGCCTAATATGCGAAACATTGATGATGAAATTGTGAAAGCCGTTGAGAAAAACCCCGGACTAAGTCGTGGCGGTTTGATTAAACAGAACAAACCACTGCAAGATAGAAACAAGCAGTACATAGGCCTGCGATTACAGCACCTTTGTGAAAATGGTTTGATAAGTAAAAAAGGTGAGCGTAAGGGTACGAGATACTATCCGTGTACAAATCAGGATAACTACGACCCAATAGGCTTCATGAAAAACAAGCAGACCTCGCAGAAAATCATTGATGTGTTCGATGAGGTTAAGCGTATGGTCGTCAAGAAAAACCAAGCATACGGTGACAGTATCTTCAAGCCGTCCCGAGTCTTTTACAAGGGCTCTGCTGAGCCCGGTGATTTGATTCGCATACGCATGGATGATAAGATTAGCCGCCTGATTCAGGGCGACAAGGACATTGGCTCTGACGAAGATGTCATCAAAGACCTCATGGGCTACTGTGCTATTCTCTTAGTGACCATGCGGGAAGACAAGGAACCACCGCAGAGTTCGATGAGGGATTACTTTGAGTCGTGATTGGTCCGCCTACGCTAAGTCCACCTACAAGTGGTACCAAGGGCACGAGAAGATGCTTCGTGTCACGAAATCGAGCCTTACCTCTGATTTTTCTTACTGTCCTAAGCAGTACGAGTACAAGCGCATCGACGGACGGAAGTCTCCACAGACAGATGCCATGACTCGTGGTACGAATGTTCACGATGCAATGGAACACTTCTATTTGCATGTCAAACCAGTGTATAGAAAGGCATACGAGCAAGTCAAAAAGAAAGACCGTGAAGGTGCAATGGAAGCACTCATGGCCTGCCTACCACAGCCAGACGAACCATACACACTGGGTGAAGAACCAATTCTGCGCCAACGCATAGAGTGGGAACTCGTGCGTCTTGAAGCAGACCCTGACAGGTTCCTACCCATCATCAACGAATTAGAGGTACATGCGTACCAAGATGTGGTTTTTGAGTTCAATGGCGAAAACATCACAGTACCTATTCACTTTGCGGGTAGCATTGACAGAGGCTATGAAACAGAGGAAGGGAAAGTCGCCTTGATGGAATTGAAGACTGGTAAGTGGAAACCTACCAACTTCAAGATACGAGGTATGCGTACTGAGATGGCCTTTTACATGGACCTCTTGCAGAAGGCAGAACACCCACTGAAAGATGTGACCCATTGGGGCTGGTTTTACCCAGCAGGGGAACGACCTGATGAGCATGGTACACAGAACGATGTGACCTACGAGAAAGTGAACCGTCGCTACCTGACCTCACTACGAAACCAACTCAACAATCTTCTGGAGGCATACTTCACGAACAATTTCAAACCCGACCCAAGCCCCGGAAAGTGCGCTTGGTGTGATTTCATAGCAGAGTGTCCTGCTTGGCAGGATGATGGTGATAAGTATTGGAAGATGCCACCAACTCGCCTTGAGAAACAAAGAAAACGGGAGGAGGCCCAAGAATGATGTTGCTACCCTATGTGACAGAGGCAATTTGTTTCTGGATTAAATCGAAGTACGACCGTCCGTCGGTCGTGGGGTGGAGCCACCTTGACACAGGAGTGGTGAACATCAAGACCTTTGATGAAGAGGTTGAGATAACTTTGGATTACTCGCTACTTACCCCCAAGGGTGCGGCTCTTCGGACCATACTCACAAACATTGATGCTTTTTTGGAGGACTGGGTAAATGAGGCTGAAACTTGATTACCCTCGTGAAGTCCTTGAACTCAGCACCGAGAAAGGAAGAGGGTTCAGGAAACTTGTGAACAGCAAGAGTGACTTTGAGAGGTACTGGCGTGGTAAGAATGGCGTGTCAAACGCCTACACTACCGTCTATGGGTACCGGGCCACACAGGCCCCACATCACCGCAGAGTAAATCTGTACACCCCTATCATCCGCCACTTTGTGCTGGACTTCGATGCCATAGATTTCCGAGATAGGAATCGTGGTTTGGTCGAGCCGGAAGAGCCGTTGGCACAGGCCATCAAACTTCACCGTCATTTGGTTGATAAGAACATCAGGCACGGTGTATGGTTCAGCGGCGGAGGCTACCATGTATGGATAGCCTTGGCAGAGACACTCACGCCCTCAACGGGTTCACAACTGTCTGCAATCAAAGAAGCAGGTATGCGGCAAGTCAACGACTGGGTTAAGGAATTTGACTTGTACTGCTGTGACCCTGCTGTGCCATTTGATACGAGTGGCTTAATTAGAATTCCCAACTCGTTTAACGCCAAGCGGGGTTTCTGGAGCATCCCTCTTTCAACAGAAGACTTGGAGAAGGGGTACTTACACATCGTACAGCAAGCAAAAGCCCACAAGAGCGGCTACATTGAGTACGGTACAAACGGTATCGCTCTTGAAATCCGTAAGGTTGCAGACAAGGTTGAAATCTTCAATCCTCAGTCCGAGGCGCTCGATTTACCTACTGTCAAAATGAACGATGTTATCATACTCCCTTGTCTGAATCAAGCGGCCTGTCAAGTTGGAGGCAACCCCAGCCATGATGCCCGTGTTCAGTTGGTCAAGTATCTGGCCAAGCGTAAGCGCAACTTCCTCTCCATCGAGCATTTCTCAAATGCGGACCTCCGGTCACACGGTGAAGAAATCGTCGACTACATTATGCGACTTCAATGGGCTGACCAAGACGAAGGTGTCACACGGTATCAGGTTGATACCATTGTCACTAAGGATTATCCTCAAACATGCAAGATGCTGTGGGGCAAGGGTTTGTGCCTTGGTAAATGCAGGTATTGGGACAAAACAGGAAGTGTTGAAAATGGCAGTTAATTGGTGCAGATTTTGTGGAAGGAAAATCAACCCGAGTACACAAGGGAAAAGGAGAAAAAAACCCATGTGCTACACCTGTCGGGAAGCAGGTGCTCCAGATGAGTTCAGATGCAAAGGTACCAATTCAAGTAAAAAAAGGTGCAAACAATGGGCCCTTGAAGACAAGAATTACTGTGTTTCGCACAAACATCTGGAGGATAAAAAATGAGTACACCACCCCTAATTGTCGATAGCAACGAACGAGGTCCTCTGTACGAAGCAGTGGAACGCATGGCCCGTAAGGAGGGTATCTTGGTCAAATCTCAATTCCTACAAGGGATGGGAGATTACAAAGCAGGTGACGGACATGTTGAGTGTAAAAGCCTCAACGACTTCTTCCAATCCAGCCATAGCGGTCACTTGTGGCGTCAACTCGACAACCTCGACGCCAATTGTGGGCGTGTGTTTTTGGTTGTCCATGGTGACATTGCCAAGTACATCAAGATGGCACAGGCACGAGGTAAGAAGACTTCATACTCACGAGTCACCAACGAATTGATGGGTACTTTTGCCCGCATCATGGCTGATTTCGATTGTCATATTTACAAAGCCAAGGACCATGTGGAAGCCGCAATGTTCCTTGTCAAATTACATCAAAAGTTGCATAAGCCAGCCAGTAGGCATGGTGCAAGGGCGGTCACAAGAGTGTCCACTAACGATGTACGGCAGGACATGTTGCTCGCAATTCCGGGCTTTGGTCCCGATTTAGTCAGTAAGTTAATCGACAAATGTGGCAGTATTGAGGAGATGGTTTATATCGAATCACTGAAACGGGTCAAAGGTATGGGACCCGTATTGCGCCAAAGGCTCATCGATGTTCTTACATCGGAAGAAGCCGTGCGTGTCGAGAAAACATATCAGAAACGGAGAGAATGAAATGATGGACCACAACGCAGACAAGTACGAAGCAGTGCAACGATACCCGATTTTAAAGGGCTACCTCAGTCACTTTAGAGAGGTAAGTAAAAACAACGAAATTCCCGGCATGCTGTCATTCTTTTACATCCTCGGGCAGGTTTCCCTGCCCTTTGTCCGAATCCCAATCGGCGGGAGCAACATCGATAGCAGAGTCAGCGTCTTCTGGATTCAGGACACACGGACAGGTAAATCGGTAGCATTTGAAATCGTACAGCGTGTCTGTCGTGACATTGGCATAGAGGCTGTGGATTACAGTACTGGTACAGATGCGGCTCTTGTGGGGTCATTCGTACAGGAGAACTCCGATGAGCCCCCTGTTCAAAGACCCGGCGTTCTGGCAGGACGAAAATGCATGAACTTCGACGAAGGTAGCATCTTACTCAAACCAAACCAGCACTCTGAGGGAACAGTTCTGTTCTTACAGACAGCCCTAAACGCCGCCGGTACCGGTCGAAATGTACTGACTAAGCACTTGCGTGATGGTACAATCAACATCAAATCCGAAGTGTCACTCTGGATTACAACATTCCCTCCGAAGGGAATCAGAGAGCATGTACTGGACAAGGGTATCTTTCAAAGAGTACTGCTCTATTGGCGTGACTGGACCATCGAGATGAAGCGTGAAGTCGCTCACGAACTGGCGGCAAGTGTTCACAGAAGAACAAAGCACTCTGTGTCTTACAATGAGATTATCAAGTTCTTTAACGAACTTCAACTAAGCCTTCGCAGAAGAGTCTGTGACTTGGTAGGCATCACGCCCTTGCAGTGGGAAGAGGCTGACGACGACAGTCAGGAAGCATGGGCTATGGAGGTCATAGACGAGATGTTCACAATCGACGATTCGTATGTACCTGCACTCATCAGTGCGATTGACGAGTACTACCACTTGGTCGAGCAAATGGACCCCCACAAGCAAGGCGTCTGTGCGTCGTTTATCATGGGACTTCAAAATTACACCAACATCATCGCTCACCACTTCGCTATGATTGAGGGTACATGGGTTGTCCGTGGCGACCACATTGACATGGCTAAGGAAATCCTGTACGACCTGTATCACAACCTCATCCACTGGCTGGAAGCAGAAGTGAAGGTCGGAATGGGTGTCAAAGAAGCCAAGAACATGGAAATCGGATGGAAGAAGGGCTACTTCGCCTGTCAGCGTGTTGACTTCGACGATGCCCGTGGAGAGGGCTGGGTCAGGAAGACAGAACTGTACACTTCATACGGTAAGAACCAGAACCTCAGTAGCAACAATTCAATCAACAAGCGGTACAATGATTTCGGTGCCAAGTTGTTTGAAGAAACCAGTCACAAAGTCAAGAAGTATGTACGCCTACGCAAGGAGCACCTCAAGGGAGGAATCCCGAATGAGTGAGTGCATGGTATGCGGTGACCCCGGTCACGGTGAGAATTTCTCACAGTGCGGTACCGACTACAAGGGTCGGCCCAAGTATATTTGTCCGCCATGTTCAAAAGTCGTGAACGAAGTCTTTGCAATTGTCGGGAGGCCGCTGGTATGACGGGAATCTTATCTATTGACATCGAAACAAAGAACTTCTCACACGAGATAGGCGGCTGGGGCAACACCCATCTTTTTGAGCCTACCGTGGTTGCTACATGGGACGGTACTGATGGTACCGTGTACTGCAACAAGTCACAAGCAAAGGAATTCCTTGACAAAGGCGTCAAGGTAAAACCCCTACACTCAGAAATACTTGGCAAGGACATAGAAGCACACATAGCCAAGGGTGGCAAGGTGATTGGTCACAACATCGTGGGCTTCGATTTACCTATTCTCAGAGATAGCCTTGACTGCTGGTCAGCGGGCGATATTCTCGGCAAGGCAGGGGATTGTATCATCGATACTTCTGCAAAATTACGGTCGGCCACAGGGTCGACAATTCCGTTGGCAGACGCATGTCTGCACACCCTTGGTAAAGGGAAGACGATGAAAAGCCACGACGCTCCATTGGAGTGGCGCAAAGGCAACTATGGCAAGGTGGCAGACTACTGCCTCAAGGACGCTCAACTCGCATACGAATTATGGGAGCATGGGAACAAAGAAGGATTTGTCAAGGCCCGTTGCAGAAAGACGGGCGTCGTCAAAGAATTCGACATACAATGGTAAGAGAGGAATACACATGACCGAGAAAAAACAAACAGCACAGAGCCTAAACATCAGAGCCGCTAAAGCGATTGCCGACACAGTTCGGTCAACGCTTGGACCAGCGGGGATGGACAAAATGATGGTTGACGGGGGTGGCAATGTCATCGTGACAAACGATGGCGCTACAATCCTACAACAACTTGACATCACCCACCCCGGTGCGAAGATGATTGTTGAAGCCGCAAACACGCAAGAAACCATGTGCTACGATGGCACTACGACTACGACAATTCTGGCTGGCGAACTGCTGGCCAATACACAAGAACTGTTCAACAAAGGATTGCATCCTAATGTAGTCTGCAAAGGGTATCGTCAAGCCGCCAAGTGGGCAGTGGAACACATCAATGGTATCACCGTCGAAGACATCGAGCCGTACCTACGAGAAGTGGCAAGGACCGCTATTACAGGCAAAGCACTGGAGAGCAACGAGGAGCAAGTCAGTGCCCTCTGCGTTGAGGCAGTCAATCGTGCCAAGGGCGACATCAAGCGCATCAGCGTCGTGTGTCAACCGGGCGGCTCACTGGAAGATTCGTACTGTTTCTCTGGCAAAATCTTGAATCAGACTTTCATGATGTCAAGCATGAAGAACGAGCCTACACCACAGGTAGTCCTCATTAACTCTGGACTTTCCAAGAAAGAAGACAGCGTACAAGTCAATGTGTCAAATGTTGGTGACTACAAGTCGTATCAAGAATATGCTAACAAGGACATCTGGCAAGAGAAGGTGGAAAAAATCGCCAACCTACTACCGAAAGGTGGAGTTGTCTTCTGCCGTGATTCAGTCAACGAACTGGTAGCGGCCCTGCTTTCCAAGAACAACATCAGTGTTGCTCAGCGAGTCCCTCCGAGCGACATGGAGGCCATGGCTATCCTCCTCGGCACGACAGTGGCCCACTCAGTCGAAGACTTGAATGGTGCTGACCCAGCAGGCAAGGTGCTTCAATTCACCATGGGTGATATGCAATACATCAGCATCGAGGATGTCCACGGTGGAGAAAACACCGTCACTACCTTGGTCCTACGAGGAGCCACACGCCAGACACTCGACGAAACGGAACGAGGCTTCGACGACGCATTGGGCGTGGTCTGCCTTGCTTTCAACAGCGAGCGCATCGTCAGAGGAGGAGGCTCGTCTTACATGAACGCCGCCCTCAACCTGCGCTCCCGTGCCGCTGAAATCGGCGGTCGGGCACAGATGGCTATCGAAGCCTTTGCCAACGCCTTGGAGAGCATCCCTGCTACCATTGCGCAGAACGCAGGTCACGACCCGCTGGACACCATCCTTGAGTTGAGGAACGAACATCTGCAAGGCAACTTTGATTACGGCCCCGATATTTACAACGGCGGTACAATCTCAATGGAAGGGGCGAATGTATGGGAACCGTACGAACTTGTGAAGCAGGCTATTCAGTCAGCAAGCGAGGTCAGCATTAGCATCCTACGCATCGATGACATCATTGGACGGAAGTCTGAGGATTGACATCTCCTGCCGCTTGTTGCTCTTGGAGCATTTGTTCGTAGCGTATTTGGTCTTCCGATGGTCCGGCCATATGTAATTCTGAAATGTCGCTTCTGAGTTCAGGGTCTGGGTGGAAAAATTCAGCCCCTTGGTACATGGAGTCGCCCATGTCGTCAAGTCTTTGTTCGGGAGTCGTGAAACCAGTTGGACTACTGCTGTCAGGTGTCAGACTGTAAGCGCCGAATTCGTGAGCCATTGAATGCAAGATAGGATAAGCACTTTGTGCTTGTTCGACATCCAAATCTGTCAATAATTCAGGTATGATTGAGCCATGAGGGTCGACATTTACACCTGCTCTTACCAACACATCGGTTGCGGTCTTTGGTCTATTCCATCGCATCCTTGGTCCACTGAACTTCCCTTGAGGGGGATATTGTTGGGTCAATCGTGCAATGTTCTCTTTCTGTTCTCGCTTCAATGCTTCGATGTTGCTTTGCTGTTTCGCCCATTGTTCAACTTCATCCTCGATAAGAGAGTGTACATTTTCATGAGCACCGATGTTGGCTATTTTCTCAGCACCCTTGTCAAAGTCTTCTTCAAAAATTTTGCCTAATTCTGGGTACAAATGCGTACCAACATAAGAGCCATCCTCCCGCAATCGTGGCACTGAGCCTCCTCGGTAGTATCTTCCGTCTACACCATCTTCGGGCGCAGGGAAATTAGGCCTGTCCTTTGGCCCGGCCCGAAAAGTCAATTTCGTATTGAACGGTTTCTTTTCGTCTTCGGTCGCTGGACGGTCGCTCAATTCTGGGAAATTAGCGACTCTTCCTCTGACATGCATTAAAGGTCTTTCATACATCGGACCAGCATATCCTGTCATGTCTTCGCCTGCTCTTGCGAAATGACCGCCGTGTTTATATCCCAAATGAAAATCCGACTTGAGGATTGACCAAGCGACATCAAGTGGCCTGACCATGTACAGGCGTAGCCCTCAATGTCTAATCAAATTATCCTCTTGACCTTTGAGAATGTCCTTCACGACATCCAGAGCAGGGCGTAAGTCGGCTTCCTTAATGCCGCAGTTGAATCCCCATACATTGAGATGGCGCACCAAGGCTTCGGTCGATAGGTTAGCCCCACTGCCCTTGGCAAAGGGACAGCCGCCAAGACCACCGATGCTTGAGTCGAACTGCTTGATACCACTCATCAGGCCGCTTCTGACAAGACTCAGGGCACTTGCTTCGTCACCCTTGTGGTGCAAGTGAAGAGCAGGGGTCAAACCCTCATCTTGGGCCATTTCAGCCCACAGCGCCACTTCTTGACGAGTGCCACAGCCTACTGTGTCAGAAAATACAACAGTTGTCCCGAACATCTTAGCGTCCCGTAAGCACAGCCGCATCATTGATGAAGAAACTTCACCACTGTGTGGCGAGCCAAATGCCATAGAAAGGTACACTCGTACTTTCTCCTTGGGTACCTTGTCCATGAATGTCTTGTACATCAGAACAATCTCTGAGCGAGTCTTACCCATGTTTTGGATGTTGAATGTTTCACATGGACTGAACACGATGTTGATTTTATCGACGCCTGATTGCTGTGCACGAAGGAAGCCTCGCTTGTTCATGACAAGTCCAGCGCCTTTGTTGTACACGGCCTCTGCGTCAGCCATCTGTGGCAGAACCTTTGGGTGAGCAAATGAAACTTCTTCGATGTCGGTGATGCCAGAGGCGTACAGTTCCTTTATCAGAAGCCTTTTGGTTTTTGTACTGACCACAGTGCCCAAAGCCTGCAACCCATCTCTTGGTCCGACTTCATAGACACTAATGTTCATTGCTGACCCTTCCGCAACCCGTCCATACACATTTCTTGCAATTCAGCACTGTCAGTGAAGAATACAACATCGGAGCCTAAGTCATCTGTGACATACCAAGTGAACAAAAATCCGCAGATAAAACTCAAGATAAAAAACAGCCAAAGACCCATGTGCAGGGACAGCGCGGTGTAAAAATTAAATCTTCCGGTTCATACGGCCCACCATGGACCGCTCCGACAAGGTCCTACTCCCACTCGCATTATTGGTTGTCATCGGCTGGGTCATCGGTCTGGTCATGCATCACGCATGGCTTGAGAAATGAGCATGCGGGACAGCGCCCCGTAGCGTTTGGCCTTCAACCGCTTCTTCGCTTTCTTGGCCGACTCCTTCTGCCCTAAAGGACCAAAGCCACCATGCTTGCGGACATAGCCACACTGAGGGCATTCGTGATACACCACATGCTTACCATTAGCGTACCGTCCGCTAACAGACAAAGGTAGGGCTGTTGTACCACAGCACTCGCAGGTCTGCATCAAAGATTCGACAAGAGCGCCCATCAACTCACCGTGTGCAGGTCCAACTTAGCCCACGCTGAACCAGTGTACACGAACTTAGCATACTGGTTGATGGTCACATTTTGATTGAGCGTTCCTGAATCGAAGTGCAAGTTGTGTGACCCAGCCGCATGATACACCTCAACCGTATGGCCGTGTGGGAATGTACCTGTTGGATTGAGTGTGATTGCGGCTCCGGTTGTAATAATCCAAATGTTCGGTCCTGTGATGGTGACTGATTGATTAGAACTGGTTGTTAGAACCTTGACTTCATTTGGAGCCAACCGCCATGTGGCACGGGCAGGACTACCACCAATGCTACGCACGGCGCTGTACATAAGCACCGAATGTCCATCAGGGCTGTGTGTCTGCCACATACCTCCGAAGGGCGAAGCACCAAACCCACCTGCTGATGGTGATGAATAGATACCATCGATGTCGGAACTGTCGTCAAATGCGTTGGATGCTGTGACATTGCCCGCCGCTCCCTTTGTCATGTGATGCAGGTACAAAGGACTTGGACGAATGAAAGTACGCTTATCGTACACTGTTGGCGTGTTAAGAGAGGCAGTCAATGCACCTCCAGCAGATACCTCGTAAAGGAGGATTGCTAACACAGTTGTCTTTCTGTTATCTGGACCCGGTAGGTTGAGGAAGGTATTGGGAACTTGAGGCGTTTCACTGGCCGTGTCGGCAAGGGTACCGAACTCATACTTGATGTTCGCCTTGCCACTGTCGGCCGCCACATAAATGACACAATAGGCTTTCTTTGCCACCGAACCATGAGGAGAAGGAAGACTACCGGAGTGATTACTGGTCGTACCGATAGTTGTGGCCGTGGAAGTCGCACCCGGACCACCTGCGAATTGATACACAATTCCGTCGAGGACAGCATAGCCTCCTGATACTGTGAGTCCACCACCTGAGCCAACAGCCACATGGCCTTCTGTTCCACTGCCCGTAGCGTTCCTCGTGCCACCATAGCCGCCGTCAGCCACTCTGAGAATGCCGTTGCCGTGTAGGGCCTCGTATGGGTTGGTAAGTGAGGGGCTTGTCAATCCGTCACCGTCACGCAGGCCTGTGGCACTGCTAAACCCTGTTGCGCTCGTATGTCCTGCTAATGGATTACTCATTTTAGTTCACCTCGATTATGGTTGCGAACCGGAGTTCGTTGTTGCTGGTCTTGCTGACCGATTGGAATGTGTACCTGAACAACACTGTTGTGTCAGTAGCGTCAGATGGGTTTTGATATTGGATGCATACCTCACGCAGGGGCAATGTGAAGGTCGAAGACAATGGTAAGATGGCCTCGACATAGATAGTATGGTCGTCCACGATACGAGTCGTAGGTACGGCTGTGTAAGCAGGGCGTCCTGCTCCACCGTCCTCGGAAGTAGCAACCGTTCCATCGAAACCAAACACGACTTGATTGATTCGGCTATTTAATTGGTCGACCAAGAATCTGTTTCCGTCTGTTAGCAATGGCATGTCATCCTCTCCTTGTGATTGTTTCTTGACGCTTAGGGTTTTGAATCTTGAGTAAAGCCACTTGCTTGGCCTGAGCCTCACTTGCGTTGCCGCCGATAATACTGCGGGTACCGTGACCAATCAAAAAGCCAGCGGAGTCAACAATCGTATTCCCAAGGTCCCATTTGGTTGAAATCTTGAATCGTGCGCTGGCTGAGAACTCTTTTGTTTCGATTTGTCGACTGTGCTCATCTCCTACCTCATCAAGTGACACAATGTCACCTTGCTGGAACCTCTGGAGTAGGTCTTCAATTCCACTGTCGAGCGAACCTATCTTGAAATCAGTCATCTTCTCAATCAGATGGTGTCGGGCCTGCAACACATGGTAGATGTCATCATCTCCGTGCGCTTGGTAGCGTACCTTTTCAGCAGGCTGTAGTGAAGAAGACCTGACAACTTTGTTCAGTGTGATTGAGCCAGTTGCATTAGCGGCACTGGATAAGAAACGCTGTCCGATTGCTTTGGCACTTGCTCGTGAAACAGCAGTGGGAGCGAATATGCCACCGGGTACTTCTATGATACCGTTCTTTTGAGCATTGAGGTCGCCCACAACCACAGTATTGTCGTCGTTGTTTGCCCGAACTTTACCTCTTACAGTCACGCTGTTAGGCAAACTCTTACTCTTCGTACTGCTTTTGCCATCCGTGACCATCTGCCCTGTCAAATAATGCATTTTATTGCTTTGAAGTTGATGTTGATAAGACAAATTGCCAAACCTGTCTCCAACAAGGCGGTGACCGTCATGTCTGCTTACGAAACGCATGGCTGTGACCCCATCAACACCGTTGAAATCCTTCGCAACAAAGGTTCCACTACCACGAGAGCGGGCAATCTCGACTGAGTTGAGTGAACTGGTCTGATTGTCGCCTATTCGGGCGGCAAGGTCGCTCGCACGGAGCCCAATACTTGCTTTCTGAGTGATTTGTACCTCTGTGCCATCAAAACCAAGGTCGGATAGCGATTTTCCCTTTAAATTAGGCAAAATAAACCGTGTTCCCTTGGTAGCAGACTCAATTTGGCTCATTGTAAGAGCCTGAGAGACATTATCTGCATTTACAAGCAGTGCAGGAGGCGAATCTCCTGCGCTAAGTGAGTCGTCCGAGTGAAATAGCGAACCGGTGTAGCGATGACTGTCTGTTTTCTTGTGCACCAGTTCAATTGTGTCTTCTTGCTCCACCAAAGTGTACCTACGGTCATGCGCAGGTGCAAAATCTGATTGAACAGGCTTCGCTACCTGTCTTTTTGCTGATGTTTGGGTGTACACACCGTGCTTGACGCCATTATCAACAAACCGTGGCTTACGAACTCGCTTCATAATTGCACTTTGTGCCGCATCAGAACGACCAGTTGACAAATTCTTACCAAGCGCCATCAGTCATTCCACCGTAGGTCTGCTTTTCATCACAGTCCATCCATGAGAACAACATCACCATGAGGTGAAATTTTTACATTGCCCATCTTGTCAATGATTTTCTTACACTCAGGCTTTGAGCGTTTGCAGGCTTTACAACAATCCTCCAAAGAAGCCGCTCCACCTTCCTTTTTCAAACAAGCAATGATTTTTGCTTTCGCCTCTTCTAAATCTCCGTCATCCTCTTTTAGCAAATTCCATGCTTCGTCCATTGGGTTCAACAGTTCCACCTCTTTAATGACGCTCCCTTGGGCGTCAACTTGCCCTTCTTACTGGTTGGTCCTTTGACACCAGTCATACGAGCACAGAATGATTTTCTTCGCTTGGCGGACTTACTACCCGGCTTCAATTTGCTGGGTTTTTTGGTCACAGGAGGCTTGAGATTAGCACCTGTTTTACGCTTAGCGGCGGCACGACCTTTAGCGTTCAGTCCGCCCTTTTTGTTGTGCTTGTTAGGATTGTACCCGTGAAACGGTTTGCTTTTCTTTTTCTTAGCGGCTTTTAATACAGCCCACGCTTCGTCCATAGGGTTCATTCTTCACCCCTCCATGCATCACATGTGCACTTACTGTTGCACTCAAAATCGAATAACTTGCACTTGCCCATGCCTTCTCCTTTAGCGACCCAGTGTCGGCAGTTGCCACATCGTTCGTTTTGGTTATCTGCTGGACAACGATAATTTGGAGCGTCCTCCTTTGCTTTAAGTAGCGTCCAAGCCATGTTCAAAGCGTCGGCATCCATGTTGCTCACTCCGTGCTGTGGTCACCGCTATTAAAAGATGTATCGCCTTTACTGCCCTTTGGGTGTAATGTTTGACTGTGACGGGGCTCAACAGAGTAGTCTTCCTTTCTTGCGGCATCGCTTCTGAAATGCTCCAGTGTGTTCTCACTCATTGTGATACGGGCTACTGGTTGCGTGATGTCAGTCTTGTCATAACCAGACACATCGACTCCGAGAATCTTAGGTCCTTGGCTCACTGCGGCACTGTTAGCAGGGTTGACACTGTACACAGGTGCGTACGGTGGACTGCTTGGTGTACCTGTACGAGCAGAGGCCGCATCGCTGGTATAGATACCATACTTCCCACCTGCTGTGGCGGCGTAAAATGTACCGCCTGCTTGAGGTGCTCCTGACTTTACTGCCATGTTAGAACGGAACAACTGTACATGTGAGTTATCTAAAACAAAGGCTGGTCTAACCAAAAACTCAATTTCAGAGTCAGCGTGGTTTATGTTCTCAGTCACCGAAGTGTGATTACTATCTTGGTATGGATTGGAGGAAGAAGTTGCTCCGGCCTCGCCCCAGCCAGTCACATCGAGTGCACCTGCTCTGCGCTTCCAATTCATAACATAGGTACCACCAAGAGCCCAGAATGAGTGTGCATCAGACACCTTGATGATGCCTTTTACAGGTTGCCCTGTCCAGTCCAGTGCAGTCATATCGAGGTGACCAAGTGTACGATTGCCGACATTCATGGCTCCTCTGAGTGTCGTTCGCTGACCAACATCTCTGTTGCTGTGTAGGCTGTGCGCTTCTGTCGACATAACCACATACTCACGGCTCACACCGTCGTTGAGTTCTCCGAGTGTGTCAACATCCAATCCAATCCGCACACCGTCACCGCCGACAGGCTCTGCAAGCATGGTGTCCGTGGTGATTGATTCAGTCGTTTCATTGACCATTGCAGTCGGCTTGAGAAGCCCATCATCGTCAGCGAGGTCGAGGCGTGCACTGATACCACGGTCTGTTTCACCGGCTTGCAATACATCGTTTCTCGGGCGAACTAAGCCCTTACCAACGGTAGGCTCAGCAGTCGGTTGAGACAGCACCAGCCCTGTCGGCTCAACGGTTTCAGAAATATCCATGAGGAGGCTTTCGTTGAAATGTGTAGGCCACCGTACACCACGCCCATCCCCTCGGTCACCTACTCGCATAGCGTTCGTTGGGTTGAACCAATCCACGATAGCCATAGCCGCTACATCGTTATTGGCTGTGTTGGAATTGCCACTCTGTCGGTCAGTACTGGTGGCAAAGAGGCCATTCGCTTCTGGTCGATTGCCACTGCCGCCGTCTTCGTATGCATCTTCTGGGTCCCACGCAGGAGAAATACCGAAGCCACGCACTGGGAAGCGACGGACATCTTCTCCACGAGTGTTGCCCCACCAGTCAACCATGTAGTAGCGGTGTGCTTGAGCAATCTCTGCAATTTCTAAGCCCGCCCTGTCACCTGCGTACATCCTTCGTACACTGGACGAGTTGCGGATTGTACGAACAGGACAGCCAAAAGCACGAGTCATTCTGCGTCCGTCGCTGTATCTGACTTGGCGGCCCAATTGGTCTTGATTGAGCAATGCACTAATTTGAGTAAGTCGTTCCAAAACACCCGTGTAAGTTGCAGGATAATCAGTGCCGCCTACCCAACCGTCATCTTTGTTATCTTGCTGGATGAATGGTCCATGGTAATAACCAAGCAAAGCATTGGCGTTAGCCACTTCCAAGTAGCCTCGGACATAAGGCGACCAGCGTGGGCGATTGTACGGTTGACGCAAAGCAAAGCGATAGCCAAAGCAAGTATTTCGGGCATTATCAGATGCTGTCGTCATCTGTGCGTATGTTCGCTCTTCAAGACCAGTGTTGTCATGGAAACTCACACAGTCAACTCCGAATAACTTCCCACCCCATCCAATGAGTGTTTCAAGGAAACCATCTAAACGACTGGAGCCTGCTCCTCCTCTGGAACCACCCGGCCAATAGCCTGCGAAATTGTATTTGTCCGAACCAATAGTGCCTCCTTGATGCGAAAGATTACCGTCACCATCCATGTCAGCACCACTTTTAGTGGTACCAGTTCCACCTGTACCTGCCGCACCGGGCGGTATAATCCACCTCATTCCAAATGTGAACGGACCTTTAGAGGCCGCATAGAAGAAATCATTGTAGTGAATTGTTTCAAAGTGTTCAGGGACATTGTTGAGTCCTTTCTTGAGAACAGGTGTATCTGTTGCTCCGTTCTTGTCGTAAAAGCCTCTGCTGTTGTCATCGGAGTAGTAAGTGAAAGGACGGCCCAAGTTCGGATGCCACATACACAAATACGCATCAGCAAGATGTAGGCTGTTTGTATCACGAGTACCATTCATGGTTTGTGGCATAACCCGAGTTGTCATGCTGACAAGCGAATTAGTGAAAATTTCATCTGCCTTCCGGTTGTCATAAGGCCCGCTTAAACGAATAATTGTGTCATTGGTTAAGTTGTCAAAGAATAGAGGAGTGACTTCCGTGACACCTTGGAACTGTGTAGGCGTCCCAAGAGTAGCGTGGGCCAATGTTCCTGTTCGGTTTGTGTAGGTAGCCGTCTGCCTTTCCCCGTTAGCATCTGTGTATTCCAAAACCTCTCCGTAGTATGCTTTGACTGGGAACAGTTCAGCATTATCCACATTGACTGTACTGCCTCCAGCAGATGAGGCTGTGACCTTAGCATTGGGGTTCAAAGAGCGAACACGATAGTGCTCTGCGTAAATGTCAGGGTAGCATGTAGGATAACCAGCAAGTGTAATCTGAGCACCTACTGCGCCAAAGGTAGCCCTGTTCATCTGATAGTAGTGGTCAGGTGTATGCCACTCCAAATGTCTGAAATGTGTAGCGGCTGATGCAGTTGCTCCGTCCTTGTGCAACTGTGCCCACCACGGCACTGTGAGCGTAAATCCGGGTGTAGTCTGAATGAACATGTTGGGGTGGTAGGGCAAGGTGCGTCTGCTAAATGCAGGTGATGTAGTCTCTTCTACACCAAGAGCGTTGTAGTTGGCCAATGGAGGCAGGTTTGTGAATTGGCTGGAGGCATCAGGCTCAAGGTCGAGCATAATTTCATTGAGCATAATTTCACAACCTCTGACATCCGCCATGGTTGCCTCTGCCAAAATCAAGGTATAGGCACCATTTGTGTTGCTCCCGTCATCGTGAGCGATGGCGACCACGGTGTTCACCTGTTGCCCTGTCAATTCTGTGACCTTAGTACCAGATTCGGATGGGGCCTTCACTGCGTCTGAATGGTTGCTGTGATAACCAGAGAATTGTTGCTTGAACACATTTGGCTGAATAATAATCTGATATGCTCCGACTTCCATAGGGTCAGGGAAATGGTCGTTGAGAGTGTAGGAACCAGCCGCCTCTAACACAATGGAGTGGCCTCCCTGTGAATTAGTCGTGCCTGCACTACCTTTCGATGCGGCTATCCCGTAGCCGTCGAATTTGACTTTGGTTTCAGTCAAGAGAGTGAATGCCCCGCCGTGTATGTCAGAAGGTCCGTATGGTGCAGACGCACCTGAGAACCAAACCAGAGGGTCACGAGGATTAAGGCGTTCAAGTAAGTCGTTGCCGCTGTATTCAGCGGACATGTCCTCCTCAAAGGTTGATGATGTAGTAATTCGACTTGCTTGACCAAGATTGTAAAGTCGTTGATACGCAGGGTGAGCATAGTGCCCCGGCATCAAAGCCATTGTTGGTGTGACATAATGATGGCCCATGCGTGGAATAGGCATAGGCGTCATCTTGGGTGCACTCAGAGCAGTGTGTGGAGTCCCGTTGACGGCAGTCCAGTCAATGGTCTTCATGTCTGGGCTGGCCCCGCTGTATTCACTGTGGTCCCGCAACCGTCGAGAAGCAAAGAAACGAGTGCTACCAGCAGGCATGAAGTATGATGGTACAACCTTGAGTCCGGTTTTACCAGTCACGAAAGAAACAAAGTCTGGACTGTACACAACGCCTGTGAATTTATTCGTCCCTGTGTTGGTGTAAGAGGCTAAAACACCCTTGTTGGTCGTAGGGTCGTACACTCGTAAGAACCAGCGACCGCCGCTTGATTCTCCGTTATCTTTCCATGTGTCATCTTCCGGTGTACTACCAACTGTGATTTCAGTACCTGAGTAGCCACTGTAAGTCAGTTCATCAACATCATAGCGGTGTGTCATTGTGACACCGACACGAGTCACATGGAATTGTAAAGAGCGGTCATGGGGTTCGTATGCTGTGTTCAAAGGAGCGTTGTCAGTGTGTGACTCCCAGCCCTTTGAAGAACTGGCAGGGAACGCCAAACGGTCATCAGAAAGGTCCGTACCGTCTTGCGACAGGTGTTCCCAACCATTGTTCTCCCAAGTAGGCCAAAGCCTCGGCCCATCGTAGGTTTCTTTGAATGTATCAGTTATAGATGGCTGTGCTTGAGCAGGGTGCATCAAACCACCAGAGCCCATGGTTTCGTTTTGGTAAGCCTGTATTCGGTCAAAGCCCGGTCGAACAATGATGTTGCCGGGAATTTCATCAGCGTTTGGTAGTCGAATCTTCATGTTGGGTGATATACCAGACCCAGCGATAGCGGGGGACAAGCCCTCTATGTCACGGTCACTTACATGTCTGAAATCCATGATGACTGTGCCCAAAGGACTGCCACCCTCAAGACGGTGTTCTTGGCCTGTGTCATCAACAACTTGCATGCTTTCAAATTGCAAGTGCTCGTTGGGTATAATCAGAGCGTTTTCCTTTTCGTTGATGTGCTTCTGTGCCAATTGAGGATGGCTCAGTTCCTGTGCTTGGATGATTGGGAACATAGCACTGTTCGTCGACTCAAAAGAGAATCGACAATTGCCCAGAATCTTTTCCCCAACTGTCTTGTAAGACCCGCCGTCTTTGCGAACAGTCCAAGGTATCATACCAAGGCCACGAGCATTTGATGCAGGCATGGTTAAGTTGCCTCCGTCCATTCGTTTCCATACTATGTGCTCTTCTGTAAAGTTGCGAGCCGCACTTTTTGTATCGTAGTACTTGTACAATCCTGCTGATGTTTCGTAGTATTCTGTACGAGAAGTGATTCCTGTGCACTCCTGTACCAAAGTATCTGCCAGAGTATGCAGTTGGTTGGTAGACATAATAGATTTGTCCCAAAACAAATCTCCTGTTGGGCTTTGACAGGGGTCTGCCCTGCTAACATGGCTGGTCGAGGTGACCCTTGCATTTGGATAAGCAACTGTATCGACATTCGGATAGGCTGTGAAATCTGTGCTTGCTCTAATGTTTGCTTCGACATGAGGCCCTGCTGTGGCAGGAGCATTGTACCGGCTCTTGTTGTGAACCTTGTTTATGCTCCAAGCCTGTGTACCTGCTCTCAAGATGTTGCCGTCTGCTTTGACAGAAAGCCAGTCACCAGATGCAATGATGCCATCTCTGTCTGTTTTGGCTATGAGAGGTAGTTCACTTTCATGGCTGACTGCTACCAAGTGACGGCTGGATAAGCCATGTACACAAAAATCATTGGCTAACGATGAAGGCGTGTCTGTTATACCGATAGGTGGAGATGATGCCAAGCAGGTTTCAGCGGAGCCATAAGGAGCAAAGCCCAAGAACGGATGCCAAGCCCCGAGTCCAGCAGGGAATTTGGTTCCACCAATTGAGGTACCGTTGTAGGAATTCAGATACGAATATGCCTCTCCTGCCCACCCAACTGCCCCTATGGGTTTGGTACGGTCAACTGCGTCCATAAAGCCGTTGAAGTGCACCTGTGTCATGTGTTCACGAGATTGAGTCGTGTTGTTGTATTGATGTGTGCCCGCTTTAGTCCAAACATAAACGACAGCAGGTCCGTTGTCACCGTTCACTTGAGCGGCCGCTATTGCCGCTTTAGTTGTAGGGTCAACCAGATTCGTACTATTTGTGATACCATTTTTACCAAGAGTAAATGTTGCACCAGTATAGGAAACATAAGGTGCAAAGGCCGATTTAGTGCCGTTGCTTATACGCAACCAACCGTATGCTGGTAGTGTAGTTGGTAGGGTTCCTGCGGCTTGCAAAGTAGCGGCGGCTCCATCTTCTGCGGTGTAGCCGTCTGGTTGCACATCGAGAGCCACCCAACCATAGCGGTCTTGCTTGCCTGCATGTTGCATAGTCGGCAAGAAAGTACCACCAATAGCCTTGAGGGGGTCTATACCGGGGAATGTGTTGATACCTGCGGCAAGTACAGCGGCCAGTTCTTCTGCGTTCTGACAGCGTGTGGCGTCGATGACAAAGATATTGCCACCAATGTCTCCATTGGAATAGGCTTTGGCAAGTGCACTACTCACACGGAAAACGGATGGATTACGAGTATCTCCACTACCTGTTGCCAATCGATTGGTTGATGACGGGTTTTTTACATTGCGGATAATGTGGTTATCTAAGAAATGACCACCGGGGTGATAGCCTCCATCCATGTGCCAAAGGCTGTTAGACGCTCTGGTGTTGGCTATGGCTCCTATGAAAGTACCTGCGTAATTCTTGAATACATCATCGAAAGGATGTGCGTATGCAACAGGACTACTTGGACCAAAGTGCGTATCATAATATCGCCCCTTTCCTGCCCCTTGTCCATAGAAGCGAGAATTAGGCATACCCTTAGTCGGTTCCCAATTAAGAATCCAGTTGTAGCCTGATATGTTGCTGGCTTGATACTCTTTCGTAGGTGGTAGGTTAGCAGAGAAGCCGTAAAGCGTACTGCCGCCATGAGAAATTAGATTGGGTAGGAACGATTCTCCGGCAGGGTGAGTGCTCGGTACTGCGCTGTACCCGTTTCCTGTTGTGACTATGTCAGACAACTGTGGTTCATACGATTGGAAGTTGTGAGGAACTGCTTGCCCCGGACCAAAAACCAGATATGTGGTAGCATCATTTGTGGCTGATGTGGTCGAGTAGCGTGCGTGAGGATGAGAAAAGCGCAGTACGATTGGGCTTGGGCGGTTGCAATTGACTGTCTTCCCACCGCCTGTGTATGTGACTCCTGTTGAAGAAGCGTTCGTGTTATTTCCAGCATCCAAGTCAGGACTCAGCATAGCGTCCTTGTTAAAGAAAGGCGGATAATGTTGTCCATTGTGTTGATTAAGATACGGTGTACCGGGGAACATAGCCAACATAGCGTTGGTATCGATGAGTGCATAGGAACCAGCGGCCTCACCTACATTCTGCATACCAGCAGAGCCAGTCGGCCCAGATGAGTATGGGTGAGTGTAAAATTCCTCATAATCGTTTTGTGTTCCATCGTTGATGTCAAGAGTGACTCCAGAGAAACCACCACCAAAGTACAGAGGTACCCACCTGTCAACACTGGAACGACCGCCACGGAAGTATAGGAATGGCTCCCCGTGATGGCTACCTGTTGTGCGAATACCGTCACAGTCATGGAATTTCAAAAGATTAGCGTGGGCTACAAGTATATCGTCAGCGGCAAGGTTGGTGACAAAGTCAGCCGAATGATTGAGCAAATCCAATTTGTTTTCAGCGGCTCCTGCTTTGCTGACTGCTCTGGCCCAGTCTGTGTCACCTCTCCAAAAGACAACCTCTTCGCTCCAAGCATTAGAGTCGTCAGATGCGGGAGTCATGGCGAGGTAAAGATACTCGTTAGATGGAAGCACCAAGTGGTCAGGTGTGGTGCTTGTATCTTTGGAAGCAATGTTGACCATCACAGTGTTGATGCACGGCGTGATTCGGTCACCGGGCAGGCGAATGTAAGTGTCTCCTCTGAGATTGTCACGCCACTGCTTGACATTGACAGAATCGTTAAGGCTGTCAACAAGTACAGGGGTTGCAGTGTTAGCGTTAGGTCCACGATACTTTGTAGTGATATGAAGAACAGTGGCAGGGATGTAGCCTACATCCAGTCTGACACCAGCCAAAATCTCTGCTTCGGTCAAACCGCCCAAGTGATTTGTCCCTGTTGCCAGATTGCTTGCCGCCGCTTGAATGCCCCAATCCTTGCCGACGGACGATTGGAATAGGTGTCGCAGAGGTGTGACTTTGTGTTTGGAACTGTGTGCCTTGATGCGTATAGCATCGGGCGCTACACCCCACTCTCCCAAAGTCTTCCCGTCTGGAGCCAAGTAAGATGTACAGTCGAATGAAGTGGCACTCACATCTTCGGTGTTCGGGTCTTCCATGTTGATGGCATGATTGACTGCCGCCGCAATCACTTCGTCAGTGAGGAGCGAAGTGAAGTTGATACGAGGGCTAAAGATTCGTGTGACTGCGCTGGAATAATCTGAACTAATGTTCTTAACCCCGTACAGGTAATGAACACCAGAAGCACCAGCCTTGGCGTAATGAGAGCGGCTCGTGTAGTAGTATGTTTCTCCATTGTTTGCTGTGCCAGCAACATCGTTTAATTGGATAAGTCCACTGTCGGGTAGGCCAAGATAACCCAGAATATCAGTGTGTGCTAAATTGCTACCAGTGCCGTAAGGAGCGGCTAAAATAATTTTGAAATTGTCATTTGAGCCGTCTTTTTGGAAGGTAGCAGATATGCCCACAGCAGGTGAATTGTAAGTGTTCCAAAGATTGCCACGGAATGATTGTTTTGTACCACCAGTGTACTGGCCACAAACATCACCTTTGCCGCTGATGTGTTTTCCTATGGTAAAGCCACCCTGTCCGACATCACGGTCATCAAAGTGAATAATGACCTCGTTGTCCAATGTAGGCGGCAAACGAGTCAAAGAGTTGCCCAAAGCCTCACCATATTGCTTGTACGCCATTCTGATGGTGTGACTATCTCCCCTGTGGTCAACCATGCGAATGCCGTATAATTGCCCTGTACCCATCTTGTCAGGTCGAATGTCATCATCTGGTATGTAGCCACCGCCACTTTGGTTGACAAGACCGTGTTGCTTGGTACCAGCGGCTAAATCTTTGTCGCCGTAAATGTAATCGTAGCGGGTGGAAACACCATCTCTTCCCATTCCCCACTTACCAGCATCAGGTGCCCAACCCGGAATGCCTGCTTGCGTCAATCCGCCGAAGTTGATTCGGGCCTTTGCTTGTGTTCCTACTCGCAGACCTTCGACGAGAACCTTCCCATCTGACTTGGGCTCAAAACTGGAATTGAGGATAGTGTTGCTACTGCGACCAGTGGCGTGCTCATCTGTTGAGTGAGCATTGATTGCGCCCGAGCCATGTACTTCTGGACCAAAGTCAAGTGTGTTTTGATAATCCGCATCGACTTCCTCCATTGGGATGTATTCTCGGAGAGTAGTGATTGGAGCGAACGGCCGACCGAACTTGTTGATTGGCATTGGTGCAGGGTGCATGTTTTCGCCGTCCATCTCATCTGGCTGGCACCAGTAGTTGCGGAAGCGTCCTCCGTGACCAATAAGATACTCCGGTCTGTACGGAGCCTGTCCGTTGGAATTATCCATCCATGCGCAGAAGTTGCGACCCGACGCACCGGGCACGGTTGAATGAACTACGATTGAGTAGCCTTTCTTGCCTTCTGCACTATTGACAACCCGGCCAAGGTGAGCACGCATGTACCCCATGTGCGTACCTCGGTCATGACTGCCGAAAGCCGTATCAGAATTCCAGAAGGGAGCAGGGTCGTGTGTCGAACCAGTAGCGGCAAAGTCTGCTTTTTGATGTGGGGCGGTAGGGTCTTTGCGAGGATTGGTGCTGGTTGCTGAATGACCTTTGCCAAAATCAAACCTGTCTGCCTCACCCAAAAATTGGTCAGCCGGTCGTCGAGCGTGAGTTCGACCTGTCTTTGCTCCAGCCTGATTGATACGGCGGACAACCTCTCTTGCGGCCGCTTCGATGTCAGTGATACCTTGGCGGACCCCTATTTCTCCAAAGTCAAGAGTGAGGCGGCGTACAAAATCCATTTGATTCCAATGTGGTAAATGTTGCAGGCGACTTTCTTCATGTCCAGACAAATCAAGAGTCGAAGACCGAATACCTTTCATTGACAAAAAGGCAGGAACTACTCGTGTACCATCAGGAGTATCGAACAATGTTGATACCTCGTCAGAGGAGGAGTCAATTTGCAAGTGGGTGTCTTCTGGTGCACCGTATTCCGTGACTGCATCATTTGTTCTTCGCATAGTTGCAATGACATCGGGTACATGATTATGATAACCTGTTGCATGTGTGGCAATTGTGACATTGAGTTGCCCTGAATTCATGTGCGCCATAGCCGCCTCCATAAATTCGGACTTAGCAGTTGAGGCCGTTTCTTTGTGCTGACTTGGAAAACCGTTAGCCACATCAACGGGTGTTTTGACCTCGGCTGTTGCGGGACTACTTTGAACTTGCATCCAAAGGTCTTGGAAAGCAATGAACTCACGGTCATGAGCGACATCGTAAAGCAACACACGGGCATAGTCTTCTGTACACTGATACGGGTCCAGATAAGCCACGGTAGGAGCCAAAGTAGCACTGAGCCCCAGTGCTTCGTAATTCAACTCAATCGTTTTGTTGATATGTTGTACGAAGTTGCGGCTCGTTTCTAAGCAAGAATTACCAATCAGGAAATTTTCCATGGGTATGCTCTCACGAGGCGTAGTTGCAAAATCACCTTCACCGCCAAGGAAACCTGACCAAACTTGACCTTCGTTCAAAGTACCTCGGCTTTTACAGAAAAGTCCCTCCACTGAGTGCGGGTTGGTGTATTGCATGTTCATCCAAACAGTATCTCCATCCCTGAGTCCACCGGGGCAAAATGGGTTAGCCCATTTACTGTTGAGCAATTGTGTATCTAATGTAGTAGGTACGGTGGAACCAGTAGCACGGAAATCAACAAGCAAAATTTCAGTACCTGCACTCGGATTGAAACCGCTATCAATTGAAATCAGAGAAAGGACATTGCCAGTGCGTGTTTTGTAATGAGCGTATTTGTAAGCACTTGCAGTGTTATCGTAGTACCGAACCCGATATGCATGTGTGCTGTGAGAGGTGGTTGCTGGCCATGTTTCGGATGATTCAAGAGTAAGATTCGGACTACTGAAAGCCTCAACAATGCCACGGGCTCTTTTGTTTTGTACATGAGGTAGGTGTGGGTTTGTGGTTGGTCCTGAACGGAACTCAACAGCAGAGACATACTGTTTCAACCCATAATCTATGTTGCCACCCTGTGTCATTACATTTGCACGGTCGTAATAGAACTCAGAACGCTGTTCAAACCCTGCGCTTGATAGTGTTGGATTGTCAGCAATTGATGCGTAATTCATGTTTTGAATGCCTTGAGCAGGGGAAATTCGACTGCCTACTTGGTAATCACGAAGGAAGTTAGAAGAGAACGCCCATGCATCATCCGCCGCCGCATTGCCTGCAACGGTCAGATAATTGTTGGTTGTATCAATTGCGCTGTAAATCACCCACTCGCCATTCTTTGTAAAGGCAGAACGGAACCTGAGTGCGCCTCCGATGCCCCCTATGACAACAGGAGCGGCCGAGGGTATTGGGAAAAGGCTTGCGTCTTTCACATAGATGCGTCTGTTAGCACTGTCGTACTCAGCACTGATGGTTGTACCACGCTTGTGTTTCTTTTGAGATACAGGAAGAGAAAACGCACTGTTGACTTGTGGGTCTTCTGGTGCCACGCTCTTTGGTCTTCGACCAACAGGGTTAGGGGCCCATGTAGGGGCAGTGTAGGTTGCATCAAGATGCAACTTCATGCTGTTATCAGGACCGGGGAACACACCCGCATCAGGGTCATCGAAAAAGAAATCCTCAAACAGGGGGAACTCAATCATGGCTCGTGTACTGGCATACTGTGTGCCCAACTGATAATCGTGTTGTACAGTGTCCAGTGTTTGGAAAAGTCTGTCGTTGACGGTCGTGCCATCAGGAGCAATGGACTCTGCGTTAAATTTGTCATCCACCTGCAAATAGCCACCGATTGCAATTGCTGTCCCTGTCTTCCAATCTGCAAACGAGGCGGCTTCTGTACCATCAAAGAGAATGAATTTACCTGAGCCTAAATGCGTTGAGCCAGAAGCAAATGTGAATACGCTTCCTGTCTTTGATGCGTATTCGGCTGAGGCAAACAACTGATTGTCTGCCCCTTCGATTCCGGGCTTTTGCAGGAAGATTTTTCCTATCTTTGGAAAGCAGTAAGTTCCCCACGATGCAAGGTCAGTGGCGTTATTATTGAGCGGTACGACTGTAATGGTTGTGCTACCAAGCGCACTTACCTTCGTCGTACAGTCCCGACGAGTCGACCAGCCAACACGGGCTGTTGGACTCGGGTCCCAAGTCGGCTTAGTATTGACCGCTCCTTGCCCTACTCCACCCATAGTCATCGTGACTACTGGGCTACCGGGCATAATTTCCTTGACAATGTGTGAATCAGGAGCACCGTCACCCTTGACATTGACAGAATTGGATAAAGCGTCTGCAACCAAACCGTGTGCTCGCAGGACTGTGTCGCTCTCACCATTGCTGTCGAAGTCAATGACCTTCCCACGACCGACAACATACTGGACAATGACCGTGTTGGGTTCTGAATCGTCTTTGTTTGTCAGCATCTTTGTCAGTTGGCTGAACCTACGACGGTCAGATGGCTGTACGACAACACGGGTTCGACCGCTCTTTGTACGATGACCTATGATGTCAAACACTTCATTGACAGCAGTACTTTGATTTGTTGAACTGACGGCCTGCATTAGAGGTTGATGAAACAATTCCTCATTATCTGCTACTGTTCCGGCAATACCTGCGCTGATACCAATGGCTGTGGAAGATATGCTTGTAATTGCACCAAGCAACAAGCCCTTTTGAGTGTACACATTGAGTCCTACTCCAAATTTGGTAGTAGCGTCAACACCATCGACTGTGATTGAAGTAGCACTTGCCGAATAACCTCCGCCATTGTTGACGAGTACGCCTGTACGAGGACGCATGTCTTTCTTGAACTCCGCTTGGAAGTTTCCAGATGCTTCTAAATTTGGCGTGATTTGTTCATTATCCGATGCTGAAATTAGCAATTTATGGAAAAATGATTTGTGGACGGTGTTATCGTAAAGCGCAGATGCAATCACCTGCGGTGCTTTTTGTACAGAATCAGACGAATGTAGTGGAAGGTAGTTGTCAGGGGTTAGAGACACATCTAATTGCGTTTCTGCGATAGTACCTTCCGAATCATCGCCTACAAGCCCGCCGTCCTCGATGTAAAATGATGAATCAGATTCAAATTCCAACACGCCGCCCGGTGCATAGAGAACTGCTGTTCCAGCAGATATGTCTGAATGAATGAGGTCAACCATCTTAACGCCTGATGCCAACTGCGTGTTGCCGCTTGGAATTGTTTTTTCGACTAAAAGAACACTGCCACGCAACGACACATTGACAATTGCCCCCGTGACTGCGGCAGTTTGGAATGCCGATGTAGGAGCAGAGGAAAATGTCAGCGTCTTTGCGCTGTGGTCGAGTGTGGCCGTAATAGACGAGGCACCTGCCACCTCTCCTGCTATGCTGATGTAATCAGCACGAATGGTAGTGCCTGTTTTGCCAAAGGCTTCTGTGCTTTGAAATTTAATTACATTGGAAGAATAATTGTGAGTCAGTCGTCCTGTGGCGGCATGTTTCATACCCGTACCTGCAAAGTCGATTGCATTGTAATGTACCTGTACGAATGGAGCGTAGTCGTATGTTGAAAGGCTGGGCACATTAAGAATCGCCACCCTTGACTCAGTAGACGGAGTCATGTGACGAGTGTGTGCATCACCCGTGGGAGAAGTGTCGCCCATGTTTCTCAAAGCAAATGGCTCTGCGTCAAAACCATCCCCACCTATGGCAAGAAGGGCTCGCTGAGTATCGTCGATGCCAGCCATTCCGTTTTCAACAGCCTGAGTTGGAACAGAGGAAAAGGTCAATCCTGAAACATCGTATGGTCCAAACAAGTCATTGAACACAACAGGACTACCGGGTGGGACAGAGTCTGACAAATCAGCGTACTGTGCGGCAAAAGATGCTTCCATTACCTGCGCAACAGCGTCAACACTCTGCTCAACATAAGCGGCCTTGGGCGTTGGCATCGTACCCATGAACGGGTGACCGGGGATATGATTGAGTGTGTGTCGACCTGTGTGGCCTATGAGGAAATTGTCGGCCATACGAGTGGTTGCAGAGAACTTTGAATAGCCGTTATCTGTTGTTGCCATTGTTAGGGCAAACAGCAATCCGTGATTTTCAAAGTCACTTTCGTCGATGAGAACTTGTCCTTGGCGATGAGAGAACTGTGTGCCTGTACCAGCAATCTGATACGGCTCTCCTGTACCTCCATCAACCAAGCAATCGCCTGTGACAATGGCTCCAATGCCTGCACCGTGTGCCATAAGCAGACCTCTGCGGCCTGTACTGGCGTTGCTTGCATAATCCAAGTGAATACTTTCGACGGTCATTGTACCAGCAGACGCATCCACTGCGGTGATTCGTACACGCTCAGGTGCTTCTCGGTTGGGAATGCCTGTGCTTTGATTGTACCCAAGTGGATTGATGAGCAGGTTGAATGGTACATGTGGTACACTGACAGTTGTCGATGACCCGCTGGTAAAGCGTTTAACACTGTACGAGCCGTTTGATTGGGGAGATGTGGTCAGGTCCACCGAAGTCAGACCGCTTTGTCCAGTGAACTCGTCGACCAAGGTCTGTGCCAATGTGGTACCGATTGAAATGGATGATGATGCTCCTGTCGAAGCCGATAAAGAAGGTAGCGTAATACTGGTAGCAATGGGTTCAACAGGTTCTTCAAATCTCCAAAGACCAAGAGTTGAGTCGTTCTTGACAGGCAAAGACAAATCGTGACCAGCATCGGATGCTCCTCTGCTCCAGTGCACGGCCTCGATAGTGCCACGATATTCCCCTCCTGTACCACCAATGCTGAGTTGCGTAGGATGAAGAGCCAGTTCGTGTTCTTCGTCAAGCGTTTTCGATGCGATGACATCTCCGTTGATGTGGAGCGAAAGTATTGTGCGGTCAAAAGTCAGTGTCACTTGAAGCAGTTCCCGGTGCCCGAGGTTAAGCCCGGTCAGGTCATTCTTGCTGTCGTCCTGTGCGTTGAATGTATCGTGTACATCGAGGCCAGCACGAGGGAAGGTGACACCATCCCAGTAAGCAACATCGCCATCCAAACCAGAAACGGCTTGTGCACTGCTCAATGTGAATGTGTTTTCAGCATCGTTGGCTATGTTGCGCAACTTGACTTGAGCGTGTGCAGGTCCGGGGCTCGATGGGCTCCCTACGATGATGCGACAGACATTTTCCTGTTCCCACACTATGCCCCCAGAGTCTGGAATAATCCAAGCCTCGATAGTAAAGGCAGACAACGCAGATGGTGTTTTTTGATGCGTCAAGTCACTACCTGTGTGTAGTTCTCCAAAGTTGTTCTTGAATGTCATCTGAGGAACAATGACACCATCGGTAATACCATTGAAGAAAAGGGCGTGACTTGGTTCGATTGATACAGTCATACTCACACCCCTATGACATGGTCAGCACTCATCAGTTGTAAATCATATCGGTAGGTACCATCGGCTCCTTCCTTCTTGATGTGTAATTTGGTAGGTACAACCGACAGACCGCCTTGATTGCCGACTGCGCTTTTACCTGCAAGTGTAGCCCATGCCTCTCCAAAATAATCTATCAGTCCGTCAACAAGATTTGAGAGCAGACCTGTTGAGCGACCATCTTCATCCTCACCGACTGTGTTTGAAACCCGCATAGGCAAGGTAGCAGGTCGAGAGTTATTACGGGAATCCTTTTCAGCAGGCGTCAATTTACCATAGGTCAAGAACAGATTACGCACAACAGGAGTGATGTCGTTCGACTGTACGAGTGAGTGGTAAGGGATTTGTATTCCCCGTAGCAGGTCAGACTCTTTACGAGAATTGGAAATTAAACCCAGTAGGTCTTGTGCCTTGTCGCCTGCACTCTTACCAAAAGAGTAGCGAGAAGGCAGACCGGATGACAAAATCGACGGGGAAAAATCATTGTTGAAATCAGGGTCAAGAGGAGTTCTTGCATAATTTTCGTTTTGGAATTTATCTTCAATGCGTACAATTTGTTGACCGTTGGCATGCTGTGATGTCGTCACAGTGAACGCATCTGCGACACGCTTTGCACCCGGAACACCAAAGTGTCCATTTGCTGTGATATTGGTTGTCAGTTCAAGTGCGTCTTTAATGATGAGGGCCAGTGTTGAGGCAGGGTTGCCATTTGTAGCACCTGCCTCCACATTCCCAATGGGTACATCAATGTGCACATCACCCAGTTCAGCCCACTGCTTTGTTCCAACAACAGTAGGTACAGCCGAACCTCCGGCCCTGTTTGAAACAGTTGAGTTGAAATCAAGAACAATGAAGGTGAAATTACCACGAGGTGAATTATTTCGCCAATACATAGGCAGGAATCGAATTGATTTACCCGCCAAGAGATTGGTTGCTGGGCCAGCCTCTATGGTCGATGCAACCCAATTGCTGGTTATAATTTCTCTATACGCAAGACGAGGCGACTGTACAACTCCAGCATCATCATCGTCTTCCAAAAGACCAGAGATGTTCATTGTGACTTGCGGCAAGTTTGTGTCAACACCTACTCGCTGTGATGAAATCGGTAGTGGGAAAACAGTGACTCCACGAGAAACGGCGACCGCTATGTCTGTCGCACTCGTATTGATTGTGAAGTTATTCCCCTCACCAAAAACAAATCGAACAGGAATCATAGCATCACCTCATAGAATAGCGTCGACCGCTAACATTTTCATGGTAAAATCGTACACATTGGATTGGCCGCTGTGCTCAAATTCAAAGTCTGTGACGATGGCCTTAATACCGCTTTTTCTATAATCTGAGAAAAACGGTTGGAATTTGGCATGGGCTGGTGTGGTGTTAATGACTGACATCTTTTGATTTGTTGAAACCTTGCCAGTGGTCAAGAAAAAATTGCGTTGGGCGAATGTTTCAGAAGAACTCTTACTGACAGTCGAATCATACGGTATCTGAACGCCGTAAATGTAGTCGCCTGCATTGTCCTGTGTGTAGCCTCTTAGCCCACTTAAATTCTGTATGAGTGTACCAACGGCTCCTTGCAATGCGTTTGGGTTGGCGTAGTTAGAGGCAAAGTTCTGGCTATTGCCTACGATGCCAAATATGTCTTGCACCTTGTCACCAGCAGATTTGACTTTGTTTCCAGCCCTGCCCCCGGTGAAACCTGTAAATTCATACTGAACTTGAGAAGGTAAAGTCGTATTCACAGCACCGCTGATTGCGCCAAGTTCTATGTCGGTCAACTGTGTGACAGTGACTAATGTTTGTTGAGTTCCCTTTCCTGTGGAAATGACGGTGGAAAAAACACTCGACAACTCCGTGGAATCACCACTGTTGAATCCACGAGAAGATACACCACCGACAGGGTCGGGCGTGACGCTGGTCAGAGCCTTACTTACAATGTAAGCCAAAATCTCAGATGGGCTCGTTGCCGTGCCGACATCCCGTGAAGCACCGTTAGTGTGAGTAGGTTGTGTTTGGTCGAGCATGTGGCGAATAGGAATCCCAATCACAGGGCCAGTCGAATAACCATCACTGTACGACAGGGGGGTATTGTGAAGTTCAACCACATCATGCTGTGCAGGAGTCGTGGAGACAGAATACAGAGTGATTGAATCTGATGTGACTGCCTTGACCTGACCGTAGGTGCCTTCGTTGAACTTACCTACGACTGGTGCATAATTTTGTTCAGCAGTCAGTTCAATCCACTCTCTTGGGTCTGCTCCGCTTACAGTGATTGTTTTGGTCGAAGCATTGAACGATGCCACGACCATATTGGTTTCTCGCTTACGGTTAGCATAGGCATGCGGCTCTTTGACGGAGCCTCCTCGCTTAGCATCGAATATGAATTTGACATCCCTGCGTCCGTACGGCTCATCGGTCTTGTGCCAGTAAGCCACCGGCATTGTGAAATGTTTGTCATGAAGCGAGGCCAGAAACCGAGCGTTAGCGTTGGTTGGTGATGTTGGGGGTAAGGTAGGAAGTATTGAACCTCCTGCGTTCTGAAATTGGGAGAAGGCAAAGTTAGGACTGCTTGTATCTCCTTGAAAAATAGGGCCTCCGGGTGTACCGCCGGGGGGATTATTGAAAGGGGTTTCTGCACCAAAATCAAACTTAGCCGTGGAAAATTCAGCCTTTTCTTGGCCCCTGTCGTCGATGAAGGTGCCGCTCATCTCGATAAGAACATGTGACATGTTGAGGTCAATGCTCCCTTTCAAACCGTCAGTAAAGGGTGTAGGCCATACAGAAGACTGCTTGTCGACAACTATCTCGACTGTGTGCGCTGTCAAGTCGATGGTTTCACCATCTTCTCGGACCAGTCGGATTGGGAGTCGGTCTGCCATTTCAAATTCCTCTGTTCATACCGCTGTTTTGCCTTGAGCCACCCATCTTTGTGCGCAACTCCTTGGACACCATGGCGCTGAGTTCCTTGGCTAATTTTTGCTTATCAGAGCGGTCGGTGACTCCACTCACATCAATCTTGAGTGTACTGATGTTGACATTGTGGTTTGTGTCAGTAGGCGTGGCTGGTCGTGTTGGAGCAACAGGGTCAGGCTGTTGACTTGGTCGCATGGCTTCCATACGACTTTCTTCCAACGCACTCTGAACATTGCGCATTGGCTCTATATTCTGCATCTGGCGCAGGGATTCACGAAGGTCACGGGTGCGTGTATGTGACACATTCATGACCTTGTTGAATTCTCGGATTTGCTTTCTAAGCCCTTCCATATTTTTGTGAGCCGCCTCGGAATACTCTGAGAACTTCTTGACCGAGTCAACAGTCCGAGGGTCAATGTTTTCGTCCACCATGCTTCATCACTCCAAGGGTGGGATATAATCGTACCCCAAGTACACAGAGTCGGTTTGAGTTGCCTTCTCCTTTTTGCGCATAGCCACAGCCCAAGCAATCAGTTGCCGAGCATCATCCGGTGTCAATTCTCTCACTTCATTCAGCCCCATGTTGTAGTGTGTCATCATCAGATATTCGTTCCCTTCTCTTTGTAAGCGAAGCCACTCGTCCGTCTGCTTTCCAGCGACGAACTCATTTATGCTGGCGACTTCGCCTCCCGAAAACTCAGCCATTCTATGACCTGAACTGGGTCAGGTACAAATGATTGCAATTCGATACCTTCCTCAACACTGAGTTGGCTCAGGGCTATGGGTTCACTAAATTGAAGCCACTTGCCAAAGGCAACCATCCAGTATTCTGCTAAGTCGATGTCATCCCGTGCAAACAATGGGGCTAATCCTTGAACATCAAAAAAGGTCGGCGTAGCGACCGTGACTTCAACTGACTTGCCCTGTATTTCCATATTATGTTTCTTCACCGGTTTGGGTGTCATCGTACTCACTCACTGTGTCGTTTGAGGTAGCCTCTTCTGAGGGGACCTCCGAAGCATCACCCTCTGGCTCCGAAGAGGCAGAGATGTGTTCTCCAAATGGGTTGTCTGAGGCTTTGCCAGCCTCTGGGTCGAATGTATCTTTGAGAGGGGCCTTTTTCTTAGATGTTTTTGCCTTAACCACAACATCGCCTCGGGGGTGAAGTTGGGAAGGGGTCTTCATTGGCATAGGCTCGCCTCAACAATGGAACAGGGTATCTGTGCTAATTACTTTTATGTGCTTTGGGTGCACCTTAATCTTGCTGTGGAGTAGTCCCTTATCATCAGGTACAGGGATGGGAGCCTGTGTGATGACATAGTCGTCAATCAACAACCGCATCTGCTGGGCTCCGTTGCTGGCAGATGTGCTGGGCTTAGTGAAGAGCATCTCGATGATTGAACTGTCTGAGTTCACGGTGCCACTGACTTCACGATGTGTGCGGAGTTCATGCCATAGAAGCGGGTCACGAATAATGACATCCATTTCCAACTCAAATTCTTCACGGCCTTCACGAATGATGGAAGCGTTTCTGGTACCACCGTATGGGACTTGTTTGATGGACCGATTAGCAGAGTCAACGGTTTCTGGCACAGGCGTACCACCTACAACATGGAACGGCTCAACACCTGTCTTACCTCTCAATTCAAACGAAGAGATGTAGCCGATGTCTTGGTCGTATGCTTTGATGCTACTGTTGTAAAACATGAATGGCTTCTCAGAACCCTTGGCTATGCCTGCTTCTTTGCGCCCCTTCGCATCTGTTGCTGTGTTTTGGAACAACCTGTGAGCGGTGTACCTGTCACCTGCGTTGCTACTTTCCAAACGACCTGTGTCGGTGTAGCAAGAAAGCGCATCGAAGATGCACCGGTACTTAACCTCAGCATCAGTAGTGGCCGTCAATTCCCACTCAACAACTTTGCATCCACGGAAGATACGGGTCAGTTGCTTTGAATCAGTTGAGGAGCCGGGTGCGTTGCTGTTTTCTAAGGGGTACGAACCTACATCACGATTGCGAATGCTGTGCTCTATGCAGAAAGAAGGAACTGTTTCGGCAGAAAACAAGAGCCTACTGACGGGATTTTGGATGCGCCCTGCATCATTTACATGAGGGCTTCCTGTGGAGTTATCAGAAGCAAATCTGAATGCATAGATACCGTCAGATGTAGTGTGTTCGTAATGAAGTGCATCATCAAGATAGCACCGATAATCACTGCTCCCAAGGTCTTCAATAGCAAGCACCCTGCGTATTTCACTGGTGACTGTTTGGTCGAAATGATGGCTCTCACTTGTGATGCCTGAACTGCCATGGGCAGGTGGCCAAAATTGCGAAGATGTCCCTTCGACACCCTTGTAATAGACAGTTGGTGCGAGAGTAGCATCTTGGAAAAGAATGTAGTCACCCACTGCCAGAGTGTGACCATTGAAATCCAAACCATTGACATCAGCGTAGGTCTGTCCGGGGACGACTGTGGCTACCAATGTGTTGGCCTTGCTATACCCGTTGGCAAGCAATGAGGTGTCGTTGATGGTTTCTCTGCCGAGGCTGTAATACAACCAACGAGGATTGTGAAGAGGCATCTCTATTTGACCGCCTCTGTGATGCACTCGTCCTGTTTGTTGCAGAGCCGCTTGTCGACCAAGACCTATGATGTGATGTCGAAGGAGTTCAACCTCAGTGTCGGGCAATTTCATGTGCGAAGCCAAGCCAATGAACTGGTCAATGGTCGATACCTCTTTGCTCGTAGTAGCGGCGCTGTTCATTGCAAAAGCAGTGTCTCCACTGTAAATCGAAGGCAGTCCCAACGAATGGATGAAGAGTGAGTCACCAGTGTTGCTGGACCGAGCACTTGTTGCGTGTTCCAGTGCAGGAACAATTTTGATTTGTGTTTCTGTACCAGAAAGCGTATGGTCCACAATTGAATACACCTTGCTGTCAAAACCGTCAGAATAAAAATCAACGAATTGCTGGGCTCCTCCTCCGACACCAGAGGGGTGGAAGGTCAACTTTTGACCAATAAGCATGCCAAGGGGTACCTTGAGGATGGTTTTTCCAGATTCAAAGATAGTGACATTGTCAGAGCCTACATTGGTCTTGAACGCCAGCGTAGTATAATCAGGAGTGCTGGCCGACCAAGTCGTCTGCCATGTACACGGTTGCCCTGACTGAATGTACAGTCCTGTTTCGTGTCCCATAAGGACTTCCGACACATCACCCTTGTACGCTTGGCTGGCAGACATGTTATCACGCACCCACTGGGTCAGCCAGTACTACGACCTCAACTTGAAAAGTGTGCCGGAAGAGTTTCTTCGTCCGGTCGCTCAAATCTGTTCTGGTCTTGAAAAGCATACGGTCAAAGTTGACGCCGTCGCCTTTCCTGTCAGCGTGTATCAAACGGCGCAGTTCATCTTCCATAAGGCGCAGGTGAGCACGGGACTTTGCTGTACGGATGTCAACAGTGATGTTGATACGGGTCATGACAAAATTGTACAGGAGGTCAGGCACATCTTCGTTGTGCGCTGTTTCGTACAGAAGAACGAAGTCCGAGCGTTGCAAGTCCTGTCGCTTACCTCGTTCAGGCGTAGCGTCAGCAATGTCGAGGATGACTGGCTTGATGTTTTTTGTGTTGGCCCTGTTCCACTTCTCAAGTGTTTCGATAACGAGGTCGAGTGCTTCCTTTGCCATACATAACCCTCACTCAAACACAACGACTTCTTTGTAGCGAGTCAAAATTGAATTGGCTTCCTTCTTCCACATCTCTGCCTTTTGTGCAAGCGTGATGTTCTGACTGCCTTCTGGGATGAGTACGCTTCTGTCGTCAGCCATGATGAGGTCGACGGCGACGAGTTTAGTTGCCGCTTCTTCGATTGCCTTTTCCAAGTACCGCTCGCCATAGATGTAGGATGCTTTGATTGCGTTGAACTCAAAGAACGGGTACGAGTTGTTGAAGTAAATGATACCCATTTCGTGGTCGAGCCACCAGTCCTTGAGTCGACCTTGGTCACCACCAGCATCAGAAAACGCCCCAATGTCTGATTGGAATTTATGCTGTGTCCAATCAAAGGTGTCATCGTCACTGAATGTACCATGCAACAAAATACCTTGGCTGAGCACTGTGCCGCTGTTAGCACGATAGCCGATGATGCAGACCCCTCCTTCGGGGTTCACTCCTCTGACTATACCATAGTCAAGGAAAGAGGACGAGTCAGTAAATGTAATGGTAAAGGCACCTGCTCCCGGCGTAGCATCAATCGTTCCTGATGCTTCAACAGAAGTGGTCTGTGAAATCGCCAAATTAGTCGAGTCGCTCACAGCAATCGAAGCAGACTCACCTCCCTTGGTCTGGCGCATGCTTGTAATTTTCAACTTGCCGTTGCCGTAATCTGAGTTGGCTGTGGCTAAGAACTCATGATTGACAAACATACTGCGTGAGCCTGTTGATGTCGAAGCATCGGGGAGTGTGAAGGTCGTGCCGTCAGGACTTGCAAAGGACGCTGTTGTGTCAAATGCAACAGTGCCTCTTCCAGTGCGGTCCTCGTGGTTTATCAAATCCGCAAGATTCTGAGCGGCTGTGACTTTGTCGAATGTGGCATCCCATTGCTGGGTGCCTGTACCTACTGCCAACTTGGCAAAGCCTCCTCCTCCGGGTGACATGTACACAGCATCGCTTGCAAGTGCTGTGTAATCAACAATTTCAAGACGGGCCTCTGCTGAACCAATCTCACGATAGTTCTCGCCCTGCCACATCTCAATGCGCAAGACTTGCTGAACATTGCGGAAGAGCAGTGGGGCTGTACCAACATAGTCAGTAAAGTACCGTCGACGGTACGGCTTGTAGGTGTCGAAGTTGATGTACTCGGCGGCCACAATATAGGGTCGCCAAGCATTGTGAGTGTAATTGTCGATACGGTCCTGTACTTCTTTGATACGCTGTTCGACATGTGCTTTGGTCACGCCACGGCGCTTGGCTGTGAATGACGCTGTGTTTTGTACATAGGTGTTCTTTGCCACTGTGTATGTAGCGGCAGTGACTGTGCCACTTTCAAAGGGCAACTTGACACCTGTGGTGTGCGAAGTAGGCGCAGATATTTTCTTTTCAAAACCCAACGGGTCATCATCAGAATAGACGAAGATAGTATCACCTGCACTAAACCCGTGTTCACGGAAGTCATTACCTGTGACAAACACGCCGTCTGTTGCAGAGTCTGCGCCTACGAGAACAGCCTCTCCCGGTCCAACACCAAGAAGGTCTGCTACCTTCTGTGCGTTTGTGTACACAATCTCCTCTGGATGCAGAGGACGGGTTTCGACCTCACCGGGACTGAATACTGCTGGCATCGAACATCACACGCCCTTGTAGTACAAGTCGTGTTGGATTCCTTTTAGAAGTTGCGTTCCAAGTGACATTGGGAAACCTGTTTCAACATTATCAGGATTCATTGCTTCGTTGATGAGTCTTGCAATCCTTTCTTCGTCGGTTTCTGGCTCTGGCGGAGGTGGTGCATTTTGTCCTTGAGTAAAGTCGATGGCAGGAGTGTTTGCTTCATACTTTTCATCACGCCGTTGACCTCTTTCGTTGAGGCGTTGTATCTTTGCATCAGGTTGGACTGCTCCGACTCTGTCGAGTGTGCTGTCAAAGGCTCGTGCTTCTGCACTCTGCTCTGCCGTGACTGGCATGACTGCTCCACGAGCCTGACTTGGAAGACCTTGGATTGGTGCGTCCGGGTCGAATCCTCCACGCTTTGCTCCGGCTCTAAGTTCGGATGGTGCGTTTTCCATGTCCACAACATTACCTCGCTGGAAGTCCCGAGCAAGACCAGCAAGACCAGCAGTAGGTGCAGGAGTACCAGCCGCTCTGCGAGCACCCGACCTTCCTTCTATGATGGCTTGTAGTGACAATTCAGCAGTGTTTTTCTCCTGAATTTTTCGCTGTAAATCTGCTTCCATTCGTTCTTGCATGGGGTTCTTACGACCTCTCTGTCGCAGTTGTGCTGTTTTTTCGCCTTGTTCTGCAATCAGTTCGCGCTGAGCATTTACCGCTTCTCTCAATCGTTGAACCGTGCTCCTTGCCTCATCAATGTTCACTCCGCCTTCAAGTCCAGCACGGGATTGCATAGCCTCTTCGACTGTCCTGTCGTATTCACTTTGTACAATACCGGTTAGGTCATCAGGCCTTTCTGCCTCGGCTCTTTGGTGAATCATCATAGCAGATTGAAGAGCGTCTTCAATAGGGTCGTCTGTTCGTTCTGTACCAAAACCGAATTGGGTGGCAGGGGTACCGAACATTTCATCAGCCTTATCTTGAGTCATCAAAGGTCGCTCTGCTCCGGCCTCATATCCTCCTTGCTCTTCAAATCTCTTCTCTTCTGATTCGGCAAATTCACGACGGGCCCTGTCATCAGCCAAATCAATTGCATCAAGCCGGTTTAAAGCGAAATTCCTGAATCGTTCAAATTCTTTTGGATTTGCCTGTGCCTTGTCTGCACCAAATGTGTTTAGGATTCGTTGGTCCAACCGTGAAGACTGTGTTTCAGAATCAGGCTTGCGTTGAACTACACCTTGTACATCGACCTTTTCTCCTTGTCCTACGGTGAGTTCTTGGAGGTCTTCTGCACTCATTCCCAAATTAGGACTGCTTGCCTGTTGCATGAGTTCTCGCAACTGTTGTTCCATTCTTTGTTGAACAGGGTTTTCAGCCCCTTGTCGACCTAATTCAGCAGTTCTTTCTTTTTCTGCTTCTATGCCTTCTTGTAATTGACGAATTCGCGGGCCAAGGTCTTGTTGCACCATATCGTCATCATCACTCATTCGGTCTATTTCTCCAAACGCCGTCGCTAAGGTAGGATTTCCTTCGGGAATAGCATCGGGGAAATGCTCCCGCATCATTTCCACAGCAAGTTGTTCTTGCTGACTTGGGACAGTGACTTGAGGGAAATTGCGCTTTACTTGTGCAAGTGCTTCCTCGGGTGTTGTTGGTATGCTCTTGTCTGTGACAGCCAGCCCTTGTGAGTTGATGATATGAGCCAGTACTTCAGGGTCTTCCCGCATAGAATGCAAAGCCATGGCAACTTCCATGAATTCTCTTTGTTGCTTATCCTCTTCGGTCGTAATACCTGTACGCTCCATCAGACGGGTATAACCAAAAAGTTGAGCGGCCCTATCAGGGTTTGCATTAATATATCTACGAAGTAATCTACTCATAGGTATTGTATCTCGTGGCCCATTTTTTGAACGGAATAAATCATTTGTACCCGACGGGTCCTGTACAAGCATGTTGTGGCTAATGCCTGCGCCTTCTGCTCCTCCCTCTTGATTTTCGATAACGATTCTTTTCAATTTACCGTTTTCGGTCAGCACCTTACGAGCCTTTGCTCCAAGGCCGTACTTGAAGCCGGGTGGGATAGCAACAGACTCGGCGTCTGGTTGCATTGATGCAGACGGTTGTGCTTCGGTAGGAGGAGATGCCGAAGTACCACTAAGAGCAATGTTTGGTAGTACTTCCTCAGTGAACTTCTTTCCTTCACGGATGTTGGCAGTCTGCTGTCTGCGCTTCTTTTCGGTTTCTCTTGCAACTTCTTCACCCAACTCCGCCGCCCTTTGTTCGGGAGTTTTCTTTGCCTGTTCGGCTAAAGATTCTGGTGTTATACCCATGCGGTCAAGAATATCTTGTTTAATCCGCTCTCTTTCTTCCTTGCTACTACTGCCTGAAAAATTACGCATAGCCTCATCGTCTTTGTCGCCCATTCCTTTGCGTACAAGTATTCTGCTCATTCATGTCACGCTCCAGATTCATCGTGTGTTCCAAGGTTGAAGTCCATTTTTTGACCACAGGTTCGACATTTGTCGACCCAACAGAAGTACAGCATGCCGCACGCCTTACACCGTGTACCTGAGCCAATGTTCATAACATCTGCGGCTTTACTGGTACGAACCCGTTGCTTTTGGGTGATGCCCTCTAACGGACGCTCTGTGTTAAACACTGAGCCACTGCCGTAAGATTCTGCAAGGCGGATGCCACGCTTCTGCAAGCGTTCGATTTCTTCCAAGCCAAGGTTGTTTTGTGACTCCATTCAATCGCCTCAGACTGTGTAGGTGAGGAGGAAGTAATGGTTGCCAAGTGACATGAAAGGCTCGATAGTGACAAGAGCGGTAGTGTTTGCGGCGGCTACACCAAGAGCACCTGTGCCACCAGTGGCACGAATGTCTGCTTGGATGAGCGCAGTTGCCGTACCATCAGCCATAGCACGAGGGCTATAAGGGCCGATGACTCGGGTTCCATATCCACTGAGTACTGCCATCGTTGGTCACCTCAAGAGCGGCGACCAATTGCAATGAATGTACCTGCGGCTGTGCCGCCGCCACCTGTTTGAAGTGGGTCCAGAATTGTAATCGTGGTTCCACTAACAGCGATTTGGTTGTTCATGTTGAGCACAATTTCTGCGGCACTGTTTCCCGCTTCGGGTAAAGAAACGCTAATTGCGGCACTGTTTGTGCCAGCAAAGTCAATGCTTGAGAGTTGAGAACTCAAATTGATAGTCGTATCACCTGCTTCATAAGAACCTGTGATTACCATTCGGTCACCGAAAACGGTTGGTCGGGGGTCAATTGTAATAGCCATTATTGTTCATCTCCTGTTGTTGATTCTGGTTGTGCCTCTGCGGGTTCTTCTGCGACTGGCGCAGGTTCTTCCGGCTCTGGTACAGGCTCTGGTGCGGGTTCTGGGTTAAGAACATTTTCGACCATGCCAAGGAGGGTTGCTTTGGTTGCATACTTGCCAACCGTTGCACCGTTGTCCTTTAGCCAAGCCGTGATGTCCTTTCGTGTCCATCCCTCATCAGGTAAGCCATCTTCACCGAGGTCTGTGGTCACAGGTTCTGGATTGTCGCCTTCGATTCTCCACCATTTGGCAGAGAACCGGTGACGGTATTGATTCAAGAACTCCTGTGTCACTTCCAAGGGTTGGTGACGGATTGCCACCAATCGTGTACAAGGAACCCTTCGTTCATAGAAGGGGCCAAGTGAAGTCACCGTAGGCAATTAACCACCTCAGTTATACATCACCAAAACGCTCGATGTGTTAGCCGAGCCACTTAGGTATTGTAGAGTAATGGTTAGGCTTGATACGCTTGCGCCCACTGATACAGCGGCAGTGCCGGTATCGGTTGTAAATGCACCCAAGATGGAAGTAATTCCACCTGATAGGATGATTGTTTCGCCGTCTGCTCCGCCAGTGACGCTGATAAGTGCCATCTTTGGTGCTGGGTCGTAGCCGTTTGCTCCATCGCTGTTAGAAGCGTTGAAGGTTCCCGGTCCACCGCCGGGGTATGCGACATCTGCCGCTCCGTCTAACCACTCTGTGGTGCTTTGAGAGCCTGCTCGTAGTTCCCATGCTCCAACGAGTGTTGCTGTTGCTGTTCCTGCTAATGATAATTCTTGCATAATTTTTCATCTCCATGTTGTTTGTTCACCATCAATCTCAAGACAAGTCTCGGATTGAACCATGACCTCCAAAGAAAGTTGTCCAGACTTCACCCATTGTTCGGTAAAGTCCCTCTTGACCGAGGCGGTTAATGGCGAATGGGTCACCGGTTTCAATACCAGACTCGTAGTACTGAGTTGGTTTTGCAACACTAAAGTGAAGGTAGTCAGTGTCCAAGAAGTACATTCGGCTGATGCCGTCTGCTGAAACATCCTTAGATGGAATGATTGGGACGCCGTTGTAGGTAGCGACGATGAATCCGGCTTCGATACCGGGAACACCCTTGACGCCACCCATGGTTGGGGTCACACGCTTTTCTTCCATGAACCGCTGTTGGCTCTGGAGGAGTTGTTGCAGGCGCATCAAAGTGTCATATCCTGTGAGGATGACCTTTGGATTGCCACCACGGACCCAAATCTTCTGGAAGATGTCGTCGATGTGGTCGAGGCTGAGAACACGCTCAGTCAATCCAGCGTCGGAAGCGACATTGACTTCTGCGTCGGACCAAGTGTTTGCACTTCGGTCGATGCTGTAAATGTCAAGGTCAGATGCGGCGCTCACATGCGCAGTGTGAGTAGTGGAAGAGCCACCGCTCACGGTTGCGGCATATCCAGTACCGGTGCTGTCCATGGTGCTTGCGGCGGTGATTCGGTCCAAGGACTCGTAATCGTTGCCAGCAGGAGTGTCAACATCTTGCAAAAGCATCTTGTTGATTTCCTCTGCGTGGTGCTTGCCCATTTCCTCTTTGAGGACGGAGCGGATGTCACCAAGACCGTCATCCTTGTCGTTAAGGAAGATTGCAACTTCGCTCATGTCGAAGGTGTGTGCAATGGTCTTTGGCTTTGCGGCAATGTGTTGGAAGGTAGGCTTGGTGGTTTCTGGAAGTGTTCCATTCTCAGCAATGCCGCCACCCTTGGTTGAGTCAGGGCGAGCGGTCACGACACGCCATCCAGAGCGGTCCCAAGGCTTCTTGGGCAAGATGCTGAATGCGTTGAATTCTTGGTTGAGTTGGGACCACACTTTGCGTCCGTAGATTGCTTGGTAGGTACCAGCAGTCGTCGAGAGCATTGGTGCGTCAGCCTTCAGAAGTTCGCTACCGGAGTATGCGTAGCCCATGTTTGAGCCTGCACCGTAGTAGTAGCGTTCCATATCGTTAATTGTTCGTAGGTAATTTCGTGCCATATATTATTCCTCCTCATTCAAATGCTTTCCCCGCAAGACTGTGGACTTCGTCCCAAGACATGTTTGCGAGGTCTTCGGTTGAAGGGACATTGATGGTTGGTGCGGCGGCCGACTTGCGGATGCTTGCACCTTCGGCGGAGCCGAGGTTGTCGATGCGACTGCTCAAGGAGGCGATTGCCTTCTCGATAGAAGCAAGTGGTTGGCGTGCGTCAAATTCTTGAGCACGGCGGGATTCGACCTCTGCGGTCTGTTCCTTGGCGAGTCGGTCAGCGAACACAGTTCCAAGAGAGGACTTGAGTTGCTTTTCGATGGATGCGGCCTTGTAGGCTTCGTATGCCATCTCGACTTGAGCGGAGGTAAGGTCGGCTGGGTGAAGGTAGCCCTTTGCAACATCTGCTTTGGAGCCACTGTTCAAGGCGGAGATTGCACCAGTCGATGGGTTGCCACCTTCTTGGGCACGGCCTTTGACTTGTCCAGCGAAGTATTCAGCACCGTCAACGGACGATGGGTTGTCGAAGCCACCAAGTTGTGCCTTCTCCAAGTTGTCGAAATGAGAGCGTGCCCCAGCGGTATCAACACCAGCAGATTTGAGGGTGTTTTCCATCCAGTTGAGGTAGTCAGATGAGATGACATCGCTGTATTCGGATTTTGCGGCCATGTCGTGGTCGCCACCGTACATTTTGTCTTCCTTGTCCTTGTCTTCGGACATTTCTTTGCCCTTGTCTTCGGAAGGTTTATCTTCATCTTTTTCTTCTTTCTTATCATCCTTCATGGCTTCAAATGGGTTTTCGCCCTTCTCCATTCCATCAAGTCGCATGTTGATTCTGTCCAGTACGGACGATAGTTCATTCATTGTTGTGTCTTCTGTCATATTCGTGTCCTCCTTTAGAATTCTAAAGGTTGCTTCTGGGTTGATTCCCTTTTCGCAAATCGTCACTTCGTGGAGTTCTAACTTGGAGATTTCAGTGTAATCTCCATGCTTTGAATCGGATTTGTTGACACGCTTGAAAGCCTGTCCTCCGATACTGAACCCCCGTAGGGCACCCTTGCGAATTTCATTGGCCACTTCTCGGGCCTTTTCGATGTCATCACGAAGTTTGATGACAACAAAGAGTCCGGCATCATCAACGCCGGATTTCCAAAGTCGTCCACTGCTATCAGTGTAAGAGTCGATAACCGACCCGACTTGGATGTTGGAATGTGCGAGTTGCACATTGCGGAAGTCTTCTGCTTTCATGAACCCGCCAAATGCATCCTTTAGTGCATCACGGGTGATGAGGTCGCCTTGCTTGTCGACCATTTCGACGGAAGCATATCCTGCGACAACAAGGTCTTGACCGCTCTTCAAAATAGAAATACTACCTTCTTGGGAGAAGGGAGTGGTTCTGAGTGAAGTCGCCATGACCATTACCCCACGATAGACCTGTCATACTATATCAAGAGGTATGATACACGGCTTTCTCGTCTGTGAGTTCTAAATCGGGGCTCAGTGTGCCGTTTTCCTTGACTTCTTTTTTGTCTTCGGCCTCCTCCTTCTTATCTCGCTCGACATCACGCACATCGTAATCGGGCATGGTTTTGTTATCGGTGATGTTCGTAGGGCCACTGGGTGACTCGATAGGTGTGGCGTAATCGATACCAAGTCCTTTCGTACCAGAATTAGATGCGCCCACTGCACCTACACCGCTCTTAGCGAGCAAACGCATGGCGACCTCAAGTCCCTTGACCATGACTGCTTTCTTTTTCCAGTCGGTACCTTTGACCTTCTTTGGTTCAATCAGCGGCTCGGCATCATCTTCTGATTCGTGAACCTCTGCCTTCTCTTCGATTTCCATGTTGGCTTTCAACAAGATACCAACGATTGGTGACCAGAATGGTCGCTGACTTTCAGAAAGCCGAATCAAATAACCGTTATCACTGCGTGGTGTATGAACAGACCAGCCTGCTTGTGTCTGTGTGGCTTTGTACAGAACAGACCCTTGTTCCATCTGAATGTGAACATTGCTTCCCTTTCTGAAAATTTCAACGCCGTGCTGGTATGGTTCGGCCTTAGCCAAAATTCCAAGAGAATCACTGCTGACCAGAGGCTCGCCTTCCGCCTCACCTTCAATCTTGGATGCGTGTACAGTGAACAACTTCTGCTGTTCTGACGCCTGTGTTTCTGTGACATTGGTCACATCGACCTTCACCAAGTCACCGACATTGTATTTGTCTTCGCTTTCAAAAGCCGCTCCTACATCCATGTAGTCGTCACCTTCGTACTTGACTCTGCGGTCACCCAAGTCTTCACCGTGCGCAACAGGCCCGGTTCCAAGTCGGTATGTGTAAGGCCCGTCACCTCGGCGGTCAAGGACCATGAGTACAACTTCTGTACCGCTTTGCAACATGACCCACTTTGGATGACGAGGTTCGCCCTTCATGTAGGCTGACTTGGCGTCACGCATGAGAATGCGGTCAGTGTCAAGAGCCTTGACTGCGGAAGCAAGTCCGTCGTCATCAGTGAGTTTTGTGTCGGATGCGCTTGGTACATGCACCATCTCATGACTTTCCATGGCTCCACGGAGAATCTTGATGCGCTCTTGTACCGGCATTTCAAATGCGTTTTCGTCATCGTATTCTATGACATCGAAGATGTGCAACACATCCTTGCCACGAATGACATCGACAATGTATTGTTTGTCGCTCACCTTCTTGAAAGCGTCTTTCTCCTCTTCCGACAGGGTTGCCTTGGAGAAAATCTCACCTTCTTTGTGACCAACGAAAAACCGCTCACCTTCTGGGAATGCACTGACAATCCAGTCGCCAGTGAAACCACGCAAGTGCTCCAAGTCATCCAGTTCAAAGATACGGTGCATGGGCTGTAAAGACGGCAAGCCCTCTGGCATGTCCTTCCTGATGACATCAGGATTTGTGAGCGAGGCAAGAAGCGAAGGACCGTCCATCTTGTTGTGAACTGAGGAGGCATCACTATTATGTGTTCGCCTTGAAGAATTGATTCGCATAGAATGAGGCATACTGTCCAGACTGTGAGCACCCTCGTGCACTGGACCGAATGCAGAATGATGTTCTGGTGGAGCAAGGGCCAGCACCGAGGGCAATGTCGGAGTAATCAATTGCATCTTTTCTGGGTTGTCCTTCTCGTACGCTGTCATTTCTCCTGTGGCATGGTCGATGTGAAGACCAAGTGGTACGGTGTGGTTGCGGCTACCCTCATGGTATCTGAGCGAAGGAGAATTGTAAATGGCCATGGCGGCATTTGTGTCGTGGCTACCAAGCGGACCTATACTTTGTCGTTCTAACACATGGTCTTCTTGCATACTGTGAGTCTTTCGCTCGTGTTGTTCATCAACTGGTCGAGCAAGAAAGCCGTCGAGTGCAGAAAGATATTTGCTGACGATTCTCTTGTCATGCTTAGTTCGCTTATCAGACATAGTGTAAGAAGCAGGAGTGCCCAATTCTGGTTCACCTACATTTCTGCGGCGTTTGTTTTCTCTTTCAATGGATTGTCGAGAAAGCGGATGGTCTGAGGCAGGGAGAGGATGGTAAGAAATAAAGTGGTCATCCATCGCTTGCTTATTGCCTACAAGCCCGAAAAACCTCGACATTGTTTGGAAAATTTTACTTCTTCGGTTATGTCTGTCTGTCCAACCTTCGTGTTGTGCATGAAGCGGGTGAATTTCTTTTCCAAACCTATGAGGGCCTAAAAGTTGAAGGTTTTCCAAGGGTACTTTGTCATTAGGGGTGTTTGGATAATGCGACCTATTGACAACTCCATCACTTGTCATGCGGAAACTCAATTCGTCTTTCAGATAAGTCGCCAGACTGTCACCGAACTTTTGACCGTACACTTCATCCGACATTCCACCCATTCTTCGTATGGTTTCGTCGACTGGGCTGACGATAAATCTCCTGCCAATCTTGTTGTCTTCCTTATTTTTTCTCATAAGTTGCTTTTTGAGGCGCTTTGCATGCGCTATGATGCTGTCGTCAACCATGTTTGTACGAACCATCAACCCGTCCTCGTTCTCCATCATTTCTGTCAAGCCCAAATTTTCAAGCCATGTGCCCTCATCAACAGAAGGGTCCACTCTGTACTTTGCTGAGTGCAACATATTGACAAGTAAGTTCTCATGGGACACGCCTGCACCCGGATTTTTTTCTGCTCTTTGCCCAACAACGGGCATCATGGCCCCAATTTTGTGACTTCCATGTGGAGCAACATTGAGGAAGGTATTCCCTTGCATCATCAACCAAGCGACCGCTGTGTCAGGTCGTGGGTTTCCAAATTCATCCTTGAACATTTCAAAGGGGTCAAAACCTTGCTCACGACATTTCTGCAAGACATGCATAGCCGCTTGTTCAATAGCCTCAATGTGACTGTTGACTCTTGTTTGAAAATTACTTTCACTGTCCAGATGTGTATTACGAGATTTGATTTCTTTACCACGCTTGTCATAACGCTTTTGAAGTTCGTCCTCAGTCACAATACCAAGTTCGTTCTCAATGTTGAGCAAATCTTGCTCGTGATGGTGTATTTCCTCTTTCAATTCATTCATAGATTCGATTTGTACCGCATCAGGGTTAGGCAAATCTTGAAGTTCATGCAATTTTTCTCGGGCCTCATGAAGTTGGATTGACACGGCATCGTGGTCATCATGACTATGTTGTTCAGATTCAGTTTCTTCAACTTCATCGACACTCTCAGGCAGTTCGCCTGATTGCCGTGCCTCAAGATAACGCTTGAGGCCAGCGAGGTCCCCTTCAACAAGCGATTCGCCTCCGTAAATCTCATCATGGCGTTGTCTTGCCAATTCTTTTTGCGTTTGAAGGCTTTGCAAGCCTTGTTCGACATTCCGAACTGTTGCCTCGGGAATAAGAGGGTTTGCCTTTACTTGTTGCAGAGAACTGAGGTACTGTTGAAGCAACTCTTCTTTCTCAAAAACGAACTCAGGACTACCCAAAGGAAGCGGTCCCGCTTCTTTTTTCATACGCTTTCTGTACAGCAACCGCTCATAATCTTCTCTTGACCCAGTACTAAATTGAGCGGCAGGGGCATCGACTGGTATTTGCCGAGCATCGTGGGCTCTGACTGCTTGGGGGTTCGTCGAGGGCAAACCTGCCCCTATGACTGTGGCTATCTTGTGGTGAGGAAGTGCTCTTTGCTCTTCCTTGAATGCGGAAGTGTTTCTTTCAATGACACCTTTGCTGGCTCCCAAAAATGGATTGTGTGGCACATGCAGAGGTGCAAGCGATGAATTAAACCGTTTATTTTTGATTCGTTCTGCTGTTTTGATGTCACCCGCTGACATAGCATTGTTGAACAGAGTGTGTCCTTCATTAGCATGTAGTCCAGCGAATGTCGATTGTGTACGGGTGGTGTGGTTATTACCATGGCCTATGTTGAAAACAGGACCCGGATTAAGTCCTGTATGTATTGGATTGGCTGGTTGAAAAATAAAGGTTTCAGGTCCAAATTTACCGAACCTCATAGGTTCAACTGCCCTATCAGGCATACCAAAACCAGACCGCAGACTATCTGTCCGAAGATAAGCATATCCACCTTGGTCGAACACAGGCCCTTTGAGAGATGCGATGTCGGTTTCATCAGGTCGGCTGTTGTCACCAAAGTGACTTGCTGTTTCACCTTCAACCAAATTCGTTGCATGCTCGATGTGTTTTCTGGTTTCATGAGCCTTGCCCATGCCACCTGTTTTCATGTGCGCCTGCGACCAATGATGGCTCAGTGATTCAGGCTCATTCATTGTGTACTCTTCTGCGTGTGCACCTTCACCTTCGTGCGCAACATGAGGCTGGGAGTGAAAGGCAAAAGCATTTCTTGCGGCATGGTCCTTGGTGAATTTACTTATTTCATCCTCAAACCTAAGCAAGTATTGTTTGATTTCATCTGGAGTCCAATCAACTGAATTAGGGTTCCACAGTTCCCCGTACAACGGATGCTGTCCTTGCTCATAGAACTTGTAAGAATCCCCTCTTCTCCGGGTTGAAGCAGGGTCAATACCTGCCGCTAAAAGCATATCATTTCTTCCAAATCGAGTTGGGGCTGGACTCTTTGCTGTATTTCTTGGTCGCAATTGACCACCCGTTGGGAGATGATACCCGTGTTTGTGAGGTTGTTTGAAGTTAGCCCTTTCGGCGTTGTAATTAGTGAGGCGTTGGTGTAAATCAAAAGCCCGTTCTTTGAATTGCGAGAGGAAATACTCATTGTTGTATCTCAAATTAGGCGTCTTAATCAACTTTGCAAACACTGGGTTAGCGGCATAATTCGGGTGCCCTGTCCAATGTTGAAAGATGGGGGAATAACGCTGTACGAAATTACGCTTGGCTCGGGGTATGGAGTAATTCTCTAAACCCGGTATGGTTTGATGCTCAAGACTATCCATATCATTGTCGGCCATGTGCTGATACACTTGTACACGCTGTGCAGGCGTAAGCCATTCCATTCCGTACAAATAGTCCTCTTCACCCATACCTATGCGTCTTCCGCTCTCTTCGTCAATCTCGTCGCTTTGCCAACTCTTGACGGCCTGCTTCATGTGTTCTTCTCGCAATGTTTTCTCAAGGGCTTCGCCTTTGGGGCTATTTAGAAAATCCAGTAAGCCCGGTTGTTTCTTCATCAATCCTTTGAGAAAATTGTAGTAATGAGCCTCATACAAATCGTGATTGCTCTGGTTTTGTGGCAACGCACCTAAACCATCAGGTTTTGTAATGTGTTGAGTGCCTTGATGCTCCTTTTCCCAAGCGTACTCTTTCTCTTTGTGCTTTTTGGAAACACCATCTGTGAAAAAGGATTCAAGCAGACGAACCCACATAGGTGCAATATCGAGTTCTGGATGGGCCTCATGCAAGGGGTCAAAATCAAGCGGTGACACATCTGGAAAGTGCTCTGCGCCCGTACCACGAAGTTCTTCCTTACGACCGATTGGAAGGTCGTTGAAGTTTTGAATGCGGTCTTTGGGCCAATGACTACCTCTGTGGACAGGGTCTTCCAAAGGCATTATTCGTTCTGCGTGAGGGTGGGCACCCAGCATCGTTTGCTGAAAATCGCCCGGAGTTTCTGCCGCAGATGTTTCAGGTGGCTGACCGTCAAAAAGGGTATCTCTTTGTTCTTCTGTCTGACCAACCGACACTGCTTGGTTAGCCTCATCTTCTGCATCTTTCAGCAGAATATCTTCGGACAAACGCTCACCGCCTCAAGAGCGGTCGTTTGCTTTCTTGTCGCCGCCGTCGGTCAAGTGCCCTGCGAGCGTTGAGATTGCAGTAGGGTAGTGAGGATTCTTATCGAGAACATTTGATTTCTCAGAGATAGCGCCCTTGTTGGCAATATCTTCGACAGCGATAGTTCGCTGATTGGTGCTGAAATACTGATTCTGTACACCTGTGTCGCCACCGACTTGAGTATGGAATTGAACATCGTTAAGGTCAGTTCCTTCTTTCTGTGCGAAAGGAACGCCTTGTTCTTTGAGCAAACGCTGTTCAACATCTTTAGCGGCTTTCAACAGTTGGTCAACTTTAGGGTCACGAGGTTCGTATCTTGGTCGCATGTTATCACTCCATTCCTGAATTGTTGCCGACTGCGCCTTGGCTCTTGGCTTCGGCGGCAAGTCGATGAATATCTCCCCAGTCCATTTCGTGGAACTCTTGGTTCGATGCTGGCATGTGGATGCCGTCGACGACTGCGTCAGACTTGAGGAGGTCGTTATGTGAATCTCCTCGGAACAAATCTGGCATAACATCAGCAGGCATTGCGCTTCGTCGTGACACAAATCCTGCCTTCTTCAACAAAGCCGCAGGGTCTTGCATCAAACCCTTGAGCACTTCATTTTCTGCTTTCAATATCTGCAAGTTGCTGTCCATGGTTTCCATTTTGGAAATCAATGCACTCATCAACTTCTCAGCGACATTTTCCTCTCCTTGGTCGCTCATTTAAATCACTCACAGCGTACGGTTGTTGCGGCCTTGCATAATCGGACCACGACGGTTTGTTCGGATGGTACCGGGCAAAACACGAGTGGTTGCCTCGTGAACGCCTTGTACCTTGTTGAATTTGCGCACAGGTACTCCTCCGACATAGATGTCGTTGACGCCCTGTGGTGTGACGCTGTTATCCGACTTGGTAATGGCAGAGTGTACATCGTTTGAAAGGTATTCTGCATACTTCAAGACTTCACTAATGTGAGTACCTGCGTTATACGAATCTTGTTCTTCAAGTGCCTTGTAAAAAGCGTCAACATGACCTCGCAATTTGCGAGCCATTGGGTCCAATTTCTTTAGGTCCATGTCCATGCGATTACTCCCTTTGTCTTTAAGTTTGCTCAAAAACCACTGGTACTGTCACGGGCTTGTTGAAGTGGTGAGGCGGGTGGGCCTCGTTGCTGAACACTTCCTATTGGTGAGCCTGAGCCCGCTGTTTGGAAGTTTTGAGGGCTGGCTGGTCCACGGTTGCGAAGACCTACACCTTGTCCTCCGGGGTTCATTGCGGCCATACCTGCATTCGCTTGTCCTGCCAACGCCCCTGCGAGTTGTGGAGGAATGTTTCGTGTAGGTAAGGCACCGGGCTGACCCATACCGCCCATTGGGGGGCCTCCGCCTTGAGGAGCGCCGGGTGGCATTTCCTGCTTCTTGTAGATGAATCGGATGTCACGGCCGCCCTCTTCAATGAGTTCAGCCTGATAACCAAGTTGAGCCATACGCTGTGCAATGTTGACTTCCATCTCATCACGACGCAAGCGTGTGACTTCGTCTTCCTCTTCGTTGGGATAAAGCGTGAGTTTCCAATCGTGAACATCCATCTCTTCCATCAAACGAGGGAACAGGTTCTCAGTGTACACTTTGTGTCCGAACTCAACAGCACGGTTGGTGACAAGGACTTGAAGTCCTTCGTTGTTCAATCCGCCAGATTTACCAGTGTCCATCATGAACACATTGGACACACCATAGAAAGCGGCCAGACGAGTTCTCATCTCATCACGCACAGAGATGTATTGCATCTCTTCCAGCGTGTCCATGAACTTAACCCAATTGACACCGCCTCGGCCACCTTGGCTTTCGACAGCAATCTTAGGAATGTAGTGCGGGTCACGCTCAAGTTTCTCATCAACGCCTTTCCAGAACGACTTCATTGATTCAACATTGTCAGTCGTAATCGAAATAAGACCTCTTGGGACACGGCGTTTGGAATATGCAGTGTACATGTAATTGTCCATAGCCGTAAGTGTCATTGCCTGACGCCACAGTGTGGCAACAGGGCTACGGCCGTACAACTTTGAAGGCTGGTACTTGCTTACATGCAACACTTCGCCTTCCAAATAATACTGTGACTTACCTGCGCCTGCTGTGTTGACATGGTGAACATCTTCCAACTCATGGCCACATGTTTCACAATTCTTATCCTGTTCCGAATATCCTCGGACTTGGTCACGGTGGAGGGGGCACACCTTGTACCGTCCACCACGAACACCACGCTTGTCAGCAACAATACGCATGAAGATAGGGTCACCTCGCAGAAGTTCTTTGATTCTGTAAAATTGAACTTCGTTGGTTTCTGGGTCAACATAGTACTCTTTGACCATGATAAGGAACGCATCATCAACAATGTTGAGGTCGTACTCAATCTCACGCAGAACATCCATGAAACGCTGTTCCATTGAATTTCGTTGGTCGATAAGCCACTTAGGGTACACAAGATTGTTAGGGTCGGGTTTTGACAAATCCATGGATTCACAATCAACACACTGTTCAACATCATGTTGGTGCTCTTTGTCACACACATTGCACTTCATGTGATACGCCTTCTCCCAATAGTAGCCTCTGCGGAAAATTTCCTGCTGGAGGGTTGTGATAACTGTGCGGAGAATGACATTTTCTGATGCTACTGAATACAAAGCGGGGATGGTGATGCCCTGTGCGATGACTGGCTCTTGAATACCGGTGGTCCACAGCGGCATCTGTGGCTCAGGGGTACGACGGCGTCGGAACCTCTCGGATAAATTACTCAATGCTGTACGGACTCTGCCTTTTTCTTCTGCCATCATAGCACCTCTTTCCAACTCATGACTGTTTCTTTGTCAATGGTCCAGTCGCCCATTTTTTTATCGAGTTTTTCAGGGTCATCCTTCCAATTCTCATGCTGAACAAACAACCGCAGTTGCTCCTTGTGAATAGAACTATCCTCTTCTAAGCACCGCAAAGCGGCTTTTGCTTGAAGTTCTTTCAATTGTAAGTGAGGAAGGACTCCGTTGAGTACTTTTCGCACATCGGCCTTGGACTGAAAGTTGAGTCTGTGTACCTTACGCTTGCTGTTTTTACCAACGGTTTCATCGAGGCTTAGAGTGCCACAGCCCAATGTTTTCTGCAAACGCTCACAGTGGTAGCGACCTCTGTCACCAGTGGCCACGGCTGATGCCCGTACTTCGCCACGCTTGGTGATGAAGATAGAACCATCAGCATCGAAGAAACCAGCGGCATAGGCCCATGGGTCTTTGACAATGATGCCGTCTGTGGACAAGACAACATATTCGCCCCTGCGAGGTGCCTTGATGATGTCGACTTCTTCACCGTACATGCTGAGGAGTTTGGACATGCGGTTAGAATCAACTCGGCTTGCTCCCTTCTCAATCATGTTTGATGTGATGTCACGGGCACGCATGTGTCCCTTTTCTGACAACTCTTGCTTGGCCATTTCAAGCCAGCCCTTCTGTTCCTTTGTGAGCGTGTCGATTTGATGAAGGCCACTGCGCCACATTTTCTTAGCGTCTTGCCGCTGTTCCATTGCTGTGACCCAAGCGTTTTGCTCTTCTGGTCCCCAAACATCTTCAAATTCATCAAGCATCTTGAGAGCATCGTCAGCAGATTCCCAAAGCATACAGGCCCTGCGCAATGTGCTTTCTCTTGACTTACCAAAAAGCCGAAGCGATTTGAGATTCCTGTCGCTCAAGCCAAGGTTTCGTATGGTATCATGATGATGATGTGCCCAAGGGACAGCGTCAAGTGTTTTCTGTACTTCTTTGGATTTGAGTTCTCTGACACTATCGATGGCTTTGTCGATGTCATCTTTCATATCTTTCATGTGCCTTCTGGCTCGCTTGAAATTCTTGACGACTTCTTCTGCTCCCTTGCCAAAGTGACTGATGAACCACGAGTCGCCATTGGCTGGGAAATCGTAGTTCTCAACAAAGATTTCAGGCTCAGGTTGAGGAAGAGTCTGCTTTGCGATGGTAATAGCATCGATTGGCTGGTGCTTTAGCAGAGGATGTGCTGTCAATGCTGATGCGACAAGGCTGGTCAATTCATCACCGACATCCAACTGATAATAGGATGAGCCGACTGACAGCGAAGACCACATAATTTTCACTCCTGCGTTAGTACTTTATCAGCATTTGGGTCCCTAATTCGACTACGCAACAAAAATGTCATCTCCACCAAAAGTCGGGTTCGGCATGCTCGGGGCTCCGAGCATCCAAGAATCAAATCCGGGCATGTCGTCTTCCTCAAGCAACACAATGTTGCCACGGAATTCTTTGGTACCCCAGTTAGCAAGAGCGAGGCCCATAGCCAAGTCATCGTGAGAACCGACCGATTCTAATCGACCGGCATTGGTCATACCAAATCGACTGAGTTGGGTTTCTAACATACGGGTATGCTCCCTGCTCTTCTCGTCGCCCCAAGGTGTTTTGATTTGCCCTTGTTCAAGAGCAAGAAGCAACGACATGAACATGCTTTCCTTGCGCTGACGAGTGGTCATGAAGGTTTTGATTGGAATATCATCACGCATGTCTTTGAGTTCAGCCTCAAACATACGCTGGAAGTTGTTGCCTTCAAGTTCGATGAGGTCTGGTTGGAACCTGTTGTTGAGAAGGAGCATGCGCTTTTTCTGTGCCATACCTCCGAGTCCCTTTTCGTTGACCACATGCACGATTTGCTTGGTGTTGTCACCGGGGACGACACGCAGAACAACCATAGCGGTGTAGTCAGCGTTCTTGTCGGAAGCAATTGCAGGGTCCCAGCCAATGAAATGCTGACCGAAGATACCAGTGGACTCGCCGTTTTCATCGTACTCGTGCTCGGCATAGTCGAGCAGGGACAGGTTTTCGTCACGAGCGGACTCAAGCAACGACATTGGGAACATACTGGATGTATCGTGGATAGGTTCGCAGAGATACTCACGAGCGAACCTGATAGCAGGCATTGAGTTCTCACGCATCTTAAGTGCGTCTAAATCCCAACGCTCAGGCCAAAGGGCTTCGCCTTTGTCGTTGATAGCGGGGTATGTTTCGACTTGGAAGGTTTCTTTCTGTTCCAGTTCAGAGTACAGGTCATCGTACGAAAACGGTGTACCGACCATCATCATGCGACCAGTGTGGTGCAGAACAGGGAGCAGGACAGTATAGAACCAGTCAGCGGCACGCTGGAGTTCGCCTGCGGTCGTACCCCAGAGAATATCGTCACAGACAACCACATCAGGGTGGAAACCACGAGTAGCACCACCAACGGACTTTGCCATCATACGGCTACCGTTGGTGAACTCAAAGTAAGATTTAGCCCAAGGCTTGCCAGTAGGCTTGAGATGCTTGAGGATTTCAGTGCCCTCGATGTTGCCTCTAATGAAACGCATGTGTTCCAGCGTCTGTTCAAGAGAGTGTGAGAAAATCATGATGTGTGTCTTAGGTTGGAATGCGGCAATCCAAAGCGCATAGGACATGAAGAACACAGACTTGCCGTGGTCACGGGACGCTTTGACACAGTAGTACTTGTTGCCATTCAGTCCCTGTTCCCATGATTGGTGATGGTGGGAATAGTCGAAGCCGAGCATTTCTGTAAAGAAGTACTTGAACGACTTGGCTGACATCTCCCTGTCGATTTGAAGGACAAGGTCTTGCACGGCTCCCGGTTCGTCAGACATGGTATCACGACCCTTGAACTTCGCTTTGATTCATAATTTGATTGAGTTGTCCCGCCGTTTCTTGACCTTGGTTCATCGTAGCAAATAATTCCTTGACATTCTCAGGTTGAACCTGAGTCCCTCCGTCTTGATGGATGCCCATTTCATGGTCAGATACACCTTGGTGTAGGAGAGGTTGGTCGCCTTGAGTAATTTGCTTATTAGTCTCAGGACTCAATGGTGCTACTGACCCCATCGAGCCGAGTGTTGGTGATTTATTAGGGCCGAGAGCATTGAATCCGCTGGCGGCGTTGACCTTTGCTGATGCACCGGGGGCTTGGATAAATTCGCCCAACTGAGCGGACATTTCGGGGTTGCCTTGAAGTTGTTCCACAAGAGCAGGATGTGTCCTTGCAAGTTGCAACCCGAGTTTCTGTGCTTCCTTAGCCTCTAATTCCGCTTGTGCCTGTGCTTGTAAATCTGCTCTTTCACGGTCGGCCATGAATTTTGCTCTTTTACTGGGGCGGAAGCCCCCAAAGTTAGGATTTTCCCCTGCACCGTACAAGCCACTTTCGTCACTAAACATGACAGGACTGTAAGAACCTCCTGCTTCGACCCTGCCCATTCTCTTTTGTCGCTGTGCGGCGAGTTGGGCATTCTCTTGTTTTTCACCCTCATCGAGTTTGGCACGGGCTCTGCGTGTGCGACTAACTGTCGAGCCAGCAAGTCCTCGCCCAGCGGCACTACCTTGCATTCCGCCAGCGTACATTGAACCCGCAAGTCCACCAAGTGAACGGTGAGAGCCTGTCAATGCTCCGAGTACGCCAACTGCGCCACCCAATTTACCGCCTACATACTCTCGCTTTGTAGGCCCACGATTCTCACCGCTTTGTTTTCCGCCGACATCCATTACATAGGACATGTTGCCTTTGGTGTCCATCTGCATTGCCTTACGCACTCCGATTTTCTTACTCATGCGTCCACGCTCCCGAATGTTGCCTTGATGACTTTGACTGTGCTGAGGTCGACTGACCAATCTTTGGCCACCCGCTCCCAGTCGCCTTGTGAGTGGTAAATGCCGTGAATGTCCATGTTAGCAAGGCTGAGTTGCTTAGCAATGACACCGACATGCGTTGAGTTGGAAAGAGAATAGGATTGGCTGGGCGTAATGGATTTGACAAAGGTGTCATTGACTGCGTCGTGCATCTGCACACGCTCCATGGTTTTGAGGAGGTCGCTGACATGTCGGTCGTTAGAAGTGGCAAACAAATTATCTTGTGCTTCTTTTAACCCTTGTTCATAGGAGTCTTGTTGTATCGACTGGTCAGGTCTATTCATAGCCTGTTGAAGTTGTGCATCAGCGGCCGCATGTGCGGCATCTGCCGTTTCTGATATTCTTGCACCTTTGGTGTGAATAAGTCCTCCCCAACCTTCACTCGGAAGGGAATGCTTAGCGTGGTCTGGGTGATTTCTGTGAGGTTCGACAAACATTTCTCCGGTTTCTCTGTGTTCTTCACCCGCATGTCCTTCTGTTTGTCTAAGTGCGTCTGCCAAATGCCGAACCTCTTCTTCGTGCTCGGGTGTAATTATGTGCTTGTGAGTCCCCCTGCCTCCACCGTACTGCCAGTCACTTTCTCTAAGTTCAGCAAAAGCCTGTTCGTTTGCTTCGTCTTTTGGAACTCCTTCTCTGACCTTGTTGAAAGCCATCATAAGAGGTATTGCCATAAGATGCCTTGCATGCGTCAAACGACCCTTTGTGGTCTTGCCACGAGTGCTGACCTGATTAAGCAGTTTTTTGTATTCATCACTTTCTGTATCAACGCCATGATGTGCGCCCAATGATTGCATAGCCCTATGAAAGGGTCCATTGGAAACCCGGCCAATACTCATCAATCCATTCATGTAAATAGTGTGAGCCAGATTATCGAGGTTGTAAGGTTGACCGTCTGGGAATTTTTCAGTGGGCTTTCCTACTGGTCTTATGCCCTTTGCTTTGAGTTCTCTTGCAAGATTTGCAGGCTTATTAGTGCCACCACCGGGGGTTGTATTGTAAGCGAACATACCCTGTGGCAACCAAGGCAAAGCATCCAACGGGTGGAAATTTTCGATAACGCCTGATTGTACTGAACCATCAACCATTTCATGAGGAAGATGACCACTACCTTCAACGAATTCTTGGCCTTTACGCCTATTCATGGTTCGGATTTTCTGAAAAGTCATTATTTCCAAAGGAACCTTGATTGAGTTCATGTAAGACAATTTTCTGATGTCTGGTATGATGCTGGGGTCAACCGGCGGGGAACCAAAGAGTCCATCTCTTTCGATAGTGGCGTTGAAAAGTTCAGCCTGTCCTCTCGACTCTTCCCACATGTGATGCAGACCTGCATCAATCCAAGCACCTTTGTCCGAATGTTCCATGTCAACATTTCCTTGATTCAGTGAATAGTTCAACAAAGGCAAAGTGCCATCTTCAAGCGGAGTTGCGCCACGAACCTGCCGCTCGTGTGCCTGCGAAACCTTGTCGTGGGGACCTATGTGGTTTCTTCGCCATTCTGCACTATTGATGTCAGGCAAATTAGTTCCGTATTTTTTGTTGTGTTTTCTAATTGCGTTAGAAAATATATTTTCGGCCACTAACATACCCAGTTGTTTAGGATTCTTTCCTGCCAAACGCATATTCATTGACTTAAACATGTCACCATACTGGTTCCCCAAGTGACCAATCATCGCATCAAGAGGATGGGCCGTTTCTGGCCTACCCTGTGCTCGGCCTTTGTCCACATGCTCGCTAAGTTGACCTGTTTCAAAATCGTACCCAAACGGAGGATGATGGACATGGTTGCTACCGCTTTCATCTGCGTCGAACTGGTTATACCAACCGTGCAGAGGATGGGCAGGGTCTTGCGCTCCCGGCGGATTGTGCAAAAGGTCAGCAGGTCCCCAGTGACGGACAGGTGCATTTTTGTGATAGAGCCCAAACGACTTGCGAATAGGAGTAGGTTGATTGGTACTAAAACCAGCCCTGCGCTGACTCAGTTGCTCAGAAGAGTAGTGAATCTTGAACATCAAGCGGTCCTCCCGCTACCTCGACTAACGAAAATATGACCGGACGCACCAGAGGACCTCATTTCATCGGCCTCTTTGTTGTCTGTGCCACCTTGTGGCTGAGTGGTTTCTCCGTCACGGTGACCCGCTTCGCCTTCCTTGGAACTGCCTTTGCCTGACGGTGGGGCTTTGTTTGTGCTGTCCTTGTTCTTGATAGCCCGCTTGAGGTCACGCAGAAGGTTGCGCAACTGGCTGATGTGCAGATAGTTCTCTGCGGACTTGAGGAGCATCCCCATGTCTTTGAGTTCAGACTTGGACAGTTCTCCTGCAAGTCGTGGCATTTTTCCTGCTCCCATAGGACCGGGAGCGACGGGTGTGCGCTGTTCGATGTTGTGAGTCTGATAGGGCATTGAGATGTTGCCTACATTTCTGCGAGCGGCACGCTGACCGAGGTTTTGTCGGTATTTACCGGGGAACAACTTGGATGGCTGTTTGGTTTTGTCACCCAAGTGAGACATTTCGACAGCCAATTCAGATTCAGTCAGGCCACCATGTTCAGTTCTTGGGCTCAAAGTGCGGGACTGTCGCTTGCTTCGCATAGATGTAGCAAGGTCAGGTCGACGGCCGCCGGGTGGTCCTTGGAACACCGGGTTGTCGATGTCTTGTTGATTTCTTTTGAGCAACTGGTGAGCGATGTCGAGCGGCTCACTGCGAGTAAATCCTGTTGCAGGATTGAAAGGAATGCCTTGATTGGTGTAGGCAAAATCATCATCAAACGCCAAACCAACATCTCCTGCACCGACAGTGCCTATGCCCTTACCAGTCACCACATTTGATTGGCGTTCATTTTGTCCGGGGTGAATCCTTTCGTCGATGTGCTTTCCTGTTCCCCCGCAATGGTAGCAACTAACGGTTTGCGGAACTGTGATTGGTTCACCTGTCACTGGATGATATGTGTGTTGCATGCGTTCAATCATACCTTGCCCATTGCAAACATCACAAATTTGGTCCTGCTTCAACAAACGGAACGCTAAGTCCATCGGCTCACCTGTGGCCAATGTATTCTGACCAAACGGTGACATGGCTTGAGCGCCAACACTGAAACCAACATCGGGGCTACCAGTTCCCACGGAACCGGTGATGTCACTAAGTTCCGCTTGATTCGCCATAGGCGTTTCTTCCATACCCTCCTCTTCCATTTCTTCTGGTACAGGCATGTCTGGAGGCATTTCAGGTTCAGGTTCTTCAACGCTGACTTTGAGATGGGGATTGTCGCTGACTTTTGTTTCAGCATCCTTTTCTTGCATGCGCTTGTCTTTGAGTTCATCCACCTTCTCAGGAGAACCCTTGCCGTGCTTGTACGAATCTTCGTCATCAGCAGTGTACAGGTGGTCAGACTCGGAGCGAGGAGAGTACATACGGGTGTCAGTTCCCGTTCCCATTCCTGCTGGCATGCTTAATCCTCCTGTGGTACAATGTCAGTCAAGTCGACATCCTCTTGGTTGAGGAGTGCGTTCTTGACTCGCATCCATGTTTCTGGACTTTCCTTAGCCATTTCAACTTTGAGGATGTTAATGGTGTTTGCGACCATTTTATCCTCGGGTTGAGTCCACTGGTTCTGGAAAGTGGTGAGGTCTTTGATTGATTCTCGGATTTCTTTACTGAGGCGCACCATGTCAGACACAGCACCGTCGTCGTGAATGCTCACTTCGTCCATGTACCTGCCCAATTTTTCATTGAGTCGCTCAGTATTGTGGCGCAGAACATTGACCTCTTCGCCCACCTTGATACTAACAATAGCGGAAGCCCCTCGCTGTACGATTGGAGTGAAGTGTTCCTTCATGTGCTTGTACACAAGAGATTCAGAACAACCAATTTCCTCTGCGATTTCCTGAGTGGTCATACCCTCATCGAAATATGCCACTTCGTAAAGCGAACGGGAGTCATCTGTGCAGACAGCACATCTATGATTAGAGCCTTCAAGATTCTCACCTGCGTGATTGCGCATGTGTCGCTCAGAAGTGTTGGTTCTCCAGCCCTTATCACGGTCGAGAACACGCATATCGACAGTGCCTTGAGCAATCTGCAACTCAAGTTCGTCACGATTTTCATCCTGACAGAAAGAGCATGACATCTTCGTCTGCCGACCTGCCATAATGTTGGCCATGCCACACCATGCGATAAGGCTTTAGGACATTGCACAGAGGATTGGCCATGGGCAGAATCAAAAAGATACCCATCAAAGTGGCCGGAATCCCTGTTTCTAAAGACACGGCAGTGTCGTTAGCCAAAGCCACCAGAGATGTGGTGCTGAGGCGCAATGTGCCAGAAGAAACAATGCAGAAAAGAATGGCTACCTGTCAAGAATGCCCAAGTTGGACAGGGTACCGTTGCTCTGAGTGTGGCTGTGTCATGAAGACAAAGGCAAAATTGGCATCATCAACATGCCCCTTGGGCAAATGGGACAATTACATTCCTGATATTCGGGAGTAAATGCCACCTGCCATGAGGACAGATACCATAAGTCCTGCCATCATGTAGGCAATGGTGTCAGAAGAAAGCGTCTGGCTTCCTGTAATGAGCACAAGACAGAGCGTCACCATGATGGCAAGGATTTGAACCATGACCATGTCAACAATGACTGTTTTCTTGGGTGCATAGATGTCACGAGTCGTCATTGCGATTGCATTTGAAAAGTAAAATTGTGGTGATGGATTCATATCAGCGACCTCCAATGAAACTACGAGCGAAGTTGCCCGTAGTGGAGCCTACTTTTTGCATGAATCCTTCATCAGCCATAGCGGCGGCAAGAGCGCCGCCCATCATTGACTGCTGGGCCATGGCAAGAATCTGCTGTTGTTGCATTTCTGCCTGCTGAATGTTCTGTTGACTCTGCGATTGAAGAGTAGTGAACTGCCCTGTGATGTTCTCTGCACTCATTGTTTGCAAGTTGCTGGGCAGGGAGGTAATGTCGAGACTCATTTTTCCAGAATCTTCGTCGACAGTGAAGGACGCATTCTTGAGTATCTCCAAAACAGAGAAACTCACAATGTCATTAAGCATCTGTATGAGGGTTGCCATCTGTGGACCAGCGACAAATCGGTCCATAGGTGCAATTGAACGCATCAAAGCGAGTTGAATTTCTGCCTCAGATGGGGGTGTGATAGGCTGTTGCATCATCTGCGGGTTAATTCCTGCGCCCTGCATGAACGAAGCACCCATTCCTCCCTGTGCAAAAGCAGTATTCTGTTGCTGTTGAGCAAAGCCATAGGGTTGAGGGCTCGTGTTTTGGGCTACGCCAAGGTTAAGCGCACCTGTGTTTTGTTGATTATTGCCAAATAACATGGTATCACCTATTGTAGAGGAAGCCCCTGTGCAGTCTGAGGTACCATCTGCTCTTCAACCTGTTGGCTTACCAAGGGCTCTGCTTGTTTTATGCCCATCTGCCCAACAGCATCGAGAATTGAAGGTGTGTAATCAGGGGCCTGTTGCCCTAATTCCTGCTGAAATATGCGTAAATCAAAGACAACCATGGTCACATCATTCATTTTCGATACCGGATTCTGGTAATGGAGGATGGAAATACCCTGTGTTTTCTTAGAATCACGCTCTAATTCAGCGAAAAAGGGCTCATATTTGGTCAAAAATTGGGGTGTATTGTCCTTCTTTTTGACCATTGAAATGGGTACTGCGACTGTACTAACGCCTTTTTTGACCATTTCCTTCATACCTGCTTTGGAAGTAAGGCGTACTTTGTCATCTTCGTCCTCCCATTTGCACAAAAGGTGGTACAAATGAAGATGTTCTGGGCAATATGTCCCTCTCATTTGGCGTCCGTCTGTGATATTTTCACGAGCGATGAACGCTTGTACCTCACCAGTGACGGGATTGGTCCAGTATTGGTCCCAAAGACTCTCGCCTGTTTCCTCATCACAGATTTTAGCGTACAGATTGTCGTATTTGATGAGGGACACGCAGTCACAGCCATCAACAACGCACCGTTCGTGTAATTTGTTGTATCGATATTTCATACCTACCCACCTGAGAGGATTGAAAACGCTACGCTTACTGGGTTTCAGCAATTTACGAGCCTGTTTTATGTCTTTTTTACGGGCCTTTCTTGGGTCAGGGTGGCGACTGGGGTAAAAATTGACCTTGGGGACCTCGATGTTATTCTTCACGGCTACCTCTTTCATACCTTGCTGGGCACCTTGCATCTCCAAAAGTTGTTCGTGGGTCAAGTTGCCCTGCTTTGAAAGCGCCATCATCTGAGTTTCGGTTAGCGTGTGTAGCCCACCGTTGCCTTGCTGAGGCACCATTCCATATCCAAATCGTCTATTTTGCATGTTTCTTACTCCTTAACTCGACAACAGGTCCACCATGGTGTTTTCAACATTCCAGCCGATGCGAGTGGCCATCATGCCACGCCTTGTAGGTATGCCTGCTTTCTGCAACCGTATCAAATCTTCTCTGAACGGGTCGAAAATTTTGTGTTCACCAAGTCGTTGTTGTTGCCAAAGCGTATTTGCTTGCTCGTCCCACCATGTATCGGCTTTGTTAGCAACAAGTAAAATGACTTTGGGACAGTATTTTTTACCTTTGAGGCGGCTTCTTAGGTTGCGATAGCGGTATTGACGATAAATGAGTGCATCGACAAGATACTTGAATCCACCAACAGCCTCGATTGTTGTTTGCCCACCGGCTGACGCCCTGTCATCGAACATGAAAACAACTGCTTCCACCTGCCTGTTGACCATATCATCCATCCACAGGTTCCAAAAACGCTCTTCGCCTGCCACATCCGAAGAGTGAACTACACGGGTTTCTCCTTTCCACCTGACTCGCTTACGGCTGGGGGAAGGTAAGAGAAAACGACCAAGAATTTTTTTGTGAGTTGTGCGTTCTTCAACCGGTATGTGTTCCATCTCACCCGGAGTAGTCAAAAAACGGTCGAGCGTTGTCTTACCAACCATTGAAGGACCATACACTCCAACCTTTCTTGGAATCCAATAGTGGTACAATTCCTTAGCAAAGACAACACCACCGACCAAAGCCGAGCCTGCCGCCGCACTCATTCAAACCAACCCATAACTTTGAGGCGGGCCCAGTCCACTGTGTTTTCCCAAAGGCTGTATTCGCCATGGTACTCCAGTGCACTGATGACAAGAACACTAATGGCTGACATTAGGATGGCTTTGACCCATCCCCATGTACGCTCGTATGCATTATCCAATGTGTTTGCCACATGAATAGCACGAAGGGTTGACTCCGTTGCATCATCGCTTGGTGTTTTGAACAGCCAGCCCACAGGCTTCACTCCTTCTTTTTCTTGAATTTGCCATCAGGGGCACGGCTGACCTTTTCTTCATCGAAGGACACACCTAATTTTAGTGACTCGCCTGTTGCTGGTTGAAAGTCTGTTGTGCCAGAAGAGAAAGTCTGAGCGGTATCATTCTGAGCAACCAGCGACTGTGGTCCGCCCGGAACACCCCAACTCGGCGGCATCTTGCCGGGGTTGGTTTCCATCCAACGAAGTTCGTTTTCCAACTGCGCTTCCTGCATACGGAGTTCCATGTCTTGTCGACGGCGCTCAAAGTTCTGTTCCATACCCCGGTATCGCATCCGGCGTTCTCTTTCCATTTCAGAAGTGCGTGCTTTTTCGTCCATGCCTTGCTGGAAGAACATTTTGAAGAAGTAGTAGGCAATACCTTGTACAAAGAAACCACCCATGGCGTAAGTGAACGCATTCAGCGACACGCTCTCTAAATCTATCCAGATGCCAGCGTCGAAAATAGCGACAGCAAGTCCGATATTCAGCGATTGCATGAGGATTAACCCCATCAATCTGATTTCACTTTGGTCTGTGGGTTGACTTACGCTTGACATAGGACCCTCTCATAGTACCCCAAATTGCGAGAGAACATAAAGCCTTCTGAGGTGGGCCAAGAACAGAGAGGGTGCTCAAGGCCCTTGAAAATCAATCTTTTTTCTTGTCACGCTTGCCCTCAGTCGAGGGACCGGGGCCTGCTTTTCCAGACCCAATGACGATGACCATACCGTGAGCAGGCTTCTTTTTCTTATCTGATGACTTGTCTTCGGCTTTCTTTTCGCAACCACACATCTTTTGCATTTTACCGCAGGAAGGACACGATGCTTTGCGTTCCATGTCGTTAATTGCAGATTTGAGAAGGAATTCACCGAGGTCCATGTACTCACCAGTTAGTTTCTGCGAGGAGGCTCGACTATTTGGGTCTTGCCATTGAACATCAGCGTACGGGTCTGGCTGTTGTTGGTTCCAATTGACATCGTTCCAAATGTCCTGTCGAGCACCTTGGCCCACACCGACATTCTGTACTCCGCCGATGCCTCCACCGGCTTGGTCCAATTGATAGCCGCCTGTGCCTGACGCACCTGCGCCTGCACCTGCGTAGCCGGGTGACATGCCTGTCATTTGTGGGGGGTCTGTGGGATTGTTTTGCAAAAGTGACCCGCCCGCCGCTAAAAGGGCAAGTGCTGGGTCCAATCCAGCATTTTGAAGAGCATAGACTCTTCCGATGTTTCTGGCATTATTAGCAACCGCCTGACTGCCTCGCAGTCCTGCTTGTGTACCTGCTCGCCCCAATGCTCCCGTTCTGCCTGCTTGCCGTGCGGCTTGTCTGCCCATGCTCAAAGCATAAGGGGATTGTTGGGCGGCCAATCTAAATTGTGCTTGTCGTGTTGCGTTGCTACCTGCTCCTGTAAGACTCCCAAGAGTCGGGCTTGCTACGCCTGTTCGATTAAACATTCTTCGGGCGTTTGCGGCCGCTATTTGTCCTTCCGGTATAGTACCAATGGCTTTACCTGCGTTTCTTTCGGCGGCATAGCGTGCGGCATTTTGAGCGGCGGCTTGCTTTGCCGCTTGCTTTGCCGCTTTGCGACCAAAGATTTTAGCGCCGAGTTTGCCGCCTAATTTGGCAGTCGCACCCACTCCGCCACCTGTACCTTGAGCAAAACCGGTGCCGAATTCAAGAGCATTACTGGCGAAAGAATCATCGCCTTCTGTGCCTACTACTCCAAGAACGGGGTCAGTGACTCGATTGTCTTTGACATTCTTGTAGCCTTGATATGCACCATAAGCACCCATAAGAGCAGGAATAGCAAGTGCAGGTAAAATTTTCTCAACCCGATGTCCTTCTTGAAGAACATCCCAAGCGGCATCGGTAGGAGAAGTCATTCGGAACACTCCTTTCCATGACTCATCTGGACATAAGCGTTGCTCACCATACGATACTGCTCCTGTGCTTCGACAAGGTCGGTGATAAGATGGGGGTATTCGTCACACGCTTCTTCCAAAATATCAACAACGGAAGCGAGGTGCCTACGCAGTTCCAAAAATAATTTGGCCATGAGGATTCGGGGTATGCCCTCGTAGTCCTCCTTGTCCGCAGAAAATCCCCACTCGTCAAAGGGGTACTTGGTGGCCGTCATTTCTTGCCCTCCACAGCCCGATACATCGGTTTGACTGATTTGCCACGAGGAGCGTGTTGCTTGCCTTTCTTGTGAGCGGCTCGCTTCGTTTTGTTCTCCGTTGCTTTTTGCGAAGGCGACATGCTGTCAGCCACAGACTTGGGAGCATACCTGCCACGCTTGTGACGGGGCTTCTTCATCTCCTTCTTGTCGTCACCGACGAACTCCCACTTTTCTTTGGTCCACTCCGTGAGTGATTCTTGGCCTTTTGACTTAGCCTTGAGCAACCGCATAGCGATGTCCATTGGTTCGCCTGTTAATTTTCGTCGAGTATCTTCGTCAATATCAAATTGCTGAGGTTGGCGAGGTTCATTGGTGATGTTCTGTTCACACGCAGTACAGTACATATTTTCATCTGCACCTTTAGGAAATTGTCTTATGCTTTGTGGGTCAACTATCGGCTGTAATCTTTCTCCGTGAAGTTGACAGTGTGTGTCAGGGCTATCATATACATTTTCAGTTCGCTCATTAAACACCTCCATGGCAATTTCTTGAGGTGTTTGTACCTTGTTGCCCTCTTCTTCTTGACCAGCCGCTATTTCATCCCAAGTGGATTGAGGAATACCAAACGCACCAAGCGGGTCGGGGTCAACATAATTCTTCCAATTTGGGTCCTGCCAATATGGGTTATCCGGGTCATAAGGTGGGTCATTAGAACCTTTGAGCAACCGCATAGCGATGTCCATTGGTTCGCCTCTCTTGAAATCACTACCGCCAAGACCTGTGATATTGAGTCCTCTATTGGTTGGCCGACCATCCCACTCACGAGTATAGACAGTAGGTAATCTGTGCCTCAATGCAGGATGTTCACTTTCTATGATTTCCTGCGGTGCAATGGGATGCGCAGTTTGTTTCATACGACCATCCCTTGAGAAGCCCGTTCGGTAAGGGTCCAATATCTCCCCATCACCATGTACCACCGCTTTGTTTCCATACGGCATTGCGTTTTCAACATCATATTCTTGACGGTGTTGCTCATCACGGCTGTCAAAAACAGTCGCCCCTACCGCACCTTGATTGTCTTGCCCCGGATGATGCGTTGGTTCAATTGTTCCATCACCTTGACATGTTATGCAAGTAATGTAGTCGTAGTCTGTACCACCTTCTCCATCAAAGGGACCTTCATAAAAGCCGCCTTGGCCTCCGCATTGAGGACATTTGTAATCAAGAGTGTCTTCTTGTTTCAGCAACCGCATAGCAATGTCCACTGGTTCAGTCACGGTAGCCACCGCCAGCCTTCTTGTACTTTACAGCCACAAGTTGTGCTTTGCGAGCAGACCACTGACCGGGCTTGCCGCCCTTAGAGCCTGCTTTGACACGGGCGACGATTTTCTTTCGCATACCGGGCTTGGTGTAGTTGCCAGCGGCGTTGACTTTCTTGAGAACAGGCACCATTTTGAGGGTGCCTCGCTCTTTGAAGTGGCGGGCTCTGTTCGTATGAGGGTCTTCTGCTACGAGTGTGTGGTCTTTGGTGTGACTCATGTCTGGCCCACCTTTGCCATCGATGCCTCGCTGACGGCGCTCACGCTTGAGGTCGGTGTGGTACTTGACTCTGTCAGGGCTGGTTTCGTAATCAGTATCGTACTCAGATTTGTGCCGCTTCGCTTCTGGACTCGTGGCGTGCTTGAGAACTTCCCAAAAGTCGTCGTTGACCATGTTATCACTCTTGGTTTTCTCTTAGGCTCTCCATGCTCAAGTCAAGAGGCTCGGTATCTGGAAGTGGAACGCCGGGAAGACGGCCCGAAGGATGGGCAAGATTAGCAATTGGATTGTTCCGTACCATGCTTTCTGCACTGTCCGCCATGTAATTTGAGATTTTAGGGGCTTGTTGTGCTTGAAGTCGCTTGCGTGCTTCTGCGTTGGCCGCTTCAATCTCCGCTCGTTTTTGTTCTTCTGCTTGTTGTGCTATCAGATTTCTGATATTGGATTGGTACCTTGCGTTCCTTTCTTCGGACGGCATGTCATTAGTGATGTCATGCATGTCCCTCTTCAACAAAGCCCATGCGCTGTCAAACGGTTCATCGGCCATGGTGCGGCTATGACCGCTCCGCTCATGAATCTTTCCACATGCACTCGCATTGAGGACAGTGCCAAGCAACACTTCTCAAACTGCCGCCCGCTTTGGAGTACAGACGGTGAGTAGGTTGTTGCTTACAAAGGGGACAGGGAGGACTTTTTGTTCGGCCCATGTGAATCACTGTAAAAAGGTGGAGGGCAGGGGCTGAAACGGAAGGTGATATATACCTGCACTAAAAAAGCCCAAAAAGCGCAGAAACACAGAAAAGTACCCCGGCCCTCCAAACCTACCGACGAAGGTTAGGGGTATAAAGATTCGGGTCAGCGGCGACGGTTGCGACGACTGTTGGGCCCTCGGCCCCTACCGCCTCGGCGGGTGTTGAGTGCTCTGCGCTGTACAGGCTTTGGAACACGAGCGGCTTCCTCGGTCTTTCTATTACCAAGTGCCTGCATTGCGGCGTCCATTGGGCTGGCAGTGGATGGCTGTGCAGACTGTGCGGCCAATGACCTTGCTCGGTTGGCTTGTGCCTCGAATTGTCGTCGCCCAGCATCAGGGTCAGGCTGAACGCCCTCTGGGAATTCAGGGAAATCAGCAAGACTTTGGCCTAACTGTTGCATTTGTGGCATTGTTTCTGGCCTTGAGTCATCAGCGAATTCAGTATCGTCAACAGGTTCTTGTGTTTGAATCCTGTTTTTGAAAGAGAATGGGTCATAACTATGAGAACGGCCATAATTGCGAGGATTTTGGACGATAGGGCCATATTCTTCTCCGACATTACCATAGTAGTCCCTGCGCCTGTTTCTTGCAGGTCCTCCCATTCGCATGTTAAAATCATAATTTTGTGCAAACCTTTTCTGTGCCTCCGGGTTGTCTGCTTGTAGGCCTTGCAGTGTCTTTGGGAAAAAGCCAGCGTCCATTGATGAAGTCACTTCGGGAGGCTGAACGGTCATTGGGTCAGGCATGCTGTCATCAAAAACCGGCAACTCAGGGTCATCATCATGGCGTACTTCGTCAATTAACATTTCATTTTTCACAGAGTCAGGAAGGTCCTTGTATGCCGCTGGGTCGTAGCCCTCTTCGTGTGGCTGTCCGAATTCGTTAAGCCTGCCCCGCTGTGCCGCCATTATTCGCTCAGCCATCGGCTGACCAGCGGTACCGCTCGTCTGACCATCACCAAACCTTTGGAAAGGCTCAATCCCTGCGAGTGCCGCAGGAATACCGGAGCGACCACGGGCCGCTTGGATTCTCTCAGGTGTTGCAGGAAGCCCACCAGTGCGGGCCGCTTGGCGCAGGTCTTCCAGCGTCACTTCTTTGAGAAGCATCCAAGCGTTGTCAATAGGGTTCAAAAAATCACATTCCGGGTTGTCGTTGCTGAGCAAGGTCTTGTCCAAGCATTCGCATGGCCTCTCTTTGAGCATCTTTCTTCTGGGCAACATTCATGCCCAAAGCAGAAGCATTGTCTGCTTCCAGTTCCTCTTCCTCGGGACTATCGAATTCAGAGTCAACTGGCTTTCGCTTAGCCCGTTCGGTTTCGTCAAAGACCATCCGACGCTCTGCTTGTCGCTGACCAGTACGGCTTATGCCCCGAGCATCCCGTCGAGTCATATCTCCGTACGGCTGATTCGTAGGGTAGCCTGCCAAACCTGTGAACTGTGCCCTGTCACGGTCCATTCTATCTTGACCTTTGAGTATTTGCCAAGCGATTCCTTCGGGGGTCATGGGCTTCCGAGGGAGGCTCACAACATAAGCGTGTCGGCTGTCAAAGAAGGTCTTCGTATGAGAACGGCTTACTCTCTATGACTTCTCCTTCTGGCTCAAAATCCGGGTTCCGAGCATCAAGCAAAGGTCCATGGAATTGCGGGTCGACATAACGCCTACCAGAAGGAATACCAGCGTCAGTCACCGGCAAACTTTGCATATACCGAGTGTCGTATGGAAGCCCACGCTTAGGATTTTTTCCGTAATTCAAATGCTCTCTTTTGTACCTTTCAACATTAAATTGCTTATCCTGATTGGTGTAGCCTTGAATGTTTCTGCGGGCTGTTCCGTCAGGGTCGAAAGTCAAGTAGCGTGCCGGGTAAATGGCACTTTGACCTGTGTGATGGTCAGTGCTTCCTTCCAAACCTTTTTCGTGAGCATCAAACATCAATTTCCCATCAGCGGTTCGATAACTGTTCTCTCTTGAAAAGCGAACAGGTACACCAACTGTACCACGCTCATGGTCAGCAATAGTCTGCATCATTGACTGTGCTTCGGCCCAAGACATCCCATCAGCAACGGGAGGGAACTGCGCATCAACAGCCTCTCGGAAGTCCTGCCTCCGCCTGCCAGCACCCCTCGCCTTAAGCAAGGACCATGCTACATCAAGCGGGCTGACCATGTGGTGACGAAGGCCACCAGCCATAAAAATTGTTTGTAAAATTTTAGGACCCTAAGTCGCTCACGAAATTTTGCTGGAGCGCCGTGTGTGGCTTAAGGAGTGCAAAGGGTCGGTGCAAAGGTATCTCTCCTTGTAGTGTAAAGGGTCAGTGTAAAGCCTCGCAGTGCATCGTTCTATAGACACACAGGGCCACCCCACACGAGGGCGGTCCTGTCGCACGCATGGGGGCAACCACCACGCAGTAGGCCGTTCTATAGACACACGGGAGAGCCGCCCTCGTGTACGGGGTAGAGCCGCCCCGCCGTGTGGTAGGGGGAGCCGCCCCACACGGGAAAGGGGCCGCAGTCACACGAATAGGGGAGCCCCCTCACACGCAGGGGCCACGCCACACGGGGGCCACGCCACGCCCAGCCGCCTGTCACGCCACGCCCGTAGGGGAGGGCCGCCCTATCGTGCGAAGGGCTCTCAGTCACACGAATAGGGGAGCCCCCTGTCATGTGAATGGGCTGTCCCTGTGGTGTGGTGCAAAGCCCACTCACGCACGCCACGCCACGCATGGGGTGAGCCGCTTGTGTGGGGGGCCAAGCCCCACAC
>Ga0208158_1000038_pt1 | contig 90090 bp, 83 predicted proteins | sample 8_EtaG_FD_184081 | JGI IMG/M metagenome (GOLD analysis project Ga0208158, IMG submission 184081) | Marine viral communities from the Subarctic Pacific Ocean - 8_ETSP_OMZ_AT15162 metaG (SPAdes) (version 2) | ecosystem: Environmental > Aquatic > Marine > Oceanic | place: Pacific Ocean | collected...
AGGTTACGAGAGCACGTAGTTTGCCTGCGTCATCCACTACCACAACTTTACGATGGTTTGCCTTGAAGTTGGGTAGTGCAAGGTAGCTGCGAATGGTGACAGGTTGCGTTCCTAGAGCGTTCGGCAGCCAGCCACCTTCGGCTCTGTTGCCGAGCCACTGGCAACAGAGCCGCCAAATTGCCGACCACGCAGGGTTGCTGTCGCGAAGTGGCTGCAGGTTGGTTTCAGTGACTGAAATGTCCGCTTGGCGCAGCGCCTGAAACCAAGGTGACACCGAGCCACCGTAAAGCGTGTTCAGCGGGTCAGAAATAACAATAATGTTCAGTTCTGGTCGCTCGGCCTTCCGGTCAATCAATGCCTGGGTAAGTTGTTCTGAGAGGTGTCGGTGTTCCACGCCTTCTGGGCTGCTGCTGTTGAAGAGGAACATATCGACCAGAATGAAGGACTCGGCTTGACCGATAAGACGCAGTATTTCGTCAAAAATTTTCTGGTTGCGGGTTTCGGAGCCATCGTTGTGATGATACGTCGCGTCCGTCAACAGTACTGCGTCACTCAGGGGGTGTGGTTCGCCATTGTGGCTGATCCCGGGAGGCAGAGGTTTGTATGTGTGATACAAGCCCACGCCGATGAGCACCAGAACAATGAGTGCGAGCAATATCTTCCGTGACATAAGGATCCAGTGTTTACGATGCGGTTTCAGTCAGTCTTATTCTCAGCGACCAGAGCGGAAAAGCGCTCAAGCAACCCCGATGCTTCAGGCGCGTCGGTAACCGAGTCGATCATGGATTGTGCGTTAAACCCTTCAAGCTCTAAATCCGGCGCTTGCACTCCCAAGTAGGCTCTCATGACAGCGCTGGAAAATTCCGGGTGGAATTGCACGCCCCAGGCGCATTCACCAACTCGAAATGCCTGATGTGGCTCAAACTCGTTGCGGCCAAGTAAAACAGCGCCCGGTGGCAGGCTTAGTACCGACTGCTTATGGGTGAGCTGTGCGCTAAAGGTATCTGGCATACTGCAAAACAGCGGATCTTTCTGGGCACTTGTGAGCAGTTCTACGCTTCGGGTGCCGCTCTCGCGCCCCTCAGGGTGATAGCCTACTTCGCCGCCCAGAGCGTGTGCCAAGAGCTGGTGGCCATAACACACGCCGAGCACCGGAATGGCCAGGTGCACCGCCTGCGCCAGCCATGTGGCAGCGTTCTCGCTCCACGGCTCGCGGTCGCTGACCATGGCGGGCGAACCAGTTATCACAATGCCGTCCCAGTCTGTGGGATCTCCGGGTAACTCTCCGGCTTCTGTATTGAGCACCGTAATGTCGAGCTCAGGCGACAGCCCACGCACAAACCATTCGTCAAAATCACCGAATTGTTCTTTGATGCTGGGGTAGGTGCTGCCCGTTTTAAGTATTACCACGTTTGGTTTTGGCTGGCTCACTGCTCTGGCAGCTCCGCGTTATGGAAGATGTTCTGCACGTCGTCCAGCTCGTTCAGCATGTCGAGAAACTTCTCGAACAGGGGGATGTCATCGCCCTCTACAGGTGTGGTGGTTTTCGGCAGGAACTGGATATCGTCTACGTCGAAGTCAATGTCGGCGAAGGCATCGATCAGGGCCTGGCGGGCTTTGGCGTATTCGGTGTTAGGCGTGAAGACCGTGATTTGGCCGTCTTCGTTTTCGATATCCGTAACGTCAACATCCGCTTCCACCAGCGCTTCAAGTGCGGCTTCTTCTTCACCTTTGAACACAAAAATCGCGCTGTGGTCAAACATGTGGGCTACTGTGCCCGGAGTGCCGATCTTGGCTTTGGTCTTGGTGAAGGCCAGGCGAACGTCGCCGAAGGTGCGGTTGGGGTTATCGGTCAGGCAGTCTACGATCACCATGCAGTTGCCTGGGCCGTAGCCTTCGTAGCGGGCTGGTGAGTAGTCTTCGCCGGCACCGCCTCGTGCCTTGTCGATGGCTTTTTCGATAACGTGAGTAGGCACTTGATCTTTCTTGGCGCGATCAATAAGGCCGCGCAGTGACAAGTTGCCATCCGGGTCTGTGCCGCCGGACTTGGCACTCATATAGATCTCGCGCCCGTACTTGCTGTAGACCTTGGTTTTGGCCTCTGCGGTTTTGGCCATGGATTGTTTGCGGTTCTGGTAGGCTCTGCCCATTTTTGCGCTGCCTTATACTTGCTGGTGAAAGGGCTGGATTTTACGCAAGAATATCAGTTTGGAACAGGCCTATTTGGCAGGTCTGCTCCGCAGGCTTTTAGATGTAGTCGACAGGCACACGGTAATTGTCCTGTGCCATCAGGTCTATACCGCACTCTATACTGCTGACCCAGTTCAGGAACCGATCGACCATTGCAGGGCCTTCGAAGCGCTTCCCGTGCTGAGGCACAATCATTTCAACATCCATTTCCCGGATCATGTTGGCCCAGAGCCGACATACTTTGTTTGAGGCAATGTAGCGTCGGTGGAACCCCATCATATGGGGAACATGCCGGTCAAAATCCTGTACCGGCAAGTGGTCGTCCTCAGCCCCCATGGAGGCGCCAAGATCCCCGGAAAACAGAATTTTTGAAACCGGATCGTAAAACTGCAGATTGCCGACTGAGTGCATAAAGTGGGCGGGCAGGCACTGCAGGTAGGAATCGCCAAATCGTACGTTGGCGCCGGCATCTGGAATGCTGACAATGCGATCGTAAACGCTGCCGCTTAACTGGTTAGTGACGTAGCTGGATACCAAGTGAGGCAGGAACCTGGCCCACAGCTTGGATGTCACGATTTTTGCGCGGGTGTGAACGATCCAGCGATCAATGGCACCAATGATGTCCGGGTCCTGGTGTGACGCAAATACAAAATCCATTTCCTTGATGTTCATGTATTTGGACGCAGCCACGGCAAGTGGTGTGTAGGTAAGGTCCCCGCCCGGATCGATCAACGCTTCGTGCTTGCCGTCTACCACAAGAAACTGGTTGGACTGGACACCTTCACCGGTAACCAGGGAGTCGAACATCAGGCACTTATGGTGTCCGTTATCAAACAGGACAATGGGCTCGTTTGCCATTTTGGTCTCCGCAGAATGCAAGTCGGCTGGGTTGGCCGGTTATCGTAAGTTGCGCGGAGGGTACAAAATTGACAGACAACACCAATTGCCTCAGGTCAATTATCTGATATCCATCAAGTAACGTTTTGTTTCTATCGACGGCGGGAGTTATGCCAGCTTGGGTACCTGTTTTATTCCACGACGTATGGCCTGCTCCAAACCCGTGCTGATCAGTTTGCCGGTAAACGGCACAATGTCGTCAAAGGAGATGTGATAGCGCACGCGAGTGTGTCCTTCAGGCGTATCCTCAAAGCGTATACGGCCCAGGTGATTTCGAATCGGGCTTAAGCTGGTAATGGTGTACTCAATCAGCGAGTCGGGCTCGAAACCGGTGACAGTTTCTTCCAGGCCAATGGGCCCAATGCCCAGTTTGCGTACCGAGCCAAGGCCGTTGGGGTCTGCCTGGTTGCTGTTTTTAATTCGCTTTACGGGTGCACCAAGAAGTTTGCCAAAGCGTTTGTGGTCAGCGAACAGAGCAAAGACCTTGCTGCGCGGGACGTTAAAAATTTCGTCAATCTCAAAGATATGTGTAGCCATTGTTATGCTCTTGTTTGTCGTCGTTTGATGAAGACTAACGATTTAATCCCTGCAACAAAAGTTGTAGAGCGCGACAGACTGTAAGCTGGCCTGATGTGCCGGGTCAGTGCCTCGGCGCATGTCGATAATCTCTTGGTGCCTGGCCCATGGTTTTTTTGAATAACCGCGAAAAATAATAGGCGTCGTCATAGCCCAAGCGATGGCTGATTTCTGTGAAACTCAGGCTTGTTGTATCCAGCATTTGGCAGGCCCTTTCTACTTTCAGATGGAGAAAATGCTGGATTGGAGAGGTGCCGGTCTGTTCTCGGTAGCGTGTGGCAAAGTGCGCTGGCGAGAGCCCAGCCAGGTCTGCAAGTTGTTCCAGGGTGATGCGTTCATCGAGATGTTCCCGCATATAGTTATTAATGGAATCCAGCTCCGCTTGTCGCTTGTTGCTGGTTTCATCAACGCTGATCGGAACGGCTGTTAATAGTTGCCGTAAACGATTGGCCGCGTGAATCAGGCCACGGGCGCGGAAGCCTGTCTGGCGAACAGACAGCAGGCCGTTAAAATCCACCAATAGCCTGGGCTGACGCCCCAGATGGCGGATGGGTGTGGCGTCATTGAACCCCATGTATCTGCGAAACTCTTCCGCCATTGGGCCGGTGTAGTGCACCCAATGAATCGTCCATGGGTTGTCTGGGTCAGCTGTATAGCGGTGGTTTACACCTGCGGGCAACAATAAAAGATCTCCCGCTTCCATGGTGTAAGGCTCGCCCTCCACATTCAGAAACGCTTTTCCCTCTGTGCAGTAGATCAAAAGATTGTCGCGGTGGTGTTCCCGGTGCATGTGATGGCCCGTTGCTCGGCGGTAATGGCCGAACGCTCTGGGATAGAGGTCCCGGGTAAGGGGATGCTCAGACAAAAGCCTAATGATGGGGGCTGGTACCACATAGCGAATGCTGTCCTTGGGGACGGGCCACTGAGAGGTTTGTGTCATGTTTATCGCTGCCGTTAATTGTGTGGCAATCGAAATATAGTCCATTACGAACGAAATTTAGTCAATCACCAAGTACCAGAGAAGGTGCTAAGGTCGTACCATACATTGCTAAAGCAACTTTGCTTTGGCTCGCATGCCGCACAACAACAAACAGGGGTTTTGAGATGAAAAACGTTCCACTGTACCTAGCTGGTGAATTTGTACAGAGCCAGACCAGCGAATGGATTGACGTAACCAATCCGGCCACTAACGAAGTGATCGCTAAGGCTCCCTGCACCACAGACGCCGAGATGCGCAAAGCCATAGATAGCGCCGGCGAGGTGTTCAAAACCTGGAGGGAGGTACCAGTCTCTGAGCGCGCCCGTGTAATGCTGCGTTATCAGGCATTGCTGAAAGAGCACCACGACGAGATCGCAGAAATCCTGTCCCAGGAAACCGGCAAAACCTTTGAAGATGCCAAGGGTGATGTGTGGCGTGGCATTGAAGTGGTTGAGCATGCGGCCAACGTGGCCTCCATGATGATGGGCGAGACCGTTGGAAACGTTGCGCGTGGGGTAGATACCCACTCATGGATTCAGCCGCTGGGTGTGTGCACAGGTATTACGCCGTTTAACTTCCCGGCAATGATCCCATTGTGGATGTTTCCGATGGCGATCGCTTGCGGTAACACGTTTATTCTCAAGCCTTCCGAGCAGGACCCGCTCACGCCTATGCGCCTTGCAGAGTTGTTTGAAGAAGCGGGTGCGCCCAAAGGTGTGTTGCAGGTAGTACACGGCGGCAAGGAACAGGTGGATATACTGCTCACCGATCCCGCAGTTAAAGCCATCTCTTTTGTGGGCTCCGTGCCGGTTGGCCGTTATATCTACGAAACCGGCACCAAAAACATGAAGCGTGTTCAGAGCTTTGCCGGTGCCAAGAACCACATGGTTATCATGCCAGATGCCGATAAGAAACAGGTTATCAATGCGCTGGTAGGTGCCTCTGTAGGCGCCGCTGGCCAGCGTTGCATGGCGATTTCCGTTGCTGTGTTTGTTGGCGAAGCCCAAGCCTGGATTCCGGATCTGAAAGATGCCATGGCGAAAGTTCGCCCGGGTGCCTGGAACGATTCCGACGCCAGCTATGGCCCAGTAATCTCCCCCAGAGCCAAGGATCGCGTTGAATCCCTCATCGCCACCGGCGAAGCCCAAGGCGCTAATTTGCTCCTGGACGGTCGTGGCTGCACCGTAGATGGCCTGCCTGATGGAAACTGGATTGGTCCCACCTTGTTTTCGGGTGTGACCACCGAAATGGACATCTATAACGAGGAAGTGTTTGGCCCTGTGCTTGCCTGTATGGAAGAGGAGAGCCTGGAGGATGCCATCACGCTGATCAACAACAGCCCTTATGGTAACGGCGTATCCATCTTTACCGGTTCCGGTGGCGCTGCGCGCAAGTTCCAGCACGAAATCGAAGTGGGCCAGGTGGGTGTGAATATCCCCATTCCTGTGCCCCTGCCGTTCTTCTCGTTCACCGGTTGGAAGGGTTCCTTCTACGGCGACCAGCACGCTTACGGCAAGCAGGCCGTGCGTTTCTATAGCGAGACCAAAACGGTTACGTCGCGCTGGTTCTCCAGTGAGGCGACATCGGAAGCGAACTTCTCTATCCAGTTACGTTAATTGCGTTGACGGTGGGTGTCTTTGGGCCGGAATTTGTTTCCGGCCCGTTGTTTAGCCTGCGTGACCCAAGACTCTTTGATCTGGAGAGTCGTTTTTCTGGGCAGTCATTATTTCTGGAGAGAAACAATGGACTTTAACCTGACCGAAGATCAGCTGGCGTTTCGCGAAGCAGCCCGCACCTTTGCTGAAAAATCCATGGCGCCCCATGCGGCCAAATGGGACAACGAGCACATCTTTCCGGTAGACACACTGAAAGAAGCCGGCGAAATGGGCTTTATGGGGATATATACCCCGGAAGCACTGGGTGGCATGGGCCTTTCGAGGCTGGATACGTCTGTCATCGTGGAGGAGCTTGCAGCTGCCTGCCCCTCAACGGCGGCATTCATCACCATACACAACATGGCGACCTGGATGGTCGCGAGCTTTGCGCCCGACGACCTTAAGCAGGAAATCGTGCCAAAACTGGCCAGTGGCGAGTGGCTTGCGTCTTACTGCCTGACAGAGCCGGGTGCGGGGTCCGATGCGGCCAGTCTGCGAACCAAAGCGGTTAATGATGGCGACAGCTACGTAATTAACGGCAGCAAGGTGTTTATCTCCGGCGCCGGCGATACTGACATTCTTGTGTTGATGGCCCGTACCGGAGCGCCGGACTCGGGTTCAAAAGGTATTTCTACCTTTGTGATCCCGGCGGATGCCGAGGGCATTTCCTACGGCAAGAACGAAGAGAAAATGGGCTGGCACAGTCAACCCACCCGCACGATCAACCTGGAAAACGTTCGTGTTCCCGTAACCAGCCGGGTAGGTGAAGAGGGTGATGGATTTGCCATTGCCATGAAAGGTCTTGATGGCGGCCGACTCAATATTGCCACCTGCTCTTTGGGTGGGGCGCAAGCCGCATTGCTCAGAGCTCGCAATTACATGCATGAGCGGGAGCAGTTCGGCAAACCTTTGGCTGCCTTCCAGGCTTTGCAGTTCAAACTGGCGGATATGGCGACCAACCTGGTGGCAGCCCGGCAGATGGTTCGCCTGGGTGCGTTCAAACTCGATAGCGGCGATACAGAAGCCACGTTGCATTGTGCCATGGCCAAACGCTTTGCAACCGATGTCTGCTTTGATGTAGTGAATGATGCACTGCAGCTGCACGGCGGCTACGGTTATATCCGGGAATACCCTCTGGAGCGCTATTTGCGCGACCTGCGTGTACACCAGATTCTGGAAGGTACCAACGAAATCATGCGCCTGATTATTGCCCGTCGCTTGCTGGATAACGGTGTGGCTGAGGCCATTCAATAAATCGCAAAAATAACAGGAGAAGGATGATGAGCGATCTGATTCAGCTCGAAAAACGCGGACACATTGCGATACTGACCATTAATAACCCGCCGGCCAACACCTGGACAGCGGACTCCCTGCCTGTACTGACAAAAATCGTTCGTGAGCTCAATGAAGACAAGGACGTTTTTGCGCTGGTTCTGACCGGGCAGGGCGAGAAATTCTTCTCCGCCGGGGCAGATCTCAAAACTTTTGCCGATGGTGATAAGGCCCGGGCCAACGAAATGGCTCAGCTCTTTGGTGAAGCTTTTGCTGCATTGACGGCCTTCCGTGGCGTATCCATTGCTGCCGTGAATGGTTATGCCATGGGTGGCGGCCTTGAATGTGCGCTTGCCTGTGATATTCGCATTGCGGAAGAGCATGCCCAGATGGCGCTGCCAGAAGCGACGGTAGGCTTGCTGCCTTGTGCTGGCGGCACCCAGAACCTGCCGTGGGTTGTGGGTGAGGGCTGGGCCAAGCGCATGATTCTATGTGGCGAGCGGGTCAAGGCTGATAAAGCATTGCAGATTGGCTTGGTTGAAGAAGTAGTTGCCAGTGGCAAGGGCCTGGAAAAAGCCCTGGAGTTGGCTGAAATGGCGTGCAAGCAAAGCCCGTCTTCGGTCGCCCGCTGCAAAACCCTGGTGATGAGTTCCCGTGAGGGTCGCAGCCACACAGATAGCTGGCGCATGGAGCGAGAGCTGTTTGTTGAGCTGTTCTCAACCGAAGACCAGAAAGAAGGTGTGAATGCCTTCCTGGAAAAACGTAAACCGGAATGGAAAAATCGCTGAAACCCGCAGACATACCGGTTTAAGGATTAGATATGAGCCATCAACCTATTGTTTTTGAAGAGTGGAAAACCGCTGACGGCGCACTGATTGCGGTGGCCCGGCTGAATACGCCCAAGGCCCTCAACTCACTCTCTCTTGAGATGATTCGGATGCTGACGCCACAGCTAAAAAGCTGGGCTGAGGATGATCGCGTTCGTGCTGTCTGGATCGAAGCCGAAGGCGACAAGGCGTTTTGTGCCGGAGGTGACATAGTCGCGCTCTACAGGAGCATGACCGAGCCACAAAGCGGAAGCGGTGCCAGCGTAGGTACCGCCTTCTTCACCGAAGAGTACGAGATGGATTACCTGATCCATTCGTTTCCAAAACCGGTGGTGTGCTGGGGACATGGCATTGTTATGGGCGGCGGCATCGGCATTATGGCTGGCGCATCCCATCGGGTGGTTACCGAAGCATCCAAGCTGGCCATGCCCGAGAGCAGTATCGGGCTTTACCCGGATGTGGCCGCTGGCTGGTTTCTGAACCGGGCTCCGGGGCGCACAGGCCTGTTTCTGGGGCTTACAGGTGCCCGTATGAACGCAGCCGATGCATTATTCGTGGGGCTCGCCGATCGCTTTATCAAGCACGAACTGAAAGCTGCGGTGGTCGCAGACCTGACCGCGCACAACTGGCAAGGGGAAGATGCCTTCGCCGTGGTGGGCAGTGTGCTCAGGCAACACGAGAATCAAAGCGCAGATGCGTTGCCGGAATCTCCAGTGCGGGCTCATTTCGATGAGATCAATCGGGTAACGGATGCCGACAGCCTGACGGATATGGTTGCGCAGATGACAGAGCTATCAAGCACAGAGGGTTGGCTTGCCAAGGCAACCCGACCGCTGGCGGCCGCATCACCAACGTCGTTGGCACTGTGCTGGCAGCACTTGCGCAACTGCCGGTTGGACAGCCTCAGCGACGTTCTCGCTAAAGAGCTTACGCTCTCACAGAACTGCCTGAGTAAAGGCGAGTTTGCCGAAGGTGTGCGTGCGCTGCTGATTGATAAGGACAAGCAACCACGTTGGCGCTACGCATCGCTGGCAGAAATGGACAGCGAGTGGATTGATAGCTTTTTCAAAGATTAGCCAAACAGGCCGCCCAAGTGCGCGGCTTATTCAACCGAATACAAAAACAAGGGGATGATTATGGCGACAATTACCTTTATTGGTCTGGGCAACATGGGTGGCCCTATGGCCAGCAACCTTGTAAAAGCCGGGCACGACGTAACTGTGTTTGATCTGTCGAAAGACGCAGTCGCGGCACTGGTTTCGGAAGGCGCAAAGACCGCAGACACAGCTCACGACGCTGCCAAGGGTGCTGAGTGCGTGATTACCATGCTGCCGGCCGGCAAGCATGTTGAAGCTGTGTATTTGGGTGAAGATGGCTTGCTGGCGGCCCTGCCCAAGGGCACTCTGGTTATTGATTCGTCCACTATCTCGCCGGAAACGGCGCGCGGTGTGGCCGAGCAGGCAGAAGCCAGGAATATTCCATTCCTTGATGCCCCGGTTTCCGGCGGTGTGGGTGGAGCCAAAGCCGGTACGCTGACGTTCATCTGCGGTGGTGCTGAAGAGAACTTCAGTAAAGCAAAACCGATTCTGGAAGCTATGGGTAAAAACATATTCCATGCCGGCGAGCACGGTGCGGGTCAGGTTGCCAAAATCTGTAACAACATGCTGTTAGCCATCCTGATGGCAGGCACTAGCGAAGCTCTGGCCCTGGGTGTGAAAAACGGGCTGGATCCGGCCGTTCTGTCTGAAGTGATGAAGCAGAGCTCTGGCGGCAACTGGGCGTTGAATGTGTACAACCCGTGGCCAGGGGTGATGGAAGCGGCACCTGCATCACGGGGGTACGAAGGGGGGTTCCTGGTTAACTTGATGAACAAGGACCTTGGCTTGGCCTTCGATAACGCTGTGAAGAATCATGCAGCCATTCCCATGGGCTCTCTTGCCCGAAATCTGTTCGAGCTTCACGCAGGGCAGGGCAATGGAACGCTGGACTTCTCCAGCATTCAGCGTCTTTACAAGCCGGAGTGAAACCTGCCGGGGCACGGTCCTGCGTGCCCCGGAACTCCTCCCCGAACGGATCAACTCCCGCCCTTTGTATCTCTGTATGTCACCACAAACTGTTGAGCAAGGTAACTATAAGGAGGAGAATGAGTTCCCTTATTGTGGGATCGGTAGCGGGTAAAACGTAGCCGGTTGTTGATCACGGTTGCAGGCCTCTCTACCTATGCTTACAAATACTTTTGTCCTCTATCTATCGACGGTATTAATCTGGGGATCGACGTTTATCGCGATACCTCTGCAGTTGGGTGAGGTGCCTGGCGATGTGTCCATTGCTTACCGTTTTGGATTGGCTGCGCTGGTACTGATGCTTTGGTGCCATTTGACCAAGCGGAATATGAGATTCGGCTTGCGCCAGCACTTCTGGATGATGGCCCAGGGGCTGATGCTTTTCGGCTTCAACTACATGCTGGTTTACCAGGCTGCGGCTGACATCACCAGCGGGCTGATCGCGGTGGTGTTCTCCACCATCATTGTGATGAACATCATTAATGGCGCTCTGTTTTTTGGTAACCGTGTGCCGCGTGCCGTTATTGCCGGTGCCGCTTTTGGGTTGGTGGGTATCTGCCTGGTGTTCCTGCCGGAAGTTCGCGCTCTGGACGCAGACGGAACCACCTTGCGCGCCATCATCCTGAGCCTGGTTGGAACCTTTATTACCTCGTTCGGTAACATGCTTTCTGCCCGCAACCAGACATCCAAACTGCCCGTTATGCAAAGCAACGCTTATGGCATGGCCTATGGCGCGCTGGCGCTGGCTATTATTGCCTGGAGCCGGGGAAGCCCTTTTGTTTTCGAGGCTACCTGGACTTACACAGGTTCACTGGTTTATTTGGCCCTGATCGGGTCCGTTCTCGGGTTTGGGAGTTTTCTCACGTTGCTGGGGCGCATTGGGCCTGAGCGCGCAGCCTACTGCATGGTGCTCTTCCCGATCGTGGCGCTTGCGTTATCGACCGTGTTCGAAAACGATCACTGGACGGCCGAGGCGGTAGCGGGCGTGTCACTTGTGCTTGCTGGCAACCTGCTGGTAATCGTTCCTAAACAACAGTTGTTGCGCCTGGTGCGATTCTTTCGCCCTGTGGTTAATCGCCCTGCGGAGTAGACGCAGCAAGAAGGTAGCAGTGAACAACGCGAGGTATGAGTAGCCTGGTGTTATGTCTATAATGGCCGCCCTGCATGGCCAAAGTGCGCCGAAATCTATAAACCGGGTACCCTCGCAATGGAAATCAACGTCAATTATCTCGACAACCTCCGAGTTGAAGCCAAGTTTGATGACTTCTCGGTGATTGCCGACCAGCCTATTCGCTACAAGGGCGACGGCTCGGCACCTGGCCCTTTTGACTATTTTCTGGCTTCATCGGCCCTATGCGCCGCCTATTTCGTGAAGGTGTACTGCGTAGCGAGGGATATTCCAACCGATAATATCCGACTGTCCCAGAACAACATTGTTGATCCTGAAAACCGCTACAAACAGATTTTCAAGATTCAGGTTGAACTGCCAGATGATCTGTCCGAGAAGCACCGCCAGGGCATTGTGCGGTCCATCGACCGTTGTACGGTCAAAAAAGTCGTACAAACCGGCCCGGATTTCCAGATCGAAATCATCGATAACCTGGATGGCGATGCTCAGGCTTTGTTGATGACCAAACCAGAGGGAGAGGCCGACACCTACATTGAAGGTAAAGATCTGCCCCTGGAGCAAACCATCGCCAACATGACCGCTATTCTGGCGGACTTGGGCATGAAGATTGAAATTGCTTCCTGGCGCAACATTGTTCCCCACGTTTGGTCACTGCATATGCGCGATGCGGCCTCGCCTATGTGTTTTACCAATGGTAAAGGCTCCACCAAAGAAAGCGCTTTGTGTTCAGCACTGGGCGAGTTTATTGAACGTCTCAATTGCAACTTCTTCTACAACGATCAGTTCTTTGGTGAGGAAATTGCCAACAGTGAGTTTGTGCATTACCCGAGGGAGCAGTGGTTCAAGCCGGGGCCTGATGACGAACTGCCGCCAGGCATTCTGGATGACCACTGCCTGGCCATTTATAACCCCGAAGGTGAACTGCGCGGCTCCAACCTGATTGACACCAACTCAGGTAACGTCAAGCGCGGCATTTGCGCTTTGCCGTTTGTGCGTCATTCCGACGGTGAGGCTGTGTTTTTCCCCACCAACCTTATTGAAAATCTGTTCCTGAGCAACGGTATGAGTGCGGGTAATACTCTGCCGGAGGCGCAGGTGCAGTGTCTGTCAGAAATCCTTGAGCGGGCGGTCAAAAAACAGATTATTCAGGAGGAAATCACGCTGCCAGACGTACCCCTGAACGTACTGGAGAAGTATCCGGACATTCTGGAGGGCGTGCGCGCGCTGGAAGCCCAAGGCTTCCCCATACTGGTTAAGGATGCCTCCCTCGGCGGCCAGTTCCCCGTGGCCTGCGTGACTCTGATGAACCCGAAAACCGGCGGTGTGTTTGCCTCCTTCGGTGCACACCCAACTATGGAAGTTGCACTGGAACGCAGCCTGACCGAATTGATGCAGGGCCGCAGCTTTGAAGGCTTGAACGACTTCCTTCCGCCCACGTTCAACAGCCTCGCGATCACCGAACCCAACAACTACGTAGAACACTTCATTGATTCCAGCGGCGTGGTCTCCTGGCACTTTTTCAGCACCAAGGCTGATGTGGAATTCCATGAATGGGATTTCTCGGGCACCAACGAAGAAGAGGCTGCTTGCCTGTTCAGCATCATTGAAGACATGGGCCACGAAGTGTACACCGCAATTTATGATGATCTGGGCGCTCCTGTTTGCCGCATGCTGGTACCCGGCTATTCCGAGGTTTACCAGGTGGAAGACCTGATCTGGGATAACACCAACCGGGCCCTGGACTATCGCGAAGACATACTCAATCTCCATACCTTGAACGATGAGCAGTTGGCTGCTTTGGTAGAGCGCCTGGAAGAAAGCCAAATCGATGACTACACAGACATCATTACCTTGATCGGCATCGAGTTCGATGAAAATACGGTGTGGGGCCAGCTCACCATTCTTGAGTTGAAACTGCTGATCAACCTGGCGCTACAGCAGTATGAAGAAGCTCTTGAACGAGTAGAAATGTTCCTGCAGTTCAACGACAACACCGTGGAACGGGGCTTGTTCTACCAGGCAATGAGCGCAGTGTTGGAGATCACTTTGGATGACGAGTTTGAGCTGAACGACTACCTGTTTAACCTCAGGCGCATGTTTGGAGAAGAGACCATGGATGCCGTGGTCGGCTCGGTGGATGGCAGTGTGCGCTTTTATGGCCTTACCCCGACCAACATGCAGCTAGAGGGCTTGGACAAGCATCTGCGTTTGATTGACAGCTACAAAAAGCTGCACGCTGCACGAGCTGCCAGGGCTTGAGGTGCTGTAGAAATCTGGCTGGTTTTGCTCAGAGGTAACGCCCGGCAGAACCAATAGCGACCACGACTAGCCCCAGGATCAGGTTGATGCCGACGAGCCGACGAATCTTGCCAACCTGACGCCCGCCTTCTTGTGGGTCGTGCGCTGCCACGGCCCGCTTCAAGTGGCGAAACGGGGCAAAGTAAAGGTGGAAAAATATCAGCATCATGATCAGGCCACCCATTTGCATGGCGTGAATGTGCCAGCCAGCACTGGCCATTCCGCCAAACCCCTTGAAGATCATCCAGTACCCGGTGATCAACAACAATGCGATTGCCATCCACACCCAGCGGAAGAATCGAGTGAGTGTTTGATACCAAAGCGCCCCGCGCTGCCCGGTTTCAATAACTTCAATCACAGCTGGGCGCATCGCCATGTAGGCGAAAAACATACCGCCAACCCAGACAACGGCGGATAATACGTGTAACGCAATAGCCAGCCCCATAAAAACCCCTTTAAATTTGTTGTGTAGTGAATGGTGAAAGATTTCTTACTTTAGCCAGCTTCGCAAAACCTCGATCATGGCATTAGCAGATAACACATGCCAGAATCTGGCCCGTGCGAAACAGCGGGCGTTTACTTTTGATTGTTTCAAGAGTGTCCCACAAAAATTTGATGAAACGAAACAAGGTAGGAAGGCATGTCAGATCGGATAAGGGTAGCCATCGCCGGTTACGGTAATTTAGGGCGTGGTGTGGAATCAGCGCTGGCGCAAAATCCTGACATGCGCTTGGTCGGTGTTTTCAGCCGTCGTGATCCTGCCAGCGTGACCCTTCTGGACAGCAAGGTGCCGGTCTATCCCATGGCGGATATTGAGCAGTACCAGAACGATGTGGATGTGATGGTTCTTTGTGGTGGCTCAAAAACCGACCTGCCGGAACAGGGGCCTTATCTGGCTCAGTTCTTTAATACCGTCGACAGCTTTGATACCCATGCCAAAGTGAATGAATATCTGGCAGCCCTGGATGAGCCAGCGCGCAAAGCCGGAAAGGTTGCGCTGATGTCTGTGGGTTGGGACCCCGGCCTGTTTTCACTGAACCGTTTGTTTGGTGAGACCATTTTGCCAGAGGGTGAAACCTACACCTTTTGGGGCAAAGGCTTGAGCCAGGGCCATTCCGACGCCGTTCGCCGTGTAGATGGTGTGAAGAAGGGCGTGCAATACACGCTGCCTTCTGAAGATGCGATCGCACGGGTGCGTAATGGTGAGCAGCCAGCGCTGGAAACACGCGAAAAGCACGTGCGTGAGTGTTTTATTGTTCTGGAAGAGGGGGCCGACGCAGAAACCGTGCGCGAAAGCATCGTGACCATGCCGGACTATTTTGCGCCTTTCGACACCACAGTGAACTTTATTGATGAGGCCACTTTCGCCGCAGAACACAACGCCATGCCTCACGGTGGCTTTGTGATTCGCAGCGGTGCTACCGGAACCCAGAGCAAGCAGACAATTGAATACTCGCTTGCGCTTGGCAGCAACCCTGAGTTTACCGCCAGTGTTCTGGTCGCCTACACCCGTGCCGTCCATAAAATGGCCAGCTCTGGTGAAGTGGGTGCTAAATCTGTATTTGATGTTGCACCGGGTTTGTTGTCACCTAAAAGTCCATCGCAATTACGCAAAGACCTGCTCTGATACGAGCAAGCACCTGTGATGTAAGCTCTTCAGGGTCGCCTTTTGGCGGCCCGCCCAAGATTACTCGGGGGTAAATCACATGAACTTTCCTCTTGTTACTACGCAATGGTTGGCCGATAACCTGGCCAATAAGAACCTTGTTCTTCTTGATGCCAGCATGAGCAAAGTGATTGGCACAACGCCCATTGTGTATGACCAGCCAGTGTTCATACCATCGGCCAGAAAGCTCGATCTGGAGGGCAATTTTTGTGATCTGAATTCTGCAATGATTCATGCCTTCCCAACCGAAGAACAGTTCACGGAAAAAGCGCGGAACCTGGGAATAAACACCGAGAGCATTGTTATTATTTATGACAATCAAGGTGTTTATTCTGCACCTAGGGCCTGGTGGATATTTCAGGCAATGGGGCACGAAAGCACCTTTGTTCTCGATGGTGGCTTACCCAAGTGGCTGGCAGAACTAAGAGAGGCGGTGTCAAGCATGGCCAAGCCCAACGAGTTAGGCGACATCAGGGGCGTACTGCAGCCGGATAGGGTGTGTGATTCAAGCTATCTTTTGAAAGAGCTGGATGCCGAGCGAGTAACGGCAGTGGATGCGCGCTCCGCCGAGCGTTTTAGCGGGGCGGCGCCGGAGCCTAGGGAAGGGGTGCGCAGTGGGCATGTACCCGGCTCACAGAATCTGCCGTTTTCCGAGGTGTTGAGCGGCCACAGCTTTAAAAGTACAGAGCAGCTAAAAGCTGTTTTCTCATGCCTTGTGCCCCATGAAAATCAACAAACGGTTTTTTCCTGCGGCTCGGGCATAACCGCGTGTATTATATTGATGGCGGCAGTCATTGCAGGCCACCAGAATAACGTGCTTTACGATGGCTCCTGGGCGGACTGGGGAAGTAACCCGTCGTTGCCGGTTGCCACGTTAGATTGATGTGGCTCCACATTACCCCTTCTGAAAGGCGCGTCTGAAACCTATGCAGAAACCGACGATGATTGAAGTGGTATCTGTGCCTGATCCCAGTGTGAGCTGTTCAAACTGCGAAGCCTGCTGTTGCCGCCTGGAAGTGATGCTGATCAGCGAAACGGGCGTGCCCGAGCGGTTTATTGAAGAGGACGAATGGGGCGGTTTAACCATGGCACGATTGGAGGATGGCTGGTGCGCAGCACTGGATCGCACCACCATGTCCTGCTCAATTTATGAGAAGCGGCCGTTCATTTGCCGGGAATTTGAAATGGGCGGCTACGAGTGTATAGAAGAACGCGCCGCCAATGAGCCGATAGTGTAAGGTTTCAGCTGTTCGTATCTGGCTGCTCTTCCTTATCTTGGGCTACCTTTACCCGTATTTTGTTTTTGCCCACTCGGGAATCGTTCAGGTGAGCCTTGGCCAACTTGGCTTCCTTCGCGTGCGGCATCTCCACGAAGCCAAACCCTTTCGATTTTCCAGTTTCTTTATCTAAAACCAGGGTGCACTCAGTGACCGTGCCGTGAGCAGAAAAAAGCTCCTGGATTTCTTGTTCTGTTGTTGTGCGTGCGAGGTTGCGAACTAATAGTTTCATGATAGGCCATATAAAAAGTAAGTACGGTCCCGATTGTTCCAGTGTGGGGTAGTAAGAACAAGCTGTTTTGTCCGCCTTGAAAAATTCGGTGCCAGTTGTGCGCCAAATCAGAAGCCGGTTCTTTGATAGACTGGCCTGCCGTTTATAGCGATGAGCGAGGGCGAGTTTACTTTTCAACTGTTATTCGGGGTTTGTGATCATGTATTACGCATTTCCGCTGCTGGCAGTTATATTTTGGGCGGGAAATACCGTAGTTAACAAACTGACTGTAGGCGTGATTTTCCCCGCAGAAATCGGGTTTTACCGCTGGGTCTTTGCTGCGGTATTGCTCACCCCCGTGTTACTGCGCCCAACGTTGCGCTCCTGGCCGGTTATCAAGGCTCACATGGGGAAGATTTTTGTGCTGGGCGTACTGGGTATGGCGATTTACCAGAGCCTTGCCTACTTTGCCGCGCCGAAAACCACCGCCACCAATATGGGCATCGTATTGGCACTCATGCCGGTGATGTCACTGATTCTGGCCATACTGACCTTGGGACACCGCCTGACCGCAGGTGCTGTGGTCGGCTCAATTTTTTCGTTTTTGGGCGTATTGATTGTTATCACCTCGGGGGATTTGACCGCACTTGCTCAGCAAGGGATTAACGGTGGCGATGCCATGATGTTGGTGGCGGTTGCGGCCTACGCTATTTACAGCACCCTACTAAAGAAATGGCAGATTCCTTTGCCTGCAATGCAGTTACTGTACGCGCAGGTTCTGGTGGCCGTGGTGGTATTGTTTCCTTTGTTTGCTGTGTCGTCCCAGGCCGGGCTGAACAGCGATAACCTGCCGCTGGTGCTATTTGCCTGCGTGTTTGCCTCTATTGGCGCGCCGCTGGCCTGGATGACCGGCATCAAACACCTGGGGCCTAGCCGGACCACCGTGTTTTTTAACCTCGTACCTATTTTAACGGCACTTATTGCCTCCGTAATGCTGAGTGAAACTCTGGGGCAGCATCACTTCATCGGCGGCGGGCTGACTTTATTCGGCGTGCTGGTGTCTGAGTGGTGGACGCGACCTTTTCGGGCGAAAGCAGAGGCTCCAGTGGTGCCCTGATGCTCATTTTGCGCAGGGAGAGTTTGATTAACCGTCGTTTTTGCGACAGAATCCCTGCCCAGACTCATACAGAACCATACCTTCAAGGATTGAAGATATGCCTCAGGCAAGCGGACTGCAGTTTACCGCCCGTGTTGGCGAACTCCCCTCTGATTTATTTTCCGTTGTTGGCTTTACGCTGACCGAACGGCTATCCGAGCTATTTCATGGTCGCCTTGAGTTGGCTAGCACCGACCCATACATTGATGCTGCGGAGGTTTTGGAGCAGCCAGTAGATCTGGTGGTCTGGCAAGATGGCACTCCTCTTCGCCGATTCACAGGCGTAGTGAACGAGTATGCCCGTGGCGACACCGGCCATCGACGCACATGCTACGAGTTAATCATTCAGCCGCCTTTGTGGCGCTTAGGGCTGATGCACAACAGCCGCATCTTCCAGACCCAGGCCACAGACACCATCGTGCGCACGTTGCTGGAAGAGCGGGGCATTGTGAATTCGGTGTTTGATCTCAAGCGTGCGCCCCAAGAGCGGGAATACTGCGTACAGCACCGGGAAAGCGATCTGGCGTTCGTTGAACGGCTGGCTGCAGAAGAAGGCTGGCATTACCGTTTTGAGCACGGCAGTGTGGATGGAAGCGAACAGCCCGGCCTGATCCTTGCCGACCATCATGGCGATGCGCCAAGGCTAGAGGCCGCCGAATACAACGGCAAAGCCGGCGGCAGCACCAAGCAATCGGCCGTGTTCCGCTTCCGCTACGAAGAACGAGTGCGTGCCGCCTCTGTAGCCACCAAGGACTACACGTTCAAAAACCCGGCCTACGCCCTGATGCACGAGCAGAGCGCTGCCAGCCCCAGCCAGCGCCAAGACTATCAGCACTTCGACTACCCAGGCCGTTTCAAGGCCGACGCCAGCGGCCAACCGTTTACCGAAGCCAAGCTGGAAGCCCTCAGAAACGACGCCAACACCGCCAACGGTGAAAGTAACCGTGCGGACTTCACCTGCGGCGCCAAAACCGAACTCACCGAACACGACAACGCCAACCTGAACCGGGACTGGTTGCTTACCGCCGTTACCCATACCGGCAAGCAACCCCAGGCCATGGAAGAAGAGGGCGGTTCTGAACCCACCACCTATCACAATACGTTCAGGGCCGTACCCGCAGACAAAACATGGCGCCCGAACATCACCCACCGCCCACTGATGGACGGCCCGCAAATTGCCATCGTCACCGGCCCCGAAGGTGAAGAGATTCACTGCGATGAACACGGCCGGGTAAAAGTGCGCTTCCCTTGGGACAGATACAGTAAGAATGATGAGCACAGCAGCGCCTGGCTCCGTGTCAGCCAAGGCTGGGCTGGCGGTCAGTATGGTTTTATGGCTCTGCCCAGAATTGGCAACGAAGTCATCGTCTCCTTCCTCGACGGCGACCCGGATCAGCCCATCATTACTGGCCGTACTTATCACGCTACCAATACACCGCCGTACGCGCTGCCAGAACATAAAACCCGCACCACGCTGAAAACCCAGACCCACAAGGGCGAGGGCAGCAACGAACTGCGGTTTGAGGATGAAGCGGACAAAGAGCAGGTATACATCCACGCTCAGAAAGATCTGGACTTGCTCACCGAGAACAACCGCACCGAAGTTGTCAAAAACGACAGCCACCAGACTGTTGAAAATGACCGCTTCAGTCACGTAAAGAGCAACGATCACCTCACCGTTGACGGCGAAAAACGCCAAACCATCGGAGCCGATTGCAGCCAGAACATCGGCGGCACCCTGCACCAGAAATCCGGCAACGCGACACTGTGCGAGGCTGGGAGTGAAGTGCACCACAAAGCCGGTGCCAAAGTGGTGCTGGATGCAGGAGCTGAAATCACCATTTCCGGTGGTGGCAGTTTTATTAAGTTGGATCCCAGTGGGGTGACGTTGAGTGGGCCGGGGATCAAGATTAATTCTGGAGGGGCGCCGGGGAGTGGGAGTGGGCAGGGTGTTGTGATGCCGGGAATGCCGCAGTCTATTGATGGCGACCAGCCTACAGCGCCCTCGAACGCGATATTGGCGGAAGTGGAGCAGCGAGAAAGCGCGCAGGCAATTAACGTGGAGTCTCAGGTGGCTGCGCTCAGGAAAGGCAATGCAACATGTCCTGTCTGTGAGGAACAGAACTTATGAGCCTGGAATCTATACCGATTTATGATTCGCCGTTCGATAAGCTTCACTGGCCTGATTATTGCGCAGTTGCACTTGTTTTGGATGGAACCTCAATTCCAGAGATTGGTAAACAGATTTATCAGTGGGCTGGCGATCAGCCGATCAGTGCAGAGTGCTTGTACGTTGGAACTCGCTGGGAGGTAGTTTCGGATCTGTCTCCCTGGCTTGTATGGTTGAGCGGGCCTGATGACCCGGTACTGGAAGGCTTCCTGGAGCAGGGGCCGATGCAAGAGCATGGCTATTTGCTGGTTTCTGCCACCGATCGCACAGCGTTGTCCCGTTGGATGCGGTCTCACCTGCAGATCGAAACGGTGCTCGGCTGTGAAGAGTTGATGCGGATTGCTCATCCGGCGCTGGCCCGGTCGGTTATCGGGAACAATCTGATTTGCTCTTCCGACAGAGTCGTCGATCGGTTGATCGTTCCGGATCGTATCAGCGAGCAGTGGCATCTGGTTGAGCCGCCGGTTACCCGGCCACGCTCAACAATAGATCAACCTGAAAAAAAGACCGCCTCGCCAGAGCTAAAGGAGGCTTTCGAGGTTTTCAATCGGCGCAAAGACGCTCTGCAAATATGGAGTAAGCTTGAGGAGCCAGTACGCAAACAGCTGGGTGGCTCTCGATTGCGTGATGCCTATCCTGCACTCAGGAAAACACTGGATGAGGCACTTGGTGATGGGTGCCGCAGTTTGCGAGAGGTGATGCAGTTCCTGTTCGCAACATTGTCCAGCCAAGCAGGCGGCGATGCCGCCACTGAACCCGCATTCCCGACGGATCGAGGATGAATGATGGCAAGGAAACAACGCCCCACTAATGACCGAGCAAACAACGATCTGTTGTGCTGGGAACAGCCAGGCACCCCTATTGATGAACCAGCCTCGTGTCCATTGCTAAAATCCGTTCACTTGCTGCCTATCCGCTACGGCAGAGTGGAGGCGGCTCCTGTCGATACCGACCCAGGTTACCCTTATTCGTTGACGTCCCGTCCCGTTGGTTATCGCCTTTTGAGGGATGGCTATATTTATATACTGGATGCCAATACGGAAGAGCTTCACGAATATCGACATGAAGACGGTAAATTGACGGGGGATAATGACGGCAAGCTGGAGTACCCAGCGTCTCACGCACTGTATGTGGCGTTTTCGGAGATGGCGTGGACGACGAAGAAAAAAGCGCAGGTATTGGATGATCCGGAAGAGCGCGATGCACTGTTGCAGAGGGTTGATCTTGCAGGTGCCTCGCCGTTGAATGGGGGTGAATTTTTACTCACTCCAGACCAGGCGAGGGTACGGGTAGCCGAATTTTCTGAAGACAATACTCCGGAGCCAGTTGGGGGTGGCCACCCTCAGGAAAGTGAACCCTATCACTGGGAAAATCAACCTTATTACCATAGAAGCCGGTTCGGCAAGCTGATAAAGCAACAAGGCATCGACGATACCTCTAACTGTCTCTGCCTCGTCTTAAGAGACGATATAGGCGTTATTCTCGATCTCGCCCAACATCAGGATGATGTAGTGGGGTGGATTGAGAGCTGGACAGAAGAAGGAAACAGTGAGCGAGACTATGTTCTTGGCTCGCTGATTGAATCCATGACCTTGTTGGATGAGCAGGGCTTGGATTCCATGATGGCCAGTTCGAACCATCCTGCCATTGCTTCCATGCAGCGGGATCTGGAGGCCATGTCGGAAAATGATCGTTCAGATACCCAGTCGGCCTTGCTGACCGCCTTGAGGCAGTTGGAAGATGAGCTCCGGCCCGGCCCCAACGATGCCTCACTTCCTGCTGAGGTTAAATCCAGAGTGGAAGAGGTTCGGAGCACAGCCAATAGGACAAATGCCTACGGCATTCTTCCCAAAATGCAGAGGGCGGTAGACGAGTGGTATCTGCGACAAGCCATGGATGGGGCGAAGCCGGATTTCGTGGACTCCCATATCGACGGTATCGTCGCATTGGAGAAGAACCACCGCGACCACCTGAAGACGATTCTGGAAGGGCAAGGCTTCGGTCACCGTGGGGTCAATGATCTCATTGATCGTGAAGCCATGGATCAGTTCATGGTTGCCCAGCGTACCAAGCTTGCTCGCTGGCAGGCGCTACTGACGGATATAACTAGTGATCGCGTTAAGCTATTGACCGCCAATCGCTATCAAGATGCAACTTGGTATTTTGACCCGGAAGACAAGGCGCAAATTGAGGCGGCCCTGGATCTGGAATACGCCTGCCTTAAGGATATCTGCCGTTCCGATGAAGCGAGTGAGGGGATACTTGAGTGGTTGAAAAAGAATCCTCAATACAGCCGCCCTTTGTTTCAGACCCTGCCAAAGCGCGATCGATCCTCAGACGGCGAACTGGCAAAAGCTTACATGGCAGTTGGTTCTGCCGGCTATGCAGTGGTAACGCGAGCGACGGACTGGGTGCAGCGGATAAGAGCAGCAGAAAAAGACAAACTGCCGGTTTTTTCTAACTACTCGCGGTTAATTCAACAAAAAGCAGAAGCAGTGGGGGATACCATCACTCCTGCAATTACCCTGGCCAAGGGGCGAGCGATTGGGCAGATGTATCAAGCAATTGGCAGCCAGACCTTGCCTGAGCTGGATGATCTCTTTCGGGATCTGCCGTATTTTTTCAAGCGAGGCATGTTGGATGCTATAGGCCAGGGTAAAGCGGAATTTCGCATCGCTTCGCCAAACGAGTTGGCGGCATTTCGCGATAATCTCCGACAAATGCTGCAGCTTGATCAAAGGATGAAGCAGCAGCAGAGTGACCATGATGTTGCGAAATCAACCCATGGTCACCGTTCCGAAAAAGCCAAAGGGCTGGTGGCTGAATTCAAGGCTACCCGCGAAGAACACCGTAAAGTCGGTAAACGCGTGGCTGCCGCTCTCAGTCCGGTTGAGGAAGTCGACACTGGCCTGAAACTGGAGCCAGCCAATACTGGTCGTGCCGGTCTAACATTGGTTCTGCCGGCCCTTGATCAGCAGGAACTGGGGCGGGTGGTTAGTCATTTTCGGCAGGGTTTGGCTTCGGCTCCTCGTGTGAACCTGATGGGTGATGGGCTTGGAGTGATGGTGTTCGTAGCTCAGTTGGTTAATCTTTTTGATGCCATTGGGGAGGTCAAGGCTCAAAATGCGATAGACCGTAGCTATGTTCGGATTGTGGAAGGTGTTCTTGCAACATCAAGTGCAGGTTTCTTAGCTGGACAGAGTTTGATGGATACCGCGTACAGCGCAAGAGCCCGGGTTCTTGCGAATGCTTGGCAGCGAGGTGCAGTAAAAGGTGTACATATACAAATGGGTAGGTTGCATGCTTGGCTTGGCGGCCCTGCTTACCTACTTGGTATAGCCAGTGCTGGCGTTAGCGCTTACAGACATCGGGAGAACTGGCTGAGAGCGGTGCAAACTGGCAATGCCGAAGCTCAAGTTGGTGCGGTGCTGGGAATGGTTGGTAGCGGAGGGTTGGCCGTTACGAATACCTATGGGTTATCCCGAACTGGTCGGTCGTTTTTTCAGGTCCTTGCTGCAAGAGGGGCGGAGAACAAGGCAGTAGCTTGGGCCACCGCAGGTCGAACTTTGTCCGGTCTTTTTGCCCGCTTGAACGTTGCTGGGTTGGTGTTTACAGTTTTTGAATTGGGCGGCACCTGGCTGTATAACCGTTACAATCTGAGCGAAAGGGATAAATGGCTGCAAACAACGCCTTGGTCACAGGACTCTGAGCGCGTCCACGACGGCTCACTTGAAGATTACAAAGAGGCCTTTGCGACGATCGGAGACAGTGTCAGTCTTGATGAAGTTCCTGGAGAAGATGAAGAATCTTCTAGGTTACAGTTAAACTGCTACGCTTTGCCTACGGACTGTCTGTTGGCTCCCCTGGTGGGTGGGCCACTTCACCGTGTGTCGATTGCCGTATGGCGAATCCAGCCAGGGCAGAGGGGGATGTTCTCCCTCCATCCAGAAACCTGGATCCCCTGTACCGGTTCGATCCTCGCTAGCCTCAAACAGCCGGATGGTGTCGAGCACTTCCAGCTGGATTTCAGACCGCCGGCCCATGAGAAAACTAAACATGGTATCCGAACCCGAGACCTTGTCCTGATGCTCAAGATTGAAACTCGCCAACCAAGTGGGGGTTATACTGATGCTCAATATATGCTGAATGTTACCCCTGGCAGTCGGTACCCGCTGGCACCTGTGCAGAAGATACCGAAAGCTGAGATTTCTTGGTGGCAGCTCCACCAACCACTCATAGTTATGGGCGGCGTTAAATGAAGCCAAAAGCTAACCAGCCAGAGCAGTCACCCCGCGCGGGGCGTTCCGAGCCTTTTCCGAGTGGCCAGCTGACTTTTTTGTCACCCAGGCCACTACCGACCGGTCTGCCGCCGGTGGATCATGGTCATTCGGTGGGCGAGGTAAGTGATGGCTACTTAGATTTTGGGACGGGGGAGACCTCGGTATTTGGTTGGCAGGCCACCTTGGGTATACCCTTTTTTTGTTTTTTGTTTGTTGCCTTTCTCACTCCCTTGATAGCCTTTTTATTGTTTTATTGGTTAGGTAATGGATTTCCCGACGCGATACATGCCCTCCAGGGCGTGTTTGATATTACCTTCTGGCTTGCTGTATGGGGCAGTCTCTTTGGCTTCTTCATACTATCTCTTCCTCGTTGGCTGGCTTACGGTAAGTTAAAAAAGGCGGCCCCAACCCGCTTCAACCGTCAACGCCGCGAAGTGTGTTTTGTGCCAGAAGGCCAAAAAGAACCGATCTTCGTCCCCTGGGAAGAACTGGCGGCCTGGGTTACAGAAGCCCAAGGCGCTACTGAATATGGCGTACAACGCCAGTACGGTCTCGGGATTGGTTTCTATCACCCGGAAACCGGCGAGAAATACACCCTGGAGTTTGAAACTCCGGGCCTGCCGTTGGCCATCAGCAGCTGGGAAGCTATCCGGGCCTACATGGAATATGAAGTTCACACCTTGAAAGAAATTCAGGATCCATTGGAGCTTCAGGGCCCGGACGATCCGCCGTGGGAAGGTGTTCATGTTTTCCGCAACGCTCGCAAACGCCTTCATGACGAATATCGGGAAGGCAAGCGGGGAATGTTCTATCTGGTCGGCTGGTATCTGTACCATTTTGTGACCTTCTGGACGATCCCGAACCGACTGGTGGAGTGGGAGGTCAAAAACATCAAACGCATGAGCCGAAAGACGCTACCCAGAGCAATGTCTGAGTGGTCAGAACCACTTCGGGAAAATAAGTGGGCAAAGCCCAGTGACGAACTGAAACGCCAAAGCAGGCGCGTACTGGAGCTGCAAAAAGCGCACCCCGGCAAGTCCACCTTGGAAATTTTTGCGCTGGTAAGCGAGGAAGCTGAAGCCGAAGGAACGATGACGGCATAATTGAAACACAGAACGCTCGATCAATGTGTAACGATTGTTGCAAGATGCAGCACTCGTGGTAAAGTGTGCATATTGAAAGGCAAGCCACTGGAGGCCCCATGACTACAGCCATTCGTCTCGATGACAATCTGGTTCGTCACGCCACTGCCGAAGGGCAGGTACACCGGCGGTCTACGCCCAAACAGATTGAGTATTGGGCAGAGATCGGCCGTGCAGTTTCTGGAGACGTGAGTGCGGAAGATCTGATTGCGATTCTTCAAGGCATCCGGCGCGTGAAGGTAGAGCCGGTGGTTCCTGATGCGATCACCAGTGATGATTTGTGGGCAGAGGTGGGCCAGGCCCGCGATAGCGGTGAATTGAGCCGCTCTATTGCCCGGGGTCGCACGGTTTATCAGGCTGCCGCAGATAAGCCGGGTTATCTGGAAGCGATATACCCCGATGGTAAGCGCGAGATTGGTCAATTCCGCAATGGGCGGTTTGAAGCCCTGAGTGAGCGTGACGATGCAGCCTGAGCTTTGGCTGCTCGTTGGTGGTAATGGTGCAGGAAAATCTACGTTTTATGAGCGTTTTCTTGCCCGGCGCAATATCCCTTTAGTCAATGCAGATAACATTGCGCGAAGTCTGTGGCCTGATTTTGCTGAAAAGCACAGTTATGAGGCGGCTTTGATTGCTGAGAAAGAGCGGTTTCGCCTTTTGAGAGAGCGCCAGAGCTTCTGTTTTGAAACAGTTTTTTCCCATCCCTCGAAAGTAGACTTTGTGGGCGCTGCTAAAGCCGCTGGTTTTCGTGTCCGGATGTTCTATTTTCATCTGGAAACTGCGGATCTCAACAAGGCCCGTGTAACCACCCGTGTTCAGTCCGGTGGCCACGGTGTGCCGGATAAAAAGGTAGAGAGCAGGATTTCGAGAGCATACGCGAACCTGCGCGAGTGCGTGGGGTTAGTGGATGAACTGCATCTTGTTGATAACACCAGTCTGGATCAGCCGTTTGTTCGCGTTGCTGCTTGGGAAAACGGCAAATGGCAGCGCCATAGTGAGACGTTGCCCCAATGGGCTAAAGATTTGTTGGAGTGTTGAAGTTTTTCAGCGTGAAGCCCTGCTATGGCCTTAAAGGCCAGGTTTCAGGCACCACAAATACTCGATCTGTTTCCAGCCAGCTTCCAGTTTGGCGATCCTCTCGCACCACAGCAAATAGTTGAGGCGCGGCTTTGTTCTCCACCCGCTCCAAGGCGTCCAGGGTGTGCTCAGCATCCGGTGGCTCACTTTGAAGGCAGGCTCCAATCCAGTGCGGTTTGTTGAGTACAACCCAATGGGAAGTATCCATCGCTTTTGCATCGAGGATGTACATCCAGCGGCCACGCAGATGCCTGTCGGGAACATAATCCGGAGTTCGCGCTTGCCGGTCCTCAGGGTAGAACAAGTACCCAGGCATGAAAATTCGCGGCGTCAGCGGGCCGGTTATGTCAGATTCAAGGAGTATCTCGAGAGTTTCGGGAAGTTGCGTTCGTCGGCTCTGTTGCTCCAATAGGCGGGATGTTTTTAAATCCAGCCGGTCACTGGCATTGGGGCCATACCAGAGGGTGGGGCCAGTTGATTCCGGTACACCAAGATAAAACTTGATGGCAATTTCGTGGTGTTCAATGCGATCGTCTGTGCGATTGTGCACCACAAAATCCAGTTCTCCGATCGTACGCCCGGCGGATTTGATCTGTTGGTTTTTTAGCAGAATGGGCCAGCCCAGCAAGTCTTCCAGCAAAACCTGATACAGCCGCTCAAAATAGAAACCGAGCTTGCGCTGCGGCGGTTCGCTCAATAGCTGCGGTGCAGTTTCAGGTTTTTGATCCCAATCTTTAAGTATCTCGGAGTAGTTTGAGGGCAGGTACTGAGTGGGGTCAAAAGTGATCGGCGAACGCATCAGTTGCGGTGCCTGGCACAGCCAGGCGAGGTGTCGTATCGCGGGAGTTTGGTAAGAGTTGATCGGCTCGGGGGTTAGGTTTGCATCCATCTACCCAGAATACCGTAAACTGTCCGTTAATAAAGGTGCAGGAGTTTCGCGATACACTGACCGAAGCGCGAAGGCTTACCGCACGACACAAATGGAAATATAAGGAGAAAGTATGCGATACCTACATACGATGATCCGCGTAAGCAATCTTGAGCAAACCCTGCATTTTTTCTGCGACCTGCTGGGCATGATTGAAGTGGATCGTAAAAGCAGCGACAAAGGCCGGTTTACGCTGGTGTTTCTGGCAGCGCCGCAAGATGAAGCCTTGGCTCGTGAAAGCAGGGCTCCCATGCTGGAGTTAACCTACAACTGGGATCCGGAAGAGTACCCAGGCGGCCGCAACTTTGGCCATCTGGCTTACGGGGTGGATGATATCTACGCCCTGTGTGGGTCGTTGCAGGCAAGCGGCATAACCATCAATCGACCGCCGAGAGATGGGCGCATGGCGTTTATTCGTACGCCAGACAATATCTCCATAGAGTTGCTGCAAAATGGCGAGCCGCTGGCACCCGCAGAACCTTGGGCCAGCATGGAGAATACCGGTACTTGGTAAGGGCCGCGCGCCTCAGGAATTGCAGATGTGCAGAAACACTCATAGAATCCCAGGATATTAAAGAAAGGTTATTTATATAACGTCTAAAGCATCAGGATGATGCGATAAAACAGGGAGATGTTTCATGGAAGACTGGCAAGGATGCTTGGCCCCCCAATGTCAGACAGCGCTGTTGAATGCCCGCGAAGATGTTGATCATCGTGGCGGTACGGTAATCACGGTCGAAGATTTTCTGCTTGCACTGCTGGACTCCAGCCCCTCTGCAAATCATTTTCTGCGCAGCTCTGGTGTGGATATGGATGAGTTGATCCGTACCATTCAGTGTGAGCAGCCCATTGTTACGGAAGTGGGGGGTGAAGGCCTGCTCTCTTCCCAGTTAATCTATTGGCTGGCAACCGCACGAGAAACCTTTGGTACGCCTGCCTGGCTCGATTGGCCGCAATTGCTGGAAGTGCTTGCCAGGCACGCAGAGCGATTGCAGGAAAAGGCATACGTTGCCGTTCTTGAGCTGGTTTCACGGTGGCCAAAGCTGAATGGTTTGGAGAGTGGCGAAGAGCGCTTTGGGGAACCAGGTATTGAAGAATATGGCGCGGCGCCGGTGGTGATCACAGATCCGGAATGGATCGAGCTGGCAGAGGATGTCGCCATCAGCCTTTCAGCAGCACCTGGCGCGCTGGTGTGGGTGAGGGGCGAGCGTGGCGCAGGCAAGTCGGCTTGGCTGCGCTCGCTGTTATCGTCGCTGGCGCAGCCCTATGTTGAGATGGATCTGCGCCGAGAGGCTGAGCTTATGGCCAGCGAGCTTTCCGTTATTCCCGCGACTGCCCAAAAGCTCTGGCCAGTGCTTGTGTTAGACAACGTAAATCCAGCGGACCTGCTGATGTTAATGGAACGCCCATCCGGCCTCGCCGCGGAACTGGTTCTTCGGTGGCAAGGGCCTGTGCTTCTTCTCGGTCCGGACCCTGCCGGCAGCGAACATGGTCAGCGTGTTCTGGAGCAACAGCTTGGGCGAGCTTTGGAGGTCTGTGACATTCCACGTTCGAGTAAGATGCAGAGAAAAGCCATTCTGGTGGCGCATCAAGCCGCCATTGAGCGCCGATGGAACATTCACATACCACGCTGTGCCATTGAGTTTGCTGCCTCTCGGTTTAGCCGCTGTGTCAGTACGCCCGGCGGCATGTTGCAGTGGATAGAGCGTGCTGCGGCGCGGCTTGAACTTTTTGCCCGGCGCGGCCCGGCAAGTTCAGTGGCGCTTACCGGGCAGGCGGATACGCTCCGGCGCCAAAGCTTGGTTGCCATGGCGCGGCAGGAACCGTTGAGTGACATTGAGCAGTCCCTCAATGAGATAGATTTGTTGCGCACTGCGGCTGAGGTGGCCTGGCACGAACGCAAAGCTGCGGGGACACTGCGCCAGCTTACGCTTGAGGACTTGCGGCAAGAACTGGAACGCTGGGTTGCAGCGCGGCCCGGGCCGGTTCACTATGTGCGACATTGTGATCATCAGCATGGAGAATCTGCGAGTGCAGGACCTGGAAATCTACATTCGTGACCTGGAAGCAGGTGCGGTATGCCGCTGGCTGGAAAGCCATGTTGAGCAGTTGGTGCTCGATGACAGTGATGTGTCATCCGTTACCAAGGGGTCCGCTTTTTACGGTGGCGATCGCTTGAAAATAACACTGTACCCGCAGGCGTTTGGTAAGCGGTTTACCTCATTGATTATCGAAGGTGAATCCCTACCCTGGGGCAGTGATCTGGATTGTGCCCGCAGTGTATGGCAAGTCATGGACACAGAAGTGCGCTGCAGCCCTGGAGAGTGGAAAGAGGGCGAGGCGGTAGAGGATGAGAAGTGGTGGCGGTTGGATAGCCGGGGTGAGCAACTCGTCGTTTGGAACTGAACTTTCTTGAATTGAGCCGTACAGAACGCAAAAAGGCAGCCCCTAAGTCATAATGGGCTGCCTTTTTTACATCAAGCCACGTTTCAGTCGCTTAGAATAGAAACGTTATCTGCTTGCAGGCCTTTATCCGCTTCAACCACGCTGAAACGAACCAGCTGGCCTTGGCGCAGAACCCGGCGGCCACTTCCACGAATCGCACGGAAGTGAACAAACACTTCGTCGCCACTGTCGCGAACAATAAAGCCGAATCCTTTTTTAACGTTGAACCACTTTACAGAGCCTTCTTCGTCGCCTTCAGGGCTGTCGTCGTCGTAGTCAGCATCGTCCTCGATATAGTTCTGGTTAGTAGAACCCTGACTCCTTGGCTGCGAGCTACTGCGCGAAGATGTGGATGTGGTGCTTGCAGGCTGCTTGGCTGCAATGGCGACGGCCAGAAAACCGGCAATGCCGAACACTACGAAGGTGATGATATAAGCGGTGATGCCACGAGTGCTGCCCAGCGCTTCTACAAATTCGCCTATGGCAATCAGACGAAGCGGATCGGGGGTAAATGAAAGCAGCAGGGCAAGTACCAATGGTGCTGGAATAGCGATCAGGAGAGCAACAAGGATCGCTTTGGCTGGATTACGCATTGACTGATAATTCTCCATTTCTTATTAACGCTGACGATAAAAAGCCGGATATCGGGTAAAATTACTTATCACGGCCAGTGAATACCGCCTGGTTTCCGGTAAAACGGAAGCTGGGCGGGCAAAAACGGCATGATAACAGATTATCCCGACGGCTGACCAAGCTTCACCTATCCACGCGAACGATTTATGCGAGGGAGTTCCGATACCCGATGAGCCACAACGATCTGCAAGCCAGAATGGACGAGCTGGAAACACGGCTTGCCTTCCAAGACGACATCATTAACACCCTGAGCGAACAGGTGGCGAAACAGGAGATGGATATCCGCGAACTTTGGAACGCAAAGCGGTTACTGCATAACCAGCTGAAAGAAGTCGCACCTTCCAATATGAAGTCTGAAGAGGACGAAACGCCTCCTCCGCATTATTGATACCCGGAAATAAAAAGCCGAAGCAGTGGCTTCGGCTCTTCATGCTAATCCGTTTATGAACAGGTCTGTCAGGCCAACAACTCCACCAGGATTTGCTCGTAGATGTTGGACAGCGTATTCAGGTCTTCAGCCTTCACGCACTCGTTTACCTTGTGAATCGTGGCATTGATCGGGCCCAGTTCTACAACCTGCGCCCCGGTAGGGGCGATGAAGCGCCCGTCAGACGTACCGCCTGAGGTGGAAAGTTCGGTTTCACGCCCGGTCACGTTGCGGATGGCGCTTTGGCTGGCAGACACCAGTGCGCCCCTATCGGTAAGGAAGGGGCGGCCGCTAAGATGCCACTGCAGATCGTATTTGAGGTTGTGCCGATCAAGAATCGCCACCACCCGCTCTTCAAGACTTTCTGCCGTGTTCTCGGTGCAGTAACGAAAGTTAAAATGCACCAGGCACTCGCCTGGAATAATATTACTGCCAGTTCCGGCTTCCACTTTCGTGATCTGAAAGGTTGTAGGCGGGAAGTGGTCGTTACCGTTATCCCAAAACTCGTTAGCCAGTGTATGCAGAGCGGGTGCAACAGTGTGAATGGCGTTCTCTGCCAGGTGTGGGTAGGCCACATGCCCCTGAATCCCTTGTACTGTCAGGTAACCATGCAACGAACCGCGACGGCCGTTTTTGATTACATCACCCACTTCTTGTGTGCTGGAAGGTTCACCTATCAGGCACCAGTCCATCTTTTCAGAGCGTGCTTCCAGGGCTTCAATCACTTTCACCGTGCCGTTCTGGGCAGGGCCTTCTTCATCGCTGGTGATCAGCAGGGCAATGGAGCCACGATGATCCGGGTGGGCGCTTACAAAACGCTCACAGGCGGTGATGAAAGCCGCTAGGCTGCCCTTCATATCGGCTGCGCCACGGCCATGCAGATACCCATCTTTGATCACAGGATCAAATGGCGGGTTCGCCCAGTTTTTCTCCGGCCCTGTGGGCACCACATCCGTATGGCCGGCAAACGCCAACACTGGTCCCTCTGAACCCTTGCGAGCCCAGAGGTTGTCGGTATCACCAAAGCGCATCTGCTCGCCGGCAAAACCCAAGGGAGCCAGCCGGGACATCATCAGTTCCTGGCAGCCAAAGTCATCCGGAGTGATGGATGGTCGGCTGATCAGGTCGATGGCCAGTTCGAGTGTTGGTGAATTAGTTGTTTGCATGCAGCTCTTCGTTCAGCTCGATGGCGGATTGGTTAGTTTTGCATTCCACGGCACCGGTTTGGCTGTTGCGGCGGAAGAGCAGATCTGGCTTGTTGGCCAGGTCGCGGGCTTTGATGATTTCTACCAGAGTGTTGTTGTCGTCCAGAAGGGCCACCTTGGTGCCTGCGGTAATGTAGAGGCCGGCTTCAACCTTGCAGCGGTCACCCAAAGGAATACCAATGCCTGCATTGGCGCCGATGAGGCAGTTCTCACCCACGGAAATCACCATGTTCCCGCCACCAGACAAGGTGCCCATGGTAGAGCAGCCGCCACCAAGGTCAGATCCTTTGCCCACCATAACGCCTGCGGAAATGCGGCCTTCAATCATGCTGGTGCCTTCGGTGCCGGCATTGAAGTTGATAAAACCTTCGTGCATTACGGTTGTGCCTTCGCCTACATAAGCGCCGAGACGCACGCGGGCTGTGTCTGCAATACGCACACCTTTGGGTACCACGTAATCCGTCATCTGGGGGAACTTGTCTACAGATTTAATTTCCAGCGTACGACCTTCCAGGCGAGCCTTGAGCTGGCGCTCCGGCAGTTCGTTCAGGTCAATGGCGCCTTCATTGGTCCAGGCCAAGTTCGGTAGTAGGCCGAAGATGCCATCGAGTTTGAGACCATGGGGTTTGGCTTGGCGATGGGAGATAAGGTGCAGCTTGAGGTAAACCTCGGGGGTGCTGGAGGCAGTATCGTCTGTTTCCAGAACGGTCACCACAACCGGACGTTTACTGCTGGCAGCCTTTTCCGCGAGGGATGCTTGGTCAGTTGCGTTGGTTTGCCGTAGGGCGCTGGCAAGCCGTGTCAGTTGTTCTGCGGTGGCATGGATAGCCTGGTTGCCGCCGTTATAGTCGAGAGCAGTTTCTACCACGTCGATCAGCTCTTTTTCGGGTGTCATGATTGGCTGCTGATAAAACACCTCCAGCCATTCGCCCTGATTATTTTGAGTGCCAATACCTATACCGAATGCAAAGCTCATGTAGTGATTGTTCCTGTTTATTTGAAGAGTGTTGCCCAATCATCGGCATTAAAGCCGACGTAAACCGAGCCTTCATGCTCGACCACAGGCCGTTTAATAATGGAGGTGTTTTTCAGCATGATGTCATGGGCCGATTGGCCGTTGATGCTATCACGAACATCGTCGCCAAGATTACGCCAGGTAGTGCCGCGCCGGTTCAACAGCGCTTCCCAGCTCACAGCTTTTTCCCACTGGGTTAAGCGAGCCTCGTCGATGCCGTCTTTTTTAAAGTCGTGAAACTCGTAGGAAATGTCTTGTTCATCAAGCCATTTTCGGGCTTTTTTGACGGTGTCACAATTCCTGATTCCGTATAGCTTCATAACTCAGTTTGCCTTTACAAATTCAACGATGCGCTTTGCCGCTTCCACACACTCTTCCAGTGGCGCAACCAGTGCCATGCGAACCCGGTTTTCTCCCGGGTTATGGCCATCCACCGTGCGGGACAAGTAACGGCCCGGCAGAACATGAACGTTCTGCTGAGCCGACAGCTCTTTTGCAAAGGTTTCGTCATCCATTGGCGTGGCCGGCCAGAGGTAAAATCCCGCATCGGGAAAATCCACTTCCATCACTTCACGCAAAATGGGCACTACGGCTTCAAATTTAGCGCGATAAGCTGCCCGGTTTTCCCGCACATGATCTTCATCCTGCCAGGCGGCAATGCTGGCGAGCTGGTTATGAACCGGCATAGCGCAGCCATGATAAGTGCGGTAGCTCAAGTAGCCTTCTAATATGCGTGCATCGCCCGCGACAAAGCCGGATCTCAGGCCCGGCAGGTTGCTGCGCTTAGAGAGGCTGTGAAAAACCACGCAACGTGCAAAGTCGTGCCGGCCTATGGCGGCGCAGGTCTGCAGCAAGCCTTCGGGCGGGCTGTTTTCATCTGGATAGAGCTCAGAATAGCACTCATCCGAGGCCACAATAAAATCGTGCCTGTCGGCCAGTTCAATAACCTTCGTCAGGGTCGTTCGTGGCATAACAGCGCCGCTGGGATTACCGGGGGAGCACAGAAACAGCACTTGGCAATCTCGCCATACGGACTCAGGTACTGCGTCAAAATCCGGAATAAACCCGTTGGATGCGTCGCAAGGCAGGTAAACCGGCGTGGCACCTGCCAAAAATGCCGCCCCTTCATATACTTGGTAAAAGGGGTTGGGGCTTACAACCGTGGCCTGTTTGCTCAAATCAACTGCGGCTTGCACCAGCGAGAATATAGCTTCCCGCGTGCCGTTCACCGGAACAATGTTTCGGTCTGGGCTTAACGACCCGGCTTGTAGCTGAAATCGTTGTGTGGCCCATTGACTGATGGCCTCTCGCAGCTCAGCAGTGCCTTTAGTTGTGGGGTAATTAGCTAGCCTGTCGAGGTTATCGGCAATTACTTGCTTCACAAAACCAGGGGAAGGGTGCTTGGGTTCACCGATGCCCAGGGAGATGGGAGGCAGATGAGCCGGCACAGATATGCCGGCTTTTAACTTTGCCAGTTTTTCAAAAGGGTAGGGGTGAAGCTTGTCCAGGTTCGGATTCATTGAATGTCGTCCAGCATTTTGCATAGGTCTTGCTGTAGGGCGCGGCAGACAGACGGGTCGCTTATAGGAGCGCCCTGTTCGTCAGTCACAAAGAACACGTCTTCTACTCGCTCGCCCAGGGTGGCGATTTTGGCATTGCTCAGGCGTATGCGGTGATCTAACAGCACCTGCCCAATCCTGGCCAGAAGGCCGGGGCGGTCAGGGGTGATCACTTCAATGACCGTGCGTTCATTGATGGTGTCGTTGGAAAATAACACCTCGGTGGGAAACGCGAAATGCCTGAGTTGCCGCGGTGTACGGCGGTGAATAATGTCCGGGTAGTCTTCCGGGTCGTCCAGCTCTTCGATCAGGCGCTTACGCACTCGCTCTTTACGTGCCGGATCCACCCCTAGTGGCTGGCCTTTTTCATCCAGAACGACATAGGAGCTGATTGTATAGGGGCCGTCGTTCGAGCTGATGCGAGCATCCACAATGTTGAGATTAAGCTGTTCCAGTACCGCTGTTGTTGCCGCAAACAAAGTGGCCCGATCGTTCATATACATTGTGATTTGGGAGTAACCGTCAGTAGGGCCGCCATGGGTATCCCGAATGAGTACCAGCGGCCCGGGTGTGTCGCCATGGTTGATGATGGCCTCGGTTTGCCAAGCGATATCAACGGTGGAGTCCTGCAGAAAATAGTCTTCATCCACCGTATCCCAGATGGTATCTATCTGCTCGTCGGTAATATTCTGGGCATGAAGAATTTCACGGGCCTCAGACTGGGTTGCACGCACCCACTCCTGCCGATCCACTGGAATCTCAGTGCCGCGCCTCAAGGCCCTTTGGGCTTCTATGTACAGCTGGCGCAGGAGGGAGGCCCGCCAAGTGTTCCAGAGCTTGGGGTTGGTGGCGCTGATGTCGCACACCGTGAGGATATAGAGGTAATCCAGGTGGGCCTGGCTGGGTACTGCCCTGGCAAACGACTGGATAATATCCGGGTCGGAAATATCTTTGCGCTGGGCTGTCATGGACATCAACAAGTGATTTTCTACCAACCAGGATGCAAGCTGGGTATCACGTTCACCAAGATGATGGCGCTGGCAGAAAGCTTCGGCATCCACCGCGCCAAGCTCTGAGTGATCTCCGCCCCGACCTTTGGCGACGTCGTGGTATAGGCCGGCAATATAAAGAACTTCCCGCTTGGGGAGCCCGTGAATCAGTCGCGCCGCCAGCGGGTAGTCGTCGCGCGCTTCCTCACCGGTCAGTCTTACCATGTTGCGGATAACTCGCATGGTATGAGCGTCAACGGTGTAAATATGGAAAAGGTCGTGCTGCATTTGGCCAATAATCTGGCCAAATTCTGGAAGGTAGCGCCCCAGCACGTTGTATTTTTTCATGGCGGAGAGGGTTTCATCCAGCGCATGGGGTGTTCGCAGCAGTTCCATGAACAGGGATGTCACAGCCAGGTCAGCCCGGAAGGCGTCATCAATCAGATGCCTGTGGGCGCGTAAAGACCGAATGGTGGTGGCGCGTATGCCCTTTATTTCCGGGTGCTGGGCCATCAGCACAAAAATCTCCATGATCGCGTAGGGCGAGTAGGCAAATACCTGATTGTTTACCGCCTCTATATAGCTGTTACGAATCTGGAAGCGCTTGTTGATGGGCTGAATGTTGTCTTCGGTACCTGTACCGAGTATCGCCTCGTCGTAAAACTGAAGAATAACGTCTGCGAGCTCTGCCAGCGCCAGCACAGTACGATAATAGGATTGCATCATCAGCTCGACATCCAGCCGTTTGCCTTCGTCCTTGTAGCCCAGCATCTGTGCGAGGGCTCGCTGATGGTCAAACAGCAACCGGTTTTCGTTGCGATCTGCTATCAGCTGCAGCCCGTAGCGCAATTGCCACAGAAGGGTTTCGCCCTGAACCAGAACCTGATGCTCCTCGTCAGTGAGGATGCTGAAGCGAGTTAGGTCGGCAATACTCTGCAAGCCGAAGTGCCGCTTGGTAATCCAGCCGATGGTTTGTATATCCCGCAGGGCGCCTGGAGAGCTTTTAACGTTGGGCTCCAGGTTGTATTCAGTATCGCTGTATTTTTTGTGGCGCCGCTGCTGTTCTTTGCGCTTGGCTATAAAGTAGTCGCGATCAGTGATGATGTTGTCAGAGTAGGCTTGCTCGCTAAGCTCTTTGCGCAGCTCGTCAGGGCCGGCAATTGTGCGGGTTTCCAGCAGGTTGGTCAGCGTGGCTACATCGCCCCGTGCTGCGGCTTTACTTTCATCAATGCTGCGAACGCTATGGCCAATGTCGAGCTTGAGATCCCAGAGCAGGGTAATGAAGGCGCCAAGATCTTCTTGCCAATTGGGTTCTGTGCCGTTGCGCGTAAGAATTAACAGGTCGATATCTGAGTGGGGGTGTAGCTCACCGCGACCGTAGCCGCCAACGGCGATCAGGGCGATATCGGGTGAGCTGGAGAAAGGGTAGCGATCCCAGATCAGCCTTAGTACGGTGTCAATCGTTTGGGCTCTGGAGTGAACCAGAGCCCGCACATCTGCGCCTTGTCGAAAGGCTTCTGCATCTGCGTTATAGCGCTGCTTTAGTAGCTCCCTGGCAGCCATAACAGGGGATGTCTCCCGGCTGATTCTGGCTTCCAGTTCTGGGTGCTCCACTTAGAAGGACTCCTCCAGTCGCTTGGTCAACACTTCATGGCCGTCGGCAGTCACCAGGATGGTGTGTTCCCACTGCGCCGAAAGCTTGTGGTCTTTGGTAACCACTGTCCACTGATCTGGCAACAATTTGGTGTGGTACTTGCCTTGGTTAATCATGGGCTCAATGGTGAAGATCATGCCTTCTTTTAGTTCCAAGCCAGTGCCAGGCTTGCCGTAGTGCATAACCTGCGGCTCTTCATGGAACACTTTACCGATGCCGTGGCCGCAATAATCCCGCACCACAGAATAACGATGCTTTTCGGCGTGTTGCTGGATTACATGGCCAATGTCACCCAGCCGTGCGCCGGGTTTTACCAGTTCAATACCTTTGTAGAGGCATTCCTGAGTGATGTTGATCAGGCGCTCAGTACCTGGCTTTGCCTTGCCGACAATCCACATTTTGCTGGTGTCGCCGTGGTATTCATTTTTGATAACGGTAACGTCAATATTCACGATGTCGCCGTCCTTCAGGATCTTTTTCTCTGAAGGTATGCCGTGGCAGATAACATGGTTGACTGAAATGCACACAGACTTTGGAAAGCCTTTGTAGTTCAGCGGAGCAGGAATCGCATCCCGCTCGTTTACAATGTAATCGTGGCAGATCTGGTTGAGTTCTTCTGTAGAAACGCCAGGCTTAACGTGCTCTCCAATCATTTCGAGAACCTCAGCGGCCAGGCGACCGGCTACGCGCATCTTTTCAATTTCTTCCGGAGTCTTGATCGATACTTGCATTGGGCTTCCCGTTGATATGTAGCAAACACCCATTTTAAGGGCCCTGCGCTCAGGGTACAAGGAAGCCGTGGTGCAAAATTAATGGCGTGAGGCTTGGGTTTTGTGGTATAAACGCGCCCGCTGGAAACGAATCCGGCAAATTCGCACACGTGTCAGCACGTTGCCCCAGGGTGCCTACTCCCGCTTTATATGCTGTATAGGGAGACTGGTTGGGGTAATTGGACGCGTGGAGGACTAACCCGAAGCTACACTTAAGGTAATTATCATGGCTCAGGTAAATATGCGTGACCTGCTCAAAGCAGGTGCTCACTTCGGACACCAGACTCGTTACTGGAACCCGAAAATGTCGAAGTTTATCTTCGGCGCCCGTAACAAGATTCACATCATCAACCTTGAGCAGACTGTTCCTGCCATGAACGAAGCGCTTAACTTCGTTCAGCAACTGACAGAGAGCAAGAACAAGATTTTGTTCGTTGGCACCAAGCGCGCTGCGGCCAAGGTCATCAAGGAAGAAGCAGAGCGTTCCGGCCAGCCTTTTGTTAATCACCGCTGGCTTGGTGGCATGCTGACTAACTACAAGACCATCCGTCAGTCGATTCGCCGCTACCGTGATCTGGATGCCCAGAGCAAGGACGGCACCTTCGACAAGCTGACCAAGAAAGAAGCTCTTGAGCGCACCCGCGAAATGGACAAGCTTGAGCGCTCCATTGGTGGTATCAAGGATATGGGTGGTTTGCCTGACGCGCTGTTTGTTATCGACGTTGATCACGAGCGTATCGCTATCAAGGAAGCCAACAAGCTAGGCATTCCTGTTATCGGCGTGGTAGACACCAACAGCAACCCTGATGGCGTTGATTACGTTATCCCGGGTAACGACGATGCTATCCGTGCGATTCAAATCTACGTGAAAGCCGTTGCAGATACCTGCCTGGAAGCAACTCAGGGCGGCGCTGACGAGTTTGTAGAAGTCGCTGAAGAATCTGCAGGAGCCGCTCCGGCCGCAGAGTGATGCCTATGCGTCACGCTTGAGATGTAAGGCATACCCTGGCGTGTTTCCGGGTATGCCTCCCCACCGAATTCGGAAAAGTTAAGAGGATTGGACATGGCTGCAATTACCGCTGCAATGGTCAAAGAGCTGCGCGAGCGTACTGGCCTGGGCATGATGGAATGCAAAAAGGCGCTGGTTGAAGCTGGCGGAAGTGTAGACGCTGCAATTGAAGAGCTGCGTAAGTCTTCAGGTCTGAAAGCTGCCAAAAAAGCCGGCCGTACAGCCGCTGAAGGTGTGTCGCTGATCAAGATCTCCGACGACAACACTGTTGCTTACATTCTGGAAGTGAACTCCGAGACAGATTTCGTTGCTCGCGACGATAATCTCCTGGATTTTGCTAACGACGTGCTGAACGTTGCCTTCGAAAAAGGCGAAACCGACGTTGCCAAGCTGATGGCAGGCGATCTGGAATCCAAGCGCGAAGCGCTGGTTCAGAAAGTTGGCGAGAACATTTCTGTTCGCCGTGTGGTTGAAGTGAAAGGCCCAGTTGTTGGTGGCTACGTACACAGCAACAACAAGATTGCTTCTGTTGTGGCTTTGACGGCTGGCGATTCTGAACTTGCTCGTGATATCGCGATGCACGCTGCTGCCGTTAACCCGCGTGTAGCCAAGCCGGAAGACATGCCAGCTGAAGAGCTGGAGAAAGAGAAAGATGTCATCAAGGCTCAGCCCGACATGGAAGGCAAGCCTGCCGAAATCGTTGAGAAAATGATGGGCGGCCGCATCCAGAAGTTCCTCAAGGAAAACAGCCTTGTTGAGCAGCCTTTCGTAAAGAACCCGGAGCAGACCGTAGGTCAGCTGATTAAAGCTGCTGGCGGTGAGCTGGTTGGTTTCGTTCGCCTGGAAGTGGGTGAAGGCATTGAGAAAGAAGAAGTGGACTTTGCTGCCGAGGTTGCTGCCGCAGCCGGTACTGGCAAAGCCTGATTTCTTTCCAGGCGCTGTAGCAGCGAGCTACAGCGCCCTCTGAGTCTGCCACGTTGGCCGGAGTTTTCCGGTTCTCGTGGCGGGCTTGTATCTGAGATGCCCCTTTTTCAAGGGATATGTCACATGCAAGCCTGCAACGCGTCTCACGCCGGATAGCAGTCAACAGACGAAAAGGGGATCAGTATGTCGACACCACCGAAAAACCAGCCAAGATACAATCGTGTTCTGCTCAAGCTTAGTGGTGAGGCCCTTATGGGGGAGCACGAATTCGGTATTGATCCCAAAGTTCTTGATCGTATGGCCCTTGAAATCGGTGCGCTTATTGGCATCGGTATTCAGGTAGGCCTGGTCATTGGGGGCGGCAACCTGTTCCGTGGTGCCGCGCTCAGTGAAGCCGGCATGGACCGGGTTACCGGGGATCATATGGGCATGCTGGCAACCGTTATGAACGGCCTGGCCATGCGCGATGCTCTTGAACGTTCGAACATTCGCACCCGTGTAATGTCGGCTATCCCCATGAGTGGTATTGTTGAACATTATGACCGCCGCCGTGCGGTTCGTGATTTGAAAGACGGCGATGTGGTTATATTCTGCGCAGGCACCGGCAACCCCTTCTTTACAACAGATTCGGCAGCCTGCCTGCGTGGTATCGAAATTGAAGCGGATGCGGTGCTAAAAGCAACCAAGGTAGATGGTGTGTATTCTGCGGATCCGCACCTCGATCCCTCCGCAGAGAAGTACGAACACCTGACATACGATGAGGTGCTGGACAAAAAGCTGGGTGTGATGGACTTAACAGCCATCTGTTTGGCGCGAGATCACGGTATGCCGCTGCGGGTTTTTAATATGAGCAGTGCCGGCGCATTGACGCGCATCGTGACTGGCGAAAAAGAAGGTACACTGATTGAATAACGGGTTCTATGATGGCCCGACGAACGAATTGAGGATGATTACGTGATTGACGATATTAAAGCTGAAGCCGAAAAGAAGATGACCAAGAGCCTGGAGGCTCTGACCTCGGCGTTCAACAAAATCCGGACTGGTCGTGCCCACCCGTCTATTCTGGACAGTGTGATGGTTAACTACTACGGTCAGGAGACGCCACTGAAGCAGGTTGCCAGCGTAAACGTAGAAGACAACCGTACGCTTGCGGTGTCGCCTTGGGAAAAGAACCTGGTGCCTGTTATCGAGAAGGCCATCATGGCCTCCGATCTGGGCCTTAACCCTGCTACTAGTGGCGACCTTATCCGTATTCCCATGCCGATGCTGACCCAGGAAACCCGTAAGGAAATGGTTAAGCAATCGAAAGCGGACGCAGAAAATGCCCGTGTTTCTGTTCGGAACGCGCGTCGTGATGCGAACAGCATGATGAAAGAGCTCCTGAAAGAAAAAGACATCTCTGAAGATGATGAGCGCAGGGGCGAAGAGGAAATCCAGAAGCTGACAGATCGCTACATCGCTGAAGTCGAGAAGAAGCTAAAGGCTAAGGAAGAGGACTTGATGGCGGTTTGATCGCCTCGGTGCACTTGCAAGCGAAACACACGGCCGGCAGGGAAAATCTGCAGGCCGTACAGGGGATTTCATGACGGGAACAGTATCCGCAGAGATTCCGGTGTCGGCTGACAGCCGGCCCCGGCATGTGGCGATTATCATGGATGGTAATAACCGGTGGGCCAAAGCGCGCCGGTTAAAAGGGGTCGCAGGGCACAAGGCTGGGGTAGATGCTGTAAAAGCGGTGGTTGAAACCTGTGCCCGAGAGGGCGTTGAAGTACTCACACTGTTTGCTTTCTCAAGCGAAAACTGGCGGCGCCCCAAGGATGAAGTGTCGGCCTTGATGAAGCTGTTTCTTTTTGCCCTGGAGCGGGAAGTTCGAAAGCTGCATCACAATAATATCTGTTTGCGCATCATTGGTGATCGCTCCGCGTTTAATGCAACTCTGCAGGAACGCATGGCCAAAGCAGAGGAACTCACCCGCGACAACACCAGAATGACCCTTGTTATTGCTGCAAACTACGGTGGCCATTGGGATATCACCCAGGCAACTCAGCAGGTTGCCCGGATGGTGAAGGCTGGCGAGCTTGAGCCGTCAGATATTACCGATGACCTTATTCAGCAACACCTGAGCATTGGAAACCTCCCAGTGCCGGATCTTATGATCCGTACGGCAGGCGAGCAGCGGATCAGCAATTTCATGCTTTGGCACCTGGCATACACTGAACTGTATTTTTCACCCGTATTCTGGCCGGATTTTAAAGAAGACGAGATGCGCAAAGCCTTGCAGGCCTATGCCGGGCGTCAGCGTCGCTTTGGTCAGACGGATGACCAGATTGCCGCCAAGCCGTCACAACAATAACGAATTACAGCGACCTCTATCGTGCTAAAAACCCGAATTATTACCGCCCTCATTCTTGCTCCCATCGCTATCGGAGGCATTTTTTTCTTGCCGCCTATGGGTTTTGCCCTGTTTACCGCTGCGATTATTACTCTGGGTGCCTGGGAATGGGCCAATATGTCTGGCCTTGAGCGGCAACCTGGCCGGATTGGTTACGCTGCGGTAATTGCAGTGATCCTGTATAGCCTTCTTGATGTGTCGGCCGTTGCGGTGCTTTGGCTTGCTCTTCTTTGGTGGATTGTTTGTTTTGTGCTGGTGCGTAATTATCCGGCGGGTTCGGAGCGTTGGGGCAGCTTGCCTGTGCGAGCGCTTATGGGTGCACTGGTTCTTGTGCCGGCCTGGGTTGGCTTGAATCATCTTCGGTCGGGCGGTTTTCAGTTTGGAAATACGGACAACAACCTGTTGATTATTTTGTACGTGTTCTGCGTTGTATGGGTTGCAGACATTGGTGCTTATTTTGCCGGGCGTGCTTTTGGTAAAGCCAAACTGGCGCCCAGAGTTAGCCCGGGTAAATCCTGGGCCGGTGTGTGGGGAGGCTTGGTGGCCGTTGGTGTGTTTGCCTTGGCTGCCAGTGCTTTTGTTTCAGCGAGCGCTGCTGAGACCGCGTTGCTGGTGGCGGCAACTCTGGTAACCGGTTTGGTGTCGGTGCTCGGAGATCTTTTGGAGAGCATGCTAAAGCGCTATAGAGGCATCAAAGACAGTAGCCAGTTGCTGCCAGGGCATGGTGGGATTATGGATCGCATAGACAGCCTAACTGCAGCTGTTCCCGTGTTTGCGCTTGTTATCACCCAGCTTGGCTGGCTGACAGCTGGGCCAGTGTAAGTATGGTCCACCGCGCAGTTACAGTGTTAGGGGCCACGGGATCGGTCGGGCTCTCTACTCTTGATGTTATCCGCCGCCATCCCGAGCGGTTTTCTGTGTATGCGCTAACCGCCGGCACCCGTTCCGAAGAGCTTGCAGCGCTCTGTCGTGAGTTTCACCCCAAATTTGCAGTCATGGCCGATCCGACAGCAGCGCAAAAGCTGGCCGGATTGTTAGCGGACTTACCTGATGTGACTGTACTCAGTGGTGAGTCAGGGCTGTGTGAGGTGGCCTCGGCCCCAGAAACATGCACGGTTGTGGCGGCTATTGTTGGTGCAGCCGGGTTGGGCCCAACACTCGCTGCTGTGCGAGCAGGGAAGCGGGTATTGCTGGCCAATAAAGAAGCGCTGGTTATGTCCGGGAAGCTGTTCATGGACGCTGTGGTGGCCTCAGGCGCAGAGTTGTTACCCATAGACTCTGAGCACAATGCGATTTTTCAATGCTTGCCTGCTGAAAAGATTCGCGATCCCGATGGCGCAGGCATTACCCGAATCCTTTTGACCGCTTCCGGAGGCCCCTTCCGGGAGCATAGCGCGGAAGATCTGCTTTCGGTTACGCCGGCACAGGCTTGCGCCCATCCAAACTGGTCTATGGGGCAGAAAATCTCTGTCGACTCAGCAACCTTGATGAATAAAGGGCTTGAGTTGATTGAAGCATGCTGGTTATTTAATACCACGCCAGACCGCATCGAAGTTCATGTACACCCAGAAAGCATCATCCACTCCATGGTAGAGTATGCCGATGGCTCTGTGCTGGCTCAGCTAGGTAGCCCCGATATGCGTACGCCTATAGCCAACGGCTTGGCCTGGCCAGAACGCATCGAAGCGGGAGTTGCGCCCTTGGATTTGTTCGCGATAGGGCGGTTTCATTTTGAGCGGCCAGATTTGCTACGCTTTCCGTGCTTGCGGTTAGCGGCGGAAGCGTTTGAAGTGGGCGGCACGGCGCCTGCAGTACTGAATGCGGCAAATGAGGTGGCAGTAGACGAGTTCCTGAAAGGGAACCTGGCTTTTACTGACATCCCGGTTGTGATCGAGAGAACCCTGTCGGCAACGCCTGTGGCACCTGCAGACAGCTTTGACATTATCTTTGCGAAGAACTCAGAGGCGCGGCAGCGGGCCAGGGAACAGATTGCTCTGTTAACTGTCTGATATTCAATAAAGAATTTCGCCGGGCTGGCGCTTAAACCAGGAATGCTATGCAGATAATTCAAACCATACTTGCTCTTGCGCTTACTCTGGGAATACTCGTTACCCTGCATGAGTATGGCCATTTTTGGGTGGCACGCCGCTGTGGCGTGAAAGTGCTGCGCTTTTCTGTGGGTTTTGGTAAGCCACTGTTCTCGTGGTATGACCGCCATGGCACCGAGTTTGCAATAGCGGCCATTCCTCTGGGTGGCTATGTAAAAATGCTTGATGAGAGAGAAGGGCCAGTTCCTGACGAACTCAAAGATCAGGCTTTTACTTCCAAGGCGCCTTCTCGCAGGATTGCCATTGCGGCAGCTGGTCCGGCTGCCAACTTTATTTTTGCCATATTTGCCTATTGGTTGCTCGGTGTGGTGGGTGTTACCCACGTTGCGCCGATTGTGGGCAGCGTTACCGAACAAGGTGTTGCAGGAACGGTGGGTTTGCGTGAAGGGATGGAAATTCACGCCATAGACGGTCATCGAGTCAGTTCCTGGCGTGACGTGAACATGCGCATTCTTGAGCGTGCGGGAGAGCAGGGCACGATAACCCTCGGTGTGCTGGATGGTGATACAAAAGGCACCTTAAGCGGCGAACTCGGGGGCTGGAGACTTAGCGATGACTCCCCTGACCCGATTGGTGAATTTGGAATTACACCCTGGCGGCCAGATGTGCCTGCGGTGCTTGGCCAAATATCACCGGGCGGTCGTGCCCAGGCTGCAGGCCTTCAAGCGGGTGATCGCATTCTTACGGTGAATGACGAGCCAGTAGCTAACTGGTTTGAACTGGTCGATTTTATACGCAACGCACCGGAGCAAACGCTGACACTTGCCGTAGAGCGTGCCGGGGCCGAGCAATCTGTGCAGGTTACACCCGCGGAGAAAAAACAGGATAATGGCGAAACTATTGGGTTTGTAGGCGCTGGGGTGGAAGCTATCTCCTGGCCTGATAACGTGTTGAGAGAGGTTCGCTATGGCCCACTGGCGGCGATTCCCATTGCACTGGATGAAACCTGGGCCGATACCCGCCTAACCCTTGTCGCCATCAAAAAAATGGTTACAGGGCTGCTCTCACCCAGTAATCTCAGCGGTCCGATAACCATTGCCCGGGTGGCCGAGGCCAGTGTTGCTTCGGGATTTGAAGATTTTGTTCGTTTTTTGGCTTATCTCAGTGTCAGCTTGGGTATTCTCAACCTGTTGCCGGTGCCGGTTCTGGATGGTGGTCACATTGTGTATTACACCATTGAAGCAATCCGCAAAAAACCGCTTTCAGATGGGGTTCAAGCCCTTGGATTACGAATTGGTATGGCAATGATCCTCACATTAATGGTGTTTGCTCTTTACAACGACCTGATGCGGTTGTGAGAATTGCGGGCTCCTTACGCGCATTAACCAGGCGAAATAATTGAATGAGACGTTCTCTTCTAGGTTTAGCCGTTGGCCTCGCTGTTGCCGCAACCGGCATGACGCCAGCATTTGCAGATGAATTTACGGTTGCAGATATTGAGGTTGAAGGCTTACAACGAGTGTCTGCGGGCACTGTGTTTTCTGCGTTCCCCATTAATATCGGTGAGCAGATGGATGAAGCCGAGCTGGCAGATTCTATTAAATCGCTGTTCCGAACCGGGTTGTTTACGGATGTAGAGGCCAGCCGCGATGCTGGTGTTCTCATCCTTACTGTGCGGGAACGCCCTTCGATCACCTCAATCGAAATTGAAGGCAACAAGAACATAGAAACTGCCATGCTTATGGATGCCCTTGCTGGCGCCGGGCTTCAGGAAGGGCAGGTGTTCCGCAGGGCAACCCTGGAGCGCTTAGAGCTTGAAATTCTGCGCTCCTACATCGGCCAAGGGCGCTACAACGCTCGGGTTAAGGCAGCGGCTGAGGTTTTGCCGCGCAACCGCGTCGCGATTCGCCTGGATATTAACGAAGGCACGGTGGCTGCCATCCAGCACATCAACCTGGTAGGCAATCAGGAATTCAGCGACGAGCAATTACGGGATCTGTTCGAACTGCGAACCAGTAGTTGGTGGAACTCTCTCACTAACTCAGATAAATACGCGCGTGAACGGCTGAGTGGCGATCTGGAAACGCTGCGTTCATTCTACCTCGACCGCGGTTATCTGGACTTCAACGTGGAGTCCAGCCAGGTTTCTATCTCGCCAGACAAGCGGCAGGTCTTCATTGCCATAGCGTTGAACGAAGGGCCACAGTATACAATTTCGGATATCAGGCTTCGGGGCAACCTTATTGTTGATGAGGAAGAGCTGCGAGAGCTTATCCCGGTAGACGAGGGCGATGTGTTCTCCCGGGCTCGCATGACGGCTATCTCGGAAACACTGGCGTTCCGCCTGGGCAAGGAAGGTTATGCGTTTGCGAATGTAAACGCCGTGCCAGAGCCAGGTGAAGGTAACACGGCTGCCGTCACCTTCTTTGTTGAGCCGGGTAAACGAGCGTATGTTCGCCGGGTTAATTTTGACGGCAACGTATCAACCCGGGACGATGTTCTGCGTCAGGAAATGACACAGATGGAAAGCGGCATTGCTTCTTCGGACCGCATTGAATTTTCCAAAACTCGTCTCGAACGGCTTGGCTTTTTCCAAACGGTCAACGTAGATACAGTTCCTGTGCCGGGAACAGACGATCTTGTTGATGTGAACTACTCAGTGGAAGAGCAGCCAACGGGAAGCCTCTCGGCCTCGGTAGGTTTCTCTCAGAATTCGGGCGTTATTCTTGGCGCCAACGTGTCTGAAAATAACTTTTTTGGCACAGGCAAGCGGGTGTCTTTCGGCGCAAACGTTAGCGGTGCAGTCAAAAGCGCTAATATCTCCTATATGGATCCTTACTATACGGTAGATGGTGTTAGCCGTGGGTTCAGTGTGTTTGCCCGGGAGACAAACTTTGAGAAAAGAAACATCGCGTCCTATCTTCTGGATGAGTACGGTGGTCGAGTCACATTTGGATATCCAACCGACAATATTACAAGGTTGAACTTCGGGCTGGGCTACACGCTTTCCAAGATTAACAGCGGTGTTTTTACGTCTAAAGAAGTGACCCAATTTATTGATGAAGAAGGCGACTCTTTCAATAACTACTTCCTGTTTGGTAGCTGGCGCCGCAGTACGTTGAACCGGGGTGTTCTACCAACAGACGGCTACAGCCACTCTCTGTCGCTCGATGTTGCAGTGCCCGGCAGTGATCTTACGTTCTACAAGGCCACCCATAAGACCGATTTCTACTTTCCGATCACGGAGAGCAATCGCTGGATTGTGCGCACAAGAACAGAAATCGGTTACGGCGATGGTTATGGTGACCGCACAGTCATGCCATTTTACGATCACTTTTATGCAGGCGGCTACGGCTCGGTACGAGGCTACCGAGTCAACTCACTAGGGCAGCCGGCGACCAGGGCCGAAAACGACCGGAGCCGAAAACGACCGTTCGGTGGTAATCTGCTGACCGAAGGTTCTCTGGAGTTGATTTTCCCGACACCGTTTGCCGGTGACAGCCGATCTATGCGTACGGCATTCTTCGTGGATGCCGGCCAAGTGTTTGACTCGGATCGTGGGTTTGGCCCAGATGCAACAGAGCTGCGCCTGTCAGCCGGTATCGGATTTCAGTGGATTACGGCAGTAGGCCCGCTGGCCTTCAGCTTGGCAAAGCCGTTGAACGATAAACCTGGTGACGATACTCAGGTATTCCAATTTTCCCTTGGTCAGACATTCTGATGCAGAGATACGAGAAACAAAAACGAATGACCCTCAGGAGACCTAATATGTTCAGAACCGTACTGATGTTTGCAGCCGCTATGGCACTGACTTTGCCCGCCGTAGCAGAAACCCGTGTTGGTGTTGTGGATCTGCGCCAGGCTTTGTTTTCATCCAACGACGCCAAGTCGTTCAGCGAAGCCATGCAAAAGGATTTCGCCGGTGATGAAGCAAAAGTTCGCGAGACTCAGGAAGCTGCACGCAAGCTGAAGGAGCGTCTGGAAAAAGACGGTGCGATGATGAACGAGAGCGAGCGTAACCAGCTTGCCGGCGAGTTCCAGGAAAAGGTCAAAGAGTTCAATTTTCTTAAACAGCGCCTTGATTCCACCGTTAACCAGCGCAAGCAGGCGTTTTTGGAAGAGGCCCGCCCAGAAGTGGACGCAGCGGTAAAAGAACTACTGGAAGAAAACGATCTTGATTTGATTCTGCCCAGCGAAGCCGTTGTTTATGTGAAGCCAGAAATGAACCTGACCTCACAGCTTTTGGATAAGCTAAACCGTTAATCCCTGCCTGAGAGCCTTCGGGGCTCGCTAGCGTGTTGTGGAGCGCGTGATGACAGAACAGTCTTACCGGCTCGGGGATATCGCAAAAGCTTTGGGAGCAGAGCTTCGCGGCGATCCGGACATACGGGTTTTCGGCCTTGCGACTCTCCAGGCGGCGGGCCCCGATCAGCTCAGCTTTCTGGCAAACCCCGCCTATGCAAAGCACCTGGCGGATACCCGTGCTGCAGCCGTTATTTTATCGCCTGCAGCAGTGGGGGATTGTCCGACCAATGTCCTGTTACTGGACAATCCTTACTTGGGCTATGCTCGCCTCAGCCATTGGTTTGATCCGGCGCCCTTAGCGCCGCCGGGCATTCATCCCGCAGCGGTGGTCGATCCCAGTGCAACCGTTCCCGCCAGTGCCAGTATTGGGCCTAACGTCGTTGTTGAGGCGGATGTAATCATCGGAGAGCGGGTTGTTATTGGGGCCGGCAGTGTTGTTGGTGCTCGCGCCTGCGTTGGTTCCGACTCCATCCTACGGCCCAGAGTTACCCTTGCTCACGACGTGGTGTTAGGGCAACGCTGCCACATCCTCAGCGGCGCCGTGATTGGTTCCGATGGGTTTGGCTTCGCGAATGAGAAAGGGCAGTGGCACAGAATTGCACAGCTTGGCCGAGTGATTCTTGGGGATGATGTTGAAGTAGGCGCGAACACCACAATTGATCGTGGCGCTCTGGATGACACGGTTATCGGTAACGGCGTGAAGCTCGATAATCTTATTCAGATTGCCCACAACGTCCGCATTGGTGACCACAGTGCAATGGCCGCTATGGTTGGAATTTCGGGCAGTACGAAGATCGGCAGCCACTGTGTGTTTGGTGGTGCCTCTGGAGTGGCTGGTCACTTGGAAATTGCAAACCATGTGCATCTTACCGGCATGACTCTGGTAACCGGGAGTATTCCGGAGCCGGGCGTTTATTCTTCTGGCACCAGTGCAGATACAAATCGGCGATGGCGCAAGAACGCGGTGCGTTTCCGGCAGCTGGATACGCTGGCGCGGCGCGTTAAAGAACTCGAAAAGAAATCAGAGGGCTGAGGCCGATCAACATGATGTACATCGATGAAATCCTGGAATATCTCCCACACCGCTATCCATTTTTGCTGGTGGATCGGGTGACCGAGATTGAAAAGTCCAAATCGATCAAAGGCTACAAAAACGTGTCGTTTAACGAGCCGTTTTTTACCGGCCACTTCCCTGACAACCCCATTATGCCCGGCGTGCTGATTATTGAAGCCATGGCCCAACTCTCAGGAATTCTGGGATTTGTGACCGTGGGGCGGAAACCAGCAGATGGGCTGGTACAATACTTGGCTGGGTCCAGCAAGGCGCGCTTCAAGCGTCCTGTTTTGCCGGGCGACCAGTTGTGCATGGAATCGGAGTTGATCTCTGGCAAACGTGGCATCTGGAAATTTGATTGTCGCGCACTGGTCGATGGAGACGTCGTCTGCGTTGCAGAGATACTGACCGCTGAGAGAGAAGTGTAATGGCAACAAATGACTGGTCGGGAGTTCATCCTCAGGCGATCGTAGACCCGTCAGCCAGGCTTGGGGCTAACGTAACGGTTGGCCCGTGGAGCTATATAGGCCCAAATGTTGAAATTGGCGAAGGTACTGAGATCCTTTCTCACGTGGTTGTGAAAGGGCCGACAGTTATCGGCCGGAACAACCGAATTTTTCAGTTTTGCAGTGTGGGAGAGGAGTGCCAGGATAAAAAATACGCCGGGGAGCCAACCACACTGATTATCGGCGACAACAACACGATTCGCGAGAATTGCACCATTCACCGTGGCACAGTTCAGGATCAGGGTGAAACCCGAATAGGCAGTAACAATCTGCTTATGGCCTATGTGCATGTGGCCCACGACTGCGTTATTGGCAACGACATTATCCTTGCCAACTGTGCAACACTTGCTGGCCATGTAACGGTGGGTGATCACGCCATTCTGGGCGGTGGCACCATGGTTCATCAGTTCTGCCATATAGGGCCGCATAGTATGGCTGCCGGCGGCAGTATCGTGCTGAAGGACATTCCAGCTTATGTTATGGCTGCTGGCCAGTCCGCAGAGCCTCACGGTATGAACATTGAAGGCCTTAAGCGCCGTGGCTTCGACAAAGAGGTACTGATGACTCTGCGTCGTGCTTACAAGGTTATTTACCGCCAGGGTCTAACCACCGATCAGGCCGTGGAAAAATTGGAAGAGGCATACTCCGACACGCCAGAAGTGCGTGTGCTTATCGACTCCCTGCGAGGAGCTCATCGCGGCATTATCCGCTGAGCTGGCAGGAGCCTTGTTTGATGGATCACCCTCGGGCTGCGGCTGTAAGTGGCCGCAAAATAACCTTTGGAATTATTGCTGGTGAGGCGTCTGGGGATATTCTCGGCGCCGGCCTGATTCGATCACTTCGCAACCGTTACCCAAAAGCGCGTTTTGTTGGCATTGGCGGCGACGAAATGATTGCTGAGGGCTTCCACTCCCTGGTTCCCATGGAACGGCTCTCTGTTATGGGGCTGGTGGAGGTTCTTGGTCGTATCCGAGAGCTCTTTAGTATCCGCGCTCGTCTGCTGAGCTATTTCTTCGCCACGCCACCAGATGTGGTGATCGGTATTGATTCCCCGGATTTCACCCTTGCCATCGAAAGGCGTTGTCGTGAAGCGGGTATTCCGTCGGTTCATTACGTCAGCCCTTCGGTTTGGGCCTGGCGGCAGAAACGAATCTTCAAAATCGCCAAGTCTGTTGACCTGATGCTTACCCTGTTGCCGTTTGAGGCCAGGTTCTATGAAGAGCATCAGGTGCCCGTAGCCTTTGTAGGGCATCCTTTAGCGGATCGCATTCCTCTGGTACCTGAAACAGGGAAAGCCCGCCAGGAACTGGGGCTGAATGAAAGTGCTCCTTTACTGGCGGTGTTGCCAGGGAGCCGGGCTGGCGAAGTCGAACGTTTGGGCACGTTGTTTCTGGAGGCGGCGCGCTGGATTCAGACCCGGCGGCCGGATGTGCAGCTGGTCATCCCCTGTGTGAACCGTGAACGGGAACAACAGGTTCGCGATCTTATCGAAGCGCTTGATGTAAAACTTCAGGTCACCATCGTAAGAGGCCGTTCCCGCGAAGTGATGGCGGCATCGGATGTTGTGTTGCTGGCGTCCGGAACGGCGACCCTTGAGGCCATGCTGCTGAAAAAGCCCATGGTAGTGGGCTATCGCTTGAGCAACGTCAGTTGGGCACTGATTTCCCGTTTGGTGAAAGTGCCTCACGTTTCATTGCCCAACCTGCTGGCTCAGCAACCGCTGGTTCCTGAGCTTTTACAGGATGACGCCACACCGGAATCACTCGGCGCCGCCGTACTGGAGCGTATGGAAAACCAGCAAGAACGTGATCGGCTGGTGGAAGCGTTTACAGAGCTTCACCACACATTGAAGCAAAATGCCGACGAAAAAGCCGCCCAGGCAATCTCCGAGCTTCTTGAAGAGCGAGCCCGTTGAATGGCTCGTGCACCCGCATTACCTCCGTTTGAATGTGCCTATCAGGGTCGGCTACTGGCCGGCGTGGATGAGGTAGGGCGTGGGCCACTCATTGGCGCGGTAGTGACTGCGGCTGTCATTCTGAATCCCGATCGACCCATTACGGGTTTGGCGGATTCAAAAAAGCTCACGGAAAAAAAGCGCAATGCGCTTTACGAAGAAATTATTGAGCACGCGACGGCCTGGAGCTTGGGCCGCTGTGAGGCCCATGAGATTGATCAGATCAATATCTACCAGGCCACCATGATTGCCATGGAGCGCGCTGTTGCCGGGCTGGGTATTGCACCTGAATACGTACTGGTCGACGGCAACAAATGCCCGAAATGGCACTGGCCTTCGGAGCCAGTGGTAAAAGGAGATAGCCGGGTAGAGGCGATCAGCGCGGCATCCATAATCGCCAAAGTAACCCGAGACCGGGAAATGGCAGAGATGGAGCAAGCCTACCCGGGTTACGGCCTTGCACAACACAAAGGCTATCCAACGCCCGTGCACTTGGAGGCGCTGTTTCGGCTGGGTATAACGCCAGAGCACCGCAAGTCCTTCCGGCCAGTTCAGGAGGCAATGGAGCAAGTCGGGTTCTTTAAGGCGCAGGCTGCGCCAACAGTAGAAATACTGCACTACCCAACAGATCTCTTTGAAAACAGTAATTGACAAAGCTCTTCCGAGTCCTTAATATACGCGCACGTTGATCGAGGCAACTCGGCAACAACCAGTTTGATGCGGGGTGGAGCAGTCTGGTAGCTCGTCGGGCTCATAACCCGAAGGTCGTAGGTTCGAATCCTGCCCCCGCTACCATATTAAAAGGCAAATCAGTAACTTACTGATTTGCCTTTTTTCGTTTTGGGCCTCGAAACTCCTCTGTACCAGATAAGTTATTTGATATTTGATTAACTTTGTTGTCGCTCGGCTGACACCTGTCAGGAATGGCTCGCATCGGTGGCCAGTATGTTGGCTTGGCGCTGATGCTTCTTATTCTGCACGCGCTTGTCTACACACTGTTCTTCGTCGTTGAGTATGACTACGCACTCCAGGCATTGTATGCATTCATCATAATCAATTCGGCCATCCTTACGAATGGCGTTAATGCCGCAGGCATTTTTGCAATGCTGGCAGGGGGTGCCACACAACTCCACTCGATCCAGCCAGCTGAAGAGCCTCAAGCGGCCAATAATTGCCAGCCCGGCGCCTAATGGGCAAAGGTAGCGGCAATAGAATTTGTGGATAAACATCCCGATAACCAATAGCCCAACGGCGTACACCACGAATGGCCAGTGGCGCACAAAAAGCAGGGTGATGCTGGTTTTGAACGGTTCCACTTCCACCAGCTTTTCCGCCAGCGCGAGCGAATAGAAAGCCGTACCCACCAAGCCGATCAGAATAGGATACTTAATAAGAATCAGGCGACGGTGCCAATACTCGGGTACTTTAATCTGGCGCAGGCCAAGCTTCTCCCCCAGCCAGGCCGTCATCTCCTGAAGTGCACCGAACGGGCACAGCCAGCCACAGAATAGACCGCGCCCCCAAACGAACAGGCTGATAAATGTGTACAGCCATAAAATGAAAATAATGGGGTCGAGCAGGAAGACATTAAGTGAGAAGCCATCTGAGATCGCGAGGAAAATTGTGTATATATTGACCACTGATAGCTGACCCTGAGCGAAAAAGCCGATAAAGAACAGGGTGAAGAACAGAAAACCCCAACGAAACCGATGAACCAGTTTTGGGTACCGGCTGAACGTTTTCTGGCGGGCGAAAAACACGGTCAACACTGTCAGCGCGGTTAGTAAAATCGCAATCTGCCACCAGCGTTGCTTCCAAAGGCCAATCCATACAGGTTCGCGCTCATTCTGAAGCGATGCTGCTGGCTCCACCGCTTCAAACAAATCGGGGTTGAATCGAACAGGCACTTCGATAATGGCGCTGTCTTGCACCAGGTGGTTGCGGGAAAGTTCGATGTGAAAATTTAACGTGGCATCGGCGCCTGGACTAAAACCAGCGCTTCCGCCCATGCGAAAAAAGTTTTGGGCGGCCAGGTCGGGCATGCCCGCCGCCTGCAATTCCAAGCCTCGGCCTGATAGGTTTAAATCCCGCATTTCGACAGCCAGCCCATTCTGGCTCAAGCTCAGGCGCTGCGGATTGGTGCCGGGCACAAAGCTCTCAGAGACGTGAGGAAAGGCTCCCCGCGACATCACAAGCATTACCTGCGCGCCTGGCTCCAGCCACTCCATCAACGTTTGGTAGCCATTCTCTCCCAACAGGTTGCGGCCCACCATGGGGGAATTGATGTACGTGAAAAACAGCTCGGTGAATGGTTCGTTGTTGGAACCCCCAAAATCCTGAGGATAATCTGCCAAGGGTCGACCGAGTTCAGACTCAATAGCCTCGCGGCTTAACCGCAATTGGCCAATGTAGCCACGATCGAGCAACTGTTGCCACGTCAATGGTTCAAAGAAGTCTGGTTTTGCTCTTGTTGGTGCAGCTTGCGCGAAGCCTGCAAGTTTGTTGCGAGCTACCTTCAAAGCAGATGAAAGAACCGTATCGTTGATGATCAGAACGGAGACGGTGGCCTTGCTGACACCGTCAAAATACACTGAGTTTCCGTCAGCTGTTCGTCCCTGGCTGCCGGTGTTGGACGTGTTAATGACGATCTGTTCGCGCAGCGACCGCCCCTCGTATTGATCGACAAAGTCGAATAGCGGCTCTTCGCCCAAACCGTGTAAAAACACCGGCTCGTGGTGGTTTAATACTTTTACTCCGGTAAAACGGCCACGAGTGTCCATGCCGATCAACATGCTGATGGGCTTGCCCGCGAACCCCTGAAGTCTGCTCAAATCAACGGACTCGTAAGCGTAGCCCAGTAACTCCTGAAGCTGGTAAACAGGATAAACCGGGAAGTCTTCTAACTTTTCATCGATAACCGTCGCCGACGGAAACAATTCCTGGATCAGCGCTTTTTTCTGTTCAGAAAGCTCAGCTTGAGCTACAGAACTGCAAACAAACAAGTACAGAAAAAAGAGCACGAGGCGCCCGACCATGAGTTGCTCCTGGTATTTTTTCGGGTAATGCTTTCCATGCTATTGAATTTACGTTTTGACTCAATACGACCTCAGAGTCAGCCGCCTGCTACTTTATGGTTGATTTTGTCCTTTTATTAAAAAAGGCACTAATTTGGATGAGCGATTGGCCAGTTGTGGCACATGATTCCGATTGATGGCACAAAGCCAGATCAATGAATGTCTTAGTCCAAAAGTGCTATTTCTACTCCCTCCCAAATAAGCATAAAACCGGATCCCTCGGCCGATACCTCCGGTTTCTCTGGTAGCCGATTATGAAGTTCAGGCAACAGCTGTCGCTTGCGGCATGTGCTGATGGTCGCCTGATTCTGAATGACGAACATACTGGGGGAATTATGAACAACAACAAAATCAGAAGGTCGGGGCTGTTTATCGCGATGGCGGCAGCGATGGGTGCCAGTGCTGGAGCAAATGCGGCGGTTGAATTGTATAACGAGGACGGCACAACGTTTTCTGTTGATGGCTATTTCAACGCGTTCTATGTAAATCGCGACAATGATCTGAGTGACACTCGAGACTCCCGCATCAAGATGGGCTTTTTGCCGAACACCATCGGGTTTAATTTCAGCAAAGAGATGGGTGACCTGACTCTGGGAGGTCGCTCTTCATTCTGGACATCGATCAATGACAGCCTGGACTCACCCATTGATACTGCGATTGACGTGCGCCAGTTTTACGCCACCGTAGACGGCAGCTTTGGCCAGGTGTTGATCGGTAAAGATTTTGGCCTTTACGGGCGTTCCAATATATTCCTTGATGAGATTTTGATGGGCTTTGGCTCCCCGGGTACGGCCGGCGGCGTATCTTTCGGTAACATTGGTGTTGGCTACCCGTACCCGACGCCCTCAGCCCAGATAACCTATCGTGCTCCCGAAATGTCCGGATTCAATATTGCTGTCGGTGTTCTTGATCCAGCAGATACGGTTACCGGGGCAAATGATGAGAATTCCGCTCCGCGGTTTGAGTCAGAGATAATCTACAACACCAATATGAATGGATTGGGTCTGACCGGTTGGCTAAATGGCCGTTATCAATCAGCTGAAAATGGCGGTACTACGGTTGATAGCAGCGGCATTGGCTACGGTGTGAAAGCTTCGCTGGCGGGTTTGACTCTGGCAGCCTCTGGTTTTACCTCAAAGGGTGACAACCCGGTGCTGATTAGCAACAGTCCAGTCACTGAAGATGACGCTGATGGGTTTCTGGTTCAGGGATCCTACACCTTCGGGCCTAACCGCGTAGTGTTGTCTTATGGTGAAACTGACGCTGAAATTCTGAACCTTGAAACGGAAAGCACGACCCTGGGTTTCTTTCATGATGTGAACAGCAACTTTAAACTGGTTGCCGAGTACAACATGTTTGAGGGCGAAAATCGTACAACTGGCGTGACCAACTCGGACATCAATACCATCGCACTTGGCGCCGTTGTCACGTTCTAGACATCATATACTGCGGGTGGTTGGGTTTACGCTCTATTGCTCGCAGCGTAATGATCTAGAACTAAAGTGCTGGTTTTCGGGTTATTGCGTGCAGGCAGCCGCGTGGTTCTGACAATGGAGTAGTCTGATCAATGGCTTACGATCATTTCGGCGCACCAATAAAAAGCACTGAAGTCTCATTGGCGCAGCCGGTCGAGTCCGTAGAATTGTGGGGATGTTCTTTTTTTGCGGAAGTACCCTCGATGCCGCCTGTAACGACAATGTCTGCTGTCCGTGTTGCCAGCACCTGCCTTCGCGAGCCGGTTTGGGCCGCGAATAATCTTGCTAGCCAACTTAATCATCCACACCTTGGGTGTGTTCTTTTTTTCTGCTCTGCCGAATACGATCTTGACGGGCTAGGCCCGGCTCTTGCGCAGGCATTCCCGGATGTGCGCCTATCGGGTTGCACATCGGCAGGTGAAATTACCACACGCGGCTACGATCGTGGATGTATCACGGCTATTGGTTTTGACAGCCGCTTCTTCTCGATTGACTGTGCGCTGATCCGTGAAATGGATCGTTTTTCCCTGCAGGATGCGCAAAACGTGATTGACGGCTTGCTGACAAATTGTCGAAATGCCCGAATTGCACCCATCAAAGGTAATACCTTTGCCATCACCTTGCTGGACGGGTTGTCCAGCCGCGAAGAGTTGGTGCTCGCAACCCTGAACGCGGCACTCGGTAGTATTCCGCAGTTTGGTGGGTCAGCGGGCGACGATGAGCGTCTTGCAAACACCCATGTATTTTACGACGGTCGTTTCCACGCCGGTGCGGCCATGGTTCTGTTGGTGAACACGCCATTGGATTTTCGTGTGTTTTCCAGCCATCACATGACTGAAGGTCATGAAAAACTGGTTGTTACGAGCGCCTGTTCTGACAGCCGAACGGTTTACGAATTGAACGCAGAGCCCGCCGCTGAGGCTTATGCTCGTGCCGTGGGCGTTGCAGTCGATGAGTTGGATCGCACGGTTTTTGCGCTGCAGCCATTGGGTGTAAAAGTCGGCGGCCATTATTTTGTGCGCTCGATACAGAGTGTCAATCCGGATAAAAGCCTGACTTTTTACTGCGCGGTGGAGACGGGCATTGTAATGACAGCCATGGCGCCCGAATCACTGTTGGACAGCGTGCGGGAGCAGCTTGAAATCTCCGAAAGCATGGTTGGGCCGCCATTGATTACCATCGGTTGTGATTGTTTTTTACGCCGCCTGGAGGCCGAGTTGACCGGTGAAGTTGAGGCGGTGTCCGAGTTTCTGCGCGATCACAAGGTCGTGGGCTTTAACACCTACGGCGAGCAGTTCAACGGAATGCATATCAATCAAACATTCACGGGGGTGGTTATTGGCCAGCCTGATTCCAGTTCCCTGTAACTCTCAGGCGCATCCGGATGCGTCTCTGCGTGAGCGTATCGCTGCGCTTGAAGCCGATAATGAACGGCTGCATAAAATTCGCGACGCGTTAATTGTGCGGGTGGAATCCGGAATGGCCCACAAGCCGGAACCTTACGCGGCGTTTGAACACTCGGTAGTGCTGGCCGAACAGGTGCGCGAGCGCACAGAAGCACTTAACCAGGCAATGGAGGAGCTTCGGGGTAGCAACAAGGCCCTAAATCGAGCCCGTGAAGAGGCGGAAACAACCCGCCAGCGCTTGAGTGATGCCATCGAGAGTATTGCCGATGGGTTTGTGCTGTTTGACCATCGCCACCAACTGGTGCAAAGCAATAGCCGCTTTCGCAGTTATTGGCGCCATGCCGGTGTTGCGATGCCAGCCCCAGGTACCAGTATTGAGAGTGTGCGGGAACTGGCGTTCGCGTCGGGTTTGATTGTCGAAGAACACCGCGAGCCAGATTCAGAAGGTGTCGTGTTTTTGCTTTCCAATGATCGTTGGGTGCAAATGACGGAGCGATCCACTCGTGAGGGTGGATTGGTGGTGTTGTATTCGGATATAACCGATGTAAAAAACAGCGAAATGGCCCGTCGCATCAAGGCGCTTGAGGAAAGCGAGCGCTGGATTCGTGTGGTCACTGACCATGTTCCGGCGTTAATTGCCTACGTTGGTGCGGATTTGAGCATTCAGTTTTGCAACCAGGTTTACGAAGCCTGGTATGGCCGCAACGGCGAGTCGCCCTTGGGTATGCGTCTTGATCAGCTGCACTCGGCAGAACTGTATCAACGGCTGTTGCCACAGATGCTGGAAGTGTTGGCTGGCCATAGTGTGAACTTCGAGTTTGAAGAAACCGGTGAACAGGGACAGGTGCGCTTCATGCTGCGCTCCTACGTGCCCAATTTTGATGAGCGCGGCGATGTGGTCGGTTTTTTCGTGCTCATTCGCGACATTACCGAGCGCCGCAAAACAGCCTTGGCGTTGGAGCAAGCCTATGACGATCTTGAACATAGAATCAAAGAGCGCACCTCGGCGCTGACGGACGCCAATAGCCAGTTGCGTCAGGAAATCAGCGAGCGCGCATCTGCAGAGGCGCGCTTGCAAGAAGCAAAATTGGAAGCCGAACAGGCAAACCTGTCGAAAACCAAATTTCTGGCTGCTGTCAGCCATGATCTGCTGCAACCCCTCAATGCTGCGAGGCTGTTCACCAGTGCCTTGTTAGAGCAATCGTTTGGTCCCAAAGCCGAAAACCAGGTGCGTTCGGTCAGTGCCTCGCTGGATGATGTTGAGAGTCTGTTGGGCACCTTGGTGGACATTTCCAAACTGGACGCCGGTGTGATTAAGCCGGATGTCACTGCGTTTGATTTGCGTGATCTTCTTAATAACATCGCACGCGAATGCCAGCAAATGGCTGTTGCGGAAGGCCTAAGGCTCGATTTTGTGGCGTCCTCGGCGATTGTGGAATCAGACTCTCAGCTATTGGCGCGTATTCTGCGCAATTTTCTAACCAACGCCATTCGCTATACTGGCAGTGGCCGCATTTTGCTGGGATGCCGGCGCCAGAAGGACCACGTATTGCTGCAGATTTGGGATACCGGGCCGGGTATTCCTCAGGACAAACTGAGCGAAATCTTTCAGGAATTCAAGCGTATCCGACCTGAGGGCTCGCGCCCTGACAAAGGGCTGGGCCTCGGCCTTGCCATCGTAGATAAAATTGCACGCATGCTGGGCCATGATATTTCAGTATCGTCGGCTGAAGGTAAAGGGTCGGTGTTTAGCGTACGCGTACCAATGGGCCAGCTTCAGCCCAAACGTGTGGGGGCTGCCGGCAAGGTAGTACATAACGCGATGGCAGATCAGGGCTTGGGCGGCGCAAGGGTCTGGGTGATTGATAACGATCACGCCATCTGTGCTGGTATGAAAACTCTGTTAGAAGGCTGGGATTGTCGGGTAACCGGTGCCACGTCGCTGGCGGATTTGGAACGTCAGCTAGACCCTGTAGGAAGTCCGGTTGATTTGATCCTTGCCGACTACCATCTCGATAACGATGAGACTGGCGCGGATGTTGTTGCCAGCATTAATGAGCGGCGTGTTCATCCGGCCCCAGTGGTCATGATTACCGCAAACTACACCAATGAACTCAAACAACACATTCGTGACCTTGGTTATGTGTTGATGAACAAGCCGGTCAAGCCGCTGAAGCTCAGGAGCACGCTCAGTCATTTGATTAGCCTGCAACGGCGGAATCAGCGCTGAGTAGCCGGGCCCCGCCGAGTGCTTATAAAACTGGCTAAGATGTTAGCGCTTCAGGTATTCGCTAAAATCCACATCACTGGCGGACAGGATGGCTTGCACCCTATTGTGCACACTGAGTTTGCGCAGAATGGCCGAAACGTGGGCCTTGACGGTGGTCTCAGCAATATTGAGGTTGTAAGCAATTTGCTTGTTAGATTCTCCTTTGGACATCCGCTCCAGCACCAGTAATTGGCGTCGGGTCAAGGAATTAAGCAGCTCCGGAGAAATGGGGTTGTCGTCGTTACGTCTGCGCCGGGTGGCGCTTTCTTTGCCAGAGCGGATAATATCCGAGGGCAGGTACACGTTGCCGTTGAGGATTTGCTGGATAGCTTCGGTCATCTGCGCGCGCGGCGATGATTTGGTAATAAAACCCACTGCGCCGTAAGTGATGGCTTGCAGCACTACCTGTTTTTCCTCTTCAGCCGAGACAATCACGACGGGAATGGTTGGCATTTCGTTGCGCAAGGTGATCAGGCCATTCAGACCGTGCATTCCTGGCATATTCAGGTCCAGCAGGATCAGATCAAGGTCTTCATTTTCCTGTGCAACCTTAAGCGCACTGTCCAGATCGTCGGTTTCGATGATTTCGCTGCCTTCAAAGCCCGATGCGATGACGTTGCTGATGGCTTCCCGAAAAAGCGGGTGGTCGTCGGCAATCAGAATCTTGTACGCAGGCTCCATGGTGGTGTCTACCTGTCTATTTTCAGTATCGGGAACGATCCCCGAATCGTGAGAGTGGGTTTCGGAACACAGTACAGCATTGGGTTGGTTAAGCACGGCAGCCCCCAGTTCAGAAGGTCGTTAGCTCGGCGAAACGGCGCTAAGCTCCAGGTTATTATTGTGATACTTCCATTACACGCCACCCCGGCCCTTAGTTGAATGCGACCATCGCACCAAAAAACAGCCACCAAAGTACTATTCTTGCGCGTCATCGGGGTTCGTATTGTGTAGGAATGAATCTACCACAACGAAAGTCGGATATGTCTGTACTTGCTGCGGTCGCTTTGCTCATTTTTACCCAGTGTTTTGGGTTGGTCGCTCTGGCAGGGCCAGTCAAGCCAGAATCAGAACTGCCGGAGCTGTCGGTTAGTGTGTTGCAGTTTGGTACAGCGCACTGGGAGCTGGACCATATCGTACATGAGCAACTGGATCGCAAGCATGGCTACCGATTGGCTCTGAGAGTGGTTGCCAATCTCTCGGCCTCGCACCTTGCCGTGACCAGTGGCTCAGCGAATGGTGCTGTTGCCGATCTGCTGTGGGCGCAGTCACGGTACCAAGCCGGTAGTGCCTATCTCTATGTACCGTTTTCATCCCATATTGGCGACATCGTGGTGCCAGAAAGCTCTGGTGTACGCACCTTGGCCGATCTTCAAGGTTTGCGTATCGGGGTTGCTGGAGGGCCAAACAGCAAGGGCTGGGTGTTGCTTCAGAAGGTAGCTTCACTTCAGGGTATCGACCTGACAGAGTCAGCCGAGGTTCAGTTTGCCGCACCTCCGTTGCTAAGCCAGGGGCTAAAGCGCGGGCAAATGGATGCCATCGTCACCTATTGGCATTTTGCCGCTCGCTTGAAAGGGCAGGGTGGCTGGCGTTCGGCCTTTAGTATGGCTGATTTGCTTGTTGCGATGAATCTGGACCCCAGTCTGCCTGTACTGGGGTATGTGTTTCCGGAGACATGGGCAAACGAACATAGAGAGCTCATTAGCCGTTTTGCCGCTTCGGTCGTTGACGCAAACGCAGAGCTGTCAGCGCGACCGTCTGCCTGGGAGCGGTTACGGCCACTTCTACGAAATCCAGAGGACTCAGTGTTCATGGCTTTGCGAGATGGTTTCATTGCCGGAACCCCGAAGCCGCTGACGGACAATCGTGTTGCGAACTTAAAGGAGCTGCTGACTCTTACAGGTGTAAACGCTGGTTTGTTGATGCCAGATCGCCTGTTTTATCGGATACAGCCATGACCAGTGGCGGAGGCGCGTTTAAGCGGGGGCGGCCGCCGGTATGGGTCTACTGGATTGTATTGCCATCAGTGCTGATGTTATGGGCTTTGATATCGTGGCTCATACAGTCACCACTGCTGCCTTCCCCGCTGGCTGTGCTGGATACCCTGGTGCAGGAAGCCAGTTCCGGCGATCTCTGGTATCACCTCTCTGCCACCCTGCGCCGAGTTGTACTGGCGTTTTTTTTGGCCATGTCGCTTGGCACTTTGATTGGCTTGGCAATGGGGCGGTCAACCGTCATCAATGCGCTTTTCGATCCATTACTGGTCCTGCTGCTGAACTTGCCAGCATTGGTTACCATTATTCTGATGTACGTTTGGTTCGGCCTTGTTGAGTCGGCAGCCATTATGGCTGTGGTTATCAACAAGGTGCCTAATGTTGCGGTGACGATTCGTGAAGGCGCCCGTAGCCTGGACTTCCGGCTTGAGGGTATGGCAACTGTCTATCGCTTTAGTCGCTGGCAGCGGTTCCGGGAGGTCTGGGTACCGCAGTTGTTTCCTTATCTGATGGCTGCAACCAGGGGAGGCTTGGCCTTGATCTGGAAAATCGTACTGGTAGTGGAATTGTTGGGCCGCTCCAGTGGCGTAGGGTTCCAGCTCCAACTGGCCTTTCAGATCTTCGACGTGGCCACCATTCTCGCATATAGCCTGGCTTTCATCGCCGTGGTCCAACTGATAGAGCTGGCTATCCTGCAACCGTTGGAGCGCCGGTCCAGCCGCTGGCGCCAGCCTGAGAACGCCCATGCTTGAGTTACGCATAACCGGCCGTGATTTTACTCGGCCAGTGTTGGGAGGTATCGCCACTGTGGTCGACGCCGGCGATCGTATCTGCCTACTAGGCCCCTCTGGCATAGGCAAAACCACCCTGCTGAACGCCATCGCTGGCCTGGATCCGGAGGTGTCAGATAGTGCCATCATCGGCCGCCGAGCGCTTCGGATAGGCTATTTGTTTCAGGAGCATCGTCTGTTGCCCTGGCGTAGCCTGACAGCCAACATTGAGCTTGTGGGGGTCTCTGCGCCGGAGGCTGAGGAATACCTTGCCCGGGTAGGCTTGGCCGGTTATGGCCACTACCTGCCTGACCAGCTATCTTTGGGTATGGCCCGTCGTGCCGCATTGGCTCGGTGCCTTGCGATAAAGCCCCAATTGTTGTTGCTGGACGAACCCTTTGCGTCCCTTGATCCCGTTATGGCCAATGAGCTTAAACAGCTGATTGTGGCGATTCTTGATGCCAACCCCGCTATGGCAATGATCTGTGTGACCCACGATGGAGGGGATGCGGCAACTCTGGCCAATCGACTGTGGTATCTCGATGGCAAGCCAGCGCAGCTGCTGTGGGATGGCGCAACTGAAGAGCAGGGTCTGGTCGAGAGCCTGCTAGAAACACTAAGAAGCTCTGGGCCAGCGGGCTAAAAGTAAAAATCCGGGTACGAGGCGTTGATCGCGGGCTCCAGGTCAGGCCGGTTTGCTGCTTAGTATTTTGGTTCTTTGTGGCCGGAAGCCGGCAGTGGCCAAAATAACCAGAACCAACGTAACTCCCGCAATCACTCCCCAGGCCAACGGGTTCCACTCCAGGTACAGCGAAAACCGAATCGCTTCTATTGCGTGGGTAAAGGGATTGAACTGGCATACCCAATACAGCCAGGGGCTTGCCTCATTCATTTTCCAGAGTGGGTACAGCGCGGAGGACATAAAGAACATCGGAAAAATGACGAAGTTCATCACCCCGGCAAAGTTCTCCAGCTGCTTGATCCACATGGCAATTAACAGACCCATCGCACCAAGCATCAGGCTCGTCAGTATCAAAGCCGGCAGTACGGCCAGGTACCCCCAAAGCGGCGGTTCCACATCTACAAGTAAAGCCAGCAAGAGGAAAACATAGACCTGGCCAACAGATACCACACCCATCGCCAGTAATTTGCTTATCAGCAGAAAGGGGCGAGGCAAGGGGCTCATCAAGAGTACCCGCATGCTCCCAAGTTCCCGGTCATAAACCATGGAGAGTGCTCCCTGCATACTGTTGAACAGGATGATCATGCCGCACAGACCAGGTGCAATGTAGGTCTCGTAGGTAATATACGTTTGATAGGGCGGAATAATGGAAATACCAAGAACTGCGCGAAAACCGGCGGCAAACACGACCAGCCAGAGCAGTGGGCGAACCAACGCACTGGCAAACCGAGTGCGTTGTTGCCAAAAACGCAGCCATTCACGGAATTGGATGCCGACAAAACAGTGCCAGTACTGGGCCGGTGTCATGACGCGCCTCCCGTCAGTGATTCAAAGGTCTCGGCAAGGCTCTCGGTGCCCTCGGCAGAACATATTCCGAGGCCTTTATCGTCCGCTAGTAGCTGGCCCTGGTGCAGAATGAGCACCCGGTCTTGCGGGCGCACCTCTTCAATCAAATGGGTGGCCCAGAGTACCGTCAGGCCGTCTTCTTCGCAGAGCGTGCGTACATGGTCATTCAGGGCCCGGCGGCTGGCGACATCCAATCCGGCGGTGGGCTCGTCGAGTAAAAGCAGTGAGGGGCGGTGCAGCAGGGCGCGTGCAATTTCTACCCGGCGCCGGTGCCCCCCGTTGAGCTCTCGAACCGCATCGCCCGCCCGGTCAAGTAATCCGAACCTCTGCAGTTCCTGGTCGCCGCGGCTACGGGCCTCTTTGCGCGATAGCCCGTGAAGAGCACCGTGATACATCAGGTTTTGCCGAACCGACAGATCCAGGTCCAGCGCGTTCTGCTGGAACACCACACCTATTTGGCGCATGGCATCAGCTGGCTGCTTTTTCAAAGACTGCCCAGCAAGCAGTATATCGCCCTGTTGCAGTGCCAGCAGCCGGGTAAGCAGCCCGAACAGCGTGGACTTACCTGCGCCATTTGGCCCCAGCAACGCGTGGAATCCCCCGGGGGTCAGCGTGAAGCCGACCTCCTTGAGCACAGGCTTATTGGCATAGCGAAAGCTGATGTTCCGGGCTTCTATAGTCATGAATTAGGATCGATGACCACGCCCCAAGGGTAGCGGCCTACCTTGATGGATTTGATGACTTTCATATCTTCTACATCAATAACGGATACATCACCAGACACACCGTTGGTAGTATAGAGCTGAGTCTCGTCTTTATTCAGGTCCAGTTGCCACACCCGGCTTCCGACCAGCAGGTAATCCAGAACCTCGTAAGTGCTAGCGTCGACCACAGCCACGTGATTGGAAGGGCCTAGTGCAACAAACGCGTATTTTCCGTCAGAGGTTAACTCAATGCCCACTGGCTGAACTCTGTCTTGGTTAACGCCGGGCACTTTGAACGACATTTCGTGAATTTGTTCGAGTTTATCAACATCAATAATATGCACGGTGCCGCCAATTTCAGCCGAGGCCCATGCAATTTTACTGTCGTTACTGAACTCCACATGGCGCGGTCGTTGGCCAACCACGATGTTCTTTTCGATTTCAAAACTTTCGGTATTTATCCAGTGCAGCATGCTGGTGGTTTCTGAGGTATTCACCGCCCACTTGCCGTCCGGGCTCACCGCCATGCCTTCTGGCTCGATGCCTACGTCAATCTGGGCCAGAACATCCTTGGTGGTGACATCTACCACGGTGACAATCGCATCGTCTTCATTGGCGATATACAGGTGCTTGTTGTTGGGGTGCAGGGCGAATTGCTCGGGGTCTTCGCCAGAGGGCAGGGTGTCGATAATCTTGCGGGTGGCCAAATCCAGCACTTGGACTGTGTCGTCGTCGCTGGCGCAGATGTACAGTTTGGTGAAGTCCTTTGACAACAAAATACCGCGCGGCCGTGCGCCGACATCGATGGTGTCGACCACTTGCTGTGATTCCGTATCAATAATAGACAGGGTGTTGTCTTTTTCATTGGATACGTAAGCCAGGCTTGCCATAGCTGGTGCTGACAGCCCTACCAGGGCAGCCAAAGCGGTGTGTCTGAATAGCGATTTCATGGGAGAACTCCTTATTATTCTGGATGGCGAACGCACAGGCGGTCAGCCGTTGATACGACACGCGCTTTCTGGCTCATCTAGCCCGAGGGTGTCCATTTCCGTTTTCGGATGAATAAAGCCTTCGAATGGTGCACTTGCCACCAGACCTCTTGGGTGTACCAGCGGAATGGGTTGTCGAAGTTGGCCATTCCACAAGCGATAGGTCAGCTTGCGGCCTTTGAACGCGGCCAGCTGAAAGCGATCACTGAAAATAAAGCTGCGAAGACTGTTGGCGTCGGCTTTGCCAAGCTGGGTAACCGCAGTTCCCAACGATCGAATCGCCGCCCATGCCGCGTAATCTGCGCTGGTCATGTTCCGGCCGGCCAAATCATAAAAGCGGCTCTGTAACTGCGCGGCGCCCCAGCTTTCTACTACGCGATGCCAGGCCACGGGTGACATGCCCTGTGTGCCGACCACGGGGCGCGGCAACCAGGTGTTGAACGGCACATATTCACCAAAGTCACCGCGCACATCGGCCACCACCACCGCATCGTAATCATTAGCCTGGGTGAACAATGGCAACTCTTTGGAGGCGGTGCGACGAAGATCTGAATCGAAGGTCCAGGGCTTGTCTTCGACGATTTTTATGCCAAAGCGTTTAGCTGAGCGGCGAAATGCGCTGGCCCACGCCTGGTCTGCTGCGGTTGGCCCGGTAATCAGGAACACCTGGCTCCAGCGCCGCACTTTCAACCATTGGCCCAGGGCATCGGTGAGCATGGCGTAGCTTGGGAGAGTGTGCAGAAGGTTGGGGTGGCATTCATTGGCGCGCAGTGCGTCGTCTGAACTGCCGGAATTGAATACCAGCGTAGCGGGGCTGGCCTTGTCCATCATCGCATTTAGGGTACTGGCCGGCGCGTTGATAACAAACAACTCAACCCCTTGTTGTTGCAGAGCCTCAAAAGCCTCTACCGCCGCCTGCTCTGATTCGGCCACCTTGGATGTGAGTGTGTAAGTGTGGCCCATGAACTTACCGGTGGTGCTGTTATCACTGATAGCCAGTTCGGCGCCTCGCAGGCCGGCATCTTCAGGCTCTGGAAGCACGTTGGACAAGACCGGGCCTTGATCTGGCGCCCACTGTATATATCCGATCTTTACAGCGATCGTGTCAGCCGCGTGGATTGGTAGCGCGCTCAGCATGCTGAAAACGAGCACGGCAATCACCGATGTGGGTCGGAACATGAGACTCTCCGGATTTTATTGTCCGACCAGCTTAGAGAAGGGAAAAAGTTCCGGGAATATTCAGAAAGTAGCAAACTGCCAGTACTAAAGGACTATTCCGGTCTGAAGCAGCCTGTTTAGCATGGTTGGTAGGGTTTTTAATGTGCTTGAACGGATCAACTAATGACCGCCTTTCGCAAAATTTTTCTGCTGATGCTGGTGCTGTTCATTGCGACCTACCTGCTGGGTGCGGTGTTTTATGTGCATCAAGCGCGTCATGACGTCCAACGTGAGTTGGCGGCGGTAACAAGCCTGGCGCGGGCCCTGGGGGCGCCGGAAACCTTACCGTCCGGTGTCGCCGAAACCTTGCGGCACATGCGCCCTGCGCAGATAACCGGGCTGGCGCCTATCCAGGAGGTGCCGCGATGGTTTGAATCAACAGTAGCCGGAAGTCAAGGTTATGAGGTGGTTAACGGGTGGCGCATAGACCCGGCTGACGAGGTGGAGGAAATCTGGGAAGGATTTTTGCTGATATCAGCATCATACGCCGTGGGCATGGCGCTGTGCTTTATAGCGTTGTTCTGGATGGTGAGGCAGGGGATACGCCCACTTGCCAGCTTGGCCAGCGCCATGGCCGCAGTGGCCGATGGCAAGTTGGGGTCGCGCTTGTCGCGGCAAAGTATTGTCGAACTGGACGCATTGGCGCTGCACTTCAACGACATGGTGGCGGCGCTTGAGAGCGAACAAAAAACCGTGAGCCGCCTTTTGAACGAGTTGTTACAGCTACAGGACAAGGAGCGCGAGCACATCGCTCGGGTTTTGCACGATGACCTGGGCCAGTATTTAACCGGCATTCGCGCCCAGGCCAGAAGTTGGGTTTACGACCCTGACTTGAACGAGCGGCAAAGGCAGCAGGCCCGGGATCTGGCTGGGCACTGCGAAACCGTTCAACAGCATTTTCGTCACCTGCTTCAGGATTTGCATCCGTTGGTGATGGAGCAGTTGGGGCTGGCGGGCGCTATTCGCCATTTGGCCGAACAGTGGCGGCACTTGAGTGGGCTGGATTGTAAGCTGACGATGGATGATCCGCTGGCGCAACTAAGCGGTGCACAGCAAACGCACTTGTATCGTTTTTTGCAGGAAGCGTTGAATAATGTGTCGCGGCACGCTAATGCCACTTGCGCCATGCTGGCGGTGCAACAGAGTGCCAATCAGCTGCATATTGAGTTGCGTGATAATGGAGTGGGTGCCGACGACTTTCCCGAAAAAGCTGGGTTGGGCTTGCGCTCTATGCGCGAAAGGGCTCGATGCCTGGGTGGTCGTGCCCAGTTTTCAAGTAAGGTCGGCGAAGGTACCCAAATAAAGCTCACGGTACCGTTGGGGCTGCCCTGTGTCAGTGGAGGCATGCTATGAAATTAATGATTGTTGACGACCACCAGGTGGTTCGACAGGGAATCGCCAACCTTCTTCGCTCGATGATTCCTGGCCTTGTGATTACTGAGTCGGAAAATGGCCAAGAGGCCCTCATTCACTATGCACAGAACCGGCCGGATGTGTTGTTGCTGGATATGGGGCTGCCGGATATATCCGGGTTAGAGGTGGGGCGGCGCATCCGCCAACGCTGGCATGGTGCGGCTATTCTGTTTTTTACCATGCACGATGAACTGCCTATGGTACGTCAGGCGCTGGATGTGGGCGGCCTGGGTTTTGTCTCTAAAAGCTGCGCACCCGAGGAGCTTGTAGAGGCGGTCAGGCGGGTAGCTGCCGGCCAGCCGTATATTGAGCACCCCATAGCAACTCGCCTCGCGATGAACAGCGAACGACCTGTAGATCAGCGCTTGAAAGACATGACCCAGCGCGAAATGGAAGTATTACTAATGTACGCCCGTGGTGAAAGTATCGCCGGCATCGCGGAAAGGCTCTGCATCAGCAATAAAACGGTGTCGAATCACTTGGCATTGCTAAAAAACAAATTACAGGTTTGTTCATCTGTGGAACTGATTCACCTTGCCGTGGATGCGGGCCTGGTTCGTTATGGCCGAATGGGGGCGGGCCAGAGGCTCTGACCCGGTGTGGATGTTTTTACCAGTCAAATGGGCAGCCGGTGCAACCCTCCATGTAAGTACCCTCGAAGGTGGCGTAGTGAATACGGGTGTTGGTCAGATCAGCTTGGGCCAGATTGGCCAGACCTAACTTGGCTTCCTGGAGATCGGCCCCGTGCAGGTTGGCGCCTTGCAGATTTGCTTTTGGTAGCCAGGCAATCTCAAAGCTGCTGTAAGACAGATTACTGCCTTGCAGGGTTGCGCCGGCGAACCGTGAAAAGGCAAGGTTGGCTCCGGTGAGATCAGAGCCGCTGAAATCCGCGCCTTGAGCGAACAGGTATTCGCCTTGCATGCCCTGAAGTTTGGCGTTGCGCACTTTGGCGCCGCGCATACTTCCTCGATACATTTGCAGCCGATAACCGCTAACTCCATCAAGATTGGCACCGTCAAGGTTGGCACCGCGCAGGCTGGCGTGGTTGAGATTGGCTGCACTCAAATCCGCGCCTTCGAAGTTGGCTCCGCGCAGGTCCATGTTGGAAAGATCGGCGCCCTGGAGATCCGCCCCGGGGCATTGGGTTTTCTGCTTCAGCACGCAACCATTGATAACCGGCGGTTGATCTTCGTCGGCCATGTAATCACCGGCCATGACCGGCGTTATAAGAAACAGAAGTGACGCGTAAATAAACGGTTTCATAGGGCAGACTCCACAAAAAAGTGGCTGAGATAGGGCCAGGTGGGCATCACCAGGCCCAAGTCAGGGGAGAATTAGTTAGACGCCTGCGCCCAGGAGGGCAGCTTGAATACCCAGAACGAGCCGCCCTGTGAAATAGGCTTGGTCAGCTCAGCCATATCGCCACCCCACAAAGGCACGGCGCCGCCGTAACCCGAGGCCACGCCAACATACTGTTCGCCGTCCATTTCCCAGGTGACCGGGGATGAAATGACGCCGGAGCCAGTCTGGAATTTCCAAAGGACTTCGCCGGTTTCTGAGTTGAACGCCTTAAGGTAGCCATCGCCGGTGCCGGTAAACACCAGCCCGCCTTTGGTGGTAAGCACGCCACCCCATAGCGGCATGTTTTCTTTATGCTCCCATTCAATCTCGCCAGTAACCGGGTCCATGGCTCGCAAAATACCAACGTGATCATCGTACATGCGCTTGATGCGGAAACCCTGCCCCAGGTAGGCAGCCCCCTTTTTATAGGTGATCTCTTCGGTCCAGTAATCCTCTTTCCAATGGTTGGCCGGAATGTAGAAAAGGCCTGTGTCCGGGCTATAGGCCATGGGGTTCCAGTTTTTGCCACCGAGGAATGGTGGCGATACTTCAACGGGTTCGCCACGGGTTTTACCTTCTGGCACGGGTGGCGGCCGTTGCCCTTCTGCCTCAACTGGGCGGCCATCGTCGCCAATGCTCGTTGCCCAGGTGATATTGTCGACAAACGGGAAGGCTTTCTTGAAATCGCCGTTGGCCCGATCAACAACATAGAAATAGCCATTGCGGTCTGCATGGCCGGTGGCTTTTACCGTTTGGCCGTCTTCGGTGTATTCAAACAACACCAGTTCGTTATTACCGGAAAAATCCCAGGCGTCGTTAGGTGTGTGCTGATAGAACCATTTCACCTCGCCGGTGCTGGGGTCTACACCTACCTGGCCGGAGGTATAAAGGTTGTCATAATCCGCCGGGTTGCCACCGGGAGAAGTGCGCTTCCAGGTGTTCCACGGGGCCGGGTTGCCGGCACCTATAATGATGGTGTTGGTTTCGGCATCAAAACTGGCGCTTTGCCAAGGTGCGCCGCCGCCATGGCTCCAGGCTTCGACTTTGCCGGTTTCAGTCGACGGATCATCTGGCCAGCTGGGAGCGCGGGGGTCGCCGGTGGGTGTACTTTTTTCACCATTCAGGCGGCCGTAGTGGCCTTCCACAAAGGGTCGCATCCAGACCTCTTCGCCGGTATCCGGATCACGCGCATAGAGTTTGCCCACAACACCGAATTCATCCCCGGAGGAGCCGTGAATCAGCAGGACCTTACCGCTCTTCTGATCTTTCACCAGGGTGGGAGCGCCGGTCATGGTGTAGCCCGCCTCATGGTCGCCAAACTTTTCGCGCCACACCACCTTGCCGGTATCTTTATTCAGCGCCACGATGCCGGCGTCCAGCGTGCCGAAAAATACCTTGTCGCCAAAAATTGCAGCACCGCGGTTAACCACATCACAGCACGGACGAATGCCCTCTGGCAGGCGATGACTGTACTCCCAGAGGCGCTTGCCAGATTTCGCATCCAGGGCGAAGATTCGTGAGTAGGACGCTGTCACGTAAATAACCCCATCGTGAACCAGGGCTTGAGACTCCTGCCCGCGTTGTTTTTCATCACCGAAGGAGAACGACCAGGCCGGAACCAGGCGCTCCACGTTGTCACGGCTCAGTGTGGTCATGGGGCTGTAACGTTGAGCCTTGGGGCCAATGCCATAACCCAGCACGTCGTGTGTGGTTTCGGCATCGTTGGCAATGTCTTTCCAGGTTACTCCTGCGGCATGGCTTTCAGTGGTGACCAGTCCGGTTGTAGAGCCCAGAAGCAAGGCCAGACCGATTCCGCGGATCAGTGGGTGTTTTTGACTGTGAATTTTCATACTCATTCCTCACATTTTTGTTGTGACGTCTTCGCTGTTGTTGGCGACGCATTGAGTATTAGCTGTGAGCCACGCAAACGGCGACGGCAAAGCTCACTCAATTACCGGGAAAACTCCATGAAAAACCGGGATAAATGCCCGGATACCCGCTTTGTCTCTGATAACGCGCGAATTTCCAGTGAGTTGTTGAGGTACTCGTGCTTTGGCTTTCGCCCTGATTACCTACGACTAAGGAACTAAGCCGAAGCCCCCAAAGTGGCATTCGGATTGGCCGCTCAGCTTTTTAGACTGGTTACCAGCAACTGGCATCTCATAAATCCAATCGCCAGAGCACGAGAAATCAACAAAGGTAAGTGCAATGGAAATTTCCTTCTCACTCAAAGCGCTGACAACGGCGGCCCTGCTAGGAGCAGCGGGCTTGGTGATAGCGCACGGCAATGTCACTCCTCAGCCAGTGGATACAGGTAACCTTCCCGTTTTGGGAGATGAAATCCTGGCGGAAAACCCGTTCCGCAAGGGCGGCTCACACGGCGATGTAAATTCTCTGGCGGTGCAGATTGGTGAAAGCGCTTATGCTGGCAACTGTGCTGGCTGTCACGGGATCAGGGCGATGTCTGGAGGGTTAACGCCAGATTTGCGCGAGCTCACGGAATGGGACGACGAGTACTACATGGGCCGCGTTCTCAAGGGCACCGATCGTGGTATGCCAGCGTGGAAAAAAACCCTGGATCAGAATGCAATCTGGGCGATCAGAACCTATGTTGAATCGCTGCCAAAGCCTGAGTGAGTGGCGTCGGTTTCGAAATTCAAGGGTCTGATTTCAGGTCGGCTATGTGCCGGCCTGCCTCCGTTCGAGGGACAAAATAATGAAAGCGCTGTTTCGACTTATTGCATTGATGTTGCTGTTGCAAACGGGTGTTGCCCAGGAAGTGGATGATGGCAACGCGCTGCTTAACCGGCCTGCAGAGCGCACTTACGACATTATTCTTGAGTCCGGTTATTTGAAGGTGGGCGTTTACCAGAATTTCCCGCCTTACTCTTACGCTGTGAACGGCGAACCAAAGGGCATCGATGTGGAGCTTGGCAAGCGCATTGCGAAGGCCATGGGTGTGGATTTCAAAGTGCACTGGATTGTGCCGGATGAAAACCTGGGGGACGACCTGCGCAACAATGTCTGGAAAGGTCATTACCTGGCTAAGCAGCGCCTTGCGGATGTGATGATGCGGGTGCCTTACGACAAACAATATGCCTATATGCAAGATTCCACCGGCGAATACATGAACGAACAGGTGGTGCTGTTTGGCCCCTACCAGCAGGAAACCTGGCAGATTGCTTACAACCCGCAGAAGATAGACTCAGTAGATACTGTTGCAGTGTTCCAGTACCACCCGATTGGCGTGGAAATTGACACACTGCCGGATTTCTATCTTTCATCCGGGCTAAACGGTCGCTTACGTGAACAGGTGCGCCATTACGCAAATGTGGAGGAGGCGTTCGGGGCTATGCGCGATGGCGAAGTGAGCGCCGTTATGGGCATGCGCGCAGAAATTGACTATCAATTGGAAAACGCCAAAAACGGTGAATTCAAGCCCGCAGGCAATGGTTTCCCGGGTATTAACAAGCAGGTTTGGGATGTCGGCATGGCAATTAAACACACGCACCGACAGCTGGGCTATGCGCTCGAGGAGATCGTTGGCAAGTTTGTGCAGTCTGGCGAGCTAAACGAGCTATTTTCTCAGTTTAGCCTGCGTTACAGCGTTCCCCAGTATTACCGGGAGTTCCTGAGCGACGAAGCGATTGCACAAGCTGAGGGCCGGCCCTGAAGTCGGTTGCGAAAAACGCGATATCTCGGATTTGGACGAAGCCCATGCAATTTGCGTGGGCTTTTCTATGTGGGTCGTACGACCAAGTGATGAGAAAACCACTGCTGGGGAATCATTGTTGATTGGGCAGGCAAAGCGAAGAATCTGCATAGAGCCGGGAAAACTTCCCGGTTCACCGAAAACCGACAACAAGAGACTTGGAGAGCGCAACCATGAGATTGAACAGATTCGGCATTCGCATTGCAGTTAGCACCCTTGCGGTGGCAGTGTCGTGCGGCGCCCAGGCCGTAACCGACGAAGATATCCTCAACGATGCCAACACGCCAGAAGACGTTGTTACCTATGGTATGGGTACTCAAGGGCAACGGTTCAGCACGCTTGAAGACTTGAACACAGACAATATCCAGTATTTGCAGCCCGCATGGGCATTTTCCTTCGGCAGCGAAAAGATGCGCGGCCAGGAATCCCAGCCCATGATAAAAGACGGCGTGATGTACGTGACCGCCTCCTATTCCCGCGTCTACGCAATTGACGCAAGAACCGGCGACGAGCTGTGGCAGTACGATGCCCGCCTGCCCGACGGCATCATGCCCTGCTGCGATGTGGTTAACCGCGGCGTAGCCCTTTACGGCGACAAAGTATATTTCGGCACTCTGGATGCCAGGCTTGTGGCACTGAACAAGGATACTGGCAAGCCTGAGTGGATCAAGAAAGTTGCGGACTACCAAGCAGGATACGCCATCACTGCCGCTCCAATTATTATAAAAGGCAAAATAATTACCGGGGTAGCTGGTGGTGAGTTCGGCGTTGTTGGCAAAGTGGAAGCTTACGATGCTGAAACCGGTGACCTGGTCTGGACGCGCCCCACGGTCGAAGGCCACATGGGGTATGTGTACGAAGATGGCGAGAAAGTTGAAAATGGTATTTCTGGTGGCGAAGCCGGGCGCACCTGGCCCGGTGACATGTGGAAGACTGGCGGCGCAGCACCCTGGTTGGGCGGCACTTACGATCAGGACACAGATTCCCTATTTTTTGGTACCAGTAACCCATCGCCGTGGAACTCGCACCTGCGCCCGGGGGACAACCTGTTCTCATCCTCAAGGCTGGCCATTGATCCGGATGATGGCAGCATCAAATGGCACTTCCAGACCACTCCCCACGACGGCTGGGATTACGACGGTGTAAATGAGCTGATTTCCTTTAACTATGAGGAAGATGGAAAAACCATCATGGCAGCGGCCACCGCAGATCGAAATGGTTTTTTCTATGTTTTGAACCGTGAAAACGGTGATTTCATTCGTGGCTTCCCGTTTGTCGACAAGATTACCTGGGCTACGGGGCTTGATCCCGAAACCGGACGGCCTATTTATGCCGAAGGTGGGCGCCCGGGTGACCCTGCCGGCATGGATGGAAGCAAAGGCGAAACAGTTGTAGCTCAACCGGCATTTCTCGGTGGCAAAAACTGGATGCCCATGGCTTACAGCCAGAAAACTGGCTTGTTCTATGTACCCTCCAACGAATGGTCTATGGATATCTGGAATGAGCCGGTTTCTTATAAAAGAGGCGGAGCATTCCTGGGTGCCGGTTTCACAATCAAGCCTGCTAACGACGATTACATTGGCGTTTTGCGCGCCATGGATCCGAAAACCGGTGAGGAAGTGTGGCGCTACGAGAATCCCGCGCCTTTGTGGGGCGGCGTAATGACTACCGCGGGTGATCTGGTGTTCACCGGCACGCCAGAGGGTTACCTGAAAGCCTTTGATGCCAAGACAGGTGAAGAGCTGTACAAGTTCAATACCGGCTCCGGTGTGGTTGGTACCCCGGTTACGTGGCAGATGGACGGTCAGCAGTTTGTCTCAGTGGCTTCTGGCTGGGGTGGGGCGGTTCCGCTTTGGGGAGGTGAAGTGGCCAAGGTGGTCAAGCACTTTAACCAGGGTGGCACGGTCTGGACCTTCAAGCTGCCGAAGGACCGTGTTGCGAGCCAGTAAATTCTGTATGCGATGAAAGCGGGCACCAGCAGGCTGCGGGCAATACCGGTCGGCTGGTGCCTACTACCAAGGGAGGAGTTTTTCGCCCCCATCGCAGCATTCAATGGGTGAGGGTTAGTGTCTACATTGGATGGGTAAACGCGATTGCCCCCCATTGGCGAGCGATAAACAAAACATGAGGTTGAAGCCATGATCTACGCACAACCAGGAACGGAAGGTTCCGTCGTTTCTTTCAAATCCCGTTATGGAAATTACATTGGCGGAGAATGGGTTGCCCCGGTAAAAGGGCAGTATTTTGATAACATCACGCCTATAACGGGAGATGTTATTTGTGAAATTCCACGGTCGTCTGCAGAAGATATCGATCTGGCACTCGACGCGGCGCACAAGGCAGCCCCCGCGTGGGGACGTACTTCAGCGCAAGAGCGCTCAAATATTCTTTTGAAAATTGCTGATCGGATTGAAGCCAATCTCGAAAAGTTGTCAGTTGCGGAAACCTGGGACAATGGTAAAGCCGTCCGTGAAACCCTGAACGCCGATATTCCATTGGCGGCTGATCACTTCCGTTACTTTGCTGGTTGTATTCGCGCCCAGGAAGGTCATATGGGCGAAATTGATAACAACACGGTGGCGTACCACTTCCACGAACCGCTAGGCGTGGTCGGGCAGATTATCCCCTGGAACTTCCCAATACTTATGGCTGCCTGGAAGCTAGGCCCCTGTCTGGCCGCGGGTAACTGTACCGTGCTGAAGCCGGCCGAGCAGACACCGGCTAGCATACTGGTGTTGATGGAGGTCATCGGCGACTTGCTGCCGCCGGGAGTGCTCAACGTAGTTAACGGTTACGGCATTGAAGCCGGCCAGGCGCTGGCAACCAGCAAGCGTATTGCCAAAATCGCGTTCACCGGATCGACACCGGTTGGGTCACACATCCTTAAATGCGCGGCTGAAAACATCATCCCCTCTACCGTGGAGCTGGGTGGCAAGTCACCGAACATTTACTTCTCTGACGTGATGAAGGCCGAGCCTGAATTCATAGACAAGTGTGTGGAAGGTCTGGTTTTGGCTTTCTTCAATCAGGGTGAAGTGTGTACCTGTCCTTCCCGCGCCATCGTGCAGGAAGACATGTACGACGAATTTATAGAAAAAGTGGTCGCCCGCACCAAGGCAATCAAGCGCGGCAATCCACTGGACACCGACGTGCAAGTAGGCGCTCAGGCCAGCAAGGAACAGTTCGACAAGATCATGTCGTACCTTGAAATTGGCAAGCAGGAAGGTGCGCAGGTGTTGACCGGCGGTGGCCGCGAAAATCTGGAAGGCGAGTTTGCCAACGGCTTTTACGTCCAGCCCACGCTGTTTAAGGGCGACAACAAAATGCGCGTGTTCCAGGAGGAGATCTTCGGCCCGGTTGTGGGGGTAACCACTTTCAAAACCGAAGAAGAGGCTCTGGCCATTGCTAACGACACCGAGTTTGGTCTTGGTGCGGGAGTTTGGTCCCGTGACACCCATGTTGCTTATCGCATGGGTCGCCAGATCCAGGCCGGTCGGGTGTGGATGAACTGCTACCACGCGTACCCAGCCCACGCCGCTTTTGGCGGTTACAAGAAATCCGGTATTGGTCGCGAAACCCATAAACTGGCGCTGGATCACTACCAGCAAACCAAGTGCATGCTAACCAGTTACGACATTAACCCGCTGGGCTTTTTCTGATTGTAATGCTGCCGGCCAGCTCCTCCACACAGCTTGGTTGGTAAACAGCACAGGGAACGTGCGCCTCTTCTCCCCGGCGCTTGTCGGGGTGTTTTTGCTGAGACCCCGCGGCATGTGTGTCGCTCTCTTTTGGCCCTTCGTGGGCCTTTTTTGTTTTTCCGCATTGCTGTTGTATCGCTTTTCGGGCTTTAATTGATGCCAAACTTCAACTTAAGACGACCTTAAAACAGTGCGAAAGTACCATGTTGGAGATTTGCGGCTACCTTTAGGATGGAGTTTGGGGATGCGGTGACCATCACCGAACGTTTCCTGATGCCCAAATAATCATGACAAAAGAGGTGAGCATTATGTGGACAAAACCAGCTTATGAAGACCTGCGTATTGGTTTCGAAGTCACTATGTACTTCGCCAACCGCTGAAGACTGAAGCGGCCAGCGCCCAGGCGCCGGCCGTTTTACTTTCGGAGCTTCTGCTTATGTATCTTCAGGTTCTTGGTTCGGCGGCAGGTGGCGGTTTTCCTCAGTGGAATTGCAACTGTGCCAATTGCGACGGTTTGCGAAAGGGCACTATTAACGCTCGTGCACGTACACAGTCATCCATTGCCGTCAGCGAAGATGGCGAGCGCTGGATTCTGATCAACGCGTCCCCCGATATTCGTGCTCAGTTGGCATCGTTCCCAGCCATGCAGCCGGCGCGCGCCCTGCGCGATACGGGTATTGAGGCCGTGGTGCTGATGGACAGTCAGGTGGATCATACAACGGGCCTGCTCACCCTGCGTGAAGGGCTGCCACTTGATCTGTGGTGCACGGCGCAGGTACACGACGATCTCAGTTCCGGTTTTCCGCTGTTCCCAATGCTTGCGCACTGGAACGGTGGCTTGCACTGGCGCGAAATCCCGCTTGACGAGAGAGCTCCAGAAGCCTTTGTTGTTCCTTGCGCTCCGCATCTTAAGCTGACAGCTATTCCCCTATTGAGCAACGCGCCACCGTATTCGCCGCGAAGGGATCAGCCCCACCCAGGCGACAATATTGGTATTTTTATCGAGGACACTCGTACCGGTGATACTGTGCTTTACGCGCCGGGGCTCGGTAAGCCCGATTCGAACATTCTGCAGTGGATGCGCCAGGCCGACGTGCTAATGGTGGATGGTACGGTGTGGCACGACGACGAAATGATCCGTCAGAAAGTAGGCACCAAAACCGGTCAGGCCATGGGGCATTTGGCGCAAAGTGGCCTGGGTGGCATGATTGAAATACTGGGTTCCATGCCGGCCAGGCGCAAGATTCTTATACACATCAACAACACGAACCCCATTCTGAACGAGGACTCTGATGAGCGAGCTCAATTAAATCAGCACGGAATCGAGGTAGCTTGGGACGGAATGCATATTGATCTGTCGGAGACGCTATGAACGCCATCGTTAATACCGCGATGAATGCGACTGAGTTTGAGCGAGCACTGCGCAGCAAAGGGCAGTATTACCACATTCACCACCCGTATCATCGGGCCATGTATGGCGGACAATGCAGCCCTGAACAGGTCCGGGGCTGGGTGGCCAACCGGTATTATTACCAGATTATGATTCCGCGCAAAGACGCCGCCATTATGGCGAATTGTCCAGATGCCGAGGTTCGCCAACAGTGGTTGCAACGCATTCTTGATCACGATGGTCACAACTCGGATGCTGGCGGCATCGAAGCCTGGTTGTGCTTGGCGGAGGCTGTAGGGCTTACCCGAAAAGAGGTGATTGACCAGCGCCATGTGCTGCCAGGTGTGCGTTTTGCGGTAGATGCCTACCTGAACTTTGCCCGCCGCGCTAGCTGGCAGGAGGCCGCGTGTTCGTCTCTTACGGAACTGTTTGCACCGGAAATTCACCAGTCTCGCCTGGACAGTTGGCCGCAGCATTATCCGTGGATAGACGAGTCTGGTTACCACTATTTCCGCAAGCGCCTCTCGGAAGCCCGTCGCGATGTGGAGCACGGTCTGGCAATAACACTTGAGCACTTCACCACAGCCCCCGAGCAGGCCAGAGCCCTGGATATTCTGCAGTTTAAATTGGATATTTTGTGGAGCCTTCTGGACGCACTCACAATGGCCTACAGCCACAACACACCACCGTTTCACACGGTGACTGATCAGCAAATTTGGCATCGGGGGCTGTAATGGTAAATCTGGCAGAAAATGCGATCAAAACAACAGACACCCCGCGTTTTCGGCGCGGATTTCGGTTTCAGTGGGAGCCCGCACAGAATGGTCATGTGTTGCTGTACCCCGAGGGTATGGTGAAGCTTAACGAGAGCGCCGGTGCGGTACTGAGCGAAATTGACGGTCAGCGTAGCGTGCTGGATATTGTGGCTGCGTTAAAGGCAGCGTTTCCTCAAGCCGGTGCCCTGGAAGACGACGTGATCGAATTTCTGGAACACGCCAGGCAGCAACACTGGATTGACCTCATATGACCTCTCTGACCTCCAGTTCGGTACAACACAAGCCAACCAACATCGGGCCCCCGCTTTGGTTGCTCGCCGAGCTGACCTATCGTTGCCCACTGCAATGCCCATACTGCTCAAACCCGCTGAATTTTGCCGAGACCGCGAACGAGCTCAGCACGGAGGAGTGGGTCAGTGTTTTGCGTCAGGGGCGTGAAATGGGCGCGGCCCAGTTGGGATTTTCAGGGGGCGAGCCGTTGGTGCGCCAGGATCTGGGCGAGCTGATTGCCGAGGCTCGACATCTGGGTTACTACAGCAACCTGATTACCTCTGGCTTAGGGCTGACCCAAGCCAAAGTTGAGTCGTTTGCCGAAGCCGGGCTGGATCATATTCAAGTTAGCTTTCAGGCGTCAGACCCGGAATTGAATAATGCCGTTGCGGGTTCTCGCAAGGCGTTTGAGCAAAAGCTGGCGATGGCCCGAGCGGTGAAGGAGGCTGGCTACCCCATGGTTCTCAACTTTGTGATTCATCGCCATAATATCCATCAGATGAATGACATAGTGGCGTTGTGTGATCGCCTGGGAGCAGATTACGTTGAATTGGCCACGTGCCAGTACTACGGCTGGGCCTTCAAGAACCGCGAGGGGCTGATGCCGTCGCGGGCACAGCTGGAAAAGGCGGAGCATGAAGTGAATCAGAATCGGGCCCGGCTGTTGGACGAAGGCTCGGCCATGAAGCTGATTTTTGTGACCCCCGATTATTATGAAGAACGCCCAAAACCGTGCATGAACGGCTGGGGCAGCATTTTTTTAACGGTGGCTCCCGACGGCAGCGCCTTACCCTGTCATAGCGCCCGCCTGCTGCCGATCGACTTCCCCAATGTGCGCGATAAAGACTTGAAGCACATCTGGTACGACAGTCCAGGATTTAACCATTATCGTGGCGATAGCTGGATGCCAGAGCCGTGTCAGTCCTGTGATGAAAAGGAAAAAGACTTCGGCGGCTGTCGTTGCCAGGCATTTTTGCTTACCGGCAATGCCGACAACGCAGACCCTGTGTGCGGCAAGTCGCCCCATCACGATCGCATTCTGGCCGCGCGCCAAGCCGCTGACCATGCGACCGCAGGTATTGAGGAGCTGACCTATCGCAACACCGGTAACTCCCGTTTGTTCTTCCGCAGTTGAGCCGCCCGCCGGGCTGCTGAGCGCCACTGAAGCGTGCGCGGGTTACATCCAGCGAAGCGGTTTGGTGGCATCGCAAGCAGGCATATTCTGGCTGCAAAGCGACCCTGACAGTGGCGTGAATCGGGCGTGGTGGATACGTGACCAAGCGTCGGTCCCATTAACCACGCTATCCTCAGATGTCCGCAGCCGGGTGAATGGATACGGCGGCGGTGCTTTGGCAGCGGCCCCGGACGGCGTGTTTATAGTCGGTGACGGTCAGCAAATCTGTTTTATCGACAGCGAAAAGACCCGCAGCCAGGTGCTGACCACCGATGCCGCGGCTTATGGCGGCTTGGTGTCAGACCCGTTGCGGCAGCGCGTGCTGGCGGTACGTGAAACGGGTGAGGGCGTTGCAAATGGTTGCCAGCAACTGGTGGCTCTGGCTCGCACGGGCGGCTTAACGGTGTTGCATGAAGGTGAAGATTTTTACGGTGCACCGGCACTCACAGCCGATGGTAAAAAGATTGCCTGGGTGACCTGGCAATTGCCTGATATGCCTTGGTTACGTACCCGTTTATGGACTGCAGAGGTTACTGAAAGTGGCACGCTAGAGCAGGTTCAGAGCCATCCATCGCCTAATGAAGGCTCTATTCAACAGCCGGTTTTTTCCGGGGAGACGTTGTGGGTTTTGTCTGACCATGAGGGGTGGTGGCAACCCTGGCAGGTGGATTATCAGAGCGCAGAAAGCGGCTGGCTGAAAGCTGTGGCTGCGCCCGAACGAGATCACGCCAATGCGCCCTGGCAGCTCGGTGAACGTCACCACTGCCCGTTGCCTGGCGATTGTTGGGCCCGTGTCTGTTATCACAACGGCTACGGTGAGTTGTGGCTCTCTGGCCCAGATCGCTCAGGGCAGGTGCCCATTTCGCCGGACTTTAGTGATTTTCGCAGCTTGTGCACGGCTAACGGCATGCTTTACGCGATCGCAAAATCGCCACATCGCCTCGATGCGGTTCTTCGCATCGATCCCCTCAGCGCCCAGGCCCATGTTATTGCCGGTGGGGAGCCCGCACTTCCCGGGCACACTCTGGCGCGTCCGGTAGCATTCAGAACACCCGCCCGCGGGCCAGAGCTGGAGCCTCCACAGGGCTTTTTTTATGCACCACTGACGGCGGATAAACAACCTGCCAAATTGATTCTCGTAGCCCATGGTGGGCCTACTTCTGCAGCCTACCCGGTGTTCAACCCTCAGATACAATTCTGGTGCCAGCGCGGCTTTGCCGTAGCCGAGGTGAACTACCGCGGCAGTAGTGGATTTGGCCGTGCGTTCCGCTTAGCCTTGGCGGAACGGTGGGGTGAGTTGGATGTAGAAGACATGGCGCGCGCAGTGGATTACCTGGTTGACGCTCGGTGGGCAGACCCCGAACGGGTATTTATCCAAGGTCGCAGCTCCGGTGGTTACACGGCGCTGATGGCATTGAGTACAGATCAGCGTTACAGCGCCGGTGCCAGCCTGTTTGGTGTCACTGATCCGGCCCAGTTGCGGCGCGTGACACACCGCTTTGAATCCGGCTATTTGGATTGGCTTCTAGGCGATCCCGAGAAATATCCACGGCGTTGGCAAATGCGCACGCCCAGGTTGCGCGCGGCAGAAATGGTCGCGCCGGTGATTTTTTTTCAGGGAGGGCAAGACAAAGTGGTTGTGCCGGAGCAAACCCGTGCCATGGTGTCAGCAATGCACAAAGCCGGGCAGGCCCCGGAGCTGCATTGGTTTGAAGACGAGGGCCATGGCTTTTTACAGCAGGCGAATCAGGCCACCATGCTTGAGGGACTCTATCGCTTTTATCAAAAGCATAGCCGAAAGGCCAATGAATGCACATAATGCTTGAGTTAAGCTGTCACCTATTATGATAAAAACAAATACAGCGTTGAGTGCATTTTCATGGGTCACGACATATCTGCATTAAGAAAGTTTGTCTCACCAGAGATTGTATTTGGGGCCGGGTCACGCAAGTCAGTTGCCAACTTCGCCAGTAATTTCGGTGGCAAGCATGTATTTCTGGTGTCCGATCCGGGGGTTTCGGCAGCCGGTTGGGTTGGCGAGATCGTTACCTTGCTGGCCGATGTAGGCATACGCACTACGGTTTATACGGGGGTTTCTGCTAACCCCCGGGTTGATGAGGTGATGGCTGGCGCAGAGCTTTACAAATCTTCAGAGTGTGACGTGATTGTTGCGATCGGCGGCGGCAGCCCCATGGACTGCGCCAAAGGCATTGGCATTGTTGTCACTGATGGTCGACACATTCTGGATTTTGAAGGGGTGGACACCATCAACCACCCGCCGCCTCCAATGATCCTGATTCCGACAACCGCCGGCACTTCGGCCGACGTGTCACAGTTCGCGATCATTTCTGACCCCAAACGTCGCTTCAAGTTTTCCATCATCAGTAAGGCGATTGTGCCGGATGTATCGTTGATCGATCCGGAAGTGACCGAAACCATGAGCAGCTATTTGACCGCCTGCACAGGGGTAGATGCTCTGGTGCATGCCATAGAGGCCTATGTATCTACCGGTAGCGGGCCACTGACCGACTCGCACGCCCTTGAAGCCATTCGGTTGATTAACCGCAATCTGGAGCCGCTGGTAGCGAATACCGCAGATCCGTATTTGCGAGAGCAAATCATGCTGGCATCGATGCAGGCCGGCTTGGCATTCTCCAACGCAATCCTTGGGGCTGTACATGCAATGTCCCACAGTTTGGGAGGTTTTCTGGATTTACCCCACGGCTTGTGTAACGCCATGTTGTTAGAGCACGTGGTGGCCTATAATTTCTGTTCTGCGGCGGAACGTTTCCGTCGGGTTGCGGAAGCTATGGATATTGATACCCGTGGCATGAGCCAGGCTGAAATTCAAAAGCGACTGATGAATCGCATCATCCTGCTCAAGCGCACCGTCGGCCTGGAAGCGAAGCTCTCGGAGTTGGGCGTCAGCGTGTCTGACATTCCGTCGCTTTCGGGGTTTGCTTTACAGGATCCGTGTATTTTGACCAATCCCCGTAAGTCGTCACTCAGAGACGTTCAGGTTGTGTATGAAGAAGCCCTCTGAGCGAACCGGTGATTATGGCATTAGTGACCTGCTGGGGCTTGGCAGTCAGTCTGCCCGTAAGAATTACTATCCGGCACTGCAAAAACAAATAGAGGAGCTGGAGCAAGAACGAAACCGCTACAAGTGGTTGTTCGAAAAGGCATTGCATGGAATTTTTCAGGGTGATTTGCGGGGCGGGTTTTTAGCCTGCAATCCGGCCATGGCTAAAATTTGCGGGTACTCAGGTCCTCAGGATCTGCAAACCCGTGTGATTCGTTTGCGTGAGCAGCTTTTTTGCAGTGCCAGTGAGTTCGACACGCTGCGCCAGGAATTGCTTGATAATGGCAGCATAAATGCGCGTGAAATTCGCCTACGCCGTGCCGACAACACGGCAGTGAACGTGGCGATCACCCTGTTAAGAAGGCCCGATTTAGGCCCAGAGGTGGTTGAAGCTTTTGTGGCCGATATATCCGAGCGGGTTCAGGCGCGGGAAAAACTGGTACAGATTAATGCCGATCTCGAATGCCGGGTAAAAGACCGCACCCAAGCGCTGCAAGATGCCAACGTTGGATTGCATTTCCAAATCGGCGAACGCGAAAAGGTTGAGCGTGAGTTGGTGATTGCAGCAAAAGCAGCGGCGGATGCAAATCGTAGCAAAGACAAATACCTGGCAGCGGCTAGCCATGACTTACTGCAGCCTCTGAACGCCGCGCGCCTGACTATTTCGGCACTGCAAGATAGCGCGCTGCCGGCAGAGGAGGCGCGGATGGTGCATCAGGTGCACCGCGCCCTGGAGGGTGCAGAGGATTTGCTGGCCGACCTGCTGGATATATCAAAACTGGATCAGCAAGCAATGGTGCCGGACTTGGCTCTGACCGACATTGCTGCTTTGGCCAAGGACCTGGGTGATGAATTTGAAGCCGTGGCGGCGAATGCCGGCGTTGGGTTACGGGTGCGCACAATCCCGGCCCTGGCGAAAACGGATCAGCGCATGCTCACGCGGATTCTTCGCAACCTGTTGAGTAATGCCTTCCGCTACACACGCAGTGGGCGTGTTCTGTTGGCTTTGCGGACCCGTCACGATAGCCTGCGCATTGAGGTGTGGGATACCGGTGTTGGCATTGAAGAAAGCAAATTGCAGGATATTTTCACGGAATTTCATCAGCTATTGCCGCAGGGAACGGGCGGACGCCAAGGTGCCGGGCTTGGCTTGGCCATCGTTGACCGTATGGTGTCGGTATTGGGCTACCAAATGGACGTTGTGTCGCGGCCGGGCAGGGGGTCACGATTTTCGCTGCAACTACCGTTGGATAGGCATGCAGCCAGGAAAGCCGAGTTGCCTGTGGTTGCGACAGGGCCAAGCTTTGCGGGTCTGCGCGTGTTGGTGATTGATAACGAGCCAGCCGTACTTGAGAGTATGAAGCTGTTGTTGGAGCGTTGGGGCTGTTTAGTGATTACCAGCCCGGACGAACACCAGGCTCTGGAATACCTTCGACAGGCAGAAGATTTGCCGGCTGCGATGCTGGCCGACTATCATCTTGATGACAAAAAAACAGGCTGGCAGGCGATTGAGGCTGTACGCACCTTGCTGGGTAAGCCATTGCCTGCCGCTTTGGTTACTGCAGATTGCAGCTATGAATTGCGCAAACAAATGCGAGCGCAGAACCTGCCTATTTTAAACAAGCCGGTAAAACCCAACCGTTTGCGGGCATTGCTGACGAGCTTGCTGCCTGCAAACTGAAACAATGATCGAGCCAGTCGTTGGCAGATTCATTGTGTGACTAACGCCACACATTCATTCCGGCACTGTTTCCCCTGAGCCGCCCATTTCAGCCGGCATGTCTTTCATTTTAGGTAAACCGTCTCTGATTGGTAACACCGACTCTTGATAGTGCACGTGAAGAGCTGGCTCAAATGTCAGCTGTGGCAGGTTTGCAACATACACGTCTACCAAACCCCAAGCTGGGTGATCGGTAAAGATATGACCACCGCACTGTTTGCACCATTTACGGTGACTCTTCTCGGTCAGATGAAACTCGCCGATCTGATCGGCTCCTGACAAAATCTTCAGTGTATCCGAGGGCCACAGAGAAAAGGCGTTCACCGGGCCCGCCGACCAACGCCGGCACGAGTCGCAATGACAATAACCCATCGCCTCCGGAGTGCCACTGACCTGAAACTGTACTGAGCCACAAAAGCACTTGCCTTGATACTGTTTCATTACTTCACCCTTGTATTATTGCTTTGTACTCAGGATCTCAGCGCAGGCGCAACGCTGTAAATGCGACCAAATCGGTAATTAAAAGCGACTTTGGTCGCACATCATAGCCATCGATAGCATAGACAGGCGTTATTCGAGTTCTCGACGTGTTTTCCTGTCAAGTAACCTCACTTAAGGTGACGGCTAACAGTCAGGGCTCTATTGGCTTCCTGCCATTTTTTTGGTGATAGACCACAGCCCTGCAAAAAGAAGTGATTAAACGAGCTTTGTTCTTTAAAGCCGAGCAGCTGGCTGATCTGTAAGATGCTCAGATTCGAATATTGCAGATAATCCTTTGCATGGTGCAGACGAACATCTGCCAACAGCTTTTGATAGTTGGTTCCCTGCTGCTTCAGTTGTCTCTGCAGGCTGCGCTCGCTTTGGCCCCGAATAGCCGCAATCTGTGGGAGTTTTGGGCTGTTTATCAGCGTCTTTCCAAGTTGATTTTTCACCTGCTCAACCACTTGCCCGGCATAAGGTTCAACAACCGAAGGGCGCGCTATGTGTTTCAAAGGCCAAGCCAATACGTCTGCAGCGATCATGATGCTGTTATGGGGCTGGCTGAACCGGCACTGGGCTCTGAACCCCTGCTGATATGTTGCCGCATGATAATCTGCGGGTCTTGCGTGCACAAAGCACACTTCCATCACCGGAATCAGTCGTCCGGTCAGTTGTTCCGCCAGATGAATAATGCCTGCCAACACACTCTCACACACCAGCCGAGCTGCCTTATGCTGCTGGAAGTTGGCGCGCCAGAGAAAGCGCACATTACCGCCTTCCGACTCTATGCGAGAGGTGCCCAATCGGTGTACCAGACGTTCCAATGCCATAACCTGTTGCAGTGCGTGGCGCAGCGTTAAGGATTTGGCGCGTACATTGGCCAGAGCCTGCCCCAACACATCAAAGCTTTCCAGACCGGCATTTTGCCCTGTCTTGATGCCGAGCAGAGGGTCCTGCAGCAGGTCACTGGCGCTGAGAAACAGCCGAAAGTATTCACCTACGATTACTTTTTTCGGCGGGTTAATCATCCAGAGGTCGGTGACAGAGGCCGCATCGGCAAGCGCTGAGAGGCGGCCGCCTTGTTGCAGGTAAGCCAGTAGAACAGGCTGAATGTAAGGCCCGACCACATAGTTGGCAGGATGACTAACGGAAGCATCCGAAGACGAGTGGTTGTTCATTAGTGTCGCTTTTTAGTAATTTATATTCGTAATCTAACAATTACGAGCGAGTAAGTCAGGCTAAGATGCTTTTCAGTCAGCTATTTAACGATACGAGTACGGTTACAAAAGGGGCGGCGTATGAGCAGCATTCTTGAAAGCAGCACTATTGAAGGCAGTATCATCAAGCCGGTCACGCATTTCGATGAGGCTCGAAAGTGCCATACCGCCCACTACCGGCTGCAAGAGATGCGCAAAGCGGCCGTCACATTCCGCGATGACATGCTGGCCAAGCCGCAGGCCCGGTTTTATAAAAGCATGGGGCTGATCCGCGTGCCATACCCCAGCAAGTACGCTTTCCTGAACTGCAAAGTTGTTCCCACACCGTTTATTCATATTCTCAATCGCGTTTTTATTGTGCAGGTTGATAGCGAAGAGGGAGTGAAAACGATACTGCTGTCGCCTTCCGACGCTGAAGCAAATGCAGAAACTCCCTATTTCAAGAAAATGATCGATAGGGCAGGGCCGCTCAAAGAATTGGTGAGGAAGTTTATCGCGCCCGAAATTAATACGGTAGAGGACTGTCTTCAACAGGTTGGCTTAACACCAGAAGACGTGGATTACATCAGTTACGACCACCTGCATACCCAGGATATTCGTCGCTGGCTAGGCGATGCCAACACTCCGGGTTTGTTTCCTAATGCGAAACTGTTGGTGATGAAAGAGGAGTGGACGGCCGCCAACTTTCTGATGCCGCCACAATTTGACTGGTACTGCCCTAATGGCCTGGCCGGTGTCCCGGAAGATCGCATCATTCAGCTTGAAGGGGATGTGATGATTGGCAACGGCTTGGCGCTGATCCGCACACCTGGCCATACCGTGGGCAACCATTCTTTTGTGGCACATACCCCGGAAGGCCTAAAGGTGACGAGCGAAAACGGAGTTGGGCCGGATTGCTACGCGCCGGAGCATTCCCGAATTCCCGGGCTGAAGAAATACGCACAACAAACTGGAATGGAAGTGATTCTGAACGGTAACACCCTTGAGGGCGGGCTGGAGCAGTACATTTCGATGGTGGTTGAGAAAACCATTGCTGGTAATCACCCGGTATATACAGACTTCCCCAACATGGCGAACTCCTCTGAACTGACCAGTTACTGGGGGTTTCCAGGCTACCGGCCGACCGTCACCTATGGTGACTTGAGCTTTGGTTCGGTGCAGCGCAAGCAGTAAACCTGGGTTTGCTGTAGCGGGAGGTGATCCATGAGTTCTGGTTATCTGGAGCGATTATGAATGTATTCGGATACTGGGATGGGTTTTATAACGATCCCTGGTTCTGGCAGTTCCCCATGGCCACTCTAGCCATCAGCATGGTTGCGTTCCTGATAGTCGCAACGCCCTGGACGATTATTGCCTGGTTAGATCCGGTGTCGCTGAGAAAGTATAAAATTCAGCAGAAGCCGTTTGAGGTCAGGAAATTCTTGCTGCCCTCTCTTGGGCGCATCCTTATAAATAACATTATCCTGGCGTCGCTTTTGGTGCTGAGCTGGCCATTGTTGAAACTCACTGCAGTGCACAACAATGAGTTGCCGGCCTGGTATGTGATTTTGGCCCAATTGGTGTTTTTCGTATTGCTGGACGACTTTCTGTTCGGCGACAATTAGGATGACCTGTTAACGACAATTATCTTGGCCGGTTGAGTGTAACAATCGGCACCTTGTTTTCCACCGTGGAGCACAGGGTGCCTGGCCAACACATAACCAACCGACAAGAG
>Ga0208158_1000039_pt1 | contig 89628 bp, 74 predicted proteins | sample 8_EtaG_FD_184081 | JGI IMG/M metagenome (GOLD analysis project Ga0208158, IMG submission 184081) | Marine viral communities from the Subarctic Pacific Ocean - 8_ETSP_OMZ_AT15162 metaG (SPAdes) (version 2) | ecosystem: Environmental > Aquatic > Marine > Oceanic | place: Pacific Ocean | collected...
AACTCAATGTTCGACGAGTCGCTTGCCTTGGTATTTCTTGTCGAAATACTCCAGCCAGCGCCCACACGAATTACTTGGTTAATTTGTTAAAGAGCGTTTGAGCCGTGGCTCAATCAAGGAGGCGAATTATACATCGTATCGCCACCTTGTCAACCGTTTTTTTCGAGTCGTTTCAGAAGCTTCGCTTCCAAAACCACCGAGACTTGCCGGCTGATACTTGCTTGTTTCGAGGGGCGTATTCTACATCGAATCCGTACCCTGTCAACCGTTATTTTGAAGAAAGTCTAAATCGTTTTCTTCAACACTTTCAAACAGTTAACTCTCTTAAAACACCCCGCTGTTCCGGCGTGTCCCTCAAGCGAGATGCGCATTCTACAGACACACGCAGATCTGTCAACGACCATCTTGATAAAACTTCAAAATGGCCTGAAATCGATCAAACCGTGATCAATATGCGGGCAATTTTCTTCTTTCCCGCCTGAATCACGCAACTATCCCCCTCTACAAACACCCGGTCACCCTCAAATTTCTGACCATCAACGAAAACAGCGCCACGCCCCAGAACATCCCGAGCCGCTGCTCTGTTCTTTACAAGCCCCGACAAACGCAACACTGAAGCCATAAGCATTTCAGGCTCCCCATCAAGTGAAACGCTCACATCGGGCACATTCTCAGGAATGTCTCCCAGTGCCACCCGGTTGCCCGCAGACTTATGGGCGGTCTGAGCTGCCGCTTCATTATGGAAGCGGGTAATAATCTCTTCTGCCAACAGCTTTTTATAGTCCTGGGGATTCGCCCCCTGATCTACGGCATTTCTGAACTCACTCACCTCCGCAAGCGGGCGGAAGCTCAGAAGCTCAAAGTAACGCCAAAGCAGGTCGTCCGGCACAGAGAGCAATTTGGTGTACATCTCACCTGGGGAGTCATTAACGCCTATATAGTTGCCTAATGACTTGGACATCTTCTGAACGCCATCTAGCCCCTCTAAAATTGGCATGGTCAGGACCGCCTGAGGAGACTGGCCATAGTGCTTTTGCAAAATGCGCCCCATGAGAAGATTAAACTTCTGATCTGTACCACCGAGTTCAACATCCGCCTCTAGTGCAACGGAATCGTATCCCTGAATTAGAGGATACAGGAACTCATGAATAGCTATAGGCTGCTCAGAACGATAGCGCTTGGTGAAGTCATCCCGCTCCAACATTCGGGCAACCGTATACTGGCCCGCCAGCCGGATCATGTCCGCTGCAGTCATTTTGCTCATCCACTCGGAATTGAACACAACCCGAGTTTTTTCAGGATCTAAAATCTTGAACACCTGCTCTTTATACGTGATCGCGTTTTGAGCAACCTGCTCATCGGTCAAAGGGGGCCGAGTAGCACTTTTACCTGACGGGTCACCAATCTTCCCGGTAAAGTCACCGATCAAAAAGATGACCTCATGACCAAGATCCTGGAACTGGCGCAACTTATTGATAAGTACTGTGTGACCGAGATGAAGATCAGGGGCGGTGGGATCAAAGCCCGCCTTGATACGTAAGGGACGACCTTCCTTTAACTTAGCGATCAAATCGTCTTCAGGTATCAGTTCGTCTACACCGCGCTTAATAATGGCAAGCGCTTCATCAATAGGTGCCATGAATTTTTCATCCCCAATCAGTTTCACAAGTTATCAGTTACAGACTTCTACAAAAGAAATCTGTGAGTTACCCGGCGGCCTGCTAAAGTGCAAGCGCTCAGTTTTTAAACAAAATCGTGCAGTCTGAGTGGGCGCATTATATCAATGACGCCACAATAAATCCGACCGTCAGCGTAACAACCGTAATGTTCTGCGCTGTTCCACATACTTTTTATACGGTAATCTGTTGGTCTATACTTGAACAGCAGCTTTAATTAGACAATACAAACTGCCGGAATACCGATTAAAACGGATGCGATACGTGCTAAAAATGTTACCAAAAGCCCACATTACCATTGCTGCTGCTGCAACAGTTGTTGTAACCGCCGCTATTTTGATGAGCCCCAGCGCCGACGTTGAGGCCAAACGAATGTCTTATACCCTGGATCTCGAACAGGGAGAGGCGTCACAAATCATCTCGAAAAAACCTCAGGAGACTCCCCAAGCCTCCCCTGAGAAAGCCGTCGCCAAAGCTCAGCCAGAGCCTGCCTCGCAAATGCCAGTACAGGCAACTCCCGAACAGGCACCTCGCATAGACTGGCAAACCTTCGACATAAAGTCAGGCGACACTCTGTCTTCTCTTTTTAAGAAGGCGGGGTTCAATGACGGCATCATGCTTTCAGTTATCCACGGCAAGGGTGAAGCGGATAAATTGCAGCGCCTTTACGCTGGCGAAACTATTCGCTTTGCGACGACCAAGGAAGGAAAGCTAGCTGCAGTTGAACTCCAACGCAACTTGCTGGAAACCCTGAAGATTGAGAAGCAAGATGGAACGTTTAAAGGCGAGACGCAAATGCGGGAGCCTGAACCCAAACCAGCATTTGCCTCAGGCACAATCGATGGATCGCTTTACCTGTCAGCCCGCGAAGCCGGGCTCAATGATCGGCTGACAATGGAACTGGCCGGAATTTTCGGCTGGGATATAGATTTTGTCTACGATGTTCGCAAGGGCGACCAATTTGAAGTTGTTTATGAGGAGCTGTATCTCGACGGAGAAAAGTTCAGCACCGGCCGCATCTTGTCAGCTCGCTTTGTAAACCGGGGTGAGGAAAACATTGCTCTGCTTTATACAGACAGTAACGGCGAGAGTGATTACTACACGCCAGATGGCAAGAGCATGCGGAAGGCGTTTCTACGCACCCCCATAAGTGCACGGATTTCTTCGTCGTTTAACCTTCAGCGCCGTCACCCGGTATTGGATGTTGTTCGCCCGCACGAGGGAACGGACTATGCCGCACCTACAGGGTCACCGATTAAGGCTGCAGGCAATGGGCGAGTTCAGTTTTCTGGCTGGAAAGGTGGCTATGGCCGCACAATCGTACTGAAACACGGTGACAACATCACAACGCTATACGCTCACATGAGCCGGATTGGCAAAGGCATGAAAACCGGCGCCCGGGTCAAGCAAGGTGAAACCATTGGCTACGTTGGCTCATCTGGCATGGTAACCGGGGCGCACCTACACTACGAATTTCGGGTTAACGGCTCACCGCGAAACTCCCGAACGGTAAAGCTGCCGGACGCCCAGCCCATTCCAAGCTCTGAAATGGCTCGATTCAAAAAGGTTACATCGCGCCAGGTTGCGCAGTTTGATGCGTTCAGATCCAATTACCAGCACCTTGCCTTGGCCTCGGAAGACTGAGGCCTGGTGGATACCTGGATTGGACTAATGTCCGGCACCAGCATGGACGGCATAGACGCCGTGCTGGTGTCTTTTAAAGACAAAACAGTTCGTATCCACGAGACACTCTCCACGCCCTACCCGGAAGACTTGCGCCATCGCTTGGCGCTTGCAAGCCAAAACCAAGCAACGCCTGATGAAGTAGGTGAGCTTGACACGCTAACCGGGACACTTTTTGCAGACACCGCGGAAAAGCTAATCCGCAATTCCGGCACCGAAAGAGCTTCCATCCAGGCAATCGGAAGTCACGGGCAGACTCTACGCCATCAACCATCAGGCCTCGGCCGCTTTTCTCTTCAGGTAGGCAACCCCTCAATTATTGCGGAAAAAACCGGGGTCACGACTGTTGGGGATTTCCGTAGCCGTGACATGGCCGCCGGTGGGCAGGGAGCCCCGTTAGTGCCCGCATTCCACCAGCATTTCTTTGGCTCCGACACCGAAGACAGGTGCATACTGAATCTTGGCGGCATCGCCAATATTACCTGGATCCCCTCTGATCACGGCAGCCCGGTAACGGGATTTGACACAGGCCCTGCCAACGCCTTGATGGATGCTTGGTGCCACGAACAAACCGGTCGAGCCTATGATGAAGGTGGTCAGTGGGCCCAAGAGGGGATAGTCAACCAGGCGCTACTGAGCGACATGCTCTCTGACGCTTACTTCGAGCGCTTGCCGCCCAAAAGCACCGGGAAAGAAAAATTTAATCTTCAGTGGGTTAAAACGCTGGTGCAACGACATGACGAAATTCGGCCGGAAGACGTTCAGCGCACGTTACTGCAGTTATCAGTCATAACAGCCGTGCGACAAATGCCCCAATCGCCATCTATGGCAGTTTATGCTTGCGGAGGGGGAACCCGTAATCGGTTTTTAATAAAAGAGCTTTCTCAGGCGCTTAGCCCTATTCGTGTGCTAAACACCGATGAACTTGGCCTTGACCCTCAATGGGTGGAGCCAACAGCTTTCGCATGGCTGGCCCGGCAAACGATGGAGCGCAAACCAGGCAATTTAGCGGAAGTGACGGGAGCTATAGGCCCCCGGATACTTGGGGCTATATACCCCGCCTGACCCCAAGGCACCCTTCCTGGATGCAGCACTGACAACACTCAAATAGTAAATGAGCTACCGCACCCACAGGTGGAACTCGCATTAGGGTTTTGCACTACAAACTGGGAACCCTGCAGACCTTCCTGATAATCGATGGTGGCCCCTACAAGGTACTGGTAGCTCATCGGATCGACCAACAAAGTGGCGCCGTCACGTGCAACAACGGTATCTTCCTCATCTTGGCTTTCATCGAACGAGAACCCATATTGAAAGCCCGAGCAGCCACCACCTGTGACAAACACCCGCAGCCTGAGGTCGGAGTTTCCCTCCTCCTCAACCAGTTCACGTACCTTGTTGACCGCACTGTCGCTAAAAAACAGCGGTGCCGCCATTTGCTGCTGGACTACACTCAAGTTCGCCTCCAGATTACCTGATACAACCTCAGGGATTATGGTATTCCTGAGCAAAACAGTCAACTATTCGAATTTTCCATCACTAGATTCTGATGGCTTACCGAGACCAGGATTTTCCAGAGCCTCATCAGCCGGCGTTTTATCCTGTGTAAGCAACCCGGAAGGTTCGCGTTGATGCACAAGGTTGCCATTTACTGACGACCCCATAGCCATCTGAATAAGGTTATAGTAAACGCTGCCGTTGATAGCGGCTTTTTCAGCCAGCTCAAGATGAGCTGTCGCATAAACGTCGCCATGAACGGTACCATTGATAATCACATGCGGAGCCGCTATATCACCCGTAATCTCGCCCACTTCTGAAATCCGCAACACTGCATCACTACCATCCTCGGCCAGCACTTTGCCTCGTATCTGTCCGTCAACATGCAGGCCACCAGAGAAATGCACATCGCCTTTTATGGTGGTGCGCGAGGAAATTAGTGTGTCAAAGTTGCCATGGGGCCGGCGCGGCTTCTGCTTTTTCTTACCAAGCATTTCTACTTCTCCGTTAAATCATCCCAATCAAATGTGCGCTCAGCCCGCGAGGATTTGCGCCCTTCGGCCTGGGCAACCACCTGTACTTCTAGTGGTTCGAAACCGCTAGGCAGTGCCAACTTGCCCTCTACATCCTGAAAATACCGAAAGCGAAACTTTACGCCCAAGTCTTCAATTTCTTGCGACAGATCGCGCAATGCGATGATTTCTTTCTCATCTTCGCGCAAACCGATTATGTTGACAGCCACAACACCTGAAATATAGCTCTTGTTGTTGCCAACTTGTGTCAGTACCAGCTTGAAATTATAGGCGTCTGTCTGGCGATCGCTGGCCAGTGAAAAGCGATCAACCTGCAAGCCCTTGCTGGTCTCGGATGGCGCCATGATGTTTTTATAGAATGTCAGATCAGACTTCAGTGCGCCGACTCGGGTTTCCAGCTCAACGATAATTTTTCGAGCCTGGTTCTGCGCCTGCTCATCAATCAGCTTGCCACGTTCAAGATTAACCAGTTGTTGCCGAGCCTCGCGATAACGCGTTTTTAACGTTGCGACTTGATCCTCCAGCCGCTCGTTTGATGCCTCTGCACTGGTGAAGCGAAAGCCACCCTGCGCCAACCCGGCCGCATAACCGGCAGCTGCAGCAATCACCGTGAACGCCAGCAAAATCAGCGTTCGCTTCAGCCGGTATCCCGGCCGGTGACGAATAACAACATATTCCTCGGCCGGCTTGCGCTGTTCGCTCACGGGTATTCCTTAAGGCAGCAATGCAGGTGCTTCAAGACCCTGGGTTTCTTTAAGGCCAAACATGATATTCATGTTTTGAACCGCCTGGCCCGCTGCACCCTTTACGAGGTTGTCTATGACTGAGGACACAATAACAACGTTACTCTGTTCCTGGCGATGCAACGCCATGCGACACAAGTTAGCTCCCCGGACACTGCGAGTTTCCGGATGGCTACCGAAAGGCATCACATCCACAAACGGCTCATCACGATAACGCTCTTCAAACAGTTGTTGTAGGCGATCAAAATCAGCCGGGTTCTTCAGCTCAGCGTAAAGAGTTGCTTCTATGCCACGGATCATCGGAACGAGATGGGGCACAAACGTGACGCCTATATCAGTGCCTGCAGCCGCCGACAAGCCCTGACGAATTTCTGGCAGGTGCCTGTGTCCCGACGCCCCATAAGCCTTAAAGCTTTCTCCGACTTCACCGTGCAACATGCCAATCTTGCCCTGCCGGCCACCACCACTGGAACCGGATTTTGCATCGGCAATGAGCCGAGACGGATCAATCAACCCCTGCTCTAACAAGGGTAAAAACCCAAGTTGCACGGCCGTTGGGTAGCACCCTGGATTGGCAACGAGTTGCGCCCTGGATATCTCACCGCGAACGACTTCGGGTAATCCGTAAACCGCTTTTTCAACCCACTCAGGCGATTCATGGGGCATGCCGTACCACTCAGACCAAACCTGCAGATCCTTAAGGCGGAAGTCTGCAGAGAGATCGACAACTCGCACACCCGACGCCATAAGCTCCGGAATCATCTTCATCGCAACACCGTGCGGTGTCGCAAAAAACACAAGATCACACGCCGCCAGAACACGAGGATCCGGCTCAGAGTATGCCAAATCGAAATGTCCGCGAAGGTTCGGATACATGTCAGCTACCGGCATGCCGGCTTCCGACCTTGAGGTAATACAGCTAACCGTAACGCCCGGATGGACAGCGAGAATTCTTAGCAGTTCGACGCCGGTATACCCAGTGCCACCTACGATACCTACTTTAATCAACTTGCACTCCAGCGATGTCGTATCAGGATTTGGAAGTTTAGCTACGTAGTCTACCATGATAAACCAACGACTTATTGCAGCTTACAGGGTGACGGTTACAATGTTGTCAGAAACCCTTGAGCAGACCACCCTCTTGTACCGGAACACCGGCATTGATGAATAAAACCTGGCACCAGATTAGCGAAAAAATAACCTCTGTCTTCACGCGCAGGCTATCCGGCGTGGATTCTTTGCCGCAACTGGCTATTCTCGGCTTGCTATCGGGACTGGTTACCGGAGGCGTGATTCTGGTCTTCCGTCTTGCCATCGAATGGCCTTTAAAGTATTTCCTGCCTGGCGAGAGTTCGGAAGCATTTGAAAGTCTGGACATTCTTACCCGCGGCTTATTGCCCCTTGCAGGCGCGCTCGGCCTTGGCCTGTTTTTACACCGCCTTGCCACACACGACCGAAAGGTTGGCGTTGTTCACGTGATGGAGCGCCTGAACTATCACCAAGGCTACATCACGGCAAGAAGCGCCCTTATTCAGTTTGTTGTGGGTGTGACAACCGTTGTTACCGGGCAATCCGCCGGCCGGGAAGGACCCGCCGTTCACTTGGGCGCTGCCTTTTCAAGCCTGATGGGGCAGTGGATGCGACTGCCCAATAACAGCATACGCACCCTGGTGGCTTGCGGCTGCGCTGCTGCTATCTCTGCATCATTCAATACGCCGATTTCCGGGGTTATTTTCGCCATGGAAGTGGTGATGATGGAGTACACCATTGCCGGGTTCACTCCCATTGTTCTTGCGGCCGTGAGTGCAGCGGTAGTCACTCAGCTTGTTTACGGCTCAGAGCCGGCTTTCAACGTTCCCGCACTGACCATGAATTCGTTTCTGGAAATACCCTGGATTCTGGTTATCGCCGTTATTATTGGCGTTTCGGCAGCGCTCTTTATACACCTGGTTGACGCCATGGGGCGCTTCAACCATCGCCCTATTTTGCTGCGCGTGATTATCGCTGGCGCTCTGATGGCGCCCGTTGCGGTGCTGGTGCCTCAAACCATGGGAATAGGCTACGACACGGTTAATGAAACCATGAACGGCGGGCTTGGCTTCTGGCTGCTGTTAAGCGTGGGGGTCGCTAAACTCGTTATTACTGCCCTAACGGTTGGCCTGGGCATGCCCAGCAGCATTATTGGCCCAACGCTTATCATGGGCGCAACGCTAGGCGGCGCCTTGGGGCTGGTGGGTGCGCAGATCATACCCGGCCATGCATCTTCAGTTGGCTTTTACGCCATGCTCGGAATGGGAGCAATGATGGGAGCGGTGTTGCAAGCGCCTTTGGCAGCGCTTATGGCATTATTGGAACTAACCCGTAACCCAAATATTATTCTCCCGGGCATGCTTGTCATTACCACTGCCACACTAATCACAAGCGAGGCATTCGGGAAAAAATCACTGTTCCTGACCGTACTGAAAAGCCAGGGTTTGAGCTATCAGAGTTCGCCTGTTATCCAGGCCCTGCGCCGGGTATCTGTGGCGGCAATCATGGACAAGGGCATCCTGCGTATTAACCGGCAACTAACGATTGAAGAAGCTCGAAAAGCCCTCAAATCCGAACCTAAATGGCTGGTGGTCGAGGGGAAGAACGGCCCAACAGCTCTACTGCCCGCAGTTGACTTGGCCCGCTACCTGGAAGACACCGAGGACACGGCAACGGGTGAAGCAGACGAACCACCGGAAACCATCGATCTAATGGATATCCCGGCTAACCGGCGTGATATTGCACCGGTACAATACCAAGCCACCCTTGAAGAGGCGTTGCACGAATTCGAAACCACCAGCGCTGAAGCTTTGTATGTACAACGGCATGTGGCACCCATGATTCAGCGGATTTATGGCGTGGTGCTTAAATCTGATATCGAAAGCTATTACCAATATCGACGGAGTTAACGAATGTTGTGGGTTAAAGCCTTTCACATAATCTCTCTGGTGTGCTGGTTTGCCGGCATCTTCTATTTGCCAAGGCTATTTGTATACCATGCCGCCTGCGAAGATGAGCCAGGGCGTGAGCGCTTCAAGGTCATGGAGCGAAAACTCTATCGCGGCATTACCACACCTTCGATGGTAGCCACTGTGATATTTGGCGTATGGTTGCTCAGTTATAACGTATCTGGCTATTTCAGTCAGGGCTGGCTGCACGCAAAGCTGGTGCTCGTCACTATGCTCATCATTTACCACTTTTATTGCGGGCACTTGGTTAAAGTGTTCCGCGACGACCTCAATACCCGTGGGCATGTGTTCTACCGCTGGTTCAACGAGTTGCCGGTATTTATCCTGCTCGCCGTCGTTATTCTCGCCGTCGTGAAACCGTTTTAGGGAGTTCTAACCATCAAATATCATACCCGCCCTCAGGTACTTGTTCTTTCTGGCCTGGACCCTTCCGGCGGCGCCGGCATCCAGGCAGACATTCAGGCCATCACCTCACTAGGGTGTCATCCGCTGCCAGTGCTCACCTGCCTGACCGTTCAGGACACCCGGAACGTATACGGCGCCGAAGCCGTTAATCCCGAACTTATTCGCCAGCAGCTCAAATACGTTTCTAAAGACGCCCCCATACACGCCGTTAAAACGGGCGCTTTAGGAAACTCTGCAGTGGTGGAAGTGTTGGTCGAGTTCCTCGCCAGGCACCCGGACATTCCAGTCATAACCGACCCGGTAATCAAAGCTGCGGGCGGTGGCGATCTGGCCGATGACGAACTGCTTGGCACCATGAAGGAGCGGCTGTTCCCGCTGGCCGAAATGATAACCCCCAACGGCATAGAGCTTGCCCTTCTAGGGGAGAGCGACATCCCAGATGAGGCGGCGCGCAAGCTGCTTGAGAAAGGTTGTGCGTCGGTACTGGCAACCGGTGGGCATGGCACCGGCATTCGCATTACCAACACTCTCTACAACGGCTCACCAACACCCATGACATGGGATATCGAACGCATTGGGGGCGAATATCATGGTACTGGCTGCACTCTTGCAGCCGCAATCGCAGCCGGCCGAGCGCAAGGGCTTTCACCCCGCGCCGCTATTTCCCAGGCTCAGAACTACGTGCATCACACCATCTTGCACGCACTTAAGGTGGGCAAAGGTCAGCCTGTTCCAGACCGGGGCATTCTGTGGGAACGATGAGCGCACGCGTCCCAATCGGACTTTACGCAGTTACCGACAGCGAACTTACGCCTCCGGCAGCCTTGACTGCTTCGGTGGAGGCAGCGATTCGCGGCGGCACAGTGATGGTACAATACCGCGAGAAGTCTGCGCCTATGGCGGAACGCCTGTCACAGGCGAGAAATCTGCAGTCGGTTTGTGCGACCGCCGGTGTTCCGCTGCTCATTAACGATGATGCCGAGCTGGCCAAACGCGTGGGTGCGGCAGGCGTGCACTTGGGCCAGACAGATAGCTCTGCTGCAACGGCACGACGCCTGCTTGGAGATGGCGCAATAATTGGCATTACCTGCCATGCAGATCTCGCGCTGGCAAACGCAGCTATGGAGGCCGGTGCAGATTATCTGGCCTTTGGCCGTTTTTTTACATCGTCTACCAAACCAGAAGCTCCGGCAGCTGAAACCGACATACTGGCCAAAGCCAAACGCCTTAACCTGCCAGTCACCGCCATTGGCGGTATTACCACAGAAAACGGTGAGCTGCTCATCAAGGCAGGTGCTGACTTGCTGGCGGTTGTGGGCGGGCTTTTCGGGGGCAGCCCTGAAGCCATTGAACAGAAGGCCCAAACATTTACGAGGCTGTTTTCCAGCCACCACCCACTTTTTCAACTTCCCCAATAACAGGAGCTCTCACAAATGACGCACTCCGAAACCTTATTCGAACAGGCTCAAAAATACATTCCCGGTGGTGTTAACTCTCCCGTGCGCGCGTTTCGTAGCGTGGGGGGCACCCCGATCTTTTTTAAACATGCTGAAGGCGCTTATCTTTACGACGAGGATGGCCAGCGCTATATCGATTACATTGGATCCTGGGGCCCGATGATTCTTGGCCACTCGGATAAGCGCATTAAAGATGCCCTGCACGCTCAGGTGGATCTTGGGGTTGGCTACGGCGCGCCTACCTCTCTTGAAACCGATATGGCCCGCAAAGTGTGCGAATTGGTACCTTCAATTGAACTCGTACGCATGGTGAATTCTGGCACTGAAGCCACCATGAGCGCCATTCGCCTCGCCCGTGGCTACACTGGCCGCGATAAGATCGTGAAGTTTGAAGGCTGTTATCACGGGCACGTGGATTCACTGCTTGTGAAAGCAGGTTCTGGCGCACTGACCCTGGGCGTACCCAACTCACCGGGCATACCCGCCAGCCTGGCTGAACTTACGTTAACCCTGGATTTCAACGATATCGAAGGCGTGCGGGAAACGTTCAAAGAAATGGGCGACGAGATTGCCGCTATTATTGTAGAGCCAGTTGCGGGCAACATGAACTGCATCCCTGCGGTTCCGGGTTTCCTGGAAGCGCTTCGCGAGGTCTGTGACGAGCACGGAACCGTGCTGATTTTTGACGAAGTCATGTCCGGGTTCCGGGTGTCTCTGGGTGGAGCGCAGGAATTGTATGGTGTAACCCCGGATCTGACCGCGCTTGGTAAGGTGATCGGCGGCGGGCTGCCAGTCGGAGCTTTTGGCGGAAAGCGCGAAATTATGGAGCACATTTCGCCACTTGGCCCGGTTTACCAGGCGGGCACACTAAGCGGCAACCCCCTGGCTATGTGCGCAGGCCTTGCGACACTGAACGCTATTTCAGAGCCGGGTTTTCATGACCGCCTAACGGAAAAAACCATAGCGCTGCGCGACGGCTTGAAAGCTGCGGCAGATGCTGCGGGCATTCCGCTAGCGGTTCAGGGCGCAGGTGCGATGTTTGGTTTTTTCTTCACAGAAGAGCCCAGCATCACACGCTTTGACCAAGTAATGAAGTGCGACACGGAGCGCTTTAAAAAGTTTTTCCAGGGCATGCTTAAAGAAGGCATTTACCTTGCTCCATCTGCGTTTGAAGCTGGATTCACCAGCGCGGCACTAACGGATGAAGACATTGCAAATACGGTCAACGCTGCGAAAAAAGTGATGGCGACTCTCTAAAACAGCAATCCTCTAACAACAACCCACCCGCTAATGGCTATTTTCCAAAAGCCAGATGGGTAGTTTTCGAACTGGTTCCCGGCAGGATCTGTTGCATCAACCTGTCCTGCCGTACCAGCTTCGTGAACACCGTCACACTTTAACGACCACTAAATCAGATTTGCCTCTTCTGCCGTTGACTTGCCACACCTGCTGATCAAATTATGGTCGCATCTCACTAGAGATGCTCTGCCGGCATAAACTTAACAAGAACAACATGGAAGTCAGCAAACCAGTGGCCGCCGTAACGCTCATACGTTTGGCATAGGCATGCAGTATCTGGATACCGCCCGTTAGGTTGCGCCGCAGTTTGAACAATAAACACAACATCAAACTGTAGGAAAGACAATGAAACTCTGGATTAAAACATTAGCACTGGTCGTGACCATTGCCTGGTCAGCCCCTTCTGCCGCTTGGTGGTGGAATTCCAAGCCGGCAAACTACGCCGACACTCGTTACCCAGTCGTACTGGTTCACGGCATGTTTGGCTTTGACTCGCTCATCGGCGTGGATTACTTCTATGGCATCTCAGAGGATCTGCGCAAGAATGGCGCAGATGTTTACACGACCCAGGTTCCCTCGCTGGACAGCACCATTGCACGTGGCGAAGCCTTGCTGCCACAAGTGGAAGCCATTGCGGCTGTTCATGGCAAAGTGAACCTTATTGGCCATAGCCATGGTGGACCAACCGCCCGTTATGTTGCCCGGGTTCGGCCAGATCTGGTGGCCTCTGTTACCTCGGTTGGCTCACCTCACAAAGGCTCGGCAGTCGCCGACCTGATTGTTGGATCCCCCGCAAGCGGCCTTGCAGACACCTTAGCCAATGCCCTTGGTGGTCTTATTGATCTGATTTCCCAAGGGGGATTCGATCAGAACGCCCAGGCCAGCCTGCAATCACTCTCAACCCAAGGCAGCGCGGAATTCAATAACTTTGCACCCGCGGGAATTCCAACAAGTGCCTGTGGAACAGGTGCCAGCTCGGCAAACGGCGTGCGTTTTTATTCCTGGGGCGGCACCGGTGTTATCACCAACCTTCTGGATCCATCTGACGCCCTGCTCGGTACCACCAGCCTGGCATTCGGTTCCAGTCAAAATGACGGCCTGGTTGAACGTTGCAGTAACCACTTCGGCAAGATTATCCGGGACAATTACTTCATGAATCATCTGGATGAAGTAAACCAGGCGTTGGGGCTGCACAGCTTGTTCGAGACGGACCCAAAAGCCGTTTACAAGCAACACGCAAACCGATTGAAAAACGCAGGGCTGTAAGCCCAGGCAGACCCTGCAGGGGAACTCTCCGGCAGGGTCATTCAACGCTTTATCTTACAAGGCAGACGCCCGCTCTTCGGCCTGACTGGCCCCCGCCACATTACCCCGGGCCCTGCGGATATCCGCCAGCAACAACCAACCCGCACGCTGTAGCCGGGTATCGTTCCCCGCCAGCGACAGCCCCTTCAACGTAAACTGCTCGGCTGGCCCAAGCTTATTACCGACCACATAGGCTTCCGACAATTTAAAGTAGATCTCTGCCGACCTGGGTGCGATTCGTTGCGCGCGTTCCAGTCGCACAATGGCTCCCTGTGCATCACCACTGCTCAAAAGATTGTCTGCCTCACGAACCAGGCTCAGGGCCGCCGGTGAAAGATCATCGCCGGCATCTCGATAACTCGGTTTATTACTGCGCTCAGGGCGCTGTTCTGGCTCCTGGTTTCCGGTCTGTTCGCTTTTGCGCCAAACCTGCGGCTCCTTTTCCTCTTCCGCAGCCTGTGGCGGTTCCGGCGCACGGGAAGCTCCGCCTGCGGGTACGTATATAGACCCGCCCGGGCCAGAGGCGCACCCCGCCAAGCTCAGAAGCGCTGCCAACATACCTACATGAAAAACACTTTGCCTACTCATTGGAACAATCCTTCAAACCAGCCGCGAATTTTCCGCTCAAGAGTACCAGAGCAAGACACGGTTTGTGTCGGCTCGCTACCCGATATAAACGGCAGAAGGCGCGCATTATCGCAATGCTCATCGGTTATTGCCTGCTTTTCAGAGTCTACCCAGTGATAATTCACGCCGTCGGGCACCACTGGAGAAAACCCGTGTTGTGGCACCTGCGCCATGAATCGCGACCACACAGGCAAAGCCCCGGTGGCACCGGTCAGCACGGTTGGGCCATTATCGTCTCGCCCTACCCAGGCAACCGCTAGCAAATCACCGCTGAACCCGGCAAACCAGGAGTCGCGACCGTCGTCGGTTGTTCCAGTTTTCCCGGCCAGCGTCAGCTCCTTTGGCACCGAGTAATAGGCTGAGCGACCAGTGCCCTCGTGCATGGTTTCCTGCATTGCGTACTGCAACAGGTGTACAGCCGCGGGATCTGCAACTTGATCTACCTCCAAACTGTAGCGTGAAAGCGCTCCACCGCCAGAATCGGTCACTTCTCGAATGGTGCGCAATGGCGTGTTGAACCCCGAAGTAGCCAGTCCCTGATAGATTTGGGCAACGGTTACCGGGCTCATGGCCACCGAGCCCAATAGCATGGACGGGTATTCAGAAATAGGTGTAACCACACCAAAGGCCCGCAGGGTTTTAATGACAGCCGGAACACCCACGTCCAGGCCGACACGCACGGCCGGCAGATTATAGGACTTCGAAAGCGCACGATGCAGGGGTACTTCACCACGTTCCTCGCCATCGTAGTTTTTCGGTTGCCAGCGCCGCCCATCATCAAATTCAAGCGTGAAGGATTTATCCAGCACCGGTGTCATAAGGGTGTAACGATCCGGCTGTTCCAGTGCGGTCAGATAAGTAAACGGCTTGATCAAGGACCCTATAGGACGGTTGGCGTCCAGTGCCCGGTTAAACCCTGCAAACTGTGGGTCTTTCCCGCCAACCAAGGCCAGAACCTCGCCGGTATCCTTGGCGGTGACCACAAGGGTCGCTTCCAGAGCTTTGGCAGCGTCGCCACTGCCCAGCCTTGGTAGGGTATCGGTAACAGCATACTCGGCCGCATACTGAATGGCAGGGTTCAATGTTGTGAAGATGCGGAGACCTTCGCTACGCAGATCCTCTTCCTTGTAGTCCCGAGCCAGATGCCGCCGAACAAGGTCGATATAGGCAGGGTAACGGTTTTCTGAGTACGACGGTTTGGCGCTAACGCCAAGTGACAAACCACGGGAGCGAGCCGCTTTCTGCGGATCGATAAGACCCGCCTCTTCCATTTCGCTGATAACCAGATTGCGCCGCTGCGTGGCCCGTTCCGGGTGCCTGCGGGGGTTGTAATAGCTTGGCCCTTTCACCATACCCACAAGCAGAGCAATCTGGTGCACATCCAGGTCTTTCAAGGACTCGCCAAAATAGAATTGGCTGGCAAGCCCGAACCCATTGATGCTGCGGGTGCCTGCCTGCCCCAGATACACTTCGTTCAAATAGGTTTCCAGTATGTCGTTTTTCTCATAATGCAGCTCCAGCAAAATGGACATCAGAGCCTCATTACCCTTGCGCAGCAAAGTTTGATCCCGGGTAAGGAAGAAGTTTTTTACCAGCTGTTGCGTCAGGGTACTACCACCCTGAACTACTCTCCCAGCGCGCATGTTGGCTAGCATCGCCCGGCCAATAGACGCAGGAGCAATGCCAAAATGGTCATAAAAGTTCCGGTCTTCCACAGCCATCAGCGCTGCGGGTAATTGAGGCGGAACCTCATCCAAACGCACCAGAATCCGGTCTTCCTTGTGCGCCGGGTAGATTCCGCCAATGCGCGCTGGTTCCAGCCTTACTATGGCAGCTTTGTCGCCGGCGGATACAGAGAAGTCCTGAATGCGATCGCCATATATATTCAAAGAAAGTTTTCGCCTGGGCTCATTACCATCCGGAAAGTGGAAGCCTCGGGTACTGATAATAAAATGACCGCCGTTGCGCCGATAGCTTCCAGGCTTCGCACCATCACCTTTGCGATAACCGGAAAGCGCCAGCTCCCGCTCCAGCGCCCCAGAGCTCACACCAGCGCCGTCATATAGCTCCAAAGGCCGCGCATACACCCGCGAGGGCACTTCAAATCGCCTGCCCTCAAACCGGGAAGTAACCACCGCATCGAGGTACACCACCCAACAGGCCAGCAGCACAAGGCTAACGGCGGCTATGCGGATAAACATTTTCCAGAACCAGGGGCGACGTCCGTTCCGGCTGTTTTTGCTTTGAGATTTTCTATTAGACTTTGAGGAGGATCTGTTTTTTTTCATCTGCGGATTATAACGAAGCCTGCATGACATAAGGCAGGCTAACTATGTGTTATTTCTGTAACCTGCCCGTTATGATGGGCCAATAAAAATCAACCAGTTCAGGGAAGCGAGGAGTACACCGTGAGTGAAACACCCCCAGGCAATTTGTTACTGGCCATGCAGAACCCCGCACTGTACAACCACCCGGTTGACGGGTTTCAAATTATCGAAACTCACATCTCCCAGGTCATTCTGACCGGCCAATACGCCTACAAGATCAAAAAACCTATGGATTTCGGGTTTCTTGATTTTTCTACACTGGCACGCCGCAAACACTTTTGCGAAGAGGAGCTGCGCCTTAACCGCCGCCTGGCAGAGCCACTCTACCTCGAGGTGCTCCCGATCACCGGAACCCCCGAGCAGCCGGTGATCGGCGGCGAAGGCGAGCCGTTTGAGTACGTGCTGAAAATGCGCCAGTTTCGCCAAAACCAGCTGTTTGACCAGCAACAGGAATCCGGCGAGCTAAAACCAGAGCTGCTTTCCAGCCTCGCGCAGCAGGTCGCGAGCTTCCACGACAGCCTGGAACCATTAGCAGAAGACAAACCTCTGGGCACCCCGGAAGCTGTGTACGCCGCCATGCAGGAAAACTTTGACCAGATTCGGCCGATGATCGACGACCAAGCTCTGCTCAACCAGCTGGATAACCTTGAAGCGTGGACTCAGACAACCTTCGAGCGCCACCGGGATTTGATTGCACAGCGCCGAAGTGACGGTTTTGTGCGCGAATGTCACGGCGACCTGCACTTAGCGAACATTACCGTTTACGACGGCAAGGTAACGGTGTTCGACTGCATTGAGTTCAGCGAGCCCTTCCGCTGGATTGATGTGATAAACGATCTGGCATTTTTGTTGATGGATCTGGAATCTCGCCGGGAGCCAGCGCTGGCAAACCTGGTGCTCAATACTTATCTGGAATATCGCGACGATTTCGACGCACTACCCCTGCTCCCTCTTTACAAGGCATATCGGGCGCTGGTGCGGGCGAAGATTGCCTTGTTCACAATGGCCAATCCGGCCTTGAACGAACAAGAAAAGGAGGCGTTGCTCAAGCGTTATCGCGATTATGCTCAGTTGGCAGAAGATTACAGCAGCATCCCCAACCGCTACCTATTAGCCACCGTGGGTCTCTCCGCCAGCGGCAAGACCTGCGTCAGCGCCGCGATGGCACAGGAGCTGGGGCTTATCCGCCTGCGGTCTGACATTGAACGCAAGCGCCTGCACGGCTTGGCACCGCTGGAAAACAGCAAGTCGCCTACCGGGGGAAACCTGTACTCAACCGAGGCCAATGAACGCACCTATCAACGCCTGGCAAAACTGGCCAGTGGCCTGCTTTCTGCAGGCCTGCCCGTTATCATCGATGCCGCCTGCCTGAAAGTGAGTGAACGCGCGCTATTTTCTGCGGTTGCAGAAAGCCAAGGCGTGCCTTTTGCCCTGATCCACTGCGAAGCGCCCGAAGATTTGCGCAAGCAATGGGTGCGTAAACGCAAAGGCGACGCTTCAGAAGCAACAGAAGAACTGCTGGACGCACAAAAGAACTGGTTTGAACCTCTAACCCCGGAAGAGCAAACCCATACAGCTCACCTTCACACTGACAAGGAGTATGTCGCAGAAGCCATAGCAGATCGTATCAGGCAGCACTTTGGCCTTAGCTCGGAATGAGCCCCTGGCAGTCAGTATGCGCCAGGGCGGATTTACAAGCTGGCCAGTTTGTGGAGTTCTCACTGGCCAGCCCCGAGCCCATCGCAGACACCCTGCCTCAGACAGGCTTTGTGTTTCTGGATGGTGCCAAACCCAGAGCCTATCTGAATCAGTGCCCTCACATGGGCATTGAGCTGAACTGGATGCCCGGCCGTTTCATGGATCTCGACAACCTTTTCATTCAGTGCTCCAGCCACGGCGCACTGTTTAAACCAGGAGACGGAGAATGCATTGCCGGGCCGTGCCAGGGTGATGCGCTCACTGCATTAGATATGCGGGAAACCGAGGGAGTTCTGGAAGTCAGGCTTCCAGAATAACCGGGACAGACTCAGCCAGAGCCATCCCTCCAGACGGGCTGCCGTCATCACGACCCAGGTTTGCCCGATAGGCCAAGACTTCCACACCCGCCTCACAGGCCTGTCGCAATAGCCGGCCGTAATGCGGGTCGATGTGATCCGCAGGCCGCACCGTTTTAATCCCGGTATGGTTTACCACAAAAAGCAGCACGGCCCTATCGCCTAGCGCTACCTGTGCCATGAGCTCTCGCAGGTGCTTCTGGCCACGGGTTGTGACCGCATCTGGAAAGAAACCCCGGCCGGAGTCCTCAAGGGTTACGTTCTTCACTTCTACCCACGCATCTGGCTCAGACCCGTGCCCGGAGAGCAGCAAATCAATTCGGCTTTTTTCGTCGCCATACTTTACCTCCGGGCGACACTGGCTATACCCGATCAATTCGCTGATGCGGCCCGCTTCAATGGCTTCCCGGGCCTGGGCATTGGGCCTTGCGGTATTCACACACGCCAACATGCCCGGGGCTGTTTCAACCAGCTCCCAGGTATAGGGAAGTTTACGCGCAGGGTTACTGCTACGGCTCAACCATACTCTGCCATCGGGCGGCTGGCAGCCCAGCATGGAGCCGGTGTTCGGGCAGTGGGCCGTTACTTCCGTACCGTCTGGCAGGCGCACATCGGCCAAAAAGCGTTTATAGCGCCGAATTAAACGCCCTTCAATCAATGGTTCCGGGAACTTCATATACACTCCAAATTAGAAAGTAAGCATCACAGGACTAGCACCTCTGTGACTAATCTGCTATTTTCCGCAAAATCCCGTTTCAGGACGACTGCTTCATCCAAGTGAAAACCGCGCCGCGGCGGGGGCTGGCGCGCAGGGAAGCACAGCGTTCTTGTGAGGTATATAAAAAGAGGCCGGGTCATATGGCAACCACAGCAGACCAATCACGCGAACGTTTTACAAACTTCACCCCATACGAAATGAAGAAGGGTGAAGAATACATGAGTGCCGAAATGCTGGCGCACTTCAAAGAGCTTTTGCTGCAATGGAAGCAAGAGCTAATGGAAGAAGTGGACCGCACCATGCACCATATGCAAGAAGATGCAGCAAATTACGCGGACCCTAGCGACCGCGCAACCCAGGAGGAAGAGTTCAGCCTGGAGCTACGCACCCGCGACCGTGAACGCAAACTGATCAAAAAGATCGATCAGACCATCGATCGTATCGACAAAGACGACTACGGTTTTTGCGATCAGTGCGGTGTAGAGATCGGTACCCGGCGCCTAGAGGCACGGCCGACGGCAACACTGTGCATTGATTGCAAAACCCTTGCAGAAATCCGCGAGCGCCAAACTGGCATTTGATGCGGTAAACCCGACCTGGCCGGCGCAGCCTCTAGAGGCACTGCCGGCCAATCTGCCTTACCCATGACCAATCTGCATCAGTACCGGGGCCGTTTTGCGCCCTCACCCACAGGCCCGCTTCATTTCGGTTCGCTAGTCACAGCGCTGGCGAGCTATCTGGAAGCAAAATCCCGGAATGGGCAGTGGCTGATCCGCATTGAGGATCTCGATCCACTCCGGGAACCGGCAGAAGCCACAGGTCAAATCCTTAACAGCCTTGACGCCCACGGGCTGTTCCCCAGCGAACCCGTACACTTTCAGTCCCGGCGCAGTGACGCCTACCACTTAGCTATTGAGACCCTGCTGAGCAAGGGCCAGGCCTATCGCTGCAGTTGCTCGCGCAAAGAGCTCCAGGCCAATCACGGCCGGCACCCGCAGCGCTGCCGAGACAACACTTCCACTCGCGACAAGCCCTTCGCGGTGCGCTTTGCCCTTAACAATGAGCAATGCCAGTGGGATGACCAGCTACTGGGTCCACAACACCAAGTGGTCCGATCCGAAATTGACGACCCGGTTATTCTGCGCAAAGAGGGCTTTTTCGCTTATCAGCTTGCCGTGGTGGTAGATGATATCGAGCAAGGCATTACCGACGTGGTGCGCGGCTCGGACCTACTGGACATGACCGCACAGCAGCTGCAGATCTACCGTGCACTCGAATCAACACCACCACGCTGGCTTCACATTCCGGTAATCGTTAACGATCGGGGCCAGAAGCTATCCAAACAGAACCATGCGCCGGGCCTAGATAACGAAGTGCCGGTAGACAATTTGTTTGCGGCATTGAACGCTTTGAATCAGCAGCCGCCAAGGTCACTAAGGTCAGGGACGCTCGAAAATCTGCTGGACTGGGCCTGTGCGCACTGGAAACGCGGGGCCGTTCACCTGACATCCCGGTGACTGTCGTGGTATAAAGCCTTTCACAAACTTCAGCGCGGATCGCATGCCTGATGTATATCTACCGACTGGTTTTTTTGCTGGTTCTGGCCATCTATATCTTTTCACCCAACATTCTCGACTGGTGGACTTCCCCCGGGAATGTCTGGTACAGCCCTTTTATAGTCTGGGCAGGCCTTATTGCCATCGGGTTCTGGCTGGAGTGGCGGCGGGACCCAAATGAGTTTTAGCGCTTCCGGGCTTCTGTTTGCCAGCCTGTTATACCTCGCTCTCCTATTCGGCATTGCCTGGATAACCGAGCGTGACATGCTGCCCAGGCACTGGGTTCGCCACCCGCTGGTTTACACCCTCAGCCTGGGCGTTTATGCCGGCATTTGGGCGGTATACGCCGCGGTCGGCTTAGCGGCAGAGTCAGGCTACGGTTTTCTTGCCTACTACCTCGGGATCAGTGGCGCTTTTTTGCTGGCTCCGGTGCTACTCAATCCAATCATGCGGATCGGGCGCGCCTACCAGCTAACCTCGCTGGCAGACTTGTTCGCCTACAGATACCGCAGCCAGTGGGCCGGAACACTTGTCACCCTGTGTTCCGGCGGCGCTATCCTGTCTTTGCTGAGCATGCAGATACAAGCAGTTACCACGTCCGCGAGCATCCTTGCGCCAGACACATCCCCGCATCTGATCAGCGTTATGTTCAGCCTGATCGTTGTATTGTTTGCCATGCTTTTCGGCGCACGACGCCACCAAGACGCAGACAACCACCCAGGCCTGGTTCTCGCCATTGCCTTTGATTCCCTGGTTAAATTGGTCGCTCTGCTGGTTATTGGCGGCGTTGTTCTGTTTGGCGTATTTGACGGCATGAGCGGTTTGGAAACCTGGCTGGCAAGTAGCAAGGCCACATCCATAGCAACCATGTCGCTAAGTATCGACGATGGCAGCTGGCGGGCACTCATGCTGATGTCCTTTGCCGGGGCCTTGGTATTGCCGCACATGTACCACATGACCTTCAGCGAAAACCCCTCACCAAAAGCTCTGGCGAAAGCCAGCTGGGGCCTGCCGCTTTACCTGTTATTGCTAGCTATTCCTGTGCCATTAATTCTCTGGGGAGGCCAGGAGCTGGGCGTGACCACAGGCCCCAACTTTTACGCTCTGGGCGTTGCTCAGGCCCTGGAGAGCCCCGCACTCACCTTGCTTATGTACATTGCAGGCCTTTCTGCCGCCAGCGGCCTGATGATTGTGAGCACCCTGGCGTTGGCAGGCATGGTTCTCAACCATGTCGTGCTGCCCTTAAAAACCCCAAAAGATCAGGGTGATATTTACCGCTGGCTGCAGTGGGTTAAGCGGATGCTGATTGCTGCCATTATTATGCTGGCTCTGTTGTTTCACGAAACCCTTGGCAAAAATTTGGACCTGTCCATTCTCGGGGCCATTTCCCTTGCCGGAACGTTGCAACTGCTGCCCGGCGCCCTGGGTGTCATCTACTGGCCCGAGGGCAACCGGCGTGGGCTGATTGCCGGCCTGGTTACCGGCTTGGTTATTTGGTTAGTCACCCTGGTGTTGCCGTTCTCCCACACTGCCAACTTATTGGGTTGGCTGAACGCACCGATGATTCCGGATTACAGCAACTGGCACATATTTACGTTTGTTAGCCTAACGGCAAACGTGACGGTGTTTACGCTGATTTCAGTTCTCAGCACCAGCACCAGTGAAGAAACCAGCGCAGCCCAAGCCTGCTCCATGGGCGCACTTTCGCGCCCCCAGCGCAGGGAGCTGTTAGCGAACTCTTCAGGCGACTTTGTGCGCCAGCTGGCGGAGCCTCTTGGCTTCGATGCCGGCAAACGTGAAATAGAGCGCGCACTGGAGCAACTAAAGCTCCCGAACGTGGAATATCGGCCTTACCAGCTCAGGCGGCTGCGTGACCAGGTTGAAATCAACCTATCCGGGTTGCTAGGGCCATCGGTTGCCCGGGACATGGTAAAGCGCCACCTAGGCTTTAAGCCTTTGGCCAGGGGCGGCACAGCCCAGGATATCCGGTATGTAGAGCGCGCCCTCGGAGATTACCAAAACCGCCTCACCGGGCTGGCGGGTGAACTGGACAACCTGCGCCGGCACTATCGGCAGACCCTTCAAAACCTCCCCATACCTGCCTGCTCTGTAGGCGACGACGGCGAAATCCTGATGTGGAACCAGGCCATTGAAGAGCTGACCGGCATCACTGCCGACGATGTGGTCGGCGCCCGCCTGATGGCCCTACCCGACCACTGGCACCACCTGCTGGATGACTTTAACAGCGGAGAAGACCTGCACCGATACAAGCACCGCCTGGATTTGAAGGGCAGACCCCACTGGCTAAACCTCCACAAGGCAGCCCTGAGCGGCCCGGATCACCCGGATGGAGGTAGCGTTATCCTGGTGGAAGACCAAACCGAAACCCGGCTATTAGAAGACGAGCTGATGCACAGTGAGCGCCTGGCATCCGTTGGGCGTCTGGCAGCGGGTGTTGCCCATGAAATCGGCAACCCGGTAACGGGTATCTCCTCGCTGGCCCAGAACCTCAGGCTTGAAACCGATAACCCCGAAATCCTGGAAACCGCCTGCCAGATTCAGCAGCAAACTCGTCGCATTTCGACCATTTTGCAATCACTGATGAACTTCGCACGCACCGGCAACCACTCTCAGGCCAATCTCTATGAACCTGTGAGCGTCCGGCGCTGCGTGGACGAATCCATCAACCTTTTGTCGTTGAGTGATCAAGGTCTTGGCATTCATTACACCAATGATATCCCTGCAACGCTTCTGATACTGGGTGACGAACAGCGGCTTGTGCAGGTATTTGTGAACTTATTGGCTAACGCCCGGGATGCCTCCCCGGAAGGTGGTTATATCCGGGCCGCTGGCAAGGAAGACGGCTACTCGGCTATCATCGAGATAGTTGATCAGGGCTCCGGCATACCCGTGGATCAGCTTGACCACGTATTTGAGCCCTTTTACACCACCAAGGCGACCAGCAAGGGAACCGGCCTTGGCTTGTCGTTGGTGTACAGCATTATTGAAGAACACTACGGCAACATTCATGTTGAAAGCCCTGCCGACGCGGCAACCGGGCTTGGCACCCGCGTACGACTGAAGCTGCCAGCCTATGAGCCGGAGACAGACAACTCCGCCATCCGCCCGAACGAAAGGTTCTGAGACTGCTATGCCCCGAATTTTGATCGTGGAAGATGAAGACATTATTCGCTCCGCTGTTCGCAAATTACTGTTACATGCAGGCTACGAGGTGGAAGATGTCGGTTCCGTGGAGGAGGCTGAACAGCGCCACGATCCTGACCAATTTGATCTGATCATTTCAGACCTGCGCCTCCCGGGCGCCGCTGGTACCGAGCTGATCAACCGGGCTCCGAACACACCGGTACTGATCATGACCAGTTACGCCAGCCTGCGCTCTGCGGTGGACTCCATGAAAATGGGAGCCGTGGAATACATAGCCAAGCCTTTTGATCATGACGAGATGCTCGCCGCCGTGGAGAGCATTCTCGCCCGCACCATGTCACGAGCCAGCGAGCGGGAGGCAGATGACACGGCGCCGTCAGAAAACGGCGACCCTGCGAGCATCATGTACGGCCAATGCGAACCCATGCAGCGGGTGTTCACACTGATACGCAAAGTCGCCCCAACCGAGGCAACGGTACTTGTTCAGGGCGAATCTGGTACCGGTAAAGAACTCGTTGCCCGGGCCCTGCACTTGTTAAGCCCGCGAGCTACAAAGCCACTGATCTCAGTAAACTGTGCTGCGATCCCTGAAAGCCTCATAGAATCCGAGCTGTTTGGCCATGAAAGAGGCGCATTTACCGGCGCTGTCTCCGCAAGAACCGGCCTGATTGAAGCCGCCGATGGCGGTAGCTTGTTTCTGGACGAAATCGGTGAGCTGCCAGCCGAAGCCCAGGCGCGGCTGCTGCGAGTGCTTCAAGAAAGCGAAATCCGCAAGGTGGGCTCAACCCAGAGCCGAAAAGTGAACGTACGGATGATCGCTGCGACGCACCGCAACCTGAAGGCAATGACCCGTACTGGCGAGTTTCGGGAAGATCTTTACTACCGCCTGAACGTAATGCAAATACGGATTCCGCCTCTGCGCGAACGGCAAAGCGATATTCTGGGGCTCGCCCGGCGCTTCCTGGTTTCCCAAGGCAACAAGGTGGGCAGGCCCAACCTGAACCTCAGCCCCGAGGCCATGCGGACGCTCGAACGACATCGCTGGCCGGGCAACGTGCGGGAGCTAGAAAACGCCATTGAGCGAGCCAGTATTCTCTGCGACGGCGACGTGATCACACCGTCCCTGTTGGATCTCGACAGCGAAGGTAGTGACGAATACATCCCGGAGACCCTCGTGGAAGGCAACAATGAACAACGCCAGACCCGAGAGGTAGACAGCACCAACGACCTTTCTCTGGAAGACTACTTCCAGCACTTTGTTCTGGAAAACCAGGATCGCATGAGCGAAACCGAGCTCGCTCAAAAACTGGGCATTAGCCGGAAATCCCTATGGGAACGCCGGCAGCGCCTCGGCATTCCCCGCAAAAAGACCACTGGAAACTGACCTTTTTCGAAAAAGGTCAGTAATTTAGCCCAGCAAAAAATGTGAACCACCACTCAGCTGTTACCGCATGTTCCCCTCGGTAACACTTCACAAAGAAACCACCTGTAATGGGTAACACTTATTAGGCGTACGGGGTAACACTTACTCGGCCAGAAAACATAACTGCATGTTAACAAAAGGTTTTGTAAAACTGGCACGCCAACTGCACTCTATTTAAGTGCACGACAACAAAAACAACAGTGACAAAGCAGCGACTCAACAAAAACAAAAAGCTGCGGGAATACGTTCAGCAACAAAAACAAAAATAGAACGTGAGCGAATTGAGTGTTTTGGGTACTTTGCTTTTTTGGTAGTCCCTTGGCACGTGCGAGTTGTAGAGATGCAGATAAGAATCACCCTTGAGGTGACGCAGCACCTACCGATGACTCGTTCGATGTCGTTGACTGCTCATTGTGTTCAAAGCTTTCCGTTTGCACTGCTGAGAAGCCTCAAATTTGAGGATACACAGTGGGGTACAAAAACGAAGAAAAATCCCGGCAAAAAATAAAAACAATGCAGATCGTCAACGTTTTGAGGGCGGATTCGCGAAAGCGGATCCGCCTTTTGATTATCTGGGGTATGCAAGATTCCACGGCAAACGTGTGCAAATCCTGCTCAAACCGTTAAACTCTCGGTTTTGCTCAACGCAACCACGGATCTCAATGTCAAAAACACTCTCCTCCATCTTCGAGCAGTCCGTTGATAAGCTCCGCTCGTTCATTCCCGGAAACGGGAAAAAAAAGGTACGAGCCTACCAGCGGCAGGAAGTCCCAAGAGACCAGCATAACGTCTCACGCTCTGCTATCAGCGAGCCTGCAAAGAAGGTTCTCAGCCGACTCAACAAATCCGGTTACGAGGCTTACCTCGTGGGCGGCGGTGTCCGCGATATCCTTCTGGGGCAACGCCCAAAAGATTTCGATATAGCCACCAACGCAACTCCGGAAGAAGTACATGACCTGTTCCGCAACTCACGCCTGATAGGTCGGCGCTTTCGTATTGTGCACGTGGTTTTCGGACGTGAGGTTATTGAAGTAACCACGTTCCGTGGTAGCGCGAGCGATGCCGATAAAGACAGCGCCGATGATGATCGCAAAACCAGCGAGCACGGGCTGCTGCTAAGAGACAACGTTTATGGCAATCAGGAAGAAGACGCTCTACGTCGGGATTTTACGGTCAATGCCCTGTACTACTGCATTCGCGATTTCACCGTCGTTGATTTTGCCAATGGCATTGAAGATCTCCGTAATCGGCAACTGCGACTGATTGGCGACCCGGAAACCCGCTATCGGGAAGATCCAGTGCGCATGCTTCGCGCCATCCGCTTTGCCGCCAAGATGGGTTTTGATATCGAACCAGAAACCGAAGCCCCTATCCGGGAACTGGCGCCGCTACTGACTCATATTCCATCTGCGCGCCTGTTTGAAGAGGTTCTTAAGCTATTCTCTGCCGGTCACGGCGAGGCTACCTACGATCTTCTCTCCCACTACAACTTGTTAGCACCTCTATTCCCCGAAACCGCCAGGGCTATTGCAGCGGGTGAGCCGGACGAACTGATTCGCCAGGCATTGCGCAATACCGACGCCCGCATTGCACAAGGGAAGTCCGTTACACCCTATTTTCTGTTTGCTGCCATGCTTTGGCCTGCGCTGCAAAGAGAATGGAACCATCGCCAAGACAACGGCGACCCAGTACAACCGGCACTCCACGGCGCCATCGGCAAAGTCATTGGCCGCCAGGTGCAAGCAACTTCTATACCTAAGCGTTTCTCTGGCCCCATGAAAGAAATCTGGGAGCTTCAGATGCGCCTGCCCCGCCGTCAAGGCAAGCGCGCCTTTGTAACCATGAGTCATCCAAGATTTCGCGCAGCCTATGACTTTTTACTGGTTCGAGAAGCCTGTGGTGAAGTCGAGCCAGGGCTTGGCGAATGGTGGACTGAGTTTCAGCGTTTGGACGAGCGCGGGCAAGAGCGCATGCTCTCCGAGCTTACCAGCGACGCGCCTAAGAAGCGCCGCCGTCGTAAACCGGTTAAACGGCCGGCCCCCTGATGAAAACGGATGCCTTCATTGGCTTGGGTAGCAACCTGCAAGAACCTGCAGCCCAGCTGGCAAAAGCCGTAGCGGAGTTGGCAGCGTTACCCAACACCACATTCATCGCGCAGTCGCCTTTTTACGCCAGCCGCCCTGTGGGCCCTCAGGATCAGCCAGACTACGTGAACGGCGCGGTATGGCTTAGCACCGAGCTTGCCCCACACACCTTGCTTGATCAGCTTCAGGCGATCGAGCAGGTGCACGGGCGAGAGAGGCTCAGGCACTGGGGCCCACGAACGCTGGATCTCGACCTTCTGGTATTCGGCAATCAAACGTTAAATGACGACCGCCTTACTGTCCCCCATCGAGAACTTCCCAACCGGGACTTTGTTCTTCAGCCTTTACTGGATCTGAAACCCGACCTTACGCTGCCAGACGGTGCCGCAATCGCTACCCTGAGGGCACAATGCCCTGACAACTGGTTGCGCCGGCTTCCATCTCCGGCTTACCCTTAGCAACTGAACGTCGGATATTCCGGCACGGTCTTGGCCCACCTACCCAAAAGGCAAAGATTTTATGGCTGTTACCATCAACACACTGCGGGAATACAAGCAAAAGGGCGAAGCCTTCTCCGCCCTCACCTCTTACGACGCAACTTTTGCTCAGGTAGTCAGCGAGGCCGGGGTGGATGTTATTCTGATTGGCGACTCCCTCGGCATGGTTCTCCAAGGCCATGACAGCACTCTGCCTGTCACCATGGACCAGATCGTATATCACGTTACCTGCGTTGCAAAAGGCAATCGCGGTTCACTGATCATGGCGGATATGCCCTTTATGAGCTACGGCACCGTGGATGCGGCCCTGGAAAATGCTGCGGAACTGATGCGTGCAGGTGCCCACATGGTTAAGCTGGAAGGCACGGACTGGATGAAAGATACCATCAGTGCACTGAGCGAGCGCGCCGTGCCTGTGTGCGCCCACTTGGGCCTGACACCGCAATTCGTCAATAAATTTGGTGGTTACAAGGTTCAGGGCCGCGATGAGAAGTCGGCGGACCTGATGATAAATCACGCCTGCGAGCTGGTAGCTGCAGGGGCTGACATTATTTTATTGGAATGTGTGCCTGCGCCGCTAGCCGCCCGAATTGCCAAAGCTGTTACCGCGCCGGTTATTGGTATTGGTGCCGGTGCCGATACAGATGGCCAGATCCTCGTCTTGCACGACATGCTGGGCATTACCACAGGCCGAAAACCCCGTTTTGTTAAAGACTTCCTGGCAGAGACCGACTCCATTCAGGAAGCCATTGCCGCCTACGCAAAAGCAGTGCGTGAGCGCACATTCCCCGCCGAGGAGCATACGTTCAAGGCATGAGAACCGTACATTCACTGAAAGAACTGCGCGCCATCCTCCGCGGTTACCGCCAGCAGGAAAAAACCATTGGCCTGGCCCCCACTATGGGGAACCTGCACGAGGGACACATCTCACTGGTTCGCAAAGCTGCCGAAGCGGCTGATATTGTGGTCACCAGCATTTTTGTCAATCCGATGCAGTTTGGTGCCAACGAAGATCTCGACACCTACCCGCGCACGCTGATTAATGATCAGAACAAGCTCAGCGAGGCAGGAAACACCCTGGTGTTTGCGCCTTCCGCTGAAGAGGTCTACCCAGACGGCCTTGCCCGGCATACCCGTATAGTGGTGCCGGAGGTCAGCGATGGGCACTGTGGAGCCAGCCGTCCGGGGCACTTTGAAGGTGTCGCAACGGTGGTTTCTGTGCTGTTCAATATGATTCAGCCCGATTTTGCCGTGTTCGGTGAGAAAGACTTTCAACAGCTGGCAGTCATTCGCAAGATGGCGCGGGATCTGATGATGCCTGTCGAAGTGATTGGCGCACCGACCATCCGCGAAGAAGATGGCTTAGCTAAAAGCTCGCGCAACAGCTATCTCTCTGAAGATGAGCGCAAGATGGCCCCGGTCATTTACCAGACACTTCAAGCCACAGCCGCAAAGATTGCCGACGGACACGCCGATTTTCAAGTGCTTGCCAAAGAGGCAGGCGACAGCCTGCGCGATGCCGGCCTGCGTCTGGACTACTTCAACATTGCGAACAGCCAGACCCTGAAGCCTGCCGCATCGGACGACAGTGAAATCACTCTGCTGGCTGCAGCATTCCTTGGCACCACTCGGCTGATAGATAATATTTCAGTTATCCGCTGAGATAGTACGCCGCCCCACCAGGAAAGGACTCTCTGATGACCTCGCCGCACTCAGCACTGACCGCTTCACCGGAATGGCAGGCACTGCTGGACCACCGGGAAAGCTTGCAAAGCAGCCCCATGAAGGCGCTCTTTGCAGACGACCCGGGAAGGGCAACGCGCTATTTCATTGACGGTGCTGGCTTGTCTCTGGATTTCTCCAGAAACCGGCTTACCGATGATGTGCTTGAAGCCCTTATAGCATTGGCTCGCGGCTGCAAGCTGGAAGAACGCAGAGCGGCCCTGCTTCGCGGGGAAAAGGTGAACATTACCGAAAACCGCCCCGCACTGCACACCGCTTTGCGCAACCCTGGCACTGACTCGATTTTGATCGACGGCCAGGATGTCATCGCAGAGGTAAACGCCACATTGGCTCGCATGGAGTCCTTCGTACAGGAGGTACTGAACCAGTCGCGCATGGGTTATACCGGCAAGGCGTTTACCGATGTGGTCAGCATTGGCATCGGCGGCTCTTTTCTGGGCCCTAAGCTGGTAACAGAAGCGCTGCAGCCTTATCGCAAGCCAGGTATACGCTGCCACTATGTAGCCAACATTGATGGCACAGAAATTTGCGAAACTCTCGCAAAGGTAGATCCTGAGACAACCCTCTTTCTGGTTCAGTCGAAATCCTTTGGCACTCGGGAAACCCTGGAAAACAGCAAAGCCGCGCGAGCATGGTTTATCGAACGCAGCGGGAGTGAACAGGCTGTAGCCAGCCACTTCATGGCGGTTACCGCCAACAAGGCCGCCGCGCAGGACTTTGGCATTGATCCCGACAACGTATTCCCTATGTGGGACTGGGTAGGCGGGCGCTATTCCCTTTGGTCTGCCATCGGGCTACCCGTCGCGCTTACCATTGGCATGGACAACTTCCGGGCCTTGCTGGCCGGGGCCCACGCCATGGACACCCACTTCCGCGACGCGCCCCTTGAAAAGAACCTGCCTGTTGTCATGGCCATGCTGGGCATCTGGTACAGCAACTTCTGGGGCGCAGAAACCCACGCCATACTGCCCTACGACCACTACTTGCGCAGCTTGCCAGACCATCTGCAACAACTGGACATGGAAAGCAGCGGCAAGCGCGTAAATCAGCGTGGAGAAGCCTTGGAATATCATTCAGGACCGGTCATCTGGGGCGGCGTGGGCGCCAATGGTCAACACGCATACCACCAGTTGATTCACCAGGGCACCCGGCTGATTCCAGCGGATTTTATTATTCCCCTGCAAACCCATAACCCGGTTGCGACGCACCACGCGGATCTTTTTGCAAACTGCCTGGGGCAGTCTCGCGCGATGATGACGGGTAAAAGCCTGGAACAAGCCAGATCCGAACTCGCAGCCGACGGCATGGGCGCGGCCGAAGTTGAGCGTTTGGCGCCACACAAGGTCATCCCCGGGAATCAGCCAAGCAACACCCTGATGATGAAAAAGGTAACTCCGGAAACCGTCGGTGCGCTGATTGCTCTGTACGAGCATCGCACCTTTGTGCAGGGTGTGATTTGGGACGTTGACTCGTTTGATCAGTGGGGGGTTGAGCTGGGCAAACAACTGGGCCAGGACATTCTGCCAAGACTGCTGGATTCGAACACAGCGAGTGAAAAAAGTGACAGTGCTACGGATAACCTGATTGCGCTGTTCCGCTCAGCAAACTGCTCGTGAAATCGCTCGCCCCTGCCAGATAAAATCCACCGGCCACAGCTTTTGGCCGGTACTGTAAGCCTGCCAAAGCTCAAAATAACTCTTCCGGCAAATCGGATGCTTTGCGGTAGGTACAAGGTCTGCCAGTGGGCGCAGTACAAACGCATTTTTGAGAATCTCGCCCCTCGGTAGCTCTACACCGTCCACCCTGCCCACAGCCTCTCCGTAAGTCAGAATGTCGAGATCCAGCGTTCTTGCACTGTATTTTTTTGCTTCCGGGCGACGTCCATTCTCCACCTCCAGCTGTTTAAATTTCCGCGAAAGCTCTTCTACAGACAAGCTTGTTCTTACGCCAACAACCAAATTCAAAAACGGCGAGCCGTCAAAACCTACCGCTTCACTTTCATACACAGGCGAAATATCCAGCTCGCCAAACCAAGCGGCCAAAGCATCCAGCGCCGCGCGGACACAGTGTTCCCTCTCAATATTGCTGCCAATACTGATATAAACCGGAATCTGACATGGCATTACCGAATTCCCCTTTCAATGCAGACACCTACAGACCGGGCCACAGGCACGGCTCCGGGCTTGCGCAGCGTTAGCCGCAGCCAGCCAATACCGAACTCCCGCTGCAGTACCTCTGCCAGCACTTCCGCACCATGTTCAAGCAGCTTCGGCCTGAGCTCCTTCAGGCAACGCTCTGTGCGCTCACTGACAGATGCGTAATCAAGAGCATCCGCCACGTCGTCAGACGCACCAGGAATGCGGTTATCCCAAGCCATTTCAAGATCCACAACCAGCGCCTGGGTTACCTCACGTTCCCAGCCGTAAACACCCACCACGGTCTCTACAACCAGGCCTTCGATCAAAACACTGTCTGCCAAGAGAGCTCCCGGGGCTATCCCACATACTGCTGATTGAATAACATACAAACTGCGGATACTGTATCCACACCGGCCTGCAAATTCAGGATCGGCATTTTCGCACACATTGCCCTGATACGTCTTTGCCTCCGAGCTCGCAAAATGACCCTCAGTGATCCGGTACTAACTGTTCTGCTATGTATGGCTGCTTACCTGGCCGGCTCGGTGCTGTTTGCACTGCCGGTTAGTCAGCTTATGGGGCTGCCGGACCCTCGGGCACAAGGCTCGGGAAACCCAGGCGCCACCAACGTATATCGAACCGGCGGCTGGTTACCCGCTCTGATCACCCTAACCCTGGATGCAGCCAAGGGCTGGCTGCCCGTCTGGCTCGCACACCACGCAGGGTTATCTGCACTGGTTCAGGCAATGGTCGCCTTGTGCGCCGTTACCGGGCATATGATTCCCGCATTCTACCGGTTCAAAGGGGGCAAAGGCGTTGCAACGGCTTTGGGTGCAGGCCTTGCGCTGGCACCGATTACCACACTCGCAATGGCTGTCCTGTGGCTGCTGGTGCTATGGCGCTGGCGAGTCTCGGCACTGGCATCTGTAATAGCCATTGTCAGCGGGCCTCTGATCAGCGCATTCATCGAACCGAAATATCTTCCCATGTTCGGCCTACTGGCGATCCTGATTGTTGTGCGTCACAGGAACAACCTGATCCGGCTCGCCCAAGGGAGGGAAACCGGCCTTTAGGCCGGGCTCTGCAGACTAATCAATCAGCCCTGCCAGCCGCGTTTCTGTGAGAGGTGGCAACGTATTCATTGGCCATCTAGGCACCGCCATAATTCGCTCGCCATCACACTGCCCGGCTTTCATACGCTGGGCGCCAGCGTAGGCAATCATCGCTCCGTTATCGGTGCAAAACTCTGGGCGGGCATAAAATACATGGGCGCGCCGCTTTTCAGCCATTTTTTCCAGGCTTGCCCGCAATCGCTTGTTGGCACTCACCCCGCCGGCAATAACCAGGCGGCTGCAGCCGGTTTGATCGAGTGCACGTCGGCACTTAATCACCAGGGTATCCACCGCAGCTGTTTCAAAAGCCAGGGCAATATCGGCGCGATCCTGATCGCTGAGGCCGTCCTCTGATTTTTTTTGTGCATTGACGGTGTTCAGGGTAAAGGTCTTCAGACCACTAAAGCTGAAATCCAGCCCAGGCCGATCCGTCATGGGCCGGGGGAACCGATAACGACCCGCCTCACCTTTTTCAGCTAACGCTGCTACCCGGGGACCGCCGGGATAGTCCAGCCCCAACATTTTAGCGGCTTTGTCGAACGCCTCGCCGGCGGCATCATCCACAGATTCACCAAGCATTTCATATTCCCCAATACCGTCCACGCGCACCAGCTGGGTATGCCCGCCTGACACCAGCAGAGCCACAAACGGAAAGGCAGGCGGGTTATCCTCCAACATGGGCGCCAGCAAGTGACCTTCCATGTGGTGAACCCCAAGTACCGGTATGCCAAGGGCAAATCCCAGCGCATGGGCAACCGAGCCGCCCACCATAAGAGCGCCTATCAACCCAGGGCCCGCGGTGTATGCAATACCGTCGATACTCTCACGGGTGAGACTGGCCTCTGCCAGCACCTGATCGCACAGGGGCAATAGCTTGCGAACATGATCACGGGATGCCAGCTCTGGCACCACTCCGCCGTAGTCGGCGTGCATATCAATCTGACTAAACAGCGCGTGGCTCAAAAGCCCTTTATCTGTGCAAAACAGCGCCACGCCAGTTTCATCGCAGGAAGTCTCAATACCCAGAATCAGCATAAAGTCTGGCCACATCGGTTAGAATGAATGAACAATTGGGGCGCATTTTAGCAGAAACCCGAAACTCACTGGCAGTTTAGTGGAACAAACATTGACCTTGCCGGGATTCAGGCGCTATCATTGCCGCCCTAAATTACGAACTGGTCGAGTTTTAGCCAATCTGACCAGGGATCGAGCCAATCTGGCATTGCCAGATGCGCATCTAAATGAAACCGAATCCATCAGGTAGGTGATTGTCGAATGCCAGCTGTTAAAGTGAAAGAGAATGAACCGTTTGACGTAGCTCTGCGTCGCTTCAAGCGTTCCTGCGAAAAAGCGGGTGTACTCTCCGAAGTACGTCGTCGTGAGCACTATGAGAAGCCGACTGCCGTTCGCAAGCGTAAAGCAGCTGCTGCCGTTAAGCGCCATCTCAAGAAGCTTCAGCGGGAACAGCGCAAGTTCGAGCGTCTGTACTGAGTTACCGCAGACGCCGCTTGACTGCAAAGCACTGATTGCCTGTACAGCCACAGGCTGCACAGAGCGACCACAAAATGCCGCCGGGGCCTGGCTTCGGCGGCATTTTTGGCTATTGGCCTTCGAGTGTCGCAGGCCTGATGTGGAGCCATTATGAGCGGACTGATCCCCCAACGCTTTGTTGAAGATCTACTCGATCGGGTAGATCTGTCAGAGCTGATCGGCTCGCGCATTACACTTAAAAAGGCCGGCGCTAATTACAAAGCCTGCTGCCCGTTTCACGATGAGAAAACGCCCTCATTCAATGTAAGGCCAGACAAAGGCTTTTATCATTGTTTTGGATGTGGCGCTCATGGTGACGCCATCAGCTTTATGCGCGAGTTTGAGGGCTTGGGTTTTACCGAAGCCGTTGAAGAGCTGGCTCGCAGGGCCGGGCTGGAAGTACCGTACGACCAAGCCGCTAAGCAGGAAATCCAGCAGGCGCGAACGCTGACCGACGCACTGGACTTTGCCAGCCGCTTTTACCAATCGGCACTCAATGACGAGCAAGGCACCTACGCCCGGGATTATCTGAAACAGCGGGGGCTAGACGACGGTGTTATCCAGCAGTATCAAGTGGGGTATGCGCCAGCCGCAGGCACCTCTTTGTTTGATACGGCAAGTAAGGAGCTGCAAGGGCCGCTCATTGAAACCGGCACCGTCTCTGACAAGTACGGCAAGCCACGGGATCTTTTTCGAAACCGGGTAATGTTCCCGATCCGCAATAGCCGTGGCAAGACCATAGCCTTCGGCGGACGGACGCTCGGCGACGACAAGGCCAAATACATCAACTCTCCGGAGTCGGATGTATTTCACAAAAGCCGGGAAATATACGGCCTCTTTGAAGCCAAGCAAGCACTCAAGCAGCTAGACAAGCTGCTCGTAGTAGAAGGCTACATGGATGTGATTGCCCTGGCCCAGAACGGCATTCACTACGCCGTTGCTACTTTGGGTACGGCAACGAACCAAGACAGCTTAACCGCCCTGCTAAGGCAGGTACGGCATATCGTGTTCTGTTTTGATGGCGATAAAGCCGGGTTTAAAGCGGCCGACCGGGCAATGGATAACGCTCTGGAACTGATGGCAGATGGCCTGCACTTACAGTTTCTTATGCTTCCGGATGGAGAAGACCCAGACACACTGGTACGCAAAGAGGGGCCTGAGGCCTTTCAGAAGCGCATTGAGGGTGCCACTCCGTTCTCGCGATACCTGTTTGACCGGCAGAGCGAAGGCCTGGATCTGACACTGCCAGAGCACCGTGGCGAACTCAGGGCCAGAGCGGAACCGCTGCTGAATAAAATGCCCAAAAGCACCCTGCGGGATGCCATGTGGCACGAGATGCTCCGCCTTTGCGGGGGCCGAAATCAGTGGCAGAGCCGCCAACCCCAGCAGTGGAACAAATGGAAGGGCGGCAGACGGGATCGTGTTACAGAAGAGCGTATCGACGTTAAGCTGAGCAAAGACAGTATTTTGTGTCTAGCCTTACTTGAGGCACCGGATTTTGCCAGCGACGTTACCGAACTGGCACGGGGCTCTCGCCTGTACAACCAGGCCCGAAATTTTGCAGGTTTTATTTTAGAGCGTGAGATCCGGGATCGGAAATCACTTATAACAGCGCTTGCACTGGATAGCCAAGTGCGTGAGCAGTTCTACAATCTGTTTGACGGCATTGAGCACATTCCAGCCCGGGAAAGCACTCTGGCCGCAGCACGAGAACTGCTTAGCCCTAACGAGGAAGCATCAAGGCAGCAAAGGCTGGCTACACTTTTACGCAATTTCGCAAACCTAACCGCCGAGGAACGGCAGGAGCTGCGAGAGCTAAGCGGGGGAACTCCGGATTAGCAGCACTTGAAACTTAGCGCATTGATCACCATCTAACCATTCGGTGGCAGAGCATTAGAGCGACAGCTATAATAGCTGTTTCATTTTTCCTTATTTAAGCGAGTTCACAAGGTGTCTATGTCAGGCAATTCGCAGAAATCACGTTTGAAAGACCTCATTGCACGAGGCAAGGAACAAGGCTACCTGACTTACGCCGAGGTGAACGACCACCTCCCGGAAGACATTGCCGATCCGGATCAGGTCGAAGACATCATTCGCATGATCAACGATATGGGCATTCAGGTATCTGAAGTGGCACCGGATGCCGATACCCTTATCATGACCGATGGCGATTCCACCGCCGACGAAGCCGCTGCAGCTGAAGCCGCCGCCGCTCTCGCCGCCGTGGAATCCGATGCCGGCCGCACCACAGACCCGGTGCGCATGTACATGCGCGAAATGGGTACCGTGGAGCTGCTGACCCGTGAAGGCGAAATTGTTATCGCCAAGCGCATCGAAGAAGGTATACGAGATGTCATGGCAGCCGTTGCCCACTTCCCGGGCACTGCTGGCACAGTCATCCAGGCTTACGACCGGATCATCGAGAACGAAGGTCGCATTACCGACATCGTAACCGGCTTTCTGGACCCCGACGGCGCTGAGCCATTCATGCCAGAACCGCCTCCCAAGCCCGAAAAATCCGAAGAAGAAAAAGCTGAAGACGATTCGGACGAGGAGGAGGAAGAACCCGAGAGCGGCCCAGATCCCGAAGAAACTCGCCTGCGCTTTGAGCTTCTCAGGGAAAAACTGGCGATTGCCGAAGAATCGCTGGCAAAGAATGGCCGTGCTGACAAGAAAACCCAAGCCGCACTTAATGAGCTGGGGCAGGTATTTGCGCCGTTTAAACTAGGCAACAAAGCTTTTGACGAACTGGTCAACGTGGTGCGTTCTACCAACGCCTTGGTGCGCGAGAACGAACGCGCAATCCTGAAGATCTGCGTGCGCGAATGCAAAATGCCACGTAAAGACTTCATCAAATCATTCCCTGGCAATGAAGCGAACCAGGAATGGGGCGAGAAAATCGCCAAGAGCAAAAAGCCCTACGCGTCTGCTATCAATGAGCGTATGGATGAAATTGTCCGTCTGCAAAAGCGCATCATGAATGTGCAGATTGAAGTGGACTTGGACGTAGCCGATATCAAAGAAATCAACCGCCGGGTCTCCATTGGCGAGGCAAGGGCCCGTCGCGCCAAGAAAGAGATGGTTGAAGCCAACTTGCGCCTGGTTATTTCTATTGCCAAGAAATACACCAACCGCGGCCTGCAGTTCCTGGACTTGATTCAAGAAGGCAACATCGGCCTGATGAAGGCCGTAGACAAGTTTGAGTATCGCCGTGGCTATAAGTTCTCTACCTACGCCACCTGGTGGATTCGTCAGGCCATAACCCGCTCTATTGCGGATCAGGCGCGCACCATTCGTATTCCGGTGCATATGATTGAGACCATCAACAAGCTCAACCGTATCTCCCGCCAGATGCTTCAGGAAATGGGCCGCGAGCCCACGCCAGAAGAACTCGGCGAGCGTATGGAAATGCCTGAAGATAAGATTCGCAAGGTTCTGAAGATCGCCAAAGAGCCGATCTCCATGGAAACTCCGATTGGTGATGATGAAGACAGCCATCTAGGCGACTTTATCGAAGACATCCAGGCGCTCTCGCCGGTGGATTCCGCGACGGCAGAAGGCCTACGCGAAGCCACCCGATCCGTTCTGGCCGGTCTCACCGCGCGTGAATCCAAGGTGCTGCGCATGCGCTTCGGTATCGAGATGAATACCGATCACACGCTGGAAGAGGTCGGCAAACAGTTCGACGTAACCCGCGAGCGGATCCGCCAAATCGAAGCCAAGGCTCTGCGCAAACTGCGCCACCCTTCCCGCTCCGATCACTTGCGTGGATTTATTGACGACCAAGGAAATCAGGGATAAAGCGCAAGAACAGTAGCGGGCGCAGTACCTCATCGGTATACTGTCGCCCGCTTTGTTCCTCTTACGGGGAACACATTCCAAACAGCGTTCGCTGAACGGGCCTATAGCTCAGTTGGTTAGAGCAGAGGACTCATAATCCTTTGGTCGCAAGTTCGAGTCTTGCTGGGCCCACCATTATTTTCAAACACTTAGCCTGCTTTCGAGCGGGCTTTGTTGTTTCTGTGTCGTCCTTTACGACTTGTTCACTCTGTACCTGGCCCGCAGATCAACCAGCATTTCAAACACTTAGCCACCTTCACGACCTTCACTCCCCGCGCTCGCAGTGGCCTCTCACCCATTTTTATTGCAAATCGGTCATGGTTGATCGCCAACTGGCTGCTAAGCTTAATCCAAGGTGCATGCAGCGCTCCGCAGTTTTACGGCACATCTTGCTGCCGTTCATAAAAGTTCTTCAACCCCGACTGCAGGATTGTTTCGTGCAGACAACATTTTGCTGCAAAGCTTGTATATCGCTGAAAGGAGATCGTGCATGAATAAGCATAAGTCGATGTTATACACCGCTGGCATTACTGGCATAGCCCTTACCATCGGCGGCTGTGCCAGCCCTGGCGAGCCACCGGATGCAGATCTGCAGTCCGCAGAGTCGTCTCTCCAGCAGGCCGTTGCCGCAGACGCTCGGGAATTTGAGCCAGTTTTGCTCAACAATGCCCAGAATAAAGTGGCCGACGCAAGAAACCTGATTGATCAGGAGAAGTACACAGAGGCCGAGCGACTCCTCGAACAAGCCACTGTTGACGCTCAACTTGCAGGCGCGCGAGCGGAAACAGCAAAAGCCAGAGAAGCAGTAGAGGAAATCAATGGCAATATTGAGTCTCTGCGCAATCGAATCAACCAAGACCAATAACTGCCAGATCTGGAAAGGAGACTGTTATGAAAAAACGCAACATAACCCTGGGCATGGCTGTGGGCTTGTCAGTATTTATTTCCGGCTGCGCCACAACCGCGCCAGAAAACCCTATGGTGAATGAGGCTCGCGCTTCTTATGCCAAGATAAAGGACGACCCGGATGTCGCGCGCAGTGGCGACCGCCAACTCCGCAGTGCCAGAAATGAACTGGATCGGGCCGAGACCCTGCTCGAGAACGGAAAAGACACGGTTCGCATTGAGCATGCGGCCTATCTTGCCCATCGCCACGCGCAAATTGCCAGTGAGCAAGCAGAGCGTGCAAGATTACAAAAGCAGATTGACTCCGCGGAAGAGCGCCGCCGCACGTTAATGCTGGATAAGCGCTCCAGTGAAGCAGAGCAAGCCCGCTCCGAAGCTGAGATGCTACGCAAGAGAATGGAAGAACTGCAGGCCGAACGCACCGATCGCGGCATGGTGCTAACGCTAGGAGATGTTCTTTTCGACCTTAATAAAGCCGATTTGAAGTCATCTGGAGAACAAACCGTCGGGCGCCTGGCGCAGTTTATGCGGGAATATGAAGACCGCAGAGTTCGCGTAGAAGGCTACACCGACAGCACAGGTAAAGCCTCTTACAATCAGGCATTGTCTGAACGCCGGGCCCAGGCAGTTCGGGATGAGTTGGTCTCCCAAGGCATTGAGCGTAGTCGGGTAGAAACCAAAGGTTACGGCGAGCAATACCCTGTGGCAAACAATGACACCTCCGCTGGCCGACAGCAGAACCGCCGGGTAGAGATTGTCATCTCCGACAAGGATGGCAAAATCGAAACTCGGTAAAACCAAGAGACATAATGGTTCAAGACGAAAAAAAGGAGGGGCGAGAAGCCCCTCCTTTTTTCTAACAAATGGCAAACTGTTCCACTTTTTCAAAGCCTACTTCTACAAACGAAATATATAATGTAATAATCTTCGCAATCCCATGTTTTTATTAATTTTTTTTACACGTCACCCTCCTATATGGTCATTTCGACACGATATCGTGTCAAACATGCCAACGTCCTAAAAGGACAAGCCTCATACACTCCCACGTGAACGAATGTACTCGCCGTGTGCAAGCCGTCCGCTCACAGGATGTTGAATATGCGGTCAAAGTATAAAAACAACGAGATAATTGGAGTGTATCAATGGTCCCCACCTCCCGGTTTTCAGTACGGGCGCTGAGCCTAGCGGTTGCAGCAGTATCCACAACTCTCTCTATGTCGGCTTCAGCCAGCATGGGAAACATCGGTACAACCTACGGCGTAATGCCCATAGACGTTGCTACCGCTCAGTCTCTCTCCATGTTCAACGATCAGGTTTCTGCTACTTATTACAACCCGGCAGCACTGACCAGGGATGAGCGAGGCGAACTGACATCGGGCATTCTGCACGCTGAGCAGGAATTGCGATCCGCAAACCCGAACGCCAATGGCGACGTGGTTTCCAGCTCTCCCAGCCAACACGTACTCGTTGGCATGAAAACCAACCTAGGCTCTCTCACACGGTTTGACCACCCTCTCTACCTTGGCTTTATTGCTGGTGTGGAAAAGTACGGCAAAGAGATGCTGGCATTTGATTCACAGACATCGAGTAACGGCCAGTTCCTTCAGTACGGCAAAGAACCGTTATTCCTTAACCTGGGCGCTGCCACTCCTATATGGCGTGGTATTTCCGTAGGTGTTTCTGCCCGTATCACCCTGGAAGCAACCGCCAATCTTCAAGCGGTATCCACACTTGGCGGAGAAACCAGCCGAGAACGCCTGGCCGTTAATGCTGAGCCACAAATCAAGACCATTTTTGGCACCACCATTGACCTCGGCAGCACCTTCTGCCCCGAAGGCAACTGCTTCCTGCAAGGCTGGGAAACCGCTTTCACCTATCGCACCAAATCATCAGCCTCTACAACGGTAGATTCCAGCATTATCGTGACACAAACCATTCCCGCCCCGGGCCTGAGCCTGGCAGTCTCTACCATCGACTCTTTCCAGCCAGAAACGTTCGGGTTTGGCGCCCAGTACAAAGGTGACGGCTGGCGCATCGGTGGCAGCGTTGAGCAGCAAAACTGGTCTGAGCTGTCTGATGAGTTCAAAGGTGACACGATCAAAAATCAGTCCACTATTCCTGCATCCAGCCGAATACAGTTCGATGACACCATAATTCCTCGCCTTGGCGCTGAGTATGACCTCAACAAGAACTTTTCCTTGCGCGGCGGCGTCGCCTATGAAGAGTCACCGTTGAAAACCACTCGCAACCCCGAAATAAACTACCTGGATACCGACAAAATTGTGGTTGGCTTGGGCATTAGCGCCACATACGACCGCACTCGCATACTCGCCTTCCCTGTTCGCTTTGACCTGGGTTATCAATACCAGAAACTGCAAGAGCGCAACTTTACACTGGTGGATTACGACAACAGCACACCCGACGTGAAGACAACAGCAGACGGCGATATCCACGTTATCAGCGGCTCAGTTACCCTGAAGTTCTGAGGAGGAGTTTGCCATGAAGTACAACAAGACCCTGGCCCTGATTCCCGCTCTGCTGCTTGCAGCTTGTGGCGGGGATGAGCAGTCCGTAAACGAGAACACCACACCCGGCTCGGTGATCTATTCATACCCTGCAGACGGGCAAGCGGATGTCAGCCCTAAAGCAGATATTGTTCTTAGGTTTTCGCACGCGATAGTCGATGACGAGGCCATTCTTCTCGATAAGATCCAACTGACCTCCGCCGAAGGTACGCCCAACTTCACCGTAACAAAGGTAGATGGCGGTAAAAGCCTGAAACTGGAAATTGCTGACGGGCAGAAGCTGGCGAGCAAAGCAGGCTACTCCGTAACCTTCAGAGAGCCTCTCGCAGCTGCAGAAGGCAGAACTATCAGCACGCCAAACGCCATCGGCGATGACGGTATTCAATTCGATACCCGCGCCGAATTCAGCGGAGTAGCGGAACTTGCCAACACCTCCGATACCTTCGGTGTCGCCTGGCAGGTACCAGAAAGTGGCAGCGAATTTAAAGCCATGAACTTCTCCACCTTCCGCTTGGCCATGACCCAGCCAGTGCACCCCGAGTGGCAGAAACAAGGCGGCAGCATCCAGCTTCTGGACAAAAATGGTGAGCCGGTGCCGGCTACAGTACTGGTAAAAGGTAACCGCATTACCGTTGACCCCTGTGTTACCGAAGAACCCGTGCAGTGCGGCAGTAAAGCAGACATCCTGAATGCTGGCGAAACCTACACCCTAAAACTGAGCAACCTGGCCAGCCTCACTAACGGCCCAGACGGTGAACGTTTCAGCAAGGATTTCTCCTTCACGCCAAGAGATACAGGCCCGACGGTTGTATTACAACAGTCGGCTGTGGATTCAAACAACGGATCCATTGTCTCGGTGCTCAACGGCCAGACTATCAACTCAGTTACCTTGAATTCTGTACTCCAGGGCGTGGCGGGTCCATCGCAACAAACCGGCGATCTATTTGCCGAGTTGGCTTTCGCTCCGGCTTTCGAGGCCGATGAAGCCCTGCCATTACGTATCCCAAAAGGCAGCGTGCTAACAAGTACAAGCCTGGATGTTCTGGTTGGTGGACTGGTTCCCGTACTAGATGCAGCAACAGGACAGCTTCAAACCACAGGCGACATCAAAGTCACCATGCTCTCTGATGCTTCCGGCTACATGAGCCCGAACCCGTACACAGATGACATCAACGCGCCGCGTCACATCACGCTGTTTATGGATGTTTCCATGAACACGGAAGCAGCGCAGCCGAATGCTTCCCTGTCGCAAGACTTGATGGGCGTTGAGCTACGGGGCATTGCATTGGTACAGAACGGCGTACTGACAATCGACGCAATCGGCATGGTAGAGCCCAACCTGCTCGGCCAGGAATACACAGACTCCACCATTGCTTTTAATCTTGAGGCCGCCACTGACATCGACTCAGCTCTTGATGCTGAGATGTTGCGCGAGTTGGACAGCACACCGCCACAATTGGTGAGCTGGATGCCTGGTGCAAAAGATGCGATTCCCGCTAGTCGACAATCCATGCAGCGGCCAGGTGATCCGGTGATTTTGTTTTTTGATGAGCCGTTGGACCCGAAATCAATTGAAACCGGCATCACCCTAAAAGCTGCCGACACACCTGTCGACAACCTGAAGGCTCGACTCGACGGCACCGCCCTGAGTTTGAATCCAGAAGGCGGCCTAAAACACGGCGTGAATTATGAAATTTCGGTAAACGGACTAACGGACTTGGCTGGCAATGCGGCAACGGTTGCCCCGCTTAACTTCAAGCTTGACCCAATCGGAGATGGTTCAACGCCCAAGGCTCCGCCTCTGGCAGTTACGACTTACCCCGGGTTTCCTTGTGAAACAGACTTCACAAATATGAATTTGCTAGAGGGTTCTGCTGGTGAGTGTTATTCCATTAGGGAGCCTGGCCACAACAAGGGACTACCCGCTTCTGCTATTCAGGTTGACCTTTTGCCCGTTAGCGCAATGCCAGCAAACCGCCCTATTACCGTAGTATTTTCTCAATCGATGAACCCAAGCTCCATTCGCCTAGGCGAGGATGGCACGTTCATTGTCGAGAAGGTGACGGTAGATAGCAACGGCAAGCCGAACGAGTCAGAAATCGGTACAGGAGAAATTGTCAACGGTCGATTGGAGCTCAACAATCAGCGAATTCGCTTCTTCCCGAACGACCCATGGAAGCCCGGTGATTTCTATCGTTACACCATGCGATCTGCTGAAGATGACGATCCGAATACCTGTAACCTAGAAACACCAACTTCCGTTTGTAGCAACAATGATCTCGCGCTCAAGACCGACATTCTTGAAGGAGTGAATGATGGCGACAATGGCCCTGATGATTTAACCATCTATTTCGAAGGCTCAGAGGAACAGGAGACGGTATTCACTCCTCTTCGGAACTTCCCCGTTCGTGATACCAACTCGAACTTTCTGGTTGATTGCGATGACAACAAAGATGAAAACTGTCTTGAGCCCTTTGAAGCTGCTCATACCGGTAGTGATGAAGCTGGCTGGGATGCGTCTGCCAACTCCACAAAACTCGCGGTAACTGGTGGAAAGGCTACCGCTCGCTTATTCGATACAGGCAGCACCGGAATTCCGCTTGCCGACCCCGACGCGCGAGTTGGTTGTGCTGCTGGCACCACTGGTAGTTCGGCCTTTGATCGTGGCGACAAACATCCGGATTGCCCACGCAACAAGTTCATCTACCAAACTTATGCGCTAAATACCGAAGTGCTTGGCCAAGGTATCTATGACCCAACCCCTGACCAACCAAATAGCGGTGACGAAATCGAAGGCATAAGGGTTGATCTGTACCCAACCCTGCTGACTACAAGTTCAATTAGCGTGTTCACCCAACTCGAGGTACTGACCCTTCTCCTTCAGGAGGAAACCGTGACCAATACTCAGATTTTGCGGATGCGGTACGCTAAAGACGACCCCACTTGTGAAACCAACTGTGACCGCAATTCTCTGATTCCGGGGGTGATCGCCGAAGGTGAACAGGGTCAGCCTGTTTTCATAACCGAGGCCGAGTTGTTAATCGACGCACCGGACATGGAAGTCCCATTGGGAGGCACTCACGATCTATACGGCCGCCCATTCACTTTGGAACTTGAGGGTGACATAACCTTCTTTGACGATGGCAGAATGCAAATCGAGCAACGCAATACCAACCTGGTAGGCGAGCAGGATGAGTTGTTGGTAACCGCTGATGCGCTCGGTATCGCAAGCGCAGGGCTTGCAACAATACGCCTACCATTGGAAATCCCAATTGGAGGCACTTACCTCAACTTCATATCAAACCCTGTAAAAGACCTCCCCGCAGAGCAATAAACTCTCTGCAGCACTATTCAGGCCAGTCTCCGGACTGGCCTTTTTTATGCCCCAAACAACCATTCACTGTATCCCAGCATCGCCGTTTTTCTGCTAATCTGGTTGCACAATGAGACCCAACCTGTAACAACAAAAACCTCAGGAGAGCTCTTCATGCAAAACGGTACCCATTACCGTACCTGTCATTTGTGCGAAGCCATGTGCGGCGTTGCCGTTGAGATGAAAGGGGGCCAGATTGCGTCAATTCGCGGAGACGATAAAGATCCGTTGAGTCATGGGCATATCTGCCCCAAGGCGGTGGCCCTGCAAGACCTCCATGAAGACCCGGAGCGCTTGCGCAAGCCGGTTCGCAAAACCCCTACCGGCTGGCAAGAAATTGAGTGGAACGAAGCGTTCAGAACGGTAGCTGAAAAGCTCCACAACACTCGCAGCACACACGGCCGCAATAGCATTGGTGTGTACCTTGGCAACCCGAATGTACACAACCACGGCTCATTAATCGCCACTATGCCGTTTCTGCGAGCTGTTGGCTCTCAGAACCGCTTTTCCGCAACGTCGAATGACCAGCTTCCACACATGCTTGCTAGCCTGGAGATGTTCGGGCATCAGGTTCTGTTCCCTATTCCGGATATCGACAACACAGATCTGTTTATCTGTATTGGCGGAAACCCCATGGCGTCCAACGGCAGCCTGATGACCGTGCCGGATTTCCGTGGCCGGCTGAAAGCTCTGAAGCAGCGTGGCGGTAAAATGATTGTGGTGGATCCAAGGCGCACAGAAACCGCAAGGCTGGCCGAGGAATTTCATTTTATACGGCCCGGAACCGATGCGTTTCTGCTCATGGCCATGGTGAACACTTTGTTTGCAGATGAGCTGATCCACCCTGGGCCCGCAGAACATCTTATAAAAGACCTGGATCTTTTGCGCCTGGCATCCCTGCCCTTCAAGCCTGATGCGGTAGCTGAACGTACCGGAGTTGCGGCAGCAACCATAAGGGACCTTGCACACCAGCTTGCAAACACGTCCAAAGCCGCGCTTTACACCCGTATGGGCACCAGCACCCAAACGTTCGGCAGCATTACTACCTGGCTGGCCTACTGCCTGAACATCCTTACCGGTAAGCTGGATACCGTTGGCGGCGTTATGTTTACGCAACCAGCCATTGATCTGATTGCCCTAGGAGCTATGTCCGGGCAGCGCGGACACTTTGGTAAACGCCACAGCCGGGTTAAAGGGTTGCCGGAATTTGCTGGCGAGTACCCTGCCAGCACCATGGCCGATGAAATGCTCACCCCGGGCGAGGGGCAAATCCGCGCCTTTGTGACCGTGGCGGGGAATCCTGTGCTGTCCAGCCCCAATGGGCGCCGCCTGGACGAGGCATTGAGCGGGCTGGACTTTATGGTATCGGTGGATTACTACATCAACGAAACTACGCGTCATGCGGACATCATCCTGCCCCCAACCGCCGCACTTGAGCGCAGCCATTACGATATTGTTTTCAACATGCTGGCGGTTCGCAATGTGTCCAAATATAGCGAGGCGCTGTTTGACGCAGGACCGGGTAGCCGCCACGACTGGCAAATACTGCTTGAGCTGGCCCATCGGCTTGAGAAGCTGCGCAAGGGCGGCAAATTGCCTCTGCGTTCGGAGCTTGGCTGGCAAGCTTTCAGGCGGGTAGGCCCCGATCCGATCATTGATTTACTTCTGCGTACCGGGCCCTATGGCACAGATGCCGGCCGAGCAATCGGGGTTCTGGAGCCAGCCACAAGCCTGATTCTGGATCTGCTTCCGAAACACCACCCGTTGCGGGGCCTTGCCAAACTAAGTTCTCTTAACCCGCAATGGCAGGCATTGCCCAAAGGGCTTTCTCTAAAACGACTAAAAGAGAACCCTAGCGGAATTGATCTGGGGGCTTTACGTCCCGCCCTACCCGGCCGCCTGTTCACTCGGGATGGACAAATAAACCTGGCGCCTCGGCGCTACCTGGAAGACGTAGAACGCCTGCACCAGAAACTCTCCACGCCAGAAGCACCGGGCGAGCTGTTGCTGATTGGCAGGCGCCATGTGCGCAGCAACAACTCCTGGATGCACAACAGCCACCGGCTGGTAAAAGGTAAAGCTCGCTGCACCCTACTGGTGCACCCGAATGACGCCAGCCGGCTGGGCCTTAAAGAGGGCTGCAACGCTGAGATCCGTGCTAATAAACGCCAGATCATATTGCCTGTGGAAATTACTGAAGACATGATGCCTGGAGTGGTTTCCATTCCCCACGGCTGGGGCCATAACCGCGACGGAACACGGCAATCCACGGCGTCGGCCCATGCCGGCGCAAGTATCAATGATGTGTTGAGTGATCAGCATATCGATCCGGTAGCGGGCACATCCGTATTGAATGGTCAGTCGGTAACTGTCAAAGTCTGGCAGCCGAAACAGCAACCTATACCCGCCTGAACCGAACAAGGAGAACAACATGTCTCAATGGCTACAGTGGAGCCTCATTATTGCCGGCGCTATCGCCATCATTGCACTGCTCGGCTTTATCCGGCGGCAAATGGTTATGTTGTCTGAAAACCGCAGGCGCCAACAAAAGGCGGAGGCGTTTCAGGCAAAGCGACGTGAGGACATGGTCGAAAGCATTCGCGTGATTGCGATGGCCATAGAGGAAGATCAGGTTGAGTACTCGGAGGGTTGCTTGCGCATCAAGGGGCTGCTTGATCATGTCGCCCCGGAGCTGATGGAAAAATCGCCCTTTCGGGTGTTTATGGAAGTGTATGAACAGCTTCGCCACATGCCCACTCACCAGGCACGTCAAGACACGGAATCGCGTTTTGTGGCGAAAATGGATAAAGAGCGGTTTGCGGTGGAAGAGCGCTATGCAGATGAAATACGCCGTGCCGCAACGGCCATCCGAAATCACGAGTTCTGACTCGCGTCAGTTTTGTGTCATTTTGTAACGGAAAAAGTGCAAAATACACTTTTATCGATTCAATATCAAAAGCTTGCTAAAAACATGAAAAATGACGGAGCACTCAGCTTCTAACAGGGTATCTTAAGCACCTTTTCTTTCTGCAAACTTTGTCTAGATTGAAGATAGGGCAATAAGTTTCTACTGCATCGATTATTGCCCTGCGTTGTTTCTCCTGAAACGTTCGGACAACTCTGCTATGAACGGAAACTTTGCCGGCCCTGTTGTGGCCGGCTTTTTTATTACGAGCTCATCATGCCGGCCATGGCCATAACATTGTCTTTGCTGGCTACCAGCTCATCAAACTGCTTTTCTACCTGCTCACGGTTCAGGCCCAGCTCGTCAAAGATCTCCTGCCCAACGATTTCAATGGCGCCCAGTTCTACACCTCGTGCAGTCAGCAATTGGCGGCCTAGCCAAAGGATCCGGGCATAAACGCTGTGCACGCCCTGATAGCCGCGATTTTTCTGGTAACGTATGGCCAAGGTGACCTCATCTGGCATGCCCCAGTTTTCCATCAATTGAGCGGCGATCTGTTCCCGGGTAATACCCAAAAGGTAATGCTCAGTTACTGAGGAATCGATAACAGAGTTTACTTCTAGCGAACGGCACACCAACTTGAAGTGGGGAGGGAAAACCTGGGCCAGAAGCAGGTAACCAAAATTATGTAAAAGCCCTGCAAGGTACGCCAGCCCGAACGTCGGGCGCTCACCGCGTGGCATCATGCTAGCCAGAATGCCCGCCGACTGTGCCTGCCAGATGGCCTGCTGCCAGTAGTCCACATAGCCATTCGGGTGGTCTTGAGGTGCTTTAAGTGCGCGCCCCAAGGATAGCCCCATAGCCAGGTTCATCACCATATCAAACCCGAGCACTCTCGATACCGCATCGTGCACGGAGCGTACTTGTCCGGCCGCTGCATAAAAAGACGAGGATGCCCAACTAACAACCTGAGCAGCCAGGCTGGGATCACTTTCCACGACATCCACCAGATCCCCCATGACAGCATTCGGATTTACCCGCAAATGAATAATGCGCTGGGCCGTTTCGGGCAGCGGCGGCAGTTCCAGGGTGTCTTCCAAGCGTTGCTGAATGCGCAGGCTGGTGAATTTTTTGATGGCGAACGTTAGCTGATTGCGGTCATTGGCTGGGTCGTCGAGATTTACCGCAATGTTTTCTGATGCCACGGTGAACGACCAACGCTGCGCACCTGCGGTCAGTTCGCGGAAATCTTCTGCTGGCATCACCATGGCAAGTTTCTGCTCTCCCAGCTCCAGCGCCACACACGGTAAATCATCTACCCGTCGGTCCACTATGGTAGGCCAACCGGTAAGTGACGGCAGCGCGGGAAGCTCCCGAAGCCCGGCACGTTCTTTAACGCGAACCTGCTCACGGGGTTTCACCAGGCAGAAATCCCGGCCCATCTGTTTGTTCAGCCGCTCAAGGTCAATAAAATCGTCCTTGCAGCAAATGGCCTGGAGATTGTCCTGCCCGTCGTGGAGCAATACCATCCGCAACAGCTCGTGCCTGTTAGCCTGGCGCATATCTCTGAGCGACACACCTTTGGCGGCATCGCCCAGAGCCTGCTGTACCGTGACAGGTAATTCCATCATATTCTCCCGAGTATCGCTGCTTGCCATTAGACCATTGAAGTCTGCTGTGGGGTCTTCAGTATAGTGCATGGTCTAACTGTAAACGTTGATATAGAACCCGTTCATCCAGATACGTTTCCCAGCCGGCATAAGCACTAAACCCGTTCAGACATCTCCGTAGCGGATGTTTTCTCCCAACCAGCGCCGGATAAGAGCCTGCACCAGTTGTGGATGCTTCATAAGCCCCGGCGCCATTTCGCGCACCGGCTCAATCCAACCCTTGTCTCGCTCAAAATCTGCCAGCCGGAACTGCATCATGCCCGTCTGGCGAGTACCAAGCACCTCTCCTGGCCCGCGTATTTCCAGATCCTTCTCGGCAATCACAAAACCATCCTGGCTGTCGCGCAGGGCCTGCAATCGGGCTTTTCCGTTGGCAGACAATGGTGGATGGTACATGAGTACACAGAAGCTGGCTTGTTCGCCGCGCCCTACCCTGCCACGTAGCTGGTGTAGCTGGGCAAGGCCCAGCCGCTCCGGGTTTTCTATAATGATCAAGGAGGCATTAGGCACATCCACGCCCACCTCAATCACAGTGGTTGCTACCAGCAAATCCAGTTCACCCTGTTTGAACTGATCCATTACCGCCACTTTTTCTGCAGACTTGAGCCGCCCGTGAACCAGACCGATTTTAAGGCCAGGTAAGCGTTCGGTCAGCTCTTGCTCTGTTACTTCTGCGGCTTGGCACTGCAAGGCTTCTGACTCTTCAATCAGTGTACACACCCAGTAAGCTTGGCGCCCGTCAGTGCAGGCACGGTGCACGCGATCAATCACATCTTCCCGGCGACTGTCGGGAATGACAATGGTTTCAACAGGCTTGCGGCCCGGAGGTAATTCGTCAATCACCGAGGTATCAAGATCGGCGTAGGCACTCATGGCTAACGTTCGCGGGATAGGGGTGGCGGTCATAATTAGCTGGTGTGGCGCCAGGGTTCCGCCTACACCTTTCTCTCTCAGCGCCAGGCGTTGGTGCACACCGAACCGGTGCTGCTCATCCACGATGACGAGCGCCAAACGGTGAAACAACACATCATTCTGAAACAACGCATGAGTGCCAATTACGACGCTGACAGCGCCCGTGTGGACGGCTTCCAGTGTGTCTTTTCTCGCCTTTCCCTTTACTTTGCCAGTCAGCCAAGCTACCTGAACACCCAAGGGCTCAAGCCAACCAGCGAAGTTCTGATAATGCTGTTCCGCCAGTATTTCGGTGGGCGCCATAAGCGCAACCTGGGCACCCGCGCCTATGGCCTGAAGTGCCGCCAGCGCGGCCACCACGGTTTTACCTGAGCCCACATCCCCCTGCACCAGTCGCAGCATAGGCAGAGGCTGGCTGAGATCCTGCCGGATTTCGCTCATAACCTGGCGCTGAGCGCCCGTGAGCGCAAATGGCAACTCCTCCAGAAAGCGCTCAGACAGGTTGCCTGTGGGTAGTAGAGGCAATGCTTGCCGGGCCTGAATCTGCTCACGAACCTGAAGTAGGCTCAACTGGTGTGCCAGTAGCTCTTCCATAACCAAACGCTGCTGTGCCGGGTGGCGCCCCTCCATCAGCAGATGAACTGGCGCACTGGCTGGAGGAGAGTGCACCAACTGAACCGCCTCGGTAATTCCTGGAAGCTGGTAACCAGCCAGTAGCTCCGCCGGCAGCCAATCACGTATTGGGTGGCGCTGAAGATACTCTAGTGCTTGCTGACACAAGCCTCTCACCCGCGGCTGCTGTATGCCTTCGGTCAGTGGGTATACCGGCGTGAGGGTTGCCTGACCCTCTGAAGGCATAGGTGGCGGGTTGGTTTGGTATTCAGGATGATAAAACTCATACCCGGCCCGGCCTGGGCGCACTTCGCCAAAACAGCGAACTCGGGTACCTTCCATCAGTTGGTTTTTTTGGGCTGCGTTAAAGTGAAAAAACCGCAGCACCAGAAACCCACTGTTATCTTTCAAGGTAACCTGCAAGCTACGGCGGCGGCCCATTACCAAATCCGCCTTCATCACTTCGCCTTCCACAACAGCCACATCGCCCACTCTCAAGCTACCCATGGGTATTATGCGAGTGCGGTCTTCGTAGCGATGAGGGAGGTGGAACAGCAAATCCTGCAGCGAGGCAATCCCCAGCCGTGCAAGCTTCTCAGCCAAGGCGCTTCCCACCCCCTTAAGCTCTGTAACCGGGATATCGTCCAATGAGGCCATACTGAGGTCAGTCCGTTACGGCAACAACCGGCGTGTCCGTTTTCGCTTTCTCAATCACCCGGCACTGGCCGGCTGCAAGCGAGAGGACATCAATGGCTTTGGGCCGTGGAAAAGTTACCCGCCAAGCCAAGGCCACCGTGCGAGAAGGCACAGGCGGGGCAAAAGGCCGGGTTACAAGTACGTCTTTGTGGTACTGCATGGCAGTAGCCGCGGAGAGTGGCAGCACGGTAATTCCCAGACCGGAGGCAACCATATGACGTATGGTTTCCAGGGAACTGCCTTCGGTAACCAGTGACGGAGAGCCGGTATCCGCACGGCGGGTAACCGCATCCACCAAGGGCGGGCAGGATTCAAGCACCTGATCCCGGAAGCAGTGCCCGGGGCCGAGCAGCAACAATTGCTCGCGGGCGAGTTCTTCTCCGGTAATCTGCTTTTTGCCTGCCAATGGGTGCCCCGCAGGCAATAGCACTACAAAGGGTTCATCGTATAACGGCAGTGTCAGCACTTCCGCTTCTTCAAACGGCAACGCAACGATAATGGCGTCCAGCTCTGACTGGCGCAGCTTCTGGCGCAGGTTAGCAGTGTAGTTTTCTTCTATATAGAGCGGCATTTCCGGCGCTGCACGGCGCAACTCCGGTAACAGATGCGGGAACAGATAAGGCCCAATGGTGTAAATGGCGCCAACCTTGAGCGGCGAGCTCAGCTGATTTTTGCCATCCTGAGCCATGTCGCGAATCACGCCCACCTGATCCAAAACCCGCTGAGCCTGTTCAACAATTCGCTGACCAGTCTCGGTCACACGAATGCTGCTTTTGCTGCGTTCAAACAGCGGAATTCCTAGCTCATCTTCCAGTTTTTTGACCGCAACGCTGAGCGTTGGCTGGCTAACATGGCAGCGCTCGGCGGCGCGCCCAAAATGCCTTTCGCGAGCAAGCGTAACGACGTATCGTAACTCGGTAAGAGTCATGGTGATCTCCGGTCAAAAGGATACGGATCGATGTTTCACTTATTTATGGGTTAGAGGATAAGGATTGATATTGTCTATGGCAATCGCTGATCGCAATAGTACGCCAGGAATTCTCGTAGCCGGTTGCGGCAAGCTCGGGGGCGCCATCGCCAGCATGCTTAAAGAGTCGGCAAAGGTTTACGGATTGCGCCGTAACCCGGCCAAGGTGCCTGAAGGCATTCATGGCATAGGTGCAGACTTGACTGCCCCGGAAACCCTGTCAGGCAAGCTGCCAGGCAATCTGGATACGGTTATTTACTGCATTACCCCCTCAAGTTACGACGAGCAAGGGTATCGCGATGCGTATGTTAACGGTCTGTCGAACTTGCTTGAGGCACTGGGTGACCAACAGTTAAAACGGCTGTTTTTTATTAGCAGCACCAGTGTCTATGCCCAGGATGATGACAGTTTGGTAGATGAGACCAGCTTAGCCTCTCCCTCACGCGCCACAGGCCAGCAAATACTCGCAGGCGAGCAGGCAGCCTTAAACAGCGGCCACCCTGCTACCATTATTCGCTTCAGTGGGATTTACGGGCCATCAAGAAGGCGTTTTTTGGAAGCGGTTATTGCCGGCCGCATGAACCCGACTAAGCCGGCGCCATTCAGCAATCGCATTCATGAGGAAGATGCAGCTTCGGCCGTTGTTTACCTCAACGAGTTGGCACTTTCAGGTAAGCCACTGGACACCTGCTATGTAGCCAGCGATTGCGAGCCGGTGCGCCTTGACGAAGTGGTTGACTGGGTTCGCCAGCAGGTGCCCTGCGCCGAGCCTGTAGCAGATGCCAGAAAAGGTGGCCGGGCTGGCAGCAAACGCTGCAATAACAAGCGGCTGCTACAAAGTGGGTTTAAATTTCGTTACCCGGACTTTCGCGCGGGATACCGTGAAATGATAGACAAGGGGTAGGCCCGGAACGAACAAAGGCGGCCTCGGCCGCCTTTGTTCGTTGAATCACACAGCTTGGCGCTGTATCAGCTCAGTACCATCACAGCTTCCACTTCTACCGGCACGCCTTTGGGCAGAGCTGAAACCTCTACAGCGGCCCGAGCCGGGTACGGCTCTGGAAAATACGTCGCCATAATTTCGTTAACCGTGGCGAAGTTCGCCAGATCGGTCACGTAGATGTTCACTTTTACGATATCTTTCAGTTCACCGGCTGCGGCTTCACACACAGCTTTTAGGTTATCAAATACCTGACGGGTTTTGGCTGAAAAATCCCCGGCGACCACTTCCATGGTTTCTGGGTCCAGCGGAATTTGACCAGAGATATACACCGTGTCACCCGCTTTTACGGCTTGGGAGTAGGGACCAATTGCCTGAGGTGCGTTTTCAGTCTGGATTATGGATTTGTTGGTCATACCGTTTACTTTCCTCTCGTCTAAAACACCAATCGTCGCCCTTCCATACGCGAGCTGTCAACCAGACAGCTCTCTCAACCCTCGCCAGGCTCAGTATTTCACGCGGTTGATCGACGTAACGGCTTTGATATTGCGAACCCGGCGCATCACGCGAGCTAAATGTTTGCGGCCATGCACCTTAACCACAACGCTGACCACGCCGAAGCGTGCATCTTGCTCATCCACGTTGATGCGTTCGATATTGCCATCTGCCATAGCCACCGCACTGGCAACCTCGGCAATTACTCCACGCTGTCGCTCGAGCTCAACTCGCAGCTCTACGGAGAACTCATCGGTAATATCCTTGGCCCAAGTGAGATGAGTCAGGCGGGACCGGCCTTCATTATCTTCCGGTAAGCGCGAGCAGGTGTCGGAGTGGATAACCATGCCACTGCCGGAATCCATCACGCCAACAACCGGGTCTCCAGGGATCGGTTTACAACAGGCGGCAAAGTGAACCAGCATGCCTTCGGTTCCCTGAATGGTCACCCGGGCATCATCTCCACCTTGAATCCCCTTAACTGACTGGCGGGGCCCTATGCTTTCAGCACCACTCAAAAGCTGACGCGCAACCAGATAAGCCATTCGATTGCCCAGGCCAATATCACTTACCAGATCCTCAAAGCTGTTTACCTGGTTGTGATTCACGACAGCTTGCTTCTGCATCTCATCAATATCGGACAATCGGGCGCCAAAGCCGGTGAGGGACTTCTTCAGTAAAGTTCGGCCAAGCTCTAGCGATTCCGCCAGCTTTTGGCTCTTAAGGGTATGGCGAATGCTGCTGCGCGCTTTACCCGTTACCACAAAGCTGAGCCAGGCCGGGTTGGGCCGGGCACCAGGCGCGGTAATAACTTCAACCGTTTGGCCACTTTGCAGAGGCCTGCTCAACGATCCCAGGTTTCGATTTATGCGACAAGCGACGGTGGCATTGCCTATATCCGTGTGGATTGCGTAGGCGAAATCTACCGGGGTTGCGCCACTGGGCAACTCCATTATTTTCCCTCTTGGGGTAAATACATAGATTTCGTCGGGGAAGAGATCCACTTTCACGTGCTCGATAAACTCGAGGGAGTCATCCGCCCGCTCACGCATTTCCATCAAGCCTTTAACCCAGCGATCTACCCGTGTCTGATTCACGCTGGTAACGTTGCCAGGGTCGTTCTTGTACATCCAGTGCGCGGCTATGCCATCGTTGGCAATGTGCTCCATTTCTTCGGTGCGGATCTGGATTTCGATGTTCACATGCATACCAAACAACGTGGTATGCAGCGACTGGTATCCGTTGGCCTTGGGCATGGCAATATAATCTTTAAACCTGCCCGGCATGGGCTTATAAAGGCTGTGAACCGCCCCCAAAATTCGATAGCAGTCGTCTTCTGTACCCGTAATGATGCGGAAGGCGTATACGTCCATGATTTCGTAAAACGACTTCTGCTTGAACTTCATCTTGTTATAGATGCTGTTCAAATGCTTCTCACGCCCGAGTATCCGGCCAGGAAGGCTACGCTCTTCCAGTTTTTCCTGCAGCCGACCTCGAATGTCTTCGATTATTTCACGGTGGCTGCCACGCAGTTTATCAACGGCCTTGGAGATGTAGCGGGAGCGCATGGGGTACAGAGATGAAAAACCCAGATCCTCCAGCTCGGTGGAGATCGCATGCATACCAAGCCGATTGGCGATGGGGGCGTAAATATCGAGGGTTTCTGTGGCTATGCGTTGGCGCTTTTCATAGGGCATGGGCCCAAGCGTGCGCATGTTGTGCAGCCGATCCGCCAGCTTTACCAGGATAACGCGAATATCCCTGGCCATAGCCAAGGTCATTTTCTGGAAGTTTTCGGCTTGAGCTTCCGCGCGGGAGCGGAACTCTATTTGGGTAAGCTTGCTAACACCGTCGACCAGCTCTGCAACATCTTCGCCGAATTGCTCGGAAAGCGCATCTTTGGGAATGCCAGTGTCTTCAATAACGTCGTGAAGCATGGCAGCCATCAAGCTCTGGTGATCGAGCTTGAGGCCAGCAAGAATGTGGGCAACCGCGAGGGGGTGGGTTATGTAGCGGTCGCCGCTTTTACGCATCTGGCCTTCATGGGCCTGTTCAGCATAATAGTAGGCTCGTCGCACCTGATTGATGCGATTGGTATCCAAATAGGTGCTGAGCTCACTCGCCAGCCCCTCTACCGTAGCCTCAAGCGACACCGCGCCTCCACCTTATGTTCGCGGTCGCTTTACTCTTCTTCGATTTCAGTAAGCAGATCGCGGGAAACCAAACCAGCGGCAATTTCGCGCAATGCGATAACCGTAGGCTTGTCGTTTTCTTCTGCAACCATCGGCTCGGCACCTTTGGTGGCAAGCTGACGGGAACGCTTTGTAGCTAGCATGACCAACTGGAAACGGTTATCTACGTGTTCCAGACAATCTTCAACGGTAACTCGTGCCATAATTTCCCCGACAAAATAAAATGACTGATTAAGCAGACCGCGTAGTTTACCGCCAGCGGCACAATTTGTATACAGTAAAAGCCCGTGTTAGGCCGGGCCACCGCTTGCGTCTGAAAGACCGGTAAGTAACTGCCTGTGCCGGGCCTGCTGGGCAATCATTTGCAACCGCTGGCTGCGCACAATGGCGAGCAAATCGGCCAACGCTTCCTGGAAGCCGTCATTCACCACCAAATAGTCAAACTCCCCTACATGACGGCACTCTTCTCTGGCTTCAGATAACCGCCGCTCTACCACTTCCGACACATCTGTGCCTCTGCCCACAAGTCGATCCCGCAGAACTTCATACGAGGGAGGCACAATAAATACACTCACACACTCGGGAATAAGCCGGCGCACCTGGCTGGCGCCCTGCCAATCAATCTCGAGGATAACGTCCCGCCCAATGGCCAGCATTTCCCGAACCCAGACCTGAGAAGTGCCGTAGTAATTGCCAAAAACATCGGCATGTTCCAGAAAATCCCCGCGGCCAATCATGGCTTCAAACTTGTCACGGCTGACAAAGTGGTAGTTTATGCCGTCCTTTTCACCTTCACGCATGGGACGGGTAGTGTGGGACACAGACACTCCCAGCTTTTGATCTGCATGCAGCATTTCTGCCACAAGACTGGTCTTGCCAGCACCTGATGGCGCAGAAATAACAAACAGAGTACCCGTCTCACCGGCCTGGCTCATGACTCAACAACTCCTGAACTGGATCTGGCCGCCATTAATGAAGGCCCGGAAAACCTCTAATTATACGGGCTTTGACTAAACACCGCATCCCAGAGCCTCCACAACTGTTAATATTAGAACAATGGCAGTTAAGCACCCCAGCACCAAACTCAAGCACAGCAAAACGACGGAAAGGCAGCATGGATAAACTTCTGATCGTAATGGATCCGGCCTACAAGCACCAAAAGGCTCTAGTCAGGGGAATCGAGCTGGCGCGCGCCACCAACGCTCACCTGGAAATCGTAGCCTTCACCCACGAGCACCTTGGTGCCCTGCCGTCAGACCCTGTGGTGCAACAGCGCGCCCGAGACGCCCTTACTGAACTGCGCCAGCGCTGGCTAGAGCAAATGTTAGCGCTTTCGGACTGCCGCGACCTGAAGGTTACTACCCACACAGTGTGGGAAAAAAATATACATCAATGGATTATTGAACACAGCCACCCCAACCGCTTCAAAGCCGTAATCAAAACCGGGAGCCGTACGGAAACCTTGCTATATACGCCCACGGACTGGCACCTGATCAGGGAATGCCCGGCACCGGTCATGCTGGTTGCAGAACAGAAGTGGAACCATGCCCACCCTATTCTTGCTGCGGTGGATCTAAGTACGACCAAGCCTGTCAAGAAAGCACTCAATACAAAGATTATCCAGCAGGCAAGCGCTCTGGGAAAGGCGCTGGGAGCAGAAGTTCATCTGGTTCACGCATTGCATATTTCCGAAGTGCTGGCAGATCTTGAGATCATCAATGTAACCGAGCACGAGCAGAAGCGCAGAGAGGCACTAGAGCCATCCATCACTCATTTATGCAATACATGGCGTATAGACCGCAACCAGGTTCACATGGCGGTGGGCCCGGCACACAAGGTTATCCCAAGTGTCGCCAGCAACCTGAAAGCCGACATGGTAGTGATTGGCACCAGCGGTAAAACCGGCCTGAAGGCTAGAGTGATTGGCAACACCGCAGAAAAAGTGCTCACCCACCTGAAAACCGACCTACTTGCTATCAAGCCCGGAGATGCTGGCCAGTAATGCGCAAAAAATTCGACGTGACAACAGAGCAGACCGAAACAGCGAGTGAAGCTCTGAGCCAAGCCTCAGGGCTTTCACGCCAGCGCATCAAAGACGCCATGAACAAGGGTGCATGTTGGTGGACCGTTAAAGGAAAGCAAGTAAGGCTTCGGCGCGCAACCAAAGAACTCAAAGCGGGCACTCGGCTGCAGCTTTATTACGACGAGAGCGTGCTGGGCCGCAAGCCTGAAGCAGCAACCCTGGTAGCGGACAACCATCGCTATAGCGTTTGGTTTAAACCCCACGGCTTGCTGGCTCAAGGCTCGCAATGGGGGGATCACTGCAGCCTGCTGCGCTGGGTAGAACTTGAGCTAAAGCGCCCTTGCTTCCTTGTACACCGGCTCGATGCCGATGCCGCCGGGTTAATGCTCATCGCCCACGACCCGAAAGCCGCGGGTGCGCTTTCCCAGTGTTTCGCCGGTCGCACCATGACGAAACACTACCTGGCCATGGTGACCGGCGTTATTGATGTGCAAGACCAACTGATCGACACACCGATTGACGGCAAAGCCGCCATCAGTCGCGCTTCCACACGAAGCACCGATGAAGCCGCCGCAACCAGCTTGCTGCAGGTAACCATCGAAACGGGGCGCAAGCACCAGATCCGCAAGCATTTAGAGAGCCTGGGCCACCCCATTGTCGGCGACCGCCTATACGGCAAGCCTAGTCGGGCTCCTTTACAACTGCTGGCTATCAGCCTTGAGTTTGATTGCCCACTAAGCCGGCAGCGGGTAAAACTCCAGCTGCCGGAGCCGCTTAACAGCCTGGACGCGTGAGCACCTTCAGTTACCTTCAAATGCCGGAGCGCGGCGGGATGCAAACGCCTGAACGCCCCGCATAAAGTCCTTCGACTTGGTCGTAACATTCTGCTCTTCGGCCTCGACTGCTACCGCAGAACACCAGTCGCTGTTGGCCACTTCGCGCAGCAGTCGCTTGGTCCCGGCGACAGCAAGTGGCGCAGCACCAGCCAGTGAACTGGCCCAATCGGACGCCTCTTGCTCCAGCCTTTCAGCGGGTACGGTTTTATTGGCGAGGCCGTGAGCAACGCAAGTGGTCGCATCGAGCCGCTTTCCTTCGATTATTGCCGACAGAGCACGGTGGCGCCCCATAGCATTCAGCAGGTGCCAGGTCAGACCACCATCTGGCACGAGCGCAATTGCAGCGAAAGCCAGATAAACGCTGGCATCTTCAGCCATCATCACCAGATCGCATGTCAGAGCCAGTGCCGCCCCAATGCCGGCTGCCTGACCATGGACGCGAGCAATATAAATCTTGCTGCCATGGTGTATGGCTTTTAACAGCGGCTCGTATTCGTCCAACAACAGATCGGATATTTGCTCATAGTCAAAATCCTGCAAGTCCTGCCCCGCAGAAAAGCCTTTACCGGCGGCACCGATAATGCAAACCCGAATGGCTGGATCTGCCTCTACCTCAGCAAGGGTGGAGGTCAAGAGCTTGCGCATAGGCGCATTCAGAGCGTTATAGTGCTCAGGCCGGTTGAGCGTGATCGTTGCAACCTGCCCGTCGCGGGACAGAAGAACTGGCGTATCACTCATGTCATTAGTCCTTATCGGGTTAATCGATTTCGCTGGTCTTATCGCAGCGGGCAAAAGCTACGGAATCCGCTTGCTGCATACCCACGCTGTTCTGCGGAAAATGAATATTCGCCCGTTAGGCCTTGTACGTCGAGCCGTTTAGGCTTAGCTTTATGCTAGAATTGAACAGTAGTGTTTAAAACAAGTCAACAAAGTTCAATAAATTTGTCTCTGGATTGTTTTTGTGGTTAGCTTTTAATCATTAATGGGTACTATTGATCAAATATGTTCATTTAAAGCCACTCCAAAGAACGCTTGAGATGGCTGCAGAGTGCATGGGGCCGGGAACCGGCCAGTGAGAGGGAAAGAATATGAGCAATAAAAAACAGCCTTCAGTGCTGGTAATCGGGGCGGGCGCTACCGGCATTCTTGCGGGCATCAAACTGCCAGAAGCAGGAATCAGCGACGTTATCATTATTGAAAAAGCGGATCAGGTTGGTGGTACATGGCGTGAGAATACCTACCCTGGTGTAGCCTGCGATATTCCCTCACCTCACTATTGCTATTCGTTTGAGCCCTGGCCCTGGTCAAGCCAGTGTGCCGCCGGTAGCGAAATCCAGAATTACCTGGAGCACGTTGCCAAAAAATACAACGTACTCCCGATGATCCGTTTTGGCACCACGGTCGTTTCGACCGTTTATGACGACACCACAGCAATCTGGACCGTCAAGACCGACAAGGGTGATGTGTTCAACGTGGATTTCGTTATTGCAGCGACCGGCATTCTACACCGCTCCAAGCGCCCTGACATTCCCGGGCTGGACAGTTTCAGTGGCGAGATGTGGCACACCGCTGAGTGGCAGCACGACGTCGACTTAAAAGGCAAGCGGATAGGTGTGATTGGAACCGGCTCAACGTCACATCAGGTGGTACCCGAACTGGTTAAGGCCGGGCACGAAACCTTTGTATTCCAAAGAACGCCACAATGGGTGTTCCCATTTCCAAACCTTAAATTCCCGGAATGGATACGCAGCCGATGGCAGGACAAGCCTGAGCGGATGAAACCCTGGAAGTCGCTGTACAAGACATTTATTGAGCAGTTCTTCGTAAAAGCAACGACAGGGGAGCCCGTACAGCGAACGCTTCTAAACCTGTCCAGCAAAGCCTATCTTCGCCTGGGTGTTCGCAAACGCGATCTGCGCGAGAAGCTCACGCCGGATTACGGCGTTGGCTGTAAGCGTATGGTGGTCAATTTCACTTTCTACCCTGCGATACAGAAAGAAAATGCCCATCTGATTACCGACGGCATCCAGGGCATTGAGGCTGATGGCGTGCGCCTGTCGACGGGTGAACTGGTACCCCTCGACGTCATTGTGTTGGCAACAGGGTTCGACAACTTCGCATTCATGCGTCCAGGCAGCCTGGTCGGGCGAAGTGGTTACACCATTGATGATGCATGGGCAAACGGCACTTACTCCAGTTACCACGCTGTTCTTATGGAAAACTTCCCGAACTATTTCCTCATGCTCGGCCCAGGCACGCCCATCGGCAACAACTCGGTTATCGGCATGGCTGAGGAACAGTTGGACTATGTATTACGGTTGATTGATATCTGGCGTGACGGCAAGGCTGACGAAATAGAGCCTACCCCGGAGGCTGTCGCAGCCTTCGGAGACTATATAAAGGCTGGGCTTAGCCAGTCCGTTTGGGCTAGCGGCTGTCAAAGCTGGTACCTGGATTCTGCCGGTGTGCCCGTTGTTTTCCCGTATTCCTGGAAAGAGTTTGTCACCTCCATGGCCGAGATCGACCGAAGCGAGCTGACGATGGCGCGCATTGAGCAACGGCAACAGGAGGCCAAACATGCCGTCCCAGTATGACTATGTCATTGTTGGCGGTGGTTCAGCCGGAGCTGTGCTCGCCGCTCGCCTGAGTGAAAACCCCGATAAGCGAGTGTGCCTGCTGGAGGCTGGCGGCGAAGGAAAAGATCTGTTGGTGCGCATGCCCGCCCTGACCGTGGCGATGATGCCCGGCAAACCGGTAAAGCTGAACAACTGGGCGTTTACGACAGTGCCACAACGCGGGCTCAATGGACGCTGTGGCTATCAGCCTCGTGGGCGCACCCTGGGCGGCTCCTCGGCAATCAATGCCATGGTGTATACCCGCGGCAACCCCCGCGATTATGATCGATGGGCCGAGCTCGGCGTCGACGGCTGGGACTGGAAGGGTGTACTGCCCTACTTCCGCAAATCAGAGAGCAACGAACGCGGAGGCTCTGACCTTCACGGCGCTGCAGGGCCGTTGCATGTTGCCGATCCTTCCAGCCCGCGCTCGATCACTAAAGACTGGATCGCTGCCGGCCAGGCCTGTCAATTGCCACTCACAAATGACTTTAATGGCGAACAGCAGGTTGGAATAGGCTATTACCAGGTAACCCAGTTCCACGACAGCCGCAGGGGGCAGCGCTGCTCGGCTGCGGCGGCCTACCTTCATCCAGTGATGGACAGCCGCCCAAATCTGCACGTGATTACGGGGGCACACGCCACCCGCGTGCTGTTCTCGGGAAACAAGGCAACAGGCGTAGAATACCGCCACGGCGGCAAAACACTGACCGTCGAAGCGACCAACGAAGTCATTCTGTCTGCCGGTGCATTCCAGTCACCCCAGCTATTGATGCTGTCCGGAATCGGCCCAGCGGCGCACTTGCAGCAACACGGCATCCCGGTAATTCATGACCTGCCAGCGGTAGGTCAGAATCTTCAAGACCATCCCGATGTGGTCTTGTCCTACGGGGTTAACACAACCGATGTGTTTGGTGTGGGTGTGTCAGGCACCTTCCGCTTGCTGGGTGGGATGCGAGAGTGGTTTTCCACCGGCAAGGGTTTGCTATCCACCAACTTTACGGAAGGTGGTGCGTTTTTCTCGGTGGATGGAGAAAACGATGACTGGCCCAACGTACAGCTGCATTTCGTTATTGCACGAGTTGAAGATCACGGCCGCAAGATCAAGCCAGGTTACGGGATTTCTTGCCATGCCTGTATTCTGCGACCCGAAAGCCGGGGACAGGTCTCCCTCGAGTCCGCCGACCCCATGGCTGCACCCCTGATTGACCCTGATTTCCTGGGCGACGAGCGGGATGCGAACCTGCTTTTGAAAGCGGTTCGAAAAACCTTGCAGATCATGGAGGCTGAGCCGATTGCGGGTCGCATTACCCAAGCTTTCACTGCGCACTCCACCGACAGCGATGAGACTCTGCTGGACATGATCCGCAACCATTGCGACACCGTGTATCACCCCGTCGGAACCTGCCGGATGGGCAGCGATCAGGAATCGGTCGTTGATACATCACTTCGAGTGCGTGGCGTAGAGGGCCTTCGTGTGATCGATGCCTCGGTGATACCAACACTGATAAGCGGCAATACAAACGCCCCGACAATCATGATTGCAGAGAAGGCAGCAGCGGAGTTCTTCCGCGACTGACATAGCCTTCCTGCCTGGTTAGAGAACATAACAATGACCTTCCAGACGTTAGATGAGCTTTACCTTTTCGCCGAAAAAAACGATAGCGGGCGAGCTGTTTTCAGTGACCTGTCCGGGCGAGCGCTTACAGGACCAGACTTTGTGCGAGACCTTCGGCAGATAGCCGGCGGGCTCTCCAGGCTATGGCTGCAGCCCGGCAAAGGCGTAGCTGTTCTGGGACTTAACAGCATCGAAACGCTGCAGATCATCCTGGCCGCACCCTTGGCTAACCTGGTTCCAGTGCCTCTCAATTTACGATGGGCTGCGGCGGAAATCGCCTTTGCGCTGGATGATGCAGACGTTGCGGTGGTAGCCCTGGATGACCCATTCTTGCCCTTGGCGTCCGAACTCGCCAAAAACAGGCCGGACTTGATCTTTGTGCATATAGGTCAGGGCGATACGCCTGCGGGCATACAGTCTGTAAATGATTTGCGTGCTGAACCTGTGGAACTGAGCGATGCCCGGGACCCTTCTGCCCCGGCTATTATTCTGTATACCGGAGGCACCACCGGGCGATCCAAAGGGGTGGTTCATTCCCACGCCAGCCTGGTCGCCGGTGCGATGGTCATGGCTGTAGCCGGTTTTCCGACCACTGGGAAGACCTACAGCTCCTGCTTCCCGTTTTTCCACGTGGCCGGGATTCAGCCCACTCTTACCCGTTTGATTCAGGGCTCAACCCAGCTGCTGATGCCCATGTTCCGGCCAGATCTGGTAGCTGCAGCCGCACGTGACCACGGTGTACAAGAGTTGGGCCTGGCGCCCACCATGATGCAGATGCTGATCACAGATCCGGAGTTCAGCAGTAGCAACTTCTCCGGCCTGGAGCGCCTGATGTATGGCTCCTCACCGATCTCCGCCGGACTATTGGCAGGCCTCAAAGGGACTTTCCCTGGTGTCACTTACACCCAAGCCTATGGCATGACAGAAGCAGGGATCGTCATATTTCTTGGCCCCCAGTTTCATAGTGGCGAGCTTGAACGCATCGACGGTGCAGGCCAACCGGGAGCACCCGGCGTGCGGATCCGTATCGAGGATGATCATGGTGCCGCTCTGCCTCAAGGCCAAGTTGGTGAAATCGTGGTTTATGGGCCTACCGTGATGTCCGGATACCGCAACCGCCCCTCGGAGACAGGCGCCGCACTGCGTAACGGAGGCTACCGAACCGGCGATCTCGGCATGCTTGATGACATGGGCGTTCTCTACGTTCGCGACAGGTTAAAAGACATGATCATTACCGGAGGCGAAAACGTCTATTCCTCGGAAGTGGAAAGCGCCATATCGACGCTACCCGGTGTCGCTATGGTCGCAGTAATCGGTTTACCTGATCAGAAATGGGGCGAGAGAGTTCATGCCGTTATTGTCCCCCGTGAGGGCCAGGCGCCCACACTGGAAGAGGTCAACGGCTACCTGAAAGATCGGATTGCCGGCTACAAGCACCCTCGAAGCCTTTCGGTGGTGAAGGAACTACCACTATCACCCATGAACAAGGTGCTAAAGCACGAGCTCCGCGCCCAACTAACCGGAGACTGATCATGGCGAAGGGTATTTCAAAGCGCCAACGGTTCTGGACACTGTTCCAGCACCTGTTCGAAAAGCCTCTGATTGGCGCGGTTCACCCGCAACCGCTATTGCGCCGTGTAGCGGGGCTGCACGCCTGGATGTGCTATCCCCGCCCTATGGATGTTCGCTTGCAAAAAAGCGAAGTAGGCGGGGTTTCTGGACACTGGTGTGACCTTGGCACCCCCGCCGTCACACCTGGCTCCAAAAATGTGGTGTTATGGCTTCATGGTGGCGCCTTTACGGTAGGCGGCGTAGGCTCCCACGGGGCTTGGGCGGCCACTGTTGCCGCAGCCAGTGGCGCCCGTGCATTCCTGGCAGATTACCGGCTCGCGCCGGAACATCCATTCCCCGCCGCCCCTGAGGATGCAGAAGCGGTTTATCGTGGCCTGCTTGCCGAAGGCTACCAACCTTCCTCTATCGCCATTGCCGGCGACAGCGCCGGGGGCGCGCTCGCGTTTGCCTTGCTGGCTCGTATTCGCGCCGCTGGGCTGCCAGACCCAGCAGCCATGGTGGCCGTCTCACCCTGGTTCGACCTGTCGCTTTCAGGAGCGTCTGTGCGCACTAACAAGCGCAGTGAAGCCATGGTGCCGGAAAGCTGGCTAAGGCGCACAGCACAACTCTATGCTGACGGCCAGCAGCTTGATAACCCTGCTGTGTCACCGCTCTTTGCAAAATGGGATCGCCCGCCCCCACAAACCTTGCTACTAACCGGCGAAGACGAACTCCTGCGTGATGATACTGAACGCATGGCTCTCAACCTTTCAGCCGCCGGCGGTCAGGTAGAAGTATTGCGACAAGCTGGAGCTGGTCATATCTGGCCAGTTCGAATGCGCTTGTCGCCCGAAGCCTGTTACGCCAATGACCAAATGGCCGCCTTCTTGCGGCGTGCATTCTGGCCCGAAACTTTCCAGCTTCATCTCGCTGAGGAGCGCTAATATGACCTCGAATCTTTCCCAATCTGATCATCTGCTAGCCATTTTCTCGGCAGCTCGTGCAGCACATTTAACGGATCCAATGCCTTCAGCTGAACTGCGCAAAGAGCGCCTTTCCCGCCTTGAAGCTGCGCTGCTCAAGTATGAAAACGACTTGGTCGCCGCCATGAATGCCGATTTCCGGCACCGTTCGGAGTCGGATTCAGCCATTTTCGACATAACCGTCCCACTAGGTGACATTCGGCGCAATCGCCGCTCAGTCAAGCGCTGGATGAAACCACGGAAAGTAGGTGTGCCCCTGCACCTGAAACCAGCCCGCGGTCGCATTATCCCTCAGCCCAAAGGTGTGGTGGGCGTCATTTCGCCGTGGAACTTCCCTGTTTATTTAGCCATTGCCCCTATTGCTGCGGCCCTGGCCGCCGGCAATCGCGTGATGCTGAAGCCATCGGAACTAACGCCAAAAACGTCTGAGGTCATGGCCAGAATGATCTCAGACGTGTTTGACCCAACCGAGATTTCAGTTTGCACCGGTGGAGTTGAATTGTCTCAAGCGTTTTCCAACTTGCCTTTCGATCATCTGTTTTTTACTGGCTCTACCCGGGTAGGGCGGGAGGTTGCAGTAGCTGCTGCACGCAATCTGACACCCGTTACACTGGAGCTTGGCGGCAAATCTCCGGCCATCCTTGGAGAACGCGCCAGCCTTGACTATTCAGCACGTCGCATTGCTTTCGGAAAAGTAGCCAATGGCGGACAAATCTGTGTTGCCCCGGATTATGTCCTGCTTCCACGTGATCAACTGGAAACGTTTGCGAAGGCAATAGAAACTGCGGTGCATGACTTTTTCCCGGCCGGCCCACAAAGCCCGGACTTTACAGGCATCGTGAGCGACAACCACCTTAAACGCCTGCAAGAACTCGTAGCTGAAGCAAAAGGGGCAGGAGCTGAAGTTCGGGAGCTTTTACCCAGGAATACCGAGCATGCCCAAGGTAAAATGACCCCAACGCTGGTGTTGAACCCATCACCGGATAGCCGATTAATGCGTGAAGAGATATTCGGCCCAGTACTGCCGCTGGTGCCCTACGACACTCCTGAAGAAGCCAGAGACTTTGTGAACTCACGCCCATCTCCGCTCGCGCTGTATGTATTCTCAGACGACCGAAAAGAGCGAGAATTTTGGCTCAATGGCACCCTGTCTGGCGGTGCTTGTGTTAATGAAACTGCTTTCCATGTCGTTGCAGACACCATGCCGTTTGGCGGTGTTGGGGAAAGCGGAATGGGGTCATATCACGGTAAAACCGGCTTCGATCAGCTGAGCCACCTCAAATCGGTACTGATTCAACCAAAACTGAATGGTGCTTTTGTATTTGACCCGCCAGTTGGCAGCTTTAAACGATTTGTTGGAAAAGTTCTACGCCGGGTTGTCTGATCTCGTCGCGTTCAGGCTGCTTCGGAGGAGGCAGTCAAGATGCTGAGTATAGCGCGCGCGTCGCGCTTTGCTTCGTGAGGGGCAACGTTGCCTGCGGCCAACACCATGCGGCTTAACGCTTCGGAGGACTCCCTCCAGCTTTTTTGCCCTTCGACAACAAGAATCATAAACCCGTAGGTTGACCCCGCAAGCAACTGAAGGTAATACATCGTTTGATCCTTCGAGAGCGGTAGCTCTCCACCGATAATAGCTCGGCGCAGAACACTCAGTGGCAGGTTGCTCCAGATATCGCGCAGCCGGCCAACATAGGGTCCAAAACGAACCAGGAAACGCCCGTATTCTGGCAGCTCATGCGCATACCGCAAAAAAAGTCCAAGAACCACACCCAAGGCTATCCGAGGGTTATCAATTTTGGTGATTAACTCGCGCGCTTCGTCCTCAAACCGGTTACAGACCTGGTCTGTCACGAGTGGAAACAACTGCGTTACATCGTCAAAATTGTTATAGATCGTGCCACGGGCAAGTTTTGCAGTTCGCGATAAGTCACTTACCGATATGCTCTGCTCACCCGTATCAGCAAAATGACTAAGGGCAGTATCAAGAATATGTCGCTGAACGCTGGTCATTGAACATTAGCCATGCGAGTAAATTCTGCCCCCTGCAAGATCTGTCGGAGACGTGATTATCAGGCATTTGACCGGGTTACTGCAAGTCTTCCCAACGAGTTGGCAGCCTCCTCGTTAGCTGGCAGCGAAGCGGCGCAGGAGAGCTAACGGGAGGTTGCGATCACTCAAATTGCACACCACTGGTGATCTCAGGCTGGTCTTCTCCGAAGAGAGTCTGCAATTGGTGTCGCTGTGCTTTCCGACCCAGTCGCATCAATCGACCACGCCCACCTGGAACAATTCTATGGCCAACAGTCCAGGCTGCGTTTAGTGGCGCAAACAGGGCCGGATACCACGGCAATGTCATCTTCGGTAGGCCGAGCGCCTCCATGCCTTTTCCACCAACAAACAGCCGTGTCATGCTCAGATGAACCTGACGCTCCCAACGGCCCCGGAGTTTGCGAAAGTTGGGGTAACGTCTACCTAGCGGTTCGTCCATAAGCGCGCGACCAAGCTTGCGACTGTTTTCGTCAGCCGTTGCCTGGCTTATCACGTTTTGGTAGAGCGCAATTCGGCCTTCCTGCTCTGATTTACACAGCAGGGACTCGTCCACACCCATAAGCCAACCGATATAGCGCCAAAGGTGCATGATGTCTTCTGAATCCTGGCGACTGATAAGAGTGCCCAGAAGTTTTTGCCCAAACAGGAATGACACAGAAAACGCCAGGTAGGTCGCTTGCATATCAAGCTGGTTGACCGGGAGCCCCCACTCGGACGTATCCCAGTCCACGCTATCCAAAAGTTGCTGCCGAACCATTGCATGAATCAAGCGAACCCGAACGGTTGTTTTGAAGCCCTCGGCATCGGGCTTCAGGCCTCGAGGGGTAATGCAGTCCATCCACCATTTGGTGGTCTCTGCTACTCGGCGCGTGGCTCCCCACTCCAAGGCATCAGTCATGATCAGTGTCTGATTGATGCCTCTTGCCTGATAACCGGCCATAAGCCCAAGATCACGCAAGACACGCATGCCGGTTTGTCCTGAAATGGCACAGGCTTTCGCGCCCCTTTCGAGCCGTTCCCAGTCGACCCAGGCGGGCGGCTGACGGATAGCATCGAAGAACGCACGCAGCGGCGGAGCCATATCCTTCTGATCGAAGTCACCCGAATCCAGTATTTTCTTGAACTGACCGAACGCCGCACCACCGCCCTCACCACGAACCCATTTTGCCAAGTCGTCAGCGGGCGGATCGCCAACCAGAAGGGCTTCCCCCATACGTTGCCACTGCTGCTCACCGGGAACTGCCGATTGGCGATCACGGATTAGCCACAGTAGCGGCCAGGCAATTCTCTCAGCTTCAGCTCGATCCACACCGTGGCGTTGTGGCACTGTTTGAAGATCCATAAATAAACTCCCTCTCTGGCCGATTGTTCTTGATACGACTCAGTACCACCTTACCAACGCCTGATGCTTTTTGGTACCATCGAGTACCAAAATTAATTCTACCCAGCTAGACAGAACATAGAGGCGGGATCCCGAACTGGACATAACACTATGAAAACTGAAACTACCTACCGTGTCCGCCTGCTTGACGGCCTTGCACAAGTGCTTGAAAGCAAACGCTATCGCGAGATTACCCTGGCGGACATCGCGGCAGCTTCACGAGTATCACGACGCACTTTCTATGAACACTTCCCAAGCAAAGACGACTGCCTGCTGGCGCTTGCCGATCACGCCAGCAAGAGCATGATGATTGCGGTTCTTGGAGCAAGTTCGGCGACAAAAACCTGGCCTGTCGCCGTTCGGGATATCACCCAGGCCTATCTGTTCTTTATAGAGTCGAGGCCCCATTTGATGCGTGCGCTGTACATAGACCTGGCTGCGCTGGGTGAATCAGGAGTGAAAATGCGGCGTAAAGTAGCGGAACAGTTCGCCCTGTTCCTGCAGAAGCAGGTTGAGCTGCAGCGTGCGCACGACAAGACATTACAGCCACTGAGTCTGCTGATGAGCATGGCGCTGGTGGCCGGAATTAACGAACTCATTCTCTATGAGCTCACTGAAAAGGATGGCAGCTCCTTGATGGGGCTGGCGCCCACCGCAGAGCAATTGATTCACCGGGTAGCGGCGGGACAGCAGTGAAAGGGAGGTTAACCAAAGCCACCCTTAATCAACATCACTCTATGTTCTGCACCTAAAGATAGAGCGGGAAGAAAATTAATAAAATATTCAATATCTTGCGACCAACAATAACAAAAAGCATCTCTCCTACTACCCAATATACTCCCCACTCAGCAGAACGCTGCTGGTGTAACAGCCCGCCTGAAGACCGGCCTAGGCCGCCATCAACACTCGCCATTACAGCCGACTTATCCGATTGAAATGCAGCTAGGCCATCGCGTCGCCGATATGCATGGGCGGGCTTACAACAGAACCGACTTCATTGAGGATCGCCGACAAATGATGCAGACTTCGGCGGATTACCTCGATACCATTAAGCCCAAGAAGTAAGCTCCTACAGGCCAAAGTCTTCCGCAACGCTCTATGCCAACCTGCCGAACCTAAACCCGTTCCGGTCAAAGAGATGAGTCAGCTCCACTGGCTGGCGGTGACAACCAACCAAAATCCGAGGCAAGTGCGGCTCTTTTTACTTCCCTGCGCTGCTTTAAAATACCCTCAACTGCTCCACGCCGCTCCGCAACAAGGTCTATCAGGAGCGAAAGGAACTCATCGCCTTTCAAGTTGTGCTCAGCCGCTAACTTCTGAATCTTGCGTTTAGTGTCGGCATCCACGGTTATTGTATTAGCGGCCTGCTCGGCCTTTCTTTGTCGATTTACGCGCTGGTTCCAGGCATTTCTTGCCTTGGCAAAGTGGTCCGCCCCGTGTCGACGAATTCCAAAAAGTGGCAAGGGAAAGCACGACCCTCCGAACATTAGTCCTTCACCGCAAAGCATCCATTCGACCAAACCTCCTAATTGACCATGACTCCAATCACCCAGGTAAAGCTCTAGGGAGTCTTTTGAAACCTGGCGCCACAGATATCGCACTGCCCACTGGCATTGAAACTCGTCCGCGCCTTCCAGCCACTGAGATACTTTGACTGGATCTGCAAGCGACTGGTCGCCAATTACAGCCGTGACCGGAAGCCCTCCCAGTTTGTTCGACCACGGTCTCTGACCACTCATGCTCGCTCTCCTATTGCCACACTAACACCCGAAAAGTAAGTACATATACACACAACTATAGATGTCAAGCTAATCAATTGCATACTGCATTAGTTTTAAATGACATGCCCTAAACGTACACAAAATGTTCAAAAATGACAGTCAAAACCGTGTAAAAATTTGTTTTAAACCAGCGTGAAACGTTATTAAATATTACGTTACACGTCATTTAAACGTAATTTACACGTTTCGCTTACTAATTAATTCTATATTTTCATAGGTACTCAAATTTGATAAGGTTAGTTTATTCCGGTTTTTAGATGGTAATTTAACTGCTTATGCACTCCTCGCTCCAATGCCTAAACTCAATCATCCCGAATCTCAAGGCAGATGAAAAACTTTTTCTCATCCTTATGTTATTCATCTCAGAAAGCACTACCAGTGCTGGGAGTTTTGCATTGGTAAGAGAAAACGGCGTCCAGCTCGGAAAACGCCTCAGATTTACCAAGGAGGCATCGTTCAGGGCTCTGCATAAATTAAGGAACGAAGGGCTTATTGAAGAAATCACGGAACAAGGCTGGCTGGGCCGGCCAAGAAAATTGAGAAGGGCAGTCGCAGGAAGTTGGAGAGGCAATATAAACAATCAGGACTTCTTTCGAGCCCGGCTCGTCAAACAGAGCTTCAATCTAATCAGTAACAGGCTGAAATATCCGAATCGTGCTGCACAGGCTGGCCTGAACAACAGCCTGTTCATGCTACTGCTTATACTTCTGGCCAAAGCGGATCATTCAGGGGTAGTTTCAACGACGAGCCAATCGAAACTAAGCGAATACACCGGAATCCCTAGGCTACAGATGCAGAGAAGACTCTCTCAGCTTCAAGAACTTGGGCTCATCACCGAAATCGTTCCAGGCCTGGTCGAGGGAGCCGTTCTCGGAAAACCTAACTCTATCTATTACCTGAACCTCAACCACCCCATCCTGCGAACGACAGGCATTCAAACTGAACCAATTCCTATTCGAGGGAAAGGCTGCACATCGACGGAGGTGGATCAACTTGCAATGAAACTTGGTCAGCCTGGGTTACGTGATCGCCTTGCATCCGCAGCACAGCATGCCGCAACACCTACCGGAATAAAGGAGACGCGGATCAGCCCTGGCTCATGGGAGCAGAATGCGCCCGACCTTCTTCGGCGCCCTGCCGCGAAACTGTATACTCAATGCGTAATCGAGCGTTATGCGGCAAAACTGCTGAGCGATCCAAGCTTAATCCTTTCTGAGTCAGAATGGAGGAACGAGCAAGACCACGCCACTGAGGATTTTGTGCAAGAACTGACCGGAGAACGCCCTACCGCAGTGAAGAAGAGTGGCGAATACAGTCGCATGTTCTATTGCCTCTGCGCCGACTTGGAGGAACTTTCCCATCAGCTTGCATCGCTGTGCATCCGAGTGGGCAAGTTACCCAAACGGGCGAGCACTGTGAGCACACCAATCACTACCTATCGGATATTACCCTCCGGCACCGGCAAACGGTCGAAAATCAGGCTTGAGCGAATCACCCTCAGAACGTAACCCCTACCCTTCCGCTTCGCCGCCTACTCAACGATCAAGACACTCCGACTTCGAGAAAGGCAATCAGGGACGATAATAGCCCGCCATAGATCATTCCTTACACGATCCCTTCTATGATCTGAACACAAACAACATAGGAGACCAAACATGAGAATTCTCAGGCTCAAGGACGTCATTGAAAAGACCGGCCTGGCCCGTGCCACAGTTTATAAGTACATGGCGGCAGGCACCTTCCCGAAACCAATTCCCCTCGGTGGCCGTTCCGTGGGCTGGGTCGATTCAGAGGTACATAGTTGGATATTGGATGCGGTTCAGGAACGCGACTACCAGCATAGCCTAACCAGTCGCCCAGACAACCGCTGCTAACTCCCTGCTTTATATATAACTAATAGACAACTTCTCTACATCCAAAGCTCTTCTAATCACAACGATTATATAGCTAGATTTCCCAGCAAACCTTAGCAAATAGCCGCCAAACGGGGCTTCAACCACTGTCTATTCAAATAAACGATCCCCTATCAACCAGGCACCGCCACGAGGAGGCCATGTCCATGAACTCACTATGGAATGGATACGGAAACGTAACAGATCGCCAAGAGCTCAAATCTATGGCAAATGAAAAAGCTGATCACTTTCTTTCCTGCGCCAGCACTATGCACGATGGATTGCGAATTCAAAAATGCGCAACCCACCTAAGAGTTTACCCTGATGCCGCCTACGGAACGTTCACCGACACTTGGTACTGCAAACAACGCCACTGCCCAATCTGCCAATGGAGAAAGGCTTTGAAATGGCGCAGCCGAATGCACCAATTACTGGATTCGACACCGGAAGCGCTTTCAGGTAAGTGGGTGGCCCTAACACTTACCCTTCGAAATTGTCATGTGAGTGACCTCAAGAATACTATCAACGAAATGAATGACGCATTCCGTCGACTAAGCAACAGAGCGTTCTGGAAAGCAAATGTCCTAGGTGGCATCAAATTCGTCGAGATCGACCAAGGCGCTTCTGATTTCCAGTCGGCTCACCCTCACTTTCATTGCCTTATCCAGGTTCGGCCATCGATGCACCAGGGGAACAACTACGTCACAGAGGCGAGATGGGCCGAGGAGTGGCAAAGTTGCTTGAAAGCACATTTTATCCCCCGAGTTCGTGCGAGAAGGCTGACCGGCAAGGACGACGAACTCCGCCATAAAATACTCAAATGTGTCAGTTACCCCATGAAGCCCCGCTTGCATGCGCCTCACAGAGGCTGGTTCCTCTCCATGGCGGAACAGATCAAAGATTTAAACCTGATTCAACCGTTCGGGCAAATACGTGGCTGGTTTTCTGATCTGAAACATCAGGAGGATTGTGAGTTAAAGCGACACAGAGACGATGTCCGGTTCGAGCAAAAACCAACAACGTTCCAGTGGGACTCGTTTCACGGATCTTATAGAAGGGATTAAATCGATACGCTGGCCCCTATTTGCAAATAGCAGATCATAGACACCCATAGATCCCAAACACGGGGGCTAGCAAGACCACTCCAACAATTCTTGCCAAACAGCATCATAGCCAGCCTCCTCGTAATCTGCGCCGCCAAAAGTGAGAACCCATGAATAACCTAGACCAACCGCCAACAGCTGCGGAAGTAGCGGCGTATTTCCAAGGAAATGAACAGACGGAGTACCAAGCAAGAATGATTCGTGAGTGCGGGCAGAGGTTGAAGACTTATCCTTTTGAGCGTGTTGTAGCCAATCCATACCTGCTTGCCTGTCACCACCGGTTCTGCCCCGACTGCCAACGAAGGCGTGCTGGAGATTGGGCATCGGCACTACGGTCGGTGATTGACAGGGAATCCATGCCTGCTCCGAATAGTGATACCAAACGCACCCCTCACTGGATTGCCATCATATTACCAGGCGTGCCATGCGTTGCTTCAGATTTCCAAAATCAGCTCGATACCCTCATAGAGTACTTATATCTCGCCCGTGGCCAACCGTTCTGGCGGTACAATGTCAGAACCGCGCTGCGGCTCCTCAAGGTTGAGATAAATCAGAGAGTAGACCGGGAGCTCCAGATCACACCAACATTCACATGTCTCGTGCGCGTATCGCGAGATCTGCTCAACGCACAAATCCAAGGGCGGTTGATTCAGCGGGTTGAACGGGACTGGATTCAGCCTGCCAATCCCGATAGCTGGCCTGGCACGCGTTCATTCATTATCCCCACGGCAACAGCACGAGAACGGGATACCTTACAAAACAAGGTCTCACGGATGATCGAAAACCACTACCCCCACTCGAATCGGCAGACCTTTCTGAGCATCGTTGAGCAATTGAAGGGCGTAAAGACAGTGGCCATGTATGGACCTGAAGGGACGCCATTCCGGCCCCCCAACATTTCACAGGCTGATGATCTTCGCTATGAGCAGGAGTACTCGGTTTCCCGGATTGGCGAAGATTTGCCTGAGTCCATCAGCGGCAATCGTGGCCTTGAGCTGCTGCCATGGCGCATAGCGAAATGAAGACAAACGCCGCTGGAAGGCCATGCTTTATTCCTCGACAGCCTGAGCAGTTGATCATCTCAACCTGAGCGGGCAATATCACCACGACCAAACGTGACATTCGCGACACCCTCCGACGCTCCCTGTCGTCCTTGTCGAATAGCGTTTTCCAGTAACACCAAACGGAAGTACCCATGGCATTAACGCTCGAACAACTCGAACGCCACCTGTTCAAGGCCGCTGACATTCTGCGGGGCAAGATGGACGCCTCGGAATTCAAGGAATACATTTTCGGCATGCTGTTCCTCAAACGCTGCTCCGATGTATTCGAGCAACGCTATCAAGAGGTAGTCGCAACCCAGGTGGCTAAAGGCAAGGGACAGGTTGAAGCGGAAGCCATCGCAGACATGGAGAACTGGTACAAGTCGACCTTCTACGTGCCCAAACAGTCCCGCTGGGACTTCTTGATGAACGACGCCCATCATGGTGTCGGTAATTACCTGAACAAGGCCCTAGCGGGGCTGGAAGAGCACAATGTTAGCCTGGCAGGCGTGCTGGAGCATATCGACTTTACCCGCAAGGTAGGCTCCACCACCCTGCCAGACAGAAAGCTGCGGGACTTGATCGTCCACTTCAGCCAATACCGTCTGCGCAACGAAGATTTCGAGTTTCCGGATTTGCTGGGTGCGGCCTATGAGTACCTGATCAGTGAGTTTGCGGATTCTGCCGGCAAAAAAGGCGGCGAGTTCTATACGCCGCGTTCCGTGGTCCGCATGATGGTGCGGCTGGCAAATCCTCAGGAAGGCCAGAGCGTTTACGATCCCTGCTGTGGTTCAGGCGGTATGCTGATCCTAGCCAAGGAGTATCTGGAGGAACAGGGTGGCGACCCGAAACACCTGTCACTATTCGGGCAGGAAGCCTCCGGTTCCGTTTGGGCCATCGCCAAGATGAACATGCTCCTGCACGGGATCACCAGCGCCGACTTACGCAACGAAGATACTCTGACAGACCCCCAGCATGTGGAAGGCGGAGAGCTGATGCGCTTTGACCGCATCCTCACCAACCCACCCTTCTCCATTAGCTTCACGCCCAGCAACCAGTTCCCAGAAAGGTTTCAGTATGGCCAGGTACCAGAAGGCGCTAAGAAAGCCGACCTGATGTTCCTGCAACACATGGTCGCCAGCCTGAAATCCGATGGCATGCTGGCCACGGTTATGCCCCACGGCGTGCTGTTCCGCGGTGGCGATGAAAAACGCATTCGTGCGGGGCTGCTGGAAAATGACCTGGTGGAGGCCGTCATCGGCCTAGCACCCAGCCTGTTCTATGGCACCGGCATTCCCGCCTGCATTCTGGTACTGCGTAACAAGGGCGCCAAATCGCCAGACCGCAAAGGCAAAGTACTGTTCATTAATGCCGACCGGGAGTATTACGAAGGCCGCGCCCAGAACCATTTACTGCCGGAACACATTGAAAAGATCGTCAGCACCTACGAAGCCTTTGCGGAAGCCGACAGCTTCTCGCGGATTGTCAGCCTGAAGGAATTGCGGGAGAACGACTACAACCTGAACATTCGCCGTTATGCGGACAACGCCCCGCCACCGGAACCCCAAGATGTGCGGGCACACCTGGTGGGTGGCATTCCACTGAAAGAGGTTCAGGCTAAACAGCCTCTGTTTGATGCCCTAGGCCTAGACCCCATGGATCTGCTCGCTCCCAAAGCGGGCGAAGAAGACTACGTAGATTTCCGGGAGGATCTCACCGACAAAGCTAACATTAAGCTGACTATAGAACAGAATGACGGCGTCTTGCACAAAGAGGCCAGACTCAAGGACACCTTTGAAAGCTGGTGGCAGCAAAGGGGTGCTCACATTGCCAAGCTCTCCGGCAATGGCCAACAACTGAGCACCCTTCGGGATGAACTGATTGGCACATTCACCCACGCCCTGGACCCCATCGGCATGCTGGACAGGTTTGCCGTGCGCGGCATCATCGCCGGCTTCTGGGACCAGAACAAAAACGAATTCCGTACCCTGCAGGCCCGTGGCGTGCTGGGTGTGGTGGATGCCTGGCGCATCAGCATCATCACCCTGCTGGAAGACGATCAGAACAAAACCAACCCGCTAGACCACAAACTGGTGACCTTGCTACTAGCGGACTACGTAGCCGAACTGGAAGGCCTGCAAGCCCGAAAGGCAGAACTAGACGCCCGCATCAAAGCGGCTACCGCCCAGCCGAATGAAGAAGACGATACCGAACCAGATGAAGATGCACCAACCGAGGCGGATATCAAAGCTTGGAAAGCCGAGCGTACCAAAGCCACTAGAACCCTGAAAGCGAAACAGGCGAACTTTGAGACGCAACTGAACGAAGCGGTGAATGTATTAGACGAAACCAGGGCCGCAGAGTTGATGCTGACAATTCTGCACAACGACATGCAGGGAATACTGGACACATACATTCGGCGGCAACGCCAGGGTGTGATTGCTGCGTTTGAAACTTGGCGGGATAAATATTGGGTAACGTTGGCGGATATTGAGACGGAGCGAGACATAGCTGCCACTGAGCTGAAAGGATTTCTCACGGGACTGGCGTATGTCTGATTACGAACGTATTTTAGCTGACCTACCTGATGATTGGGCGACAGCAACAATTGAGGATCTGGGATCAGTAGTAAGTGGCGGAACGCCCAGTCGGGAAATAGCCAACTATTGGGGCGGAACTATTCCGTGGGTTACTCCCGGCGAACTGACTACTTTAAAAGGAAAAATGCTCCGCTTGACGAACGAATCGATTACCGATGAGGGACTCCGTCAAAGCGGAGCTAACCTGCTGCCCGCAGGCAGCCTACTAGTCACTACTCGGGCGTCTCTTGGATATTGTGCTATTAATCCAGTCCCGGTAACGACCAACCAAGGATTCAAGAGCATAATCTTTCGTCAAGGCTCGAACACTAATTTCTACTACCACTGGACGAGAAAGATTGGCTCTGAGCTTAAGCGCAGAGCATCCGGAACAACCTTTTTGGAGATATCAGGGTCAGACTTCAAGCAAATTGAACTCCCTGTTCCGCCCTCAGCAGAGCAGCATAAAATCGCCCAGATCCTCGACACCCTAGACACCCAAATCCGGAAAACTGAGACCCTGATCGCCAAGCTGGAAAAAATCAAGGAAGGCCTGCGAAACGATTTGCTCACCCGAGGCATCGACCAGAACGGCCAACTCCGTCCCACGCCGGAACAGGCGCGAGAGCTTTATAAGGAGTCAGCTTTGGGATTAATTCCCGAAGATTGGCATATTGGTCCTGTAGAGCAGGCCCTCGAAAGAATCATTGATTACCGCGGAAAAACCCCTACAAAAACTGGGTATGGAGTACCACTGATTACAGCGAAAAACGTGCGAATGGGATATATAGATCCAGAGCCGCGCGAGTTTATTGCAGCCTCAAGCTATGACAGCTGGATGACTAGGGGGATTCCCTCGAGCACTGACATTGTATTTACTACTGAAGCTCCGCTAGGCAATGTCGCGCAAGTCGGAACAGGCGAAAAAGTTGCGTTCGCACAAAGGGTGATCATTCTTCAGCCAAAGAGCAATTTACGCCCTGAGTTTCTGTTGCTGTTGTTAATGGACTCTAATTTTCAGGCGCGTGCAATGAGGGCCGCTTCAGGATCTACTGCTCTGGGGATTAAACAAAGTGTATTCAGGAAATTGCTTATAGCGCACCCTTCCTCCATTTCAGAACAGATTGCTATTTCAAATGGTGTTCGTGAACTCGATGGAAGGCGGGCTTTGGAGTTTCGTTGTTTGGCAAAGCTTAAAGGAATTAAAAAGGGGCTCATGAATGATCTTTTAACCGGCCACGTCCGCGTCACCCCCCTACTCAAGGATGCAGTATGACCACCTTCGACAGCACCAAACGCTCGCTTCCCGATCTGCTCAAGGACATCACCAACGGCAAGATTCAGTTGCCCGATTTCCAGCGGGGCTGGGTATGGGACGACGAGCATGTGAAAGGCCTGCTGGTGAGTATTGCCCGCTCGTTTCCCGTTGGGGCCGTCATGCTAATGGAAACCGGCGGTGAAGTAAGGTTCCAGGTGCGCCCTGTCGAAGGTATCTCTGCCAAAGATGTCACCGACAAACCCGAGCAGTTGATCCTTGATGGGCAACAACGCCTAACCAGCCTCACCCAGGCTGTAGGGCTACCCAGCCCCGTAGATACCCGTACCGCTAAGGGTAAAGAGATCAAACGCCACTATTACTTCGATATTCAGCTCGCACTCGAGGGCGAAGAGCGGCTGGAAGACGCTCTCATAAGTGTGGATGAGAATCGACAGGTTCGCTCGAATTTCGGTCGCGATGTAGAGCTGGATTTATCCACGCGGGAGTTTGAGTGCAAACACCTGCACTTTCCCTGCGACCAAATCATCAACTCGGACGATTATGAGGAGGCGCTTCAGGAATACTCCCCCGAATCATTCGGCATATACATGCAGTTCCGCAAAGCCGTCATTAATGCTTTCCGGTCCTATCAGATCCCCATCATTGAACTGACAAAAGAAACAACCAGAGAAGCGGTTTGCCTAGTGTTCGAGAAGGTTAATACTGGCGGAGTTCAGTTGTCCGTATTCGAGTTGATCACTGCCAGTTATGCAGCAGAGGGTTACAACTTGCGGGACGACTGGTTTGGCTCTGAAATACGTGATGTGGCGTCCCGCCATAAACGCCTGGCCCGCCATGAATTGCTTAAGGGCGTTGAGAGCACCGACTTCCTTCAAGCGATTACCCTACTTCATACCCGAGAGCGCAAATACCAAGATATTGCCGATGGCAAACAAGGTAAGCAGGTACGGCCTGTCAGCGCCAAACGGGCTTCTGTACTTGAGCTTCCGCTTGCTGCCTACCAAACATGGGTCGATCAGGTTGAGGCCGGTTTTGTTGAAGCTTCAAAGTTCCTGGCCGGTGAGTGTTTCTTTAGCCGCAGAGAACTGCCTTATGGCACCCAACTGGTTCCCCTAGCTGCGACCATGACACTTCTCGGCGAGCGTTGGCGGGAACCAAAAACTCACCAAAAGCTGGCCCGCTGGTTCTGGTCTGGCGTGTTAGGTGAGCTATATGGTGGTGCAGTTGAAACCCGTGTTGCGGTGGATCTTGAAGAACTGATGAATTGGTTTAAAGATGACACCGCAACGCCCCGCACCGTTACTGATGCCTCCTTCGACCCGGAGCGTTTGGAATCCCTGCGTAGCCGCCTCAGTGCGGCTTACAAAGGTATTAACGTGCTGATTCTGCGTGAGGGCGCTTCCGACTTCTTCTGGAAAGGTCGCATTCAGCAACTGGACACTCAGGAAGTGGCTCTGGATATTCACCATATATTCCCCCGAGCCTGGTGTGAGGGTAACGGCATCCTGCCGAAGGTTTACGATTCCATCATCAATAAGACGCCGATCTCCTATAAGGCCAACCGGATGATTGGGGGCGATGCGCCGTCGGTATACTTGGCTAAGTTACAAAGCCATGATCAAGTGCAACTGGCAGACAATGAAATGAATACCATTCTTGCTGGGCACTTTATCCCCACTGAGCAGCTGAGATCTGACGATTTTCAAGGCTTCTTTGAGGAACGAAAGCAGCTTTTAATGGGATTGATTGAAAAAGCGATGGGTAAAAAATCATTGGCATAAAAAAAGAGGCCTGCTACCGAGCAGGCCTCTTCATCAATAATTTAACTACGACTTAGCATTGCTACGCCTTCGGGCCAGCGATAGCTACTGGCTCGTCAGTCCAGCGTTGCTTAAACTTACGCATTTTGAAAGCCACAACCTTATATCTTGGCTTTTTTGGCAAACCCAAATCTTGTCGAGCCTGCTCAAGCTGTTGATCTGTCGGGTTCTCAGGTACAGAAACCTTGCACCCAGACGGCTTATGCTGCTCGTCCTGGTGAATCTGTCTTGCGGCACTCATGGCACCACCTCCCGTATAAGAAAAACTATTGATATATAATGCCCAACCCGCCCCACAAACGCAAATGAGGGAATTCCGCAAGTTGGCACCTACCCTTCAAGATTCAAGTAGAAGTAATCGTAGGGGAAGTTCCTGTCATCATCTCTGTACTTCCCCTCGAAAACGTCCATAAAATGTTGAAAGGCCCGTGCATTTTTATTTGGGTTGGTAAGCAAAACTCGTTTCTTATCGATTAAAGATGCGTAATGCGCAGCGCACTGAACAGCGATGTCAGTGATGTAACCTTCAAACTGTTTGTCCAGCGGATTGCTAGCCAAAAAATCAATCCGGACATGACTCAATTCTCGATGGCCTTTGGAAACACGCCCTTGTGCCGCACCAACAAGCACTCCCAGCTCTCTCCCCTCTGGGACGTAGAAGATGCCCAAGTCAAAATTACGAGGCCTTTTAACATTGTTATTTTTGGTTAGCAGCCTAGTCCAATCGAGCCCTGACCCCCACTTGGAAACCTCGTCTCGAACATTGGCCTCACTCAAAGCATCCAACATTAGGTGTTCTCCAAACTCTGCATGAAACTCGTCCATACAGAGTTTGTAAGCTTTTTGCCTGATAAGCAGATAGCGTTTCCAGGCTTCACGTTTCTCCAAACTTTGAGATGACAACTGAGTTTCCTTTCGTTTCTTTGCTAATCATCCGCGAGCTACGAACCCTCGCTTGATCCTCGGCCACTAAGCATAATAGGTTGAACTGTAACTGTTAATGGGCGAACGTGTATTCATTGTAAAAACCCGCCGAAATGGGGATTACGTCTGAATGGCCCTGAAGTGTCAAACCTCATACGTCAAAGGGAACTGGAATGCCTGGCCCGGAATTCACCGAAGTTGAGCTCCCCTTTATTCAGCAACTGGAGCATGAGGGCTGGGAGTACATCGAGGGCTCGCTCGATTCCCCTAACGTCACCCACCGCGAAACCTTTGCTCAAGTAATAATGGAGCCTCTTCTGCGTGAGCGGCTTCTTTCCATTAATTCCCGAAACGGCCAGCCTTGGTTGGACGAGAGGCGCCTTGATCAGGCGGTCTCGGCCATTACCCGCCTTCCCGCCAACAAGGTAATGGAAGCCAATCAACTGGCAACCGGGCTTCTCCATGGTGGCATCACAGTAGAGGGATTGTCAGATTGGGATGGTGGCAGGGGGCAAACCATCCACTTTATCGACTGGACCAACCCTGAGAACAATACCTTCACCGTGGTGAATCAATTCAAGGTCAAATGCCCACCGGGCCATGACGGCTGGAAAGGTCACGTCATTCCGGATCTTGTTCTGTTCGTGAACGGCATTCCCCTGGTGGTCATCGAGTGCAAAAGCCGCACAGTTCCTGAGGGCCTTCCGGACGCCGTGGATCAGCTACGCCGATATTACGATCAGCGTCATCAGGATCTCGAAGTAGAGGAACACGAAGGTGCCCCTGCTCTGTTCTTCACCAACCAGTTTATGGTGGCCTCCAATTTCGATGATGCCCGGGTTGGGACCATTGGCGCCGGGTTTAGTCATTACCTGAACTGGAAGACCGTGTCGCCACGCGCCGAAGCAGACGTTACCGACACACTGGGCGTCACATCGCTTTCGTCCCAGCAACGATTGATTGCAGGCATGCTGCCTCCGGCCAACCTATTGGATATTGTCCGCCACTTCACGCTCTTCATGACCATGGGCGGGCAGACCATCAAACTGGTGTGCCGGTATCAGCAGTATCGGGCCGTCAAACGGGCCGTTCAGCGCTTAAAAACCGGTAAAACCCGGTCTGAAGATGGTGAGCACGACCGGCGGGGCGGGATTATCTGGCACACCCAGGGCAGCGGTAAAAGCCTGACGATGGTATTTCTGGTTCTCAAACTCAGAACCGATCCTGAACTGCGCCGCTTCAAAATCGTCGTGATCACAGATCGGAAGGATTTGCAGGATCAATTATCGGACACAGCGACGCTGACCGGGGAAACCGTCAAGATCGCCAGCAACACCGGCAAACTGAAATCGTTGCTGGGACAGCCTGGGCCAGGGCTTATTTTCGGGACCATCCAGAAATACCGGGAACACGAGAGTGCATCTTCAGCCTACCCTCCGCCGAGGAAGGAACGCGGGCTGGAGCTCAATCGTCGCGATGCGGCAGAAGAGCCTGACGACGAACCCAGGAACCCTATCCCCTCACGCCCCCTGGGATTGCTCAATGAAAGCCCGGATATTCTGGTGATGATTGACGAGGCGCACCGAACACAGGCCGGTGATCTGCACGCCAACCTTTTACAGGCTGTGCCCAACGCTGCGCGAATTGGCTTCACAGGCACGCCCATCATCATGGGTAAGAAAAAACAGACCAGCGAGATTTTTGGCGAATACATTGACCGCTACACCATCAAGGAAGCGGAAAATGATGGCGCCACGGTGCCAATCCTTTATGAGGGTAGAACGGCAGAGGGCGCTGTAAAGGAAGGCGCCAACCTCGATGACTTGTTCGAGGATCTGTTCAAAGAACGCACCAAGGAAGAACTGGAGCTGATCAAGAAAAAATACGCCACGAAAGGCCAGATTTTTGAAGCGCCTCGGCTTATTGAAGAAAAAGCGGCTGACATCCTGCGCCACTACGTCACCAACATCCTCCCCAATGGCTTCAAAGCCCAACTGGTGGCCTATAGCCGACGAGCAGCCATCCGCTACCTGGAAGCGCTCAAACAAGCCAAGTCGAAACTTCTCGAGGAGGCCATGGCGTTGCCTCCTGAAGACAAAAACATCGGCGAAACCGAGCTGATTGCCCGGCCGCCGAGAATCAAAGCGGCCATCAAGGCGTGGCAGTATCGTAAATTATTGCAGCAGCTTGAGTTTGCCGTGGTGTTTAGCAGCAGCAACAACGATGACAGTGGCTGGGCCCAGTGGAGTGATCGAGCGGAGATTGAGCAGAACATCAAACGATTCAAGAAACCGCTATTTCATAAAGACCCGGAGAAGTCCGACCCCCTCAGTTTCCTGATTGTAAAATCCATGCTGCTGACCGGTTTCGATGCGCCCATCGCAGGCGTGATGTATCTCGACCGCCCCATTCGGGAAGCGGAATTGCTGCAAGCCGTTGCCCGAGTCAACCGCACAGGATTCGGTAAGCGCTGCGGGATTGTGGTGGACTACTATGGCGTCGCAAACCACCTGAAAGAGGCGCTGGCAGCCTACAGTGACGAGGATATTGAGGGCGCTCTCCAGAGCCTGAAAGACGAAATCCCACTGCTGCGGGATCGTCACCTCAGGGTTGTGGATGTATTGAGGAAACAGGGCGTCGATAACCTGACGGATACAGAGGAAGCCGTCACGGCGTTGGGCGACGAGCGGCTGCGAGCCGAATTCATCGTGAAACTGAAAGAGTTCAGCCGGACACTGGATGATGTCTTACCACGCCCGGAAGCATTGGAATTCGTGAACGATGCCAAACAACTGGCCCATATTCACGCACTGGCCCGAAACCGATACAAAGACAGCCCGGAATTGGGCAAAGACGTTGGCAACAAAGTCCGTAAGCTGATTGACGACTATATGATCTCGCTGGGCATCAACCCCAGGATTCCGCCAGTGCAATTGACCGACGCCGACTTCGACCAACACGTTAACCGGCAAGTCAGTGATCGGGCGAAGGCGTCCGAGATGGAGCATGCAGTGCGCTCCCATGTTAGAAAGCACCTCGATGAGGACCCGGTGAAATACACCAAGCTCAGTGAACGCCTGAAGGAAATCCTGGAGCAGATGGACGGGCTCTGGCAGGAACAGGTGGATGCACTGTCAGCCTTGATCAGGCAATTGCAGGAAGATGAAGCAACGGATGGCGAGACACCCTCAGCTCTTCCACCGAACCACCTCCCCTTTCTGAGGGTGATGGCCGAGATTAAGCAAGGTAGCAAACAGGATGGCGACGCAGCGCTTACCTCGGATGAGCAGGAAAACCTGGAGCAAGCCACCGTATCCACTGTTCAGATAATCACAGAAGAACTGCGCATCCCGGACTTCTGGAAGCCCTCTCACCTGCCAGACCAGGAGCGCCTACGAGGCCGACTGTTTGAGGAGTTGTTCGAGCTGGATCTTTTCCCGGTCAATCAACTGGATACCCTGCTGGACAAATTGATTGACCTGGCCAAAGCGAATCACAGCAAGCTGGTGAACCCGTGACGGAACTGCAGGTGGATGACCTGACCTTCGAGGTGCGCCACAGCAACCGGCGCAAAACACTGGAGATCATCGTCGACCGTGAGGGCGAACTGGTGCTTGCAGCACCAAAGGGCACCGAAGAGCAACTGCTCAAAGACTTTGTTCAGGAAAAAAAATTCTGGATCTATCAGAAGCTGGCCGAGAAAGCGGAGCTGCTCAAGCCACAGCCCCACAAAGAATATGTGAATGGCGAGGGATTCCTATACCTTGGCCGAAGCTATCGATTGAAGCTGGTAAACGACCAGCAGACACCCCTCAAGCTAATAGCTGGCAGATTCTGCCTACGAAAAGATCTGCAAACCGAGGCGAGACGACACTTTATCCACTGGTACGGCAACAAGGCACAGATTTACCTGAACGAGAAAGTCCAGGCCCTGGCTGCGCGGATGGGCGTTGAACCAGCTGGCGTGAAAATTCAGGACCTGGGTTATCGCTGGGGTTCTTGCGGCAGGGGTAACCGCCTTTACTTCAACTGGAAGACTATCCTGCTACCGCGCGAGATCGTAGAGTATGTGATGGTTCATGAACTGACGCATCTGCATGAGCCGCACCACACGCCCCAGTTCTGGAAGCGGGTTGAGCGGGTTTTGCCGGATTATGAGAGTAGGAAGGACTGGTTAGCTAAGAACGGGATTGGGGTGGAGGGGATTGATTGAAAACGGCTCGGAGTATGTTCACCGAAATACATTAGATATTCAGATTCAACAGCGAAACAATTGGATTAATTATGTACATAAGCGAAGTGAGGGTCGAGAATTTCCGTTGCCTAGGAGGCGAAGGAGCCCCATTCACATTGCCATTAAATCCGGGATTAACAGCTTTAGTGGGAGAAAATGATAGCGGCAAGACGGCCGCAATAGACGCTATTCGTTATGCGCTGGGGACGCGCGACCAGGAATGGCTTCGCTTGACCGAATCGGATTTCTATTCACCTGATGGGGGCAACACTCGAGCAACCCAAATCCGTATCCGGCTTCGTTTCAACAGTTTATCCAAGGCGGAGAGGGCCAGTTTTGTAGAACATTTATCATACGAGACGAGCGAAACAGAGGAGACAACCACCGTACTATATTTAAACTGGATCGCGTCTATGCGATCCACCCAGTCAAATGCCCGGACATTCTTCCCCACTGAAGTAAGGTCAGGAGAGGATGGCAAAGGGCCTGTTCTGGACGGCTTGGCCCGCGAGTTACTCAAAACCACCTATTTGAGACCCCTTCGCGATGCAGAGAGAGCAATGGCTAGTGGTAGGAGCTCACGATTATCGCAGGTTTTGCTCCAAACACCCGAAATCACTGAATCCGGACAGAGCTTCGAAGAGGTAAATCCAGAAACCTTGAATCCGGAGACCCTGAGCGTTCTCGGCGTTGGCGACTACACCACCTATCTTTTGGAAAACCGAGAAGGCATCGAGAAGACCAAGGATCGACTCAACACAGAGTATTTGAGACCGCTATCATTCCAGAATGACATCCTCAACAGTCGTATTTCTGTAAGCACCCCTGGTAATTCAGATTTTCGTCTGCGTCGGCTATTGGAGAAACTGGAACTATCTCTGACTGAACAAATGGACTCGAATTTCGGGGACAGAAGGGGGCTTGGTTCCCATAATCTGCTGTTTATGGCCTGCGAGCTGCTTTTACTTGGATCTGATGCCGAAGGCCTACCGTTATTGCTGATAGAAGAGCCTGAAGCACATATACACCCACAGCGCCAACTCAGACTGATGCAATTCTTACAGAATCACCTCCAGACCAGCCAACAGGGCGATCACCCGATTCAAGCATTAGTCTCTACGCATAGCCCCCAACTCGCCTCCCAGATAAGGCTGGAAAACCTAGTGATGATTCAAGGCGGCGAAGCTTTTTCAATGGCACCAAACAGAACTAAGCTGGCGGAATCAGATTATCGCTTCCTGCAGCGTTTCTTGGACATTACCAAGGCAAACCTCTTCTTCGCTCGGGGGCTCATGATAGTTGAGGGTGATGCGGAGAATATTCTCTTACCCACATTAGCAAAACTCTTGGGCCGAGACTTTGGCGCTCATGGGGTCTCAATAGTGAATGTTGGAGGGGTAGGTTTACGGCGTTATGCCAAAATTTTTATGCGAAGAGATGATGAGATCGATAGCTATATAAACGTCCCAGTAGCTTGCCTCACTGATCTTGATGTCATGCCAGACTGCGCCCCTGAAATTACAGGGAAGGTTAAGCCCGGTGACGATTGGCCCAAGGGTCGACGCTGGAAAGCGGTCAAAGATTTCACCCCGCTACAACTGCTCCAAAGGCGGGCTGAAATAGAACAAAAAGCTCACGGCCAGAACGTCCGGACGTTTGTTTCGGATAGTTGGACGCTAGAGTACGACCTTGCTTTCTCTGGGCTCGCAAAAGAAGTTTGGATAGCTTCGAATCTCGCTCAGGAGGATGAAAACATTTGCGTTGGTAAAGTGCAGCTTGATGATGTTGTATGTAACGCCATTGAGAGCTTCAAAGCACTTCAGCGTGAACACACTGATTCTGAGGTCCTGGCCAGCCATATTTATGCCCAGTTTACTACTGGAACGAGAGCCTCGAAAACTATCACCGCACAGTATCTTGCTGAGCGACTGGAGAATAATTATGGGAATAATGAAGAAGGGAGGGCAGAGCTTTCAGACCAGCTACCTCAATACATTATTGATGCAATTAAGTACGTGACTTCACCCATTAGGCATGGAACTGAAGTCGACAAAGGGTAGCGCAAGATAAAAAAGGAAGTGACTTAGAATGTTCGATCCCCCGACTATTACTGATGAGGATATTGCTTGGGTTTGTCGGGTGATGAAACTCCCGAAAAGTGCTTTTGACGTTGATGGGAGCGATGAGCGCGCCAGCATCCTGAAAAGCAATGAAACACTTGACGTTGAGGCATGCCCGGGTAGTGGTAAAACGACGCTGTTGGTAGCTAAACTAGCCATTCTTGCCCGCCATTGGAATGACCGACAGCGCGGAATTTGTGTTCTCTCCCACACAAATGTCGCGCGTGCTGAAATTGAAGAACGGCTTAAGATCAGCGAAGAAGGAGAAAAGCTTCTGCGCTACCCCCACTTTATTGGCACGATTCATGGCTTCGTAAATGAATACCTTGCGCTACCCTACATGCGCTCCCAAGGTATACCCATAGAGATCATCGATAGTGAATTTGCCCAAGAAAGACGTTGGCGTGATCTGCCATACGGGGTTCGGTCCGCTCTTGAGAAAAATCATCTATCAAGAACTAACTTGAAATATGTAAATACTTCTTGTGAACCGGGGCGCCTTTCATGGGGTAGAGGTGGATCATTAGGTTCTCATACGTCGACATACAAGGCCATTCATCAAGTCTGCGTCAATTCTTGTTTGAAAGGCATACACTGTTACGAAGAACCGTTCATCTGGGCGGAAGAATGCCTTGATCAAGTGGGGCACATTAGACAAGACCTTCGGTATCGGTTCCCAATGCTATTCATGGACGAAGTGCAGGATACGACAGAACAGCAATCAAAGCTGCTCAGTAATATCTTTATGAGAGGGACAAATCCCGTTATTCGTCAGCGTTTTGGCGATGTAAATCAGGGAATATTTAACTCCGTCAATGAGAATGCAGCCACCACGGACCCTTTTCCAAATGATCAAGTCAGACGTGATATTCGAAATAGCTTTCGATTCCATCAAGGAATCGCTGACCTAGCCAGCCCCTTTGGTATTCTTCCTCAGAGACTGATAGGCGCAGCGCGCATTGACGAAGATCGTCACTCACTTACCTATAATAATGTAGCATTTCTATTTGATGCAGATGCCATTGAGCGAGTGATACCAGCATTTGGGGAGCACCTAAAACGGGAGCTAGCCCGGATTTCTCATAGTGCTCCAACAACCTTCGCAGACCAAGCCTGGTAGTGCCAGATCCGAGTGGTCATGGTCGAAGTTGGCGATTATTTAGCCAGTTTCCGGCATTCAGGCACAACTCCCC
>Ga0208158_1000040_pt1 | contig 87598 bp, 90 predicted proteins | sample 8_EtaG_FD_184081 | JGI IMG/M metagenome (GOLD analysis project Ga0208158, IMG submission 184081) | Marine viral communities from the Subarctic Pacific Ocean - 8_ETSP_OMZ_AT15162 metaG (SPAdes) (version 2) | ecosystem: Environmental > Aquatic > Marine > Oceanic | place: Pacific Ocean | collected...
GTTTACCATTTTGCGTGGAATGCCGCAGGATGTTTAGGTTGTAGAGAATACATTAACAAAGAAGATTTCTTAGTTAAAGTATAACAATCCTTCGGTAATTCTCCGAGGCGAGCGATTTTTTTCCTTCCGAGATGCGCTGCGCCCGATATAAACAATTGACCTGTAATCTAACAGGCCCACTAACAACAACTGTCCCACAATCATTCAAACAAAATGTCACAAACCCACGAGCAATTGAGAGAGCAAGCAATCAACATCCTAGAGACAATTGAGGATACTGTTTCATACTTATGTGATGAGAATCTCCTGTCCGGTGAGAAAGTATGGGTGATGATTCATGCACTAAGTGAAGCAAAGATGGAGGAATTTCCCCTAGATGATGACAGTCCCGCTTGACAAATTGTGCGTACTGATATATAATTTACTTGTGGCAATTTCCTTGTTATGTATGTACCAGAAGTCAACGATTACGTCATTTGGGAGAGAAAGAATTGTGATATAATTGACGAGGGTTGGATATACTTTAAGGGTGACAAATTAGAGGATAAAAAAGGATTTAAACCACACACAAGATACTTAACAATAGAGGTTGCAATTAGGGAAAAACCAGTATGTGAAACCTCAGACAAATTTAAACAGAAACATAATACTTTAAAGCACAAATATATTCATACATTATTGTTATGTAACGACTCTAATTGGAGTGAACTAAAGTATGTCAAATCAAGACAAAATGCACACTCAACTGAATATTTTCAGCGGTCAATCTAAAGCACTTGAGTGTAAAGAACCAACAACAGATTGGGACGGTTTAATTTATACTTTCTGTTATCACTGTAATGATCATATAGTGAACGGATTTATACCTGAATATTGTATAGAATCATGGGGTAAAGATAACACAGTAATGTTAATGGAATTGTTCAAAGATTACAAATATAGTATACAATGTAGACCACACGATTACCAGGCCTAATTAACAACAATGTTAAAGAAGATTGGAAGGGTTTGGAAATACTCTCTAGGGTCATTTTCAGACGATAAAACTAACAAATATGATAACACAGTTTGTATTATCAGAACGTTTATATTAGCATCTTATCTAATAACAAACACTGTTATAATTGCAGGTGTTATTAGACATTGGAATAGCAACGATTGTACCCCCTTGAGTATCAACAACTCTGGGGGTATTTCTGTGGAAAAGTATCAATATCTGTGGAAAACTACCTAAAATAAGGTATTAAATAGTAATATAAATATATGTCTGTTAATTATAAGGTTTTCCACAAGTATGTTTAAAAGGTGTTAATTAGTGGGGAAATCGTGTGGATATTGTTGATATAAATGTGTTGATAATCCTTGTCAGATATGTGTTAATTAATGGTTATAATTGTGCTGAGTTGTTGTGATCTTAGCGAGCATAACATCGAACGGAGTTCTTGTCAACTACTCGCTACACGGTTTGTAACATATAAGGGGTAAACGGTTGTTATTATATAAGAGGATTACAGTTGTTATCACTGTAGGGTTGCAATTTGCAGTGTTATAAGTTATAATTAGTATATGACAATTACTCGAAGGTTATGCACACTAACTCTGCGCCTAATTTGCAGCGCATTCGTGTTACTTTAGACTTTGAAGTTGATGGCAGTTCTTTTCATCCAAACCAGATAGATTACCACAGTCTATTTGATATAAACTCAGAGGAAGAGAAACTAACAATTAGCATCGAAGATTTGTCAGTTGACGTTGATACTTTATGGGAGCAATCTTACAGGCCTATGTGATAACAATTGAAATGACACTATGTAACATCGGGGGTTGACAGATTACAGTCCTTATGTTATAATCTGAAATGACAGTATTTCGCGTTTCGTTGATGCCCGCCCGCGCCGCGATGCGTTTTAAAAAAGTACCTAACGCTAACCTACAAAAGTCTGCTTTCGACATATAAAATTTCTCGCATAATTTTTCTATATAAAAAACCCGCCTCAATATTTTTTTATGTACAGATTTTTCCGCCCTTGGGGTTTTTACGAAAACCATTTTGAAGATACTGGGTATAAGTTAAAGAGATTAATAGTTAAGCCTAATCAGAAGTTATCATTACAGTACCACCATAAACGGTGTGAGCATTGGGTATGTGTTAAAGGGTATGGGAAGATAGTATTAGGGGAAGATACGCTAAACGCCTACCCAGGTAAATACTTTTACATACCTACCAAGGTGAATCACCGCATTATGGCAGGAGACAATGAGTTAGTAATCATCGAAGTACAGGTAGGTGATGAGTGTACAGAGGAAGATATTGTACGTTTAGAAGACGACTACGACAGAGTTTAATCCAATGAACATCAAGTATCTCAAAGAAAAGATAGAAGTATCCAAGGAACGGATAAGGGAGTTGGAAATATTAATTGAGGCATGGGAATCTAATATACCTAAGAAGGGGTTCGGAGAAAAGAATGATGTAATAACTCCTACAACTAATGATATTAGTGATGTATTATTGAGTGGTACTTTAAAGGGTTATTATGATAGAATATAATTATCACGTATACTCTAAGGGAGAAGTATTGTATGTTAATCTTACAGAGGCAGAATTTAATAGGAAGATAAGGGTATTAAAGAGTACTGGTATTGATTATAGTTTTGAGAGAGTATTTTCAAAGTTACCTGCAGGTGATGATAGTTATTAATGTTAAAGGATCATATAGGCCCTAAGAAGGATTGGGATAGTAAACAGTGGTTAGATTATGCATGGAGGATGAAACATAATCCTTGGATAAGTGAGGAAGACCGTCAATATTGGAAAGATAAAATAGAAGAACTTAGTTGACAAATCATATACATACGGTGTATAATGAGAGTGATGAGTTAATTATTCATGGCAAAAGGATTTACAGTAAAAGCATCTGCTCCTAAGAAGAAAGAAGCAGAGTGGGACATAGATGCTATTAAAGCAAGAATGAAAGGAAAGAAGATAGTCTTCTGTCTACCAGGCAGAGGATGTTCTTATGTTTTCCTAAAGAACTTTGTTCAACTCTGCTTTGACATGGTTCAGAATGGAATGAGTATCCAGATCAGTCAGGATTACTCTTCTATGGTTAACTTTGCACGTTGCAAGGTATTAGGTGCTAATGTCTTACGTGGACCAGAGCAATTACCTTGGGATGGTAAGTTAGAGTATGACTATCAGTTGTGGATTGATAGTGACATCGTATTCACACCGGATAAGTTCTGGCAGTTATGTGATTTGTCAGTACCTGCGGAAGGTGACGAAAGAGGTATCACTGCTGGATGGTATGCTACTGAAGATGGTAGTACTACTTCCGTTGCACACTGGTTGGAAGAAGACGACTTCCGTAAGAACGGTGGTGTTATGAACCACGAAACCGTAGAGACTATCTCTAAGCGTAAGAAGCCTTTCACAGTAGATTACACTGGTTTCGGTTGGGTAATGATTAAGAAGGGTGTCTTTGAAGATAAGAAGATTACTTATCCTTGGTTTGCCCCTAAGATGCAAGTCTTTGAAAGTGGTGCAGTTCAGGACATGTGTGGAGAGGACGTTAGTTTCTGTTTAGATGCTATCGAAGCTGGATATGATATCTGGTGCGATCCTCGGATACGTGTAGGACATGAGAAAACGAGGGTACTTTAAGTTATGGCAAAGTCTACTGGAGTACTCGGTAACGAGATTAAGGAGGCGCGTCCGAAGAAAACTCGGCAAGGAAGAGGCAAGCACACTAAATACGCGGCCTCGTCTCGAAACAAAGCACCTAAGAGGAGTAGGGGACAAGGATGATAGATTATGAATTAATCAATGAGAAACTATCAAGCGGATTAACACTCCGCTTTGATGTAGGTCTCTCTTTTAATATGCCCAACGCTAGTAAATGGTTAAGTGATGACCCAAACGTCTATGTTATTGGAATCGAACCACATCCTAATAACTTTAAATCTTGTTGCTCGCACTTGGAGGCTCACCATGCGGGGGATAGATGTTACCTTATTGAAGCTGCTATTAGTGATGTCAGTGAATCCAGAGAACAAGATTTCTACGGACTTAGTGGAGATCCTGGCACTTCTTCTCTTTGTAGACCAATTGGACGATTTGAAAACCTCGTTGACAGGGTATATTCCGTCGAAACAATTAGTTTAGCATCAATTTTAGATAATTTAAATTGCGAAAAGGTAGATGTACTCAAGTCCGACACTCAAGGTAACGATTTAAAGGTAATGAAGAGTGCTGGAGAGCATTTAAAGAAGGTAGATTTCATCTATGCTGAGTATGATGAGTCTGATGACTATGAAGGAGGTAATACTGGTGAAGAGTTAGATGCCTATTTGGAAGAAATGGGATTTGAATGCTATGATCGCATATATGTACCAGAAAGAAACAATAAATTAGTTGATTGCGAATACAGAAATGTAAATAGTACTGCGGATAAACTAGGACCACGTTGGAATAGTAACTAAAATGACATCAGACAACGACTTTTTAGACAATCTAGGTGCTCATCAACACGATAAACTGCTTCGTGAGATATGGGAAGATGATTTAACCCCTAGAAAGAAGAGAATTCATGATGGAGAACTCCATGAAAGGGCAGTAATACAGGATTTAGAGGATGAAGACCCCTATAATGTAGATGGAGAACTGTTTAATCCGAATAAACGTGTCTAAATAAAAGAAAATCATAGTATAAATGCCCGTCGAGAGAGTGTCGCGGGCTTTTAAGGACATTTCACTGTCTTTTAAGCCCCATCCTATTACTAGAGATGTAATTCCTCTCAAAAATGAGAGAGCAATCGCACGGTCTGTTAAAAATCTAATACTTACACAACTTACAGAACGCCCTTTTCAACCTAGTTTGGGTTCTAATGTAAGTGGAAGTCTTTTTGAGATAATGGACGCAGGTTCTGCTGCCGTTATTTCTAGTGAAATTCGTAATACTATCGATAATTTTGAGCCTAGAGTTGAATTACAGAATGTAGAAGTAATTCCTTACTACGATTCTAATGCATTTGACATAACTATTGTTTATACAATAATAGGAATCGACGTTCCAACTCAACAATTTAATTTTGTATTAGAATCATTCAGATAAATGCCTCTTACACAGTTTACAAACCTCGATTTCGAGGATATTAAGACTCAGATTAAGGATTATCTGAGAGCAAACAGTAATTTTACTGATTTTGACTTTGAAGGATCTAATATGTCGATCCTAATAGACACTTTAGCATATAATTCTTACATTACTGCTTACAATAGCAACATGGTTGCTAATGAAGTCTTCATTGATAGTGCAACATTAAGAGAAAACGTTGCTGCACTAGCAAGAAATGTCGGATATGTACCAAGAAGTAAAAAATCATCAAAAGCACAGGTAAGTTTCTTCATTGATACCTCATCTTACTCAGTTGCACCCCTTACATTAACATTAAAGGCAGGAATTGTAGCTGTTTCTAACACTTTTTCAAGTGAAAACTACAGTTTTGCCATAATGAATGACATTACTGTACCAGTTGTAGATAATATTGCAGAATTTACTAGTATTGACATCTATGAGGGGTCATATTTAACTAAAACTTTCACATATAGGGAAACTGGAGACAATGTTCCTATAGAAAAGTTCATTTTACCTAATGATGGCATTGATACATCAACAATTAAGGTTACAGTGTCTCCAAATAACACTGCAACTAACTTAAAAACAGTTTATAAGCTAACTGACAACATTATTGATGTAAATAACAAATCATTAATCTTCCTTTTACAGGAAGCATCTGATGAGAAGTATGAAATCCTCTTTGGAGACGGTAAATTTGGTAAAAAACTCGAAGATTCCAATTTTATCAACGTACATTACATTTCAACAAATGGAAAAGACGCAAATGGCGTAAATTCCTTTACATTTACTGGAAATATCCAAGATAACTCTGGAGTTACAGTAACTGAAGGAATTTCTTTATTAACAACAATTGATTCTGCAAGAAATGGTGCAGATATTGAAACTGTACAGTCAATTAAGAAATATGCTCCTTTAGTTTACTCTGCTCAGAACCGTGCGGTAACTGCAGACGACTATAAAGCAATTGTTACTAAAGTATACTCTAATACTGAGTCAGTTTCTGTTTATGGTGGAGAAGATACTGAACCACCACAATATGGAAAAGTTTTTATTAGTATAAAACCAAGAAATGGTAAATATTTGTCATCGATTGAAAAAATCGAACTTAAGAACAAATTAAAGAGATATACCGTTGCTGGAATCCTTCCTAACATTATAGATCTTAAATATCTGTATGTTGAGATGGATAGTAGTGTATATTACAATGCTAACGCTGTGAATAGCGTAAATGCCCTTAAAACATCTGTTATAGACACTCTAGATACATATTCAAGATCAAGTGAATTAAACACCTTTGGAGCACGATTTAAGTTCTCTAAATCACTTCGTTTAATCGATCAAACTGATACTGCTATTACTTCTAATATCACTAGGATATCGATGAGGAGGGATTTAAGGCCTGCCTTAGCAGATTTAGCAACATATGAACTTTGTTATGGTAATGCCTTTAATGTTAACTCATTAAATGGATATAATATTAAATCTTCAGGATTTAGCATTAGTGGTGTAAGTGGAACTGTCTATCTTTCTGATATACCTAATCCAGATAGAAAAACAGGAAGATTGATTATATTTAAATTATTAGCATCTAATCAAGTTGCTGTAATTAAGAGTAATATAGGAACAATTGATTATGCTAGAGGTGAGATATTAATCAATGCATTAATAATCAACTCAACAACTATTGGTACTGATCAACCACTTATTCAAATTAGTGGTACACCTAAATCATATGACGTTATCGGATTACAGGATCTTTATTTGCAACTAGATAATAGTAACAGTCTCGTTACTATGGTTTCCGATACTATTTCCTCCGGTGCTGACATATCTGGTTCTAACTATATTGTTAGTTCTAGTTTCCCTAATGGAAGAGATGATCGTCAATCTCCTTTAGTAAGGGGAATTCCACAGTATACATCAATAACTGGAACTGAATCATATACAGTACAAGAAGTTGATACTTCTTATTCTACGACTTATACGACATCTACATCATTCAACTCACAAAAAGTAACAGGCAACCAAACTAGCGGCGGTTATTCATACTAATGATAGAAACTAGAGCGAAAACCTATTCTGTAGTCTCTAACCAGATTCCAGAAATGATTCAGGATGAATCTCCTCTGTTTGGAGAATTCCTAGAGCAATATTATAAATCTCAAGAATTCCAAGGTGGACCTATAGACCTTGCTGAGAATATTGATCAGTATATCAAGAATGATTCTTTTCGTCAACAAGATCTTGTTACATCTACTAACTTAGATGGAGCAATTACACAGTTTGTTACTACTATTGCGGTTAACTCAACAGTAGGGTTTCCTGAAAGGTATGGATATTTTAAAATTGATAATGAAATAATAACTTATACAAGTAAAGATAAAAGACAGTTTTTTGGATGTGCTCGTGGATTTAGTGCAATAACATCTTTATTCAATAGTACTGAAAGTGATAGAGTTACTTTTTCAACATCATCTTCAGCAGAACATGCAGATGATGCTACAGTAACCAATTTAAGTAATCTTTTCCTTGCTGAGTTTTTCAAGAAATATAAAGAACTTTATGTTCCTGGATTAGAGGACAGAAGTTTTGTTACTGGACTTGATCAATCTTTATTTGCAAAACAAGCCAAAGATCTCTATGTAACAAAAGGAACTGATGATTCCTTTGAAATATTATTTCGTGCTCTTTATGGTTCAAAGGCATCTATTATAAAACCATTTGAACAGACTATTAAACCATCAGATGCTGATTATAGAATTACAGAGGATTTAGTAGTTGTTGCTTTATCTGGGGATCCTTCTAAGTTAAGAGGGCAAACATTATACCAAGATGCTGTTGACGGTGTTCTTAATTATTCATATGGTTCAATTGCTGATGTAATTTCATATGATCGTGATGGTAATAAGTATTATCAAATAAGTCTTGATGCTGGTTCTGATAAAGATATCAGTGAATCTGGTTCTATCTACGGTAAGTTTAGTGTTACTCCAACAACCAGAGCAGTAACAGATGAAATTGCTAGTGTTAATACCATATATGTTGACTCTACAATTGGTTTCCCTGAGTCAGGAACATTAATTATTGGTACTAAGGAAGTTACTTACACTAGTAAAACTACAAACCAATTTTTAGGATTATCTGGTAATAGTCTTGCTGTTACTAAAGATGCATTAATAAGATTAAAATCTAGTATCTATGGATATGATGTTGATGGTAATAAGATAACTGTAAGAATAACTGGTGTTGTTACTGACTTTGTAATACCAGGACCAAGTAAGCAAATGGTTACTGGTGATTTAATTGATGTTCAGAACCTTGGTATTTTAGAAGATACAAATAAAACTTTTACAGAATGGATTTATAATGTACCCAACATCTTTAATGTGGAGATTGTTGATGATATTGGTAATGGGAACCATAAAATCATATGTCCAGAAGTTCATCTTTTATATGTTGGTGATAAAGTAACTCTTATTAACCAAGATACTAATGCAGAGAATAGTGCTGAAGTTGTTGACATACCTTCTAATAAGATCGCAATTCTTAGTGGATTGGGATCTATAGATTTAACAGCAGTATTTAAGGCAAGAAATGAGTTAATTAGAGCAGAAGTACTACCTGCTGTTAAACAGCCAACTTATAAGTTTAGTGCAAACGTTTCTAATGCATATAATTTAGATGTAGTTGGAATTGTTAGTGGTGCTCCATATGCTGGTCCATATCATACCCATGACGGGACAAAGATGGTTGGGCCAAAGCATACTGCTGCTCCTCATAACATTATCGAAGGTGAACCATTACAACAAACATATGTAACATCTTCGTCTATTCCATTTTATGCTAATCAGCAACTTAATGCTGACTTGAGAGGTATTTCAGTAAAAGTTGCTGCTACTTTTGCGGGTGAAACTATATCTACTTCTAGAAGTCATGATTTTATCACTGGTGATGAAGTTTATTATATTCCAGGTACTGTAACCACATCTACTTTGGTTGATGGAGTTGTTTCTACTTCTACAACTACAAAAACTTTAGCTCCTTTAACAGAAGGTTCATATTATGCTTATAAAGTTGATGACCAATCATTTAAATTAGCATATTCTCGTGCAAACATCGATGCTAATAAATTTATTGATTTAACTGGTAATTCAGCTGGTATTACTACACATGAATTTGCTAGTAGACTTAAAGATAAAGCAATTGACTCTCAAAGACTTGTAAGAAGGTTCTCTGAACCAGTATTTGACTCTTCTGGAGATGAATTTACAACAACACCTGGTGAAAAAACAGGTATGTTCGTAAATGGTGTTGAACTTGCCAATTATAAGTCAAGAGATGCTATTTATTATGGAGAATTGGAATCAGTCAGAGTTTTGAATGGTGGAAGTGGACATGATGTCATAAATCCACCAGAATTGCTTATTACTGATAATGCTGGTGTTGGTGCAACTGGGCATGTTAATGTAAAAGGTTCTTTTGAGAGGATAGATGTAAAATATACTGGATTTGATTATCTAGAAAACCCACAAATTACAATTTCTGGTGGTAATGGTGTAGATGCGAAGGCAGAGGCTAAAATGAAGCAAGGGACACATTCTTCTTCCCTTGACGTACAAATTGGTATCAATACAAGTGATAATTTAGTTGGTTTTACAACATATCACCTTTTCAATGCTGGTGAGAGGGTATTTTACCGTCAAAACAAAGGTACAGCAGTTGGTACTGGAACAACTACTTTGGGTGATGGTGCAATCTACTTTGTGGGACTTTCTAGTAATACAGCTATCACATTACACTCCGATTTTGATGATGCTATTGCTGGAATTAATACAGTTGACTTATCTGATAAAGGATCAGGTACTCAGAAGTTTGAAAGTGTTAAAAAGAAGAATGTTGTTGATAAAATCTTCATAACCAATCCTGGAACAGGTTATGAGTACAAAAAGAGAACGGTTATTAGTACTGGTATCAATACTGCTAAAAATACCATTAATATTAAAGATCATGGATATAAAAATGGAGAAATCTTAACTTATGAGACAACTGGGACTGTAATTAGTGGATTAGTAACAACAACACAATATAAAGCTCTTGTTGTTGATGATGATAACTTTAGAGTAGCAACTGCTGGTGTTGCAGGTACTATTACTGAATCATACGATAATGGAACTTATGTTAGGTTTACTGGTGTTGGAGTTGGAACTCATATCTTCAATTACCAACCAATATCAGTTTCAATAAGTGGGGAACTTGGTATTTCATCTTCTTTGGGTGATTATCATGCAACTATGATTCCAGTTGTAAGAGGTTCTGTAACTTCTGTTGATTTAACTCAAAATGGTACTGGGTATGGTAATGCTTCTATCGTAAGTTACGACAGAACACCAAATATTGATTTTCTTGCTGGATCCGGTGCTGAACTTCGTCCAGTTGTCCAAGATGGTACAATTAATCAGGTTATTGTTACTAGAGGAGGAACTGGATATAATGCACCTCCAGAAATCATTACATCTGGTATTGGTACATATGCAACATTAACACCTGTCATAGAAGGCGGTGTAATCACCTCTGTAACCGTTGTTAATGGTGGTGTTGGATTTGTTACTGATAGATCTTTCTTAAGCGTAGAGACTGCTGTAGATGCCTCTGGAAGAGCACCTGTAGTTAAACCAGAGATTAAGAGATGGGAACTTGATAATGTAACTCGCTATAAGAAACTCATCAAACTTGATGATGGATTTATGGAGAATAGTATTGGAACTTATGGTTCTCAATTTACTCATTTGTATGCTCCTAGAAAACTAAGAGAGATGCTTCCATCTCTTAAATTGAATGGTAATAAGGATTATGGTACATATGACTTAGAATATGAAAACGCGGAAGAAGTTTCTGATAATCATTCACCAATCATTGGATTTGCATATGATGGTAACCCCATATATGGACCATATGGGTTTAATAGGATAGATGGTGGTACTATCAGGAGAATGATTCCTGGATATGAACTTAATGCTACTAGACAACTTGGACCTACTGTTGGTGATTGGCCTCTAGGTTCATTTACTAATGATTATACATTTACTAATAAAGGAGATTTAGATAAGTATAATGGACGTTTTTGTAAGACTCCTGATTATCCATCAGGTACTTATGCATACTTTGCAACTATTGATAATTCTTCCCAACAGGATGCTACATTTGATAAGTACTTTACTCCAATATTCCCATACGTAGTTGGAGAGTCATTTAAATCAAAACCAGATTCTTATAACTTTAGTCCTAACTCAATAACAGATAAAGTTAATCTAGAAAACGGTGGTTATGTAAGAAATATTTACCCATATAAACTTTCATTTAATGCTAGTGACTATCCTTACGTTGCACGTCCTGATAAAACTATTGACGACTTTGCTTCTATAGTTTATGCACAAACAGGTGGAGTTGAATCTGTTAAGATAGAAAATGGTGGTTATGAATATAAAGTTAATGATAGAGTTGTATTTGATGATGTTGGTACAGGTGGAATTAACGCATCCTCTAAAGTAAGTAAAATTGCAGGAAAGGATATAGTTAAAATCTCATCTTCTACTACCAAAAAGGATAATGTTATTTTTGAAGTTTTAAAAGATGAAAGAAGAATTCTTGCAAGAACTCCAGCACCTCATGAGTTTAAAAATGGCGACTATGTTAGTGTTTCTGGAATATCTTCTCAATCTATAGTTAATCTTGATGGTGTTTACACCATTGGTGTTAATACTGCTACCTTTAAATCTTCTACTGGTATTGGAAGTACTGGTACTACAGGTATTGTTACATTTATACCTATTAATGGTGATGTAGACGTTCTTCAACCAACTGATGTTCTTGGAATATCTACAGAAAAACTTTTTGTTGTTAATGTTGATAAGTATAACTCAAGAGTTAGAGTTATACGTGAATATGGTGGAACAGTTGGTACAGCATATACGGCTGGAATTATTATTGAAGAAAAACCACGTGAATTAACAATTAATGTTGGTGTGAACACTGATGCAGAAATTAAATTACAGAAGAGTGTTTATTTCAACCCTTTAGATGTTGTTGGACTAGGTACTACTTCTGGTGTTGGTATTAACAGTACTATATCAGTTATTGCACCTGGATTAGCATCTACAGATATTGCTATCCCAACAAGGTCAATTTACCTTCCTAATCATAAGTATACAACTGGAGAATCTTTAACATACTCTTCTGGTGGTGGAACTGTTGTTTCAGTATCTACTGATGGTGTTAATAACTTTAATCTTCCTACTCAGGTTTATTCAATTAGATTAGGACAGAATACCATTGGATTAACCTCAATGCCTGTTGGAATGGGTTCTGAGGGTGTTCTAGTGGGTGTTGCATCTACTGCTGCAGAGCAACTTTATTTCCATAGTGTTGGTACTGGAGTTACTCATTCATTAACAACTCAAGTTACTGAATTAACTGGTAGTTTAGAGAAAGTTGTTGTCACTGCAACTGCAACTACTGCTCATGGTCTTGGAGTTGGTGATACTGTATTCTTAGATGTATTACCTGGAATTACTAGTTCATATAGTGTCAAGTATAATGAGTATAATAGAAAATTCTCGGTAGGTTTCTCAACCTTCACTCAATCTAGTGTTAATATTTCTTCTAATGCCATATCCATCACTAATCATGGATATTCAACAGGTGATAAGATTATATACGAATCAACAGGACCAGTTGGTGGTTTATTAGATAATACAGCATATTTTGTAATTAAAGATAGTAATGATTCAATTAAGTTAGCAACTAATCATCATAATGCAACTATTCAGTACCCTCTTCCAGTAGGACTAACTTCTACTGCTGGTGCTGATATAGTTCATAATATTAATCCAATTAACCCACTTATTAATTTAACTAGAGGACAGAAATTAGAACTTAATGTTGCTGATAGTTCTTTAGCTAATGTTTCTGGTGGTACAACTTATTCTGCTTATGCAGTTAATTTCTTTAGAGATAAGGATTTCAAACATGAGTTTCTTACTGTAACTCCTGATCAATTTGATGTTACTACAAGTGGTAGTGTTGGTATAAGTGGAGGAAAAGTATTCTTACAGACTAACGCTAAAACTCCTGAATTATTATATTACAACTTAACTCCAGTAAATCCAGATAGAATTACTACTGTTCAGTCTGAAATAATTGTTGATAAGACTGTTAAGAATTATAGTACGATTAAGTTAGTTGATTCTCTATATGATGGAAAATTTAAGTTATCTTCTATTGGTTCAACTACATTTAGTTTTAATATTCCTAGTGAACCAGAATGTGCTTCATATACAGATATTACATCTAGAATGTCTTATGAGACAACATCTGCTAGTGCTTTAGGTGGAATTGCCGATATTAAGATAACCAATAATGGTTATGGATATGCATCTATTCCTGGAATATCTACAATTAGTAGAAGATATACAGGAACTGCGGCTACAACTTATGGTAATGGTTCTATTTTAAGAGTTGAAAGTAATTCGATTGGTAATGTTAAAACAACTCATATTACTAATCCTGGTTATGAATTCCCATATGATAAGACATTGCGTCCAAGTGCTGCATTACCAAGTCTCTTTAAAGTAGATAGATTTAGAACTCTAGATCATATTGGTCTTAGTTCTGGTGGACATAATTATTCCATCGCACCTAAGTTAATTGTTAAAGATAGGGTAAGTGGATTGATTTTAAATGAATGTGAGATTAAAACTGATATTAGTGGTTCAGTTGGAGTTTCAACAGTTATTATTGAAGAGAATACTAAGAGATTACAAGATCCTGAACCAACCATAATACCTATTCATAACTCAAATGGAGTTGGTATTGAAACTGTTGGATTTACAACTACTACTGCAACTGTAGAACTTACTCTTGATACTGATTTTTCTGTAGGACAAGATTTCCCATTTGCTGTTGGAGATAAAGTTCTTGTTGAAGGTGTTGGTATTGCTACTACTGGATTTGGATACAATTCCAGTGAATATGATTATAACCTCTTTACTTTGAACTCTATAACACCAAATCTTGGTGGTTCTAATCCTAAGGTTAGTTTTGTTCTTGAGAATGATAATCCTGGTGAATTTAATCCTGATAATTCAGCCGGCCGTATAATACCAGAAAAACATTTCCCTGGATTTATACCAGTCACTAGAAAAGGTGATTTTAATATTAAAGAGACGATTACTCAAGAAACACTTACTGGAACTAAAACTGGTACTGTAATTGGGTGGAATAGAAATAATAATACTTTAAGAGTTGCAACTAGTGATGTATTTGAAGATGGTATACAAATCGAAGGTAGTTCATCTAATCAGGTTGGATTTGTTCAAGCAATAGAATCTTTTGAATCAACATTTGATGTTGGACCTCTTGTAGAACAAAGAAAAGGTTTCCATGAGGTAACTGGATTCTTAAATGATTCAAGACAAAGAATTCCTGATAATGATTATTATCAGTCATTCTCATATTCTATTAAGTCACCAGTTCAGTATGCTGATTGGAAAGATGTAGTTAGTGAAATAACTCATACTAGTGGATTCAAGAAGTTCTCTGATATGGAACTTGAATCATTTGATGGAAGACCTTCTACTGCAGATGAACAAGGTGAAGGTTCTTATGGAACAGGTGGAACTGGATTCCCTAATGCAGGTATTGGTGCTGCAGCTGCAAGTACTCCTAGTTCACAAGAAGTTTCAGTTAAAGTTGACTTAATTTCTTCTAATAGTGTTGATAAATTATTAGATTTTGATAATGCTTCGGAATTAACTGTTGAGGTTGCTGGTATAAGCACCGCAAACCAAATAACAGTCTCCAAAGAGATTGTTTTAGATAATAAGATTCTTACTGACTATGAAGAAGCAAGAACTAATAGAGTTCTTTCAATTGATGATGTTGGAGATTTATTCTCCAGTAAGCCTAGGACTGACCCCTTTGAGAAGTTTGATTTTGTAAACAAAGAAACCTTCTCTGCCCACAGATACTTCTATCACGTAAAAGACACACGTTATACTGGAGAAACTCAAACTGGATTCTTCAATGTCGTCCAAGATGGTTCTTATGCTTATATTAGTCAGTATAGCATAGACAGTCAGGGATTCTTGGGATATTTTGATTATGTCTTTAGTGGTGCATTTGCTAATGTTAATTTTTATCCAACTAAGTATGAATTAAACAATTATGTTGTTGATTTCATCTCTGTTGATTTCAATAGAATGACAGGTGTTGGAACTGGTGCTGTTACTGGAATTGGTTCAACCTCTATAGGAGATCTTGTTACAGTTACTGGATTTACTACAACAACTGCTATTGGAGCAGCAAGTACTATTCTTGGTATTAGTTCTACTAATTCTTCCGCTAATAAAGTACTAGTTGAAGTTGTACAAACCACTGCTGGTATTGATACTCATCAGTTTGCAGAAGTTAGTATTGTTCACGATAATAGCGGTAATGATTCTGGTACTGGATTTATTGATTATGGTACGTTCTCTAGTGGAGGAATGATTGGAACATTTGGAGTTGAAACAAATGGACCAACTAATTTGAATTTCTATCCAAATGCTGGTATTAATACTACATGTGCTGTTAAGATTGTTGATTATGAATTTAATTCTAATGCTACTGGAGTAGGTTCTACAACACTTGTAGAAGGAATGATGGAGTCATTCTATACTTCTATCTCTGCTTCTGGAAGTCCTGGTGAGAATAAGATTTGTGGATTCACAAGTACAGAATATGAAGGTGCTCATTTTATAATCAATATTGAAGATACTACTAATAGTAAGGCATCTCTTCATGAAATGCTAGTTTCACATTCAAGTGATGGTATTACTGCTCAAGCTTATTCTGCAGAGTATGGTGAAGTTCTTACATACGATCCTGATGGTAATGGATTGGATGTTGGATTAGGAACTGTTGGGGCTGGATTCTCAGGTAGTGATTTCTGTGTTTACTTTACACCAAATGCTAGTATAGCAACTAAGGTAAGAGTATATGGAGAAACTGTAGAGAATCAAATATCTGGAGGTATTAATACTATTGGATTAGGTGATGGTAATTCGATTGGACAATTCCGTGCAGGGGAAGGTACTTATAGCGGTACTCTTTCTATTGTTAAACGTAACTTTAATCTTACTCATAGAAACAGACCAATCTTTAAAAAGGTATGGGATCCTGAAGTTGATACTTCAGTTGTTAGTATTGATGCTAATACCATTCAACTTGCAGATCACTTCTTAGTTACTGGAGAGAAACTTAAATATGCATATGATGGAGCTGGTATTGCTACATCAGGCGGTGTAATTGGAACTAGTGTTTATGCTGTTAAAGTTAGTGAAGATTTAATCAGATTATCACCTACTGCATCTGATGCTCTTGCTACTCCTCCAACTATTCTTGGATTTACTACAGTGGGAACTGGTAATAGTCATTCTATTACATCTTATAAGCAAAATACTAAGTGTTTAATTGCTCTTGATAATAATATTCAGTCACCAATAGTTTCTACTGGTGTTACTGTTGGATTGGTTAGTACCATGAATGCATCTCAGGTAAATGCTCGTATTACTGGTATTGCCTCAATGGTTGGTGGAGAAATAATCAAGATTGATGAAGAATTTATGAGAGTTAAGTCTACTGGTTATGGTGGAGTTGCAAATCAACTTCTAGTAGATAGAGGATGGTTAGGAAGTGATCTTGGAGTCCATACTGCAACTTCTTCTGCTCCTGCTGTTGTTACTAAGTATGATGGTAATTACACTATACAAGGTAATTCATTAAACTTTGTAGAACCTCCTTATGGTGAAGAAGGTTATACTGGATTAACAACTCGCTCTACTTTCCAAGGAAGAACCTTTATCAGAACTGCTGAATCAGATGATTCAGAAGCATATAAAGATAACCTTATCTTTGATTCAATATCTAAAGACTTTACAGGTATTGCTAAGACATTTACATTAACAAGTGAATCTGGTAGTGTTGCGGGATTCTCTACTAATAATGGTGTATTCCTTTTAAATGAAATATTCCAAGGTCCAACAGTTGATTATGATTTAAGTGAAGATGTTAGTGGAATTTCTTCTATTACATTTACAGGAACTGCTTCATCTGTAGCAGCAGACTTGAACGTTGGTACTCTTCCTAGAGGTGGAGTTGTTGTTAATGTTGGTTCTTCAGAAGGGTTAGGATATCAACCATTAGTTGCTGCTGGTGGTACTGCTAATGTTTCTGGATTGGGAACTATTTCCTCAATATCAATTGGAAACAGTGGTAGTGGATATAGAATTGGTATTCAAACAGTATTTGTTGGAGTGGGAACTTCTGGCGGATCTAAGTATCCAAATATTACTGCTATTGGTACTGCTGTTGTAGAGAATGGTTATATTGTAAGTATTGGAGTTACAAATGGTGTTGCTGCTGGATACACATTCACCAATCCACCTGAAGTCTTTATTGATGCTCCTACTGGATATGAGAATATTCCTTTAGTCGCTGCTGGTGGATCTACTACAAGTGGAGTTAATGCTACTGTTGATATTACTGTTGGATTGGGTAATAGTGTAACTCAGTTTAGAATTGGTGATACTGGACGTAATTATAATGTTGGGGATGTATTAACTGTTCCTGCTAACACAGCTAATTTTGCTGGAATTCCTACAACTGGTACTGCTGCCAACTTTAAGGATTTCCGTATTATTATCGAATCTGTTCATGATGATTCATTCTCTGGTTGGACATTTGGACAATTAGAAGTACTTGATAATTTCAGTGAATTCTTTAATGGAGTTACTAAATCCTTTACAATTAAGAAAGCAGGAATTCCTGTTTCACTTAGATCTGCTAAAGGTTCTCCTATTAGAATTCAAGATAATCTACTTATCTTTATCAATGATATTTTACAAGATCCTGGAGTTTCTTATGAATTCAAAGGTGGTAGTGTTATTGATTTTCTTGAAGCACCTAAAGCAGGTGACACATTAAAGGTATATTACTTTAAAGGTTCTGCTTCAGATTCTGTATTTGTTGATATTATTGAAACTATTAAGAAGGGTGATAAAATACGTCTTCGTGATGATGCTACTAAATCTTCAACCTTTGGGTTAGATCAGACTGAACGTATTGTTAGTGGAATTCAGACTTCTGATAAATTCAGTACTGTCCAGTACTTTGGTCCTGGAATTACAACCAATACAGCACTTAAACGTGCTATGACATGGACTAAGCAGAAAGATGATATTGTTGTTGATGGTTTATATGTTTCTAAAGCAAGAATCATTAACCAATCTGCAATTACTCCTGCTACTAGAATTATTAGTAATGTTGGTATTGGTTCTACTACCATTTACGTTCAAAGTCTCCGTCCATTATTTGATGATAATGAAGAAGGATATACTGGTGCTAATTTGAATTTAAATATCATTGATGAGAATGCACCTAAGGTTGCTGCTGCAGCAACTGCTATTGTTTCAGATACTGGAACAATTAGTTTAGATTTAACTAATGCTGGTATGGGTTATACTGAAGCACCTACAGTTTCTATTAGTACATACTTTGGTGTAAGTACACTTGCGACTGCAACTGCTACAGTTAGTGCTGCTGGAACAGTTAATACTTTAACTATCAATCAAGCAGGTACTGGTTATACTAATACTTCTACTCCATTAGTATTAATTGGTCAACCAACTGGTATTGCTGATACTCTCGGTACTCCTGTAATGACTGGTGACTTTGGATTTATTTCTGGTATTGCTGTTACTACTGTTGGAGTAAGTACTGGACTTGTATTTGATTTATATGTAAATAATTTGTTTAGAGATGCTACTAGAGTTGGTACTGCAGTTACTATATCTTCAATAAGTACAGGTGATATCTTCTATGTTCACAATTCCAATACAGGAATTGGATTAACATCCTACGGAACAGGAACAGGTATTGGTACTGTTGGTATTGGTTCTACATTTATAGATAACATATACGAAGCCATGGCGGTTTCTTATAGTGAGAATTATGTAGTTGGAGTTGGTACAACTGGGGTTCAAAGAGTCACAGTTAGTGTATCCTCTACAGAGAGTGTAACCACTGGAATTAATAGTTTCTTTGGTTCATATACCTTTGGTAAATTGAGTGGAGTTACTAGAGATAGTGATCCTCATTCATTTGATATTGTTAGCGATAATGGAATTACAGGACTTTCAACTGCTCCTGTGATTAGACGAATTAAAAACGTCAAACGTTCTTACTAAATAGAAAAAAAGTCTAAGTAAATGTCTGCGATTATAACAGATCAATTGAGGGTCTTGAATGCTGCTAATTTTGCTGCTGGCATCAAGACTACCACTAATAGCTATTATAGTTTTATAAATCTACCCAATGCTACTGATGTTCAGTCAGATTGGGATACTAATGTTCCTGATCCTAAGGATTCTTTTCATCAAGAAGATAGGTATTGGGATACTATGATTGCACTGAAGAAAATAGGTGCTGGTGATGTAAAAAGAGTTATAAGAAAAATTAGTTGGACATCTGGTACAACTTACGATTATTATAGAGACGATTATAGTAGAGATAATACTGCAGGACAAACTGGTTCATCAAACCTATATGGTGCAAATTATTATGTAATGAATAGTGATTATAGAGTTTATATCTGTATCGCTAATGGTTTTGACCCAGATAACTTATTAGGTAAACCGTCTCTTGATGAACCTCTTCACACAGATTTGGAACCAAAAGCTGCTGGTACTAGTGGTGATGGTTATCTTTGGAAGTATCTCTATACTATTAATCCAGGAGATCTTATTAAATTTGAGTCAACTAATTTCATCCCAGTTCCTGATGATTGGATGACTACCACTAATGCAAACATTACCGCTGTACGGGGTAATGCTGCTCTTTCTGGTAACGAATTAAAGAATGTTGTTATTACTAATAGAGGTGCTGGTTATGGTAATGCTGCTACCTATACCAACGTTCCTATTAATGGAAACGGAAACAATGCTAATTGCTCTGTAACTGTTGATGCTTCTGGACAGATATCTGCTGTTAGTGTCACACAAGGTGGTGATGGATATACTTATGGTACTGTTGATTTAGAAGGAGGTGGTGTCACTAACACTACTGGTAGTACTGATGCTGTATTCAATGTCATCATTCCACCTCAGGGAGGACATGGTGCTGATATATACCGTGAGTTAGGAGCAACTAGAGTTCTAGTTTATTCTCGTATTGAGAATGATGATTCTAATCCAGATTTTGTTACTGGTAATCAATTTGCTAGAGTTGGACTTGTTAAGAACCCAGAAGAAAATGGTTCAACAACAATTGTAAGTTCAACTCAGGCAAGTGCAGTATATGCTTTGAGATTAACTGGTGCTGGAGTAACAGCTGCCACGTTTACTTCTGATGCTAGAGTTCGTCAAACAGTTGGCGTTGCTTCTACTGCTGTAGGACAGGTTGTTTCTTGGGATGCAACTACAAGAGTTCTTAAATATTGGCAATCCAGTGCCCTTTCTGGATTTACTACTGCAGGTATTGCAAAAACAAATCCAGAATATGGATTTGAATTACATGATTTCACTGCAGATCCTCCAACTGGAGGTAGTCTAACCGTTAGTGGCGGTTCAGTTGATCTGGGTATTGATACCTCATTTACGGGTATAACCACTGTAATAAATAATAAGACGTATAACCTTGGCCAAACCTTTACATTAGGGGTTGCGCCACCAGAAGTTAAAAAATACTCTGGAGAGATTATTTACGTTGATAATAGGGCATCTATCACGAGATCCACTAATCAAAAAGAAGACATCAAAATCATTGTAGAGTTCTAAAAAATGCCACAGGAAACGAACCTAAACGTTAGTCCATATTTTGACGATTTTGATGCGGCTAATGACTTCCATAAAGTCCTTTTTAAACCTGGTTTTCCAGTTCAGGCAAGAGAATTAACGACTTTGCAGTCTATGCTGCAAAATCAAGTTGAAAAATTTGGAGATCATATCTTTAGAGAAGGATCTAAAGTAATACCTGGACAGTTATCATATCAATCTGAATATTATTCAGTACAAGTTGAAGCAGGATATTTTGGTATTCCTGTATCTTTTTATGCGGATAAACTGTTAGGTAAGAGAATTAAGGGTGACGTTTCTGGTGTTACTGCAAAGGTTGTTGATTATATAACGGAAGATGTTTCTGATAATGGAAATTTAACTTTATATCTTCAATATGAGAAGTCATCTACATCTTTTAGTGGACAAACATTTCAAGATGGAGAAACTCTTTTAACTTTATCATCAATTACGTATGCAAATACTGTAATTGCTGGAAATGAAGGATTCGCAAATACCATCCCATCTGGTTCTACTGCAACAGGTTGTGCTGTTCAAATAACAGAGGGTGTTTACTTCCTTAGAGGGAATTTTGTAAGAGTACCAAAACAAACTCTTATTCTAGATCAATACACTAATACACCATCATACCGTGTTGGATTAAGTGTAAGAGAAGAGATAATAACAGCAGGAGCAGATGAATCTCTATATGATAATGCGAAGGGATTTAATAACTTTGCTGCTCCTGGTGCAGATAGACTTAAAATATCTGCTGTTTTAACCAAGAAACAAGTTGATGAACTTAATGATGAGAATTTTGTTGAAATTATGCGTCTGGTTGATGGAGCTAAAGAGTTCTTCCAGGATGATTCTCAACATTCTATTATTAAAGATGCATTAGCTAAAAGAACTTTTGACGAATCTGGTAATTATTATGTAAAACCATTTAACGTTAAAGTTAAAGAATCTTTAAATAATAGACAAGGAAATAAAGGAGTTTATTTACCAGGCCAAACTACTCAAGATGGAAATACTCCATCTTCAGATTTGATGATATATCAAATCTCACCAGGTAAAGCATATGTTCGTGGATATGATATTCAGACAATTAGTAATACAAATCTTGATGTTCCTAAGTCTAGAGAAACTAAGGAAGTAAAAGACATTGGTTTAGATTTTAATACTGGTACACAGTTTATTGTCAACAGAGCATTTGGAGCTCCTAATGTTGGATTAGGAACAACATCATATGTTTCTTTAAGAAGTCAAAGAATTGGTGTAACTAGTGCAACTGCTGCTGGTACAGAAATTGGTAAGGCAAAGGTATATAATTTTACTGCAGAATCAGTAAATCTTAAATCATCTGATCAAGATCAAAATGAATGGGATTTGCGTTTATTTGATATACAAACGTATACAACTTTAGGAATTAGTACTGATATCAATATTTCCCTCCCTGCTCGTATTACGGGCGATTCTAGCGGTGCTGAGGGGTATCTGGTGAGTGCTGTGTCGGGTGGTACAGAACTAACTCTTTATGGTAATAATGGTAGTTTTGTTAAAGATGAGTCATTTAAGGTTAATGGTATTGATGTTGGTCCTATCGTTAAGACAATTAGAGATTATGGACTAAATGATGCATTCTCTGTTTACTCAAATCCTGGAGTAGGACAAACGTTTAATGCTGACTTTAAGTTAACTCATGCATCTACACCTAGAAATAAAACATATATTGGTAATAATCCAACATTTACAATTACACCTGGAAATCAAGGAATTTCTACAGTAACAAGTGCTGGTAATAACTTTGCAGGTATAGTCACAACTGGTGATTATGTTTCGTATGGTGGAACTACTAGTGATGCTTCTCTTAATAGAATTACTGCTGTTTCTGCAGACGGTACAAATATAACAGTAGCAGCTGCTACATCAGTTTCTGGTATATTCAATGGACAACTTCCTGGTGTTAATGAAGTTGTAACTAATTCTTTACAGATTCGTTATCTTGATAGTAGTTTAAAGGATGATAATAGTTTCCTTACAAGATTACCAAAAACAAATGTAAGTGATCTTGATATCCTTAACTCTGATCTTGTTGTTAAGAAGCAATTTAGAAATGTAACTGTAGCAGGTAGTGAGATTGCTACTTCAGAGTTTAGTATCAGTGCAGACTTTACATATATGCCATTTACACCTGAGAGATATGTAATCTCTTATGGAGATGGTTCTCATGAACCTCTTACTGCTGATCAAGTACAGATTAATAATTCTAGTAAAACTTTGAATTTTGTTAATCTTTCTGTAGGTGCAGACACTCAAACTAGAGTTGATGTAACACTTAAGAAAGTAAATCCATCATCAAAGGAGAAGAGATGGACTACAGGAACAACGGTTATTAGTAGATCTAATTTGGTTGGTTCTGGTACTACAAATCAGAGTCTTCAAAATGGATTAACATATGGAAATCTATATGGAACTCGTGTAGAAGACAAAGAAATTTGTTTAAATGTACCTGATGTTGAAAGAGTTATAGGAATATATGAATCAAATGATATGACAGATCCAGATCTGCCATCTATTACATTATCTTCTTTATCTGGGCCTAATGGAACTACTGCAGATTTAACTGTAGGTGAAGAAATAATATCTAGTGATGGTGGTGTTGCTATAGTTGCGGAGATAACAAATTCTACACAAATTGGTATTGCATATCTTAATGATACTAAATTCAATATTGGAGATGTAGCAACCTTCCAGTCTTCGGGAATTCAAGGAACTGTAACTGCATTTACTTTAGGTGACAGATTAGTTTCTGCAAAATATGAAGTTGATGATGGACAACGTAATTCTTATTATGATTATTCTAGAATTGTTAGAATAGGAAATGAACCTGCACCAACACGTAGGTTAAAGATTGTATATCGTTATTATACTGTTCCCTCAACAGATGAAGGGGATATATTCAGTATTAATAGTTACGATGCAGATCGTTTTGATAACGATATTCCATTCCTTGATGGGGATGGAAGAGAAAGATTGACTGATTATATTGATATACGTCCTAGGGTTTCGACTTATGATCCATCTAGTGCAACTAAGTCACCATTTGAATTTGATTCAAGAGCATTTACAGGGACAGGCCAAGCACCTCCAAACATTCTTTCTGATGATGAGACTCTAAACATAACATTTAGTTATTACTTATCAAGGATTGATAGGTTATTCTTAACTACTAATGGTTCTTTCCAGATACAGACTGGACAATCATCAGATGATCCTGTTGCACCTGAAGCTTTAAGTGGTGCTCTTGATGTAGGAACTCTATATGTTCCTGCTTATACTTACGAAGCTCAGCAAGTTAAGTCTCTTCTGAAGCAGCATAAGAGATATCAAATGAAAGATATCAGTAGACTTGATAATAGAGTTAAGAATCTTGAGTATCATACTGCATTAACATTACTTGAAAGTGATACTAAAAACATGTCCATTAAGGATGCTGATGGATTAGATAGGTTTAAGTGTGGATTCTTAGTAGATAACTTTAAAAATTCGACTGCCCAAAGTAAGAGGGATCCCGATTTTAATGCTTCAATAGACCAAGATCTTGGTGAAATGCGTCCATCGCATTATACAACAGCGGTTGATTTATTATTAGGAACAAGTTCAATCATTGGTGTTGGACAAACTGCAGACCCATCACAAGATTTTGCGTTTGCAAATGATCTTATTGGAAGTGGATGCCGTAGAACAGGTGATTTAATCACTCTTGATTATACTGAACTTGCTGCTATATCAAATACTTACGCATCAAGAACAGAAAACGTTCAGCCTTTTGCTGTAGTATTCTGGAATGGCGATATGCAGTTAAATCCATCCTCTGATGTTTGGGTTGATACTAGAAGAACTGAAGCACGTAATGTTAATATTGAAGGTAATTTTGAAGATGTAATGGAGGAGAATGGTGCTGATCCAAATACAGGACTAATCTCTACTCAATGGAATTCATGGCAAACGGATTGGGTTGGTGTTAATGTTAACACTGTTGTTACTAATGAAGTAAGAACTGATATTCTTGGCAATCCTGCAAGAAGAATAGTGAGATGGAGGGTTCCTGGAAGTAGAACTGAAAGAACTACAAGAACAGTTACTGCAGGTTCAAGAGATGTAAGGGTAGAAGTAACACAATCTCAAACAACTACTACAACTCAACAATCTAGAACTGGATTAGCAACGAGAGTTGTTGAAAGATTAGATTCTGAATCTTTGGGAGATAGGGTTGTTAATCGTCAGAATATTCCTATTATGCGTTCTAGGAATATTGAATTTATTGTTACTAAGACAAAACCAAGAACTCAGTTATTCTCCTTCTTTGATGGAGAAGATGTATCTAAGTTTACCTTCCCTAAACTTTTGGAAGTAACCATGTCAAATGGTACATTCCAAGTTGGAGAAACAATTATAGCAAGTCCTTCAATTTTAGATGAAGGAGCAAGAACTGCAACTACACCTTATGTTCAGTTTAGAGCAGCAACTCCAAATCATAAGTATGGACCTTACAATGCTCCAACTGATACTTATTCAGTAAACCCATATCTTGACGATCAAGGAATACCTGAAGTTTATACTTCAACAGCAAGTATATTAAATGTTGATACATTTAGTTTACAACTTCAACCTCAAGGACAATATTATGGATTCCTTAATGGAAGTATGACACTTAGAGGGCAGACTAGTGGTGCTGAGGCAACTATTTCAGGTACTCGTCTTATAACTGATAATGTTGGTACTTTAATAGGTTCCTTCTTTATTCCAGATTCTACTATTAATGAGAATCCAGAATTTGCTACGGGTACAAAAACACTTCGTTTATCATCTTCTGCAGTTAATTCTTTAGTTCCTGGAACTGTTACATCATCTGTAGAGAAGACTTATGAGTCTTCTGGTGTCATTGAAACTCTTCAAGAGACTATTATTAATACAAGAAATGCTGAAATTGTTACTGAGAATCTAACTGACAATAGAACTCTTACTGATAGACAGAGAACTGTTACAAGTAGAAGAGATATTGGTGTTATTAGAGAAGGAGTTACAACATTCCAGCAACAAATTATTACACGATGGTACGATCCTCTTGCACAATCATTTGATGTAGGAGATCCAAATGGTGTCTTTATTACTTCTGTTGACATATATTTCTCAACAAAAGATGATGAACTACCATGTGGTGTAGAACTTAGAACATGTGAGATGGGTACACCAACAACTACCATCATACCATTGAGTAAGAAAGAACTCTTACCTGCTGACATTACTACTTCAACAGATGCATCTGTAGCTACTAAGTTTACTTTTGATGCTCCAATATACTTAGAAGGTGGTTCTGAATATGCATTAGTTGTTGTTTCTCCATCTACAGAATATAATATTTGGATTTCTAGGTTAGGTGAAGAAGATATCTCAACTACTGGATTAGGTGAGTCTCAAAAGGTTATCATTACTCAACAGCCATATCTTGGTTCTTTATTCAAATCACAAAACGCTTCTACTTGGACACCTTCTCAGTTAGAAGATATGAAGTTCACTCTGTATAAAGCAGAATTTAGTGCTGGTACTACAGGAACAGTTAACTTCTTTAACCCAGAATTGAATGTTGGAAACAATGAATTTGTAGAACTTAACCCTAACCCAATTGAAGTTGTATCTAAGAAAGTTACACTTGGATTAACTTCCTCAATTGCTGATAGTATCGATACTCTAGGTATTGCTACAGGTGTTGCAATTGCTCAAACTGGTTCTGGTTTATCTGGTGGTGTTGGAAACATCATTGCTATCGGTGGTTCTGTTGTAAGTAGTGGTTCTACTGATGGACTATTGGCAGTTAATGCTGGTTCTGGATATACTGTTGCAACTACAGAAGGAATTCAACCATACACCTTAACAGGTAATGGTTCAGGAATGGAAGTAACAGTTCAAGTATCAGTTGCTGGATCTGTTTATCAAGATCCTAATAATAAAGCAGGAACTGTTGGACTTGTTAGTGTTACTAATGGTGGTAGAGGATATAAGATTGGTGATGTAGTTGGTATTCCAACTGCTTCTATGAACGGTATTGGTACAGGAGCACAACTATCTGTTGTTGCAATTGGATTTACCAATACAGTATTCTTGGATAATGTTCAAGGAGACTTTGTTGCTGCTGGTTCTAGCATGACTTATGTTACCAATACTGGTATCAGGTCTGAAATTAATGGTTCAGGTTCTAATGTAACTATTCTTTCTGGACAAGCAATTACGGATCCTTATTATGATGGTAAATCTATTAAGGTTCAACATAGAAATCATGCCATGCATGAATCTAACAACCTTGTTAAGATTGAAGGTATTGTGAGTGATATTGCTCCATCTTCTCTAACTGCTGCTTATGGTAGAGATAATATAGGAGATTTAGTAGTTAATTCTGGTACTGGATTTACTTCTTTTGAAGGTGTTGGTGTTGGTACAACTAACCCTGGATACCTTAAGATTGGAAATGAGATTATTAAGTATACATCAGTTAATACTAATACTCTTAGTGGTATAACCAGAGCACAAGATTCAAGTCTTGCATTCACTCATCCAGTAAATTCATTAGCATATAAGTATGAATTTAATGGAGTCTCATTGAGAAGAATCAATAAGACACATAATATGTCTGAGGTTGCTAATCAAGGGGTTCATCCAATTACGATGGATACTTATTATGTGGCTATTGATACTGATGGAACATCATCTGATGGTGTTGGGATTGGTGTTAGTAGAACTGCGAGTGCCAATGGATTCCCAAGTCTATACTTCAAGGATGTTAAGAGTGGTGGAGAATCAAGGGTTAAGGCATCTCAAAATATTCAGTTTGAGGCATTAACACCTAATATACAAACATTACTTCCTAAAGGAACTAACATTAATTCTAGAGTTAGAACTGTTAGTGCTAGAAGTGTAAGTGGAACTGAAACATCTTTTGAAGATAAAGGATTTGAATCTATTGTTCTCAATGAGTCTAATTTCTACAACAATCCACGTATGATTGCTTCTAAGGTTAATGAGGATAGTAAACTAACTTCATTACCTGGATCTAAATCATTCAATATACAATGTGATTTGAGTAGTAATGATTCTAATATATCACCTGTGATTGATATAGATAGAATTAGTGCAATTCTTACAACCAATAGGGTTGATGATACAGTTGGTGTTTTCGCAAAGGATCCTAAAGTTAAGATTCCTGGTGAAGATCCTACTTCAGCAACTTATGTTACTAAGAATGTAGGGCTTAAAGTTCCTGCTACAGGAATTAGAGTTATGTTCTCTGCTAATAGAGCAAGTACTGCTGATATTAGAGTTGCATATGCTCTCTTTAGAAAGGATGATGCTGAGAACGAAATACGTTATCAGTTATTCCCAGGATATGATAATCTTGATGAAAATGGTGCAATTATTGATCCAAAGAACAACTCTGGACTCCCTGATACATTTGTTGCTCCTACATTTGAAAGAGATAATTTCCGTGAGTATGAGTTCACCATTGATTCTCTCAAAGAATTTGATGGATTTAAGATTAAAGTTATGATGACTGCAACCAATCAGGCCCATCCACCTAGGGTTTCTGAATTCAGAGCAATTGCATTATCATGATACCTGTAAAAGACAATCACGCCCTTTACAGAGACCCTGGTTCAAACGCAATTGTTTCTACTGATTTGAGTGAACATCAAAAGTATGTTGACGCAAGGAAACGTAAAAAGTCTGAGAGGGCTGAATTAGATGAACTTAAAGGTGAGATCAAAGAGATTAAGGAAATGTTAAGGAGTATCGTAAATGGCAACTAGAACCTTTACATTTGATTCAACATCTGACTATCCATCAGTATCTGATTTGGTAGTTAACGTTGGTGCGTCATTTACTTGTACGTTTACAGTTAATGATACATCTGGTACTGCAATAGATTTTACTAACTATACTGCAGAATCTTCTCAGATGGCAAAGTATGTTGGTGCTGGTGTAACTGCAACATTCTCAGTTGGGTTTTCCAGTGCTTATGATGGTAAAATGTTTATTGGGTTAACCACAACTCAGACATCAGACTTGAAAGAAGGAAGACACGTATATGATGTTAATGTGAAGACAGGAGATACCGTTTATCGGATAGTTGAGGGTCAAATAATGGTCAGGGGTGGTATATCATCCACTCTTTGATAAATACTTAGAAAACTGGGAATATGTCGAAGCCGGCTTCTAGAACTGAATTAATCGATTACGCTAAGAGGCAACTTGGTGCTCCCGTTCTCGAAATAAACGTTGCTGATGAACAAATCAGTGACTGCTTGGATGATGCATTCCAATTTTGGAATGAGAGACACTATGATGGTGCAGTTAAGTTACCATTAAAGTATCAAATTACTGCTAATGATATCAATAGAGGAATTGGATCAGTAGGAATTGTAACAACTACTGTTACACAACCAGCAAGTACAGGTATAGGAACTACTTCTGGTGCAGATGCAACCTTCTCTTTTGAAGAGAATAGTAATTATATCAAGATGCCTGAGAGTATAATAGGTGTCAATAAGATTTACAGGTTTGATGGTTCTAATACCATGACCAATAATATGTTTAGTGTGAAATATCAATTATTCCTGAATGACGTTTATTACTTTGATTCACTTGAACTTTTAACATATGCGATGACAAAGACGAAGTTGGAAGATATTGATTTCCTATTGAATACAGAGAAACAGATAAGATATAATATTAGACAGGATAGATTATATCTTGATATTGATTTTAATAGTCTTTCAATTGGTGATTATCTTATTATTGATTGTTGGAGAGTTCTTGATCCATCAGATTCAACTAAGGTTTATAATGATAGATTCTTAAAGAGATACTTTACTGCTCTTTTAAAGAGACAGTGGGGACAAAATCTTATTAAATTTACAGGAGTTAAACTTCCTGGTGGCATTGAATTGAATGGCCGTCAAATATATGATGATGCTCAACTAGAATTAGACAAGATTCAGGAGAGAATGACTTGGGATTATGAAGAACTACCACTTGATATGATAGGGTAATGGCATTAAATCCATTTTTCACACAGGGAACCAAAAACGAACAGAATTTGGTTCAGGATTTAATCAACGAACAGTTGAAAACTTATGGTGTCGAGTGTTATTACATTCCTCGTAAGTATTTGACAACTAATACTGTCATTAAGGAAGTAGTACAGTCTAAGTTTGATGATGCTTATCCATTAGAAGCATACGTTAACAACTATGACACATACCAAGGGAATGGGACAATCCTATCAAAGTTTGGTATTGAAGTGCAAAATGATATTAATCTTACTATATCTAAAGATAGGTTCGAGAACTACATTACCCCTCTTATTAGAAATGAAACGGGAGTTAAATTATCCACCCGTCCGAAAGAAGGAGACTTGATATGGTTCCCTCTTGATGATAGACTATATGAAATTAAGTTTGTCGAACACGCTAAACCGTTCTACCAGTTGAAGGAACTTTATGTCTACGAACTACAGTGTGAAGTATTCCGTTATGAAGACGAAACGGTTGATACTGGAATTGGTCAAATTGATGACGAAACAGAAGAAATTGGATATTCCCAAACTCTCACACTTACTGGTGTCGGAACAACAGCTACTGCTGTCACCACATTTAGAAACGGCGGTATTCAGTTCATTGACCTCCTTAATCCTGGAAGCGGATACAGGGCAACCCCCACAGTTGCCATTTCTTCTGCTCCAGCTGGCGGCATTACAGCTACTGCTGTAGCAATAACAACTAGTAAGATTGGACTTACTACTTCTTTTGCAATAGAGAATATTCGTATTACTAATCCTGGTGCTGGATATTTAACCCCACCAGCAGTTTCCTTCCAAGGTGGAGGTGGTACAGGTATTGCTGTAACAGTTGGTATTGCTACTACAGGAACTGTTGGAGTAGTTACGATTACAGACGGTGGTGCTGGATACTATGGAACTACACCTACAATCACGTTTGCTGCCCCTGGAACAGGTACAACTGCAGTTGGAGAGGTAGTTGCTGTTGGAGGCACTATACAGTCTGCTAGACTATCCAATGCTGGTGCAGGATACACTTCAGTACCTACTATTACCATTAGTAATCCTGGATTACTTGGTTCTGGTGATTTCTACTTTAATGAAGAAGTTACGGGTGGATCCACAGGAACTAAAGCAAGAGTCAAGACTTGGGATGCAACAACTAAAACCCTTGTGGTTGGTATTGCAACAGGAAACTTCCTCGAAGGAGAATCTATTACTGGTGACGAATCTGCAGCAGTTTATACTCTTGCAGTGGATACTACTGATGATATAGTTTCGACTTATGCCGAAAATCAGGTGATACAATCATCTGGCGATGATATACTAGACTGGACTAGAGGTAATCCATTTGGAGACGCTTAATGACATCACATAGACTTCCATATGATTCTTGGTTTGATGATGAAAAACCAAATCCATTAGATAGTATGCCTGTTGCTACTGATGAACCCTTAGATTTGGCACCAAGTTCTGTAGAACCACAAGAAGAAGATAATATACATGAGGAAATGTATAGAATGGCCACTGAAAATGGAAGTACAATAGGTGGTGGTTCTGAACTTGTTAAATAGTAAGTAGTTGAGTTATCATCTGTGTTTGAATATTTCTATCATGAGATTCTGCGAAAAACCGTAATTGGTTTTGGAACCCTCTTCAATGACATAACCATAAAGCATGTTGACAGCAATGCTAAGGCTGTTAGTGTCATGAAGGTGCCGCTTGCATATGGTCCTATCCAAAAGTTTTTGGCAAGGATAGAGCAAGCACCAGATTTGAAGAATGCACAGACTTTAACACTTCCTAGATTATCATTTGAATTTACTGGTATGAGTTATGATCCTACAAGGAAAGTAACCCAGACTCAAACTTTTTTAACTGCTCCTACGTCTGACAAGACTAAAGCAAAGAAAGTCTATATGCCAGTTCCATATAATATGAGTTTTGAACTTAATCTCATTGCAAAACTAAATGACGACGCATTGCAGATTGTTGAACAAATATTACCATACTTCCAACCTTCTTATAACCTAACGATTAATCTATTATCTACTATTGGCGAAAAAAGAGATGTCCCAATAGTTTTAGATAATGTAACCTTCACTGATGATTATGAAGGAGATTTCTCAGAAAGGAGAGCATTAATTTATACACTTACATTTACTGCAAAGACTTATCTATTTGGACCTATTCCTTCTGCATCTGGTGGACTTATTAAGAAAGCAACCATCGATTACAGTACAAGGAAAGGTAAGGACTTCAGAAGAGAAGTTCGTTACAGTGTTACACCTAAGGCAGTTAAAGATTATACTAATGATGGCACTACATATTTGGCAGAAAATCTTGATGATAAAGAGACCCTTGTTACTGTAGGTTCTGCAGCTGCTTTAAGTGCGAATGATCATATCTATGTTGGCACTGAGAATATGAGGATTAAAGAGATTGATGGCAACAACCTTGTTGTTCTACGTGGACAAGAGGGAACCAGTGCTGCTGAACATGTTGATGGTGCTACAGTAGATCTTATTACTACTGCTGATGATGCACTTATTGATATAGGTGATGATTTCGGATTTAATGAAACTACTTCATTCTATCAAGACTTCAAGCAGTATAGTCCATCACAAGATAAGGATGTTTAATCATGGCAGACTTCACCGAATTGGAAGAAGCATTTGATGTAGCAAGTGAAATTGTTGCAGACACTAAGAAGGTTGGTATTCAAAAACCTCCCGTAGATCGGGATAAAACGGATATCAGAAATGACTACGAATACACAAGAGGCAATTTATATTCTATCATTGAGAAAGGACAAGAAGCAATTAATGGAATTCTTGAACTTGCTCAAGAGAGCGAAATGCCAAGAGCATACGAAGTTGCTGGACAACTAGTTAAATCAGTTTCAGATGCCACCGATAAATTGATGGATCTGCAGAAGAAACTTAAAGAAGTTGAAGAGGAGAAAGAAAGAGGACCTACTAATGTAACAAATGCGTTATTTGTTGGATCAACTAATGAATTAGCAAAGATGCTGAAAGATGCAAGCAAGGGACAAAATAAATAGAAATATGGCCAATAACATTCCTATTGCTAATCTACCGTCCCTAGACGAGTTTATTGTTGACACTGAACAATTACCGTCAGTAGCGGAATTTCTACCTGAGGAGGTAGAAGAGGAAGTTGTAGAAGAAATTCAGACTATTGAAGATGCTGATGGGAATCCATTTCTAGAAGTAGAAGATGTAATAAAAGCACCTGAGTGGGGTGAGTTGGTACGTATGGTTAATGATGTCCGTAAGGATATTCCAGAGATACCAGAAGTTAAAGATTATGCACCAGAGTTAGAAGAGTTATCTGTTACTATTCAGCAGATAAAAGAGGAGATACCTGTAGTACCTGAGGTTAGGTATTATGAAGAGGAGTTACAAGCATTAAGAGAATCAATTAATAAGGTTGAGAGATCTATCCCTACTTTACCTCTTTGGATTTCCAAAGTCACTGAAGTCCCTGATTTTGCTTGGGTTGGAAAAGGATTCAATGTTATTGATGAGGATTTTAGAGGAGTTAGAGATACCATTTCAACTTTAGCTACACGTATTGAGCATGAAATAGAAACTATAAACGAAGAATCAAACACTAAAAGTTTTGAAACAAAGACTGATTTTAAAACTATTCATGAAAGAGTTGATATTGTTAGAAAGGATATTTTTAAAGAACTTAGAGAACAGTCTACTGTTATTTGGAATCTTCAAAAGAAACTTAAAGCAAATCAGAAAGAATTTCAAATTACTTTTGATGAAAAAGTAGGTGAGAAATTTAATGAATTTAGTTTAGTAACTAAAAAAACTGTAGATAATTTACAAGAATCATTTGTAGAGTCTACAGATACTCTTGCTAAGCATATGGATGGTGAGGTTAAGTCTCTTCAAGAAAGAATAAAGTCTTTACCTAAACCAAAGTATTATGAAGAAGATTTAAAAGTCATCAGGAAAGAACTTAAAAATCTAACTGAATTAAAGGCTCTGGTATATGATATACAGTTGAAGCAGAAAGACCTTTCAGAAGGTATTCTGAATGAACCACCAGATACAGCAGAGAATATTGGTAGTGGTCAAGATCCATTAACACCGATGGATAAAAAGTTTGCTACTTTACAAGATTTAGCAGAACATTATAGAATTTTTATTAATAGGATTCAAACCCAACTGGCAACTATGGGTGGCGGTGGTGCTGGAGCCATAAAGGATTTAGATGATGTTGATTTTGATCAAACTACTGGTGATAATAAGTTACTGATATATGATAAACCAAATAATAAGTGGGTAGGTATTGCTAGTACTGCTCTTGCACCCGCTGCAGAGACTCTTGATGAGACTTTAAAGCAAGGTAATACCTCCACAATGGGGATGAATGTAAGTGGTATTACTTCTCTCAGTAATACTACTAATTCAACTGCATTTAATGATGGAGCATTAATTGTATCTGGTGGTGTTGGTATTGCTAAGAGTCTTACGGTTAAAGGTAACATATCTTGTGCTGGTACAGTTTTCTATGAGGATGTAACTAATATAGATTCTGTTGGTATTGTTACAGCAAATAATAATATAGAAGTTGTTGGTGTAGTCACTGCAGTTGCAGGTGCAGCAGTAACTTACTATGGTGATGGTTCTAATTTGACAGGTAAAGCATCAATAGGACTGGTATTAGCACTAGGATGAAGACATTTAAACAGTTTATGTCTGAAAGTCCCAGTATGTCTGGTCCAGTAGGACCTAACAATCCCGCTATGGCAGGATATGTACCAAAGTTATTTGCACATGATCTTACACCTTTAGATCAAGGTTTCCAAGGTCCAGGAGAAACCGGACAAGATAGATATAATAGATTCTTTGGAGTTGTACCTACTGAACGGATGACTCTTAAAACCAAACTTGATGGAAATGATTCTATTGATGGGATGATAGATGCCTCAAAAGAGTATGTTTCTAAGATAGATGGACACAATGATTCGGTAAGATTGAACCAAGTCAAAAGGTGGGCAATGGGTGTTAGAGACTAAATTTGCATATATATTAAGCCTTGCACTAAGTGAATGCCTGAAGAAGTAAAAGAAGAAATCGTTGAAGAAGAGAGTGTTGAAGAAGAAAAAAAAGGTGCTCTTGGTAAGCTCAAGGATGCAATACTACCAGATGCCGAAGAACAAGCGGCAATCATCTCCACAGCCGTCAGAATGGGCGTTCTTGTGTGGTCCGGAGGGATCTTGACGTTAAATTACGTAGCTATCCCAGGGGTCCCTCAGCAGAAAATTGATCCTACATTTATTGCTTCGGTATTTACAGGAGTTTTAGCTAGCTTCGGAATTCAGACTGCTTCTAAAAAAGGAGACGGTACTATGAAGATGGACAAGAATGGTAATGCTGTTAATGGTAACGGTGGACCTCCTCCTGTTACTGCTGCAGATATGGAAGCAATTATGGCGAAAGCAAGTGCTGGTCCTGTTCAAACAATTAGAATTGAACAAGCACCTCTTAAGATTACTACTGACACAAAGTCAGAAGAACCTTTTAAGATGTGATATAATAAATACATGACAATTCACAGAATTAGGTTATCTAAAATGCAAAAACTTGTAAATGTCGTTGCTATTGCGTCTGGTGCTGTATCTATTGCCCTTATTGGCAGTGGCTTATTTGTATATGTCAACCGAGATTCTATCATTGATTCAGTCAAGCAACAAGCTATTGAAGCTGTTACTGGATCACTTGGTGGACTGGGTGGCGGTACACTTCCTCTTGGTACCAATGATCTTCCTCCCACTAGTAATCCTACCGCTAGTACTCCTAGTTTTCCGTTATCGCAACCACCACAAGCAAGTCTCTAAGTAATGTAACAATACTAAAGAAGACATTAAATGCTTAAATAGTTGCATGAGTATTATCATCTATCAGGACGAAATAGAACTTTTAGAGGAGGAGAAAGCAGAACTTCAAAAAGAAGTTCTGCTTCTTCGTAGAAAACTAAAGTACTATCAAAAAGTATTGGAAGAAGAAGGGGAATAAATAAAAGGAGACTTCACCATTTAAAATGAAAGAGTGTCCTCCTGGAAAATTCTATGACGTATCGAAGGGAGAATGCGTATCTACTCGCACGTATGTGGGTGGACGTTGGTTGGGTCGTGATCCAGAGGACGAAAATGATGGACGAAAATCTAAGAAAAACGGCCACAAGAATGGCAATGGACATTCAGGAACTAATGGGTCTAATTCTGGCAACGGCAATGGCAATGGGAACGGTTCCAATGGAGGGGGAGGAATGAGCGAAGATATTAACCTTGATGAAGGTGGTATGGCACGTCAGGTGAAGCACTCTAAGAGTCGCAGCACCGCAGTTTTAACTGGTAACAGAGCAGACAAGTCTAGTAAAGAAAATAAATCACGTAATAAGGAACTTGGCAAGAAGATCCGTAGCATGGGTTATGGATATAAGAAGGTGAAAGGTGAGTATCCTGAAAAGGATGAGAAGACGGGTAAGAAGAAGACAGTTAGCGAACCATCAATGGCCGTTAATGCACCTAAGAAGAAGTTTAAGAAATTTAAGAAACAAATGAAACGTCTTGGTAAAGAGTATAACCAAGATGCTGTAATCACAAAGAAAGGAAAGGACAAAGCAACAATACACCCTACTACTAAGAGAGGTCGTAACACCTCAACTGGTCCTTCTAGGAAAGGTAGTAAGTTAGGACAAGTACGTCCAGGTAAAACTGGTGAGTATGGACATACCAAAGTTGGTAAGAAGACTTATACTTATGAAGCAACAACGCTTCCAAGAATAAATGGGCAGACACTTTATGTCACATTCCAGTGGCGTGGTAAGTATATGTCTCTTCAGATGTTCTTCCCAGAACTAAAGATGCCATCTAAGAAAGAAGTACAAGATGCAATTGTAAAAGTATATCCTGGATCTAGAGTTATGAGTTATGATGTGGTTTTGAGAGATCCTACTAAACCAATTTTACAATTACCTGAGGATACTGCTCCTATGGATGGTAATGGAAATAATACTCCTGGAGTTGAAGAGGTAGCAGATAAATTGATAAAGAATAAAAAGGAAAAAGAACTACAAGCAAAGGAAAAAAGATTATCTAATATTAAGAGGTTGGTTCTTCTTAAGAAAATGCAAGCAGTAAGACAGGGAGGCGGTGCTGACATCACCACTTAAAAAATATGGCTAACATATATCCAAAGTTAAGTAATCCTGTTAAGGTTGCCTATGGTAGCACAGTGGGTATCATTACTTGCGTTGATAATAAAAAGATTTATATTGACGGTGTATACGCACATGCTGGTTATGGAGCATCTACAAGTGCTCAAATTTATTTTGTTCCCAATGGTGGAACTACTGATTCTCCTGATTTTAGGATTGCTGATGAAAGCATTACTGATAGAGGAAATTATAGATTTGATGTATATGCTTCTCCTTTAGTTCTTCAGAATACTGGAGATGCCTTATTTGTTGGTACTGGTGGATTTGAATCTACTGGTGCTGGCGCAACCTGTACATTTATTATTAGTGGATTTAGAGAATCCTAATTATTATTAATTATTATGCCTCAAGAAATATATCTTGGTAATCCCAATCTCAAGAAAGCAAACACTGAGATTGAGTTTACCCATGATCAAGTTCAAGAATTTATTAAATGTAAATTCGATCCTGTTTATTTTGCTAGAACATATATAAAAATTGTCAATGTTGACGAGGGATTGGTTGGTTTCGATATGTGGCCATTCCAAGAGAAATTAATAGAAAGATTTCATGATAATAGATTTAATATTTGTATGATGCCTCGACAGACTGGTAAGTCTACTACGTCTGTATCATATCTACTTCATTATGCTATCTTCAATGATAATGTTAATATTGGTATTCTAGCAAACAAGGCAGCAACTGCCAGAGACTTGTTAGCAAGACTCCAGACTGCTTATGAGAACTTACCCAAATGGATGCAACAGGGTATTCTTGTATGGAACAAAGGTAGTTTAGAACTGGAGAACGGTTCCAAGATTATGGCAGCATCTACATCTGCTGCTGCAGTTCGGGGTATGACATTCAACATCATATTCCTAGACGAATTTGCGTTCGTTCCTAATCATATTGCTGACGACTTCTTTAGTTCAGTATATCCTACAATTTCATCTGGTAAGTCCACCAAGATCATCATCGTCTCTACCCCTAAGGGTATGAACCACTTCTATCGCATGTGGCATGATGCTGAGAACGGAGATAATGAATATATACCTACTGTTGTCCATTGGAGTGAAGTTCCTGGTAGAGATGAAGCTTGGAAAGCGCAGACGATTGCTAATACTTCAGAGTCACAATTCAAAGTTGAGTTTGAATGTAATTTCTTAGGTTCTGTTGATACCTTAATATCACCAGCAAAATTAAAATCTTTGGTTTATGATAAACCAAAAATGTCTAATGAAGGATTAGATTTATATGAACAACCTATTGATAAACATGATTATGTTTGTACAGTAGACGTTGCTCGTGGTGTGGGAGAGGATTATTCTACATTTATAATTGTTGATATAACAGAATTCCCCCATAGAGTTGTAGCAAAGTATAGGAATAATGAAATTAAACCTATGTTATTTCCTAACATTATACACGAAACTTGTAAAGGATACAATGATGCCTTTATATTAGTAGAAGTAAATGATATTGGGGATCAGGTTGCATCTATTCTTAACTATGATTTTGAATATCCTAATCTTCTTATGTCATCTATGAGAGGAAGAGCAGGGCAGGTTATAGGACAAGGATTCTCTGGTACTAAGGTACAACTTGGAGTTAAGATGTCCAAGACTGTTAAAAAGGTTGGAGCATTAAACCTCAAGACAATGATTGAGGCTGATAAGGTTTTATTTAATGACTATGAGATCATATCAGAATTAACTACATTCATTTCAAAGAGTAATTCATTTGAGGCAGATGATGGTTGCAATGATGACTTAGCAATGTGTCTTGTAATATATGCATGGTTGGTAGCACAGGATTACTTTAAAGAGTTAACTGATCAAGATGTTCGTAAAAGATTATATGAAGATAATAAAAATCAAATAGAACAAGACATGGCACCATTTGGTTTTATGCTTGATGGGTTAGAAGATGACTCTTTTGTGGATGACGATGGACAGAGATGGACCAAATCAGATAGGGATGATATAGAGTCAACTTATGGTGATATGAGTTATATGTGGGATTATAAATCATAGTTCATGCACTGTTTCCCCTGTGAAATAGTTCTTTTCAATAAATAATTCTTAGGAAATTGGGAACCTAAGAGGGACACAAGCATGGCTATTCAGTTAGTATCTCCTGGTGTATTAATCAGGGAAGTTGATCTAACAGTCGGAAGGGCAGATAATGTACTCGATAATATCGGTGCTATTGCTGGTCCTTTTGAAATCGGACCCGTTGATGATCCGATCACTGTTGAGAATGAACAAGATTTAATAAACACATTTGGTAAGCCAATAGGAACTGATGCTCAGTATGAATACTGGATGACTGCATCATCATTCCTTTCATATGGTGGTATCCTTAAGGTTGCTAGAACAGACGATGATGATCTTAAGAACGCTAATGCTGGTGTTGGTATTGCTAATACAACCACATTAAAGATTAAGAGTTACGACGATTATCAGGCTAACTATACTTCTGCTACCGATTTCTATTACGCTGCTAAGAACCCTGGACAGTGGGCAAAAGATTTAAAAGTCTGCTTCATTGATGACTTTGCTGATCAAACACTTACTATATCTTCTGCTAGTCTTGCTGGTTCTGGTGTAACTGTTGGTTATGGTATAACTGCTCCTTTAAGTACAGTTCTTCCTGGTGCAGGAACTACTACTGATTTTGTAGGATACCTTAAGGGTATCATTACTGGTGTTTCTACTGATGCTGTTGGTAGTAAGTCAACCATCGATGTTAAGATTGTTTCTCGTGTAGAAACAGTTGGTGGTGGTTCAACTGAAACTAAGGTTGATTACTCTGAAGGTGGTATCTATGCATTCAGTACTTCAGATAGTTTATTCACTAATCTTCCTGCTGGTACAGTTGGTAGTCTTGCATTAACTCCAACTGCAGTTGCTGATTGGTACGATGCTCAAACTCTCCAATTAGATAACTCAACTGTTTATTGGAAGTCAATTGCTCAGAAACCAGTAAGCAACCAGTACGCTCTTGATAGAGGTGCTAGAAATGATGCTTTACACGTTGTTGTTGTTGATGATTCTGGAAACATAACTGGAATCAAAGGTAATGTGCTTGAGAAGCATTTAGGTCTATCTAAAGCAGTTGATGCTGAGTCATCAGGAAATGCTGGACAAAAGATCTGGTACAAGAATTATCTCGCAGATTTCTCTGAGAAGACATTTGCAGGATATAATCCATCTGTTGCATATGACGCAATGCGTCTTATCGGACCAGTTAATACTGGATTCGGTGGAACTCAATTCTCTGCTATCAGTAATGCTGATGCACAGTGGGGACAGAATGCTGGAGATGTGACATACTTTGCAGGTATTGGTGCTACAACTTATGCACTTAAGGGTGGTAACAACTACACTACTGCAAATGGATACAAAGCAACCCTTGGTGCGTTGATTACTTCTTATGAGAAGTTCCAAACTAAGGATGAGATTGCAGTTGATTACTTAATCGGTGGTCCTGGTTCTGATACAAGAGCAGAATCACAGGCTAAGATCAACAAATTGGCAGACATTGCCGAAACAAGAAAAGATTGCGTTGCCGTAGGTGGCCCACAACGTGGAGACGTTGTTAACATCACCTCTGGTGCAACACAAACATCAAACGTCATCGCCACATTAGATGGAGCAAATTCATCTTCATATCTAATCTTAGATAGTGGTTATAAGTATATGTTTGATAGATTCAACAATGAGTTCCGTTGGGTTCCAACAAACGGAGACATTGCTGGACTCATGGTTAGAACTAACAGAGAGTTCTATCCTTGGTTCTCTCCTGCTGGACAGCAGCGTGGTGTTCTTAACAACGCTACTAAGTTGGCATTCAATCCAACATCAGCACAAAGAGATTCTCTGTATACCAAGCGAATCAACCCTGTTGTATTCCGTCCTGGTATTGGCATAATGCTCTTCGGAGACAAAACTGCCCTTGGTTATGCCTCAGCGTTTGACAGAATTAACGTTAGAAGATTGTTCCTTACAGTCGAGCAGGCATTAGAGGGAGCTGCACAAGCTCAACTCTTTGAGTTTAACGACGAAATTACTCGTGCTAACTTTGTTAACATCGTAGAACCATATCTACGTGACGTACAAAGTAAGCGTGGTCTTTACGACTTCTTAGTAATTTGCGACGAAACAAACAACACACCAGATGTCATTGATAATAATGAATTCCGTGCTGACATCTTCCTCAAGCCCGCTAAATCTATCAACTTCGTTGCACTAACCTTTGTTGCTACTCGCACAGGTGTTAGTTTCGAGGAAGTCGCAGGTAGAGTATAATTAAGGAGTAACTACAAATGGCATCAGCACCAAACCCACCAAACGTTAGGACTATATCTAACTTTAAGTCGGCACTTCGCGGTGGCGGCGCACGTCCTAATCTCTTTGAAGTAGCAATTCCAGATATGCCATCATACGTTGATGGTGGCATTTACGGAAATGTTGATAAATCAACTCTTCGTTTTATGTGTAAGGCAGCGAATATGCCTGCCTCCAACATAGCACCTGTAGATATTCCTTTTAGAGGACGTATTCTTAAGGTTGCTGGAGACAGAACTTTCGATCCTTGGACAATTACTGTTATTAATGATGAGGACTTCAGACTCCGTACTGCTTTTGAAGCATGGGGTAATGGAATCTCTAAACTTGATAACAATACAGGAGCAACTAATCCTGGTACATACATGAAAGAAGGTTTTGTTTATCAGTTAGGAAGAGGAGCTACTCTTTCTTCTGTCGCACCATCAGGTGGAGTCAGTGGTAAAGGACCAACTGAAGCAGCAAATGTTCTCAGAGCGTATAAGTTTATTGATATATTCCCAACGAATATATCTGAGATAGCACTTTCATATGAAACTGGTGACTCAATAGAAGAGTTCACTGTTGAATTCCAAGTACAATACTTTGAAGCATTAGGTGCTAAAGAAGCAGCAGACATAAGGTAATATCTGTGCTATACTAAATACTATGAACGGTATAGTCCACCATAGTATAAATGGCTAAATTATTTGGATTCTCGATTGAGAATAATGAAGAAACCCCTAAGTCAGTAGTATCACCGGTCCCCGATTCCAAGGAGGACCAAAGTGATCACTATATGACTTCGGGGTTTTTTGGTAACTATGTAGATTTAGAAGGTGTATTCAAAAACGAATTTGAATTAATTCGTAGATATCGTGAAATGGCTTTACATCCAGAAGTGGATGGTGCAATTGAAGATGTTATCCAAGAATCCATAGTATCCGATACTAATCAGAGTCCCGTAGATATAGAACTTTCAAAGTTAAATGCTAGTGAAGGTATTAAAGAAAAACTTAGAAAGGAATTTAAATATATAAAAGATTTATTAGATTTTGATAAAAAGTCTCATGAGATATATCGTAACTGGTATGTTGATGGTAGATTATACTATCATAAAGTAATAGATTTAAAAGCACCTCACGAGGGAATACAGGAATTGCGTTATATTGACGCAATGAAAATGCGTTTTGTTCGCCATGCAATTAAGGAAGATCCTAATCAAGCGGGTAAAATAGCTGCTATTAATAGTCAGAAAGAGATTAATAGTATTCATCAAGCATTTCCTAAGATTGAAGAGTATTTCATTTACAGTGCTAAGAACACTGTAGGTGGTGCTTTAAACCCCTCTAGCAACCTTACAGACACTAAGGGTGTTAAATTCTCCAAAGACTCTATTGCATATTGCACATCAGGTCTAGTAGATAGAAACAAAGGTTCTGTACTTTCATACCTTCATAAGGCAATTAAAGCCCTTAATCAACTTAGGATGATTGAGGATAGTCTGGTTATCTACAGATTATCAAGAGCACCTGAAAGAAGAATATTCTATATTGATGTAGGTAATCTTCCTAAAATGAAGGCAGAACAATACCTTCGTGATGTTATGATGAGATATCGTAACAAGTTAGTATATGATGCTAACACTGGAGAAATCCGTGATGATAAGAAGTTCATGTCTATGATGGAGGACTTCTGGTTACCTAGACGTGAAGGTGGACGTGGAACAGAAATCTCAACACTCCCAGGTGGACAAAACCTTGGAGAAATTACAGACATCGAGTACTTTAAGAAGAAACTCTATAAGGCACTTAATGTTCCAATCTCTAGAATAGAAGGAGATGGTGGATTTAATTTAGGTAGATCTTCTGAGATACTTAGAGATGAACTTAAATTCACTAAGTTTGTAGGTAGACTACGTAAGAGATTTAGTAATCTATTTTTAGATATGCTAAAGACTCAATGTCTTCTCAAGAATGTTTGTACCCCAGAAGATTGGGATATAATGTCTGAGAACATTCAGTTTGACTTTGTATATGATAATCATTTCTCAGAACTCAAAGATGCTGAGTTACAAAGAGAAAGATTCTCTCTTGCTATGGAAGCAGAACCTTATATTGGTAAGTACTACTCTCAAGATTGGGTTCGCCGTAAAGTTCTTCGTCAATCAGATGAAGATATTCTTGAGCAGGATGAACTTATTAATAAGGAAATTGAAGATGGAATCATTCAAGATCCTGCTGAAGTTGCAATGGCCGTTGATGGATTCAATGGCATGTCACCAGGAGTTGGTGAAGAAGCAGCTGCTGGAGGTGGTGATTTAGGTGCTCCAATTATGGAACCAAATCTCGAAGGATCCAAAGACGCAGGTATGACAAAATTACCTAAGGGCGGCGAGATATAAATAACCTATAGGAAATGTTATGACTATTAGTATGGACGATTTAATGGATGCTATTGTGGCAAATGACTCTCCTTCAAAGGTGAGTGATGCCATAAAAGACATTCTATATGCAAAATCTGCAGATAAAGTTGATTCTTTAAAGCCAGAAATTGCAAATAGTTTATTTGGGGACCAGATCCCTGAAGTTGAAAGTGAAGTAGAAACACCAGTTGCTGATGCAACAGAACCAGAAACAACTGAGGAAGAAGAGTAATGGCTGCACATCAACCAGTCGGTAATAGTACATCTTTTGCAACAGGCACTACTAGTGCCAAATCAATTCAATTTGATCAAAAAAGTGATACTTTGAGAGTAGTAGCTTTAACAAAAGGTGCTCATGTTGGATACGGTTCAACACCAGTAGCAACTGAAGCAAATTATTATGTACCTGCGGGAGGAACTGCTTTAATTAATATAGGGCAACCAAGTTCTCAACGAGTGGTTAATGTGATAAAGAGTCCTGCAGCAAGTGGGGTTACAACTATATTTTTCCCACAAGGTGTAATTGGTTCTCCATTTGAAGTTGGAGATACTGTCTCATTATCAAGCAACCTTTCTGGTTGGTCGTTTGAACATCATCCAATTCAAACAATCACTTATCCTTCATTCAGTAGTTCTACTGGTGATAATGCACAAAGTGTATCAGTGGTTGTTGATTTCTCATCACATGGTTTTAGTGGTACTTGGGCTGATTCAGATTCAGGTGCTGGTAATGAGGGTACATTGAGATCATCCTTTATGGTCGCTGCTAGAACTGATAGCAGTACTGGTACATTATATGCACAACAAGTTCAAGTAAGCGGTGACGCATGATGAAACTTATTAGAGAAGAAATTGAATCAGTAGAATTTCTCGTCGAAAATAAAGGCGGTAAGAAATCTATGTACATTGAGGGTGTATTCCTTCAAGGAAATATCCAAAACCGTAATGGTAGGATGTATCCTATGGAAACACTTAGACGTGAAGTAGGCCGTTATAACGAGAATCACATCCAATCAGGACGTGCGCTCGGTGAACTTGGACATCCAGAGGGACCAACTGTGAATCTCGATAGAGTTTCACATAAAATCGTTTCTCTTAAAGAGAGTGGTTCTAACTTTATTGGTAAGGCTAAGATTCTTGGTACACCAATGGGTAAGATTGCTGCTTCTTTAGTTGAGGAAGGAGTAAAACTCGGTGTTTCTTCTAGAGGAATAGGTTCTCTAAAAGCAACACGTGAAGGAGTTAATGTTGTGGGTGACGATTTTATGTTAGCAACTGCTGCTGATATCGTTGCAGATCCTAGCGCTCCAGATGCTTTTGTCGAGGGCATCATGGAAGGTAAGGAGTGGGTATGGGATGGTGGAATTCTTCGTGAAAGATTTGCACATAAAACATACAAGACTATCAACACTTTAGTTGATCAAAAGAAGTTAGATGAGAACAAGTTGAATTTATTCAACGATTTCTTATCAAATCTATAACTTTAATAAATAAACATAGGTTAATACAAGGGTATTTCGGAGACTTTACAAATGTCGCGTGGAACAAAACTACAGGAAATGGATGCGAACGTTGCAGAAGCCAGTAATGCTGTTACTGCTAATGCATCCGCAGGTGATAAGGCTATTCCAAAACTAACAACTGGTGGCACACCTGCTACTTGGGAAGATTTGGGTGGACCTACTCCTGAGAATTCAAAACCAGATGATGATTCTAATAAAATCAAGACTCCTGGTGGAACTCTCAAGCAGGTATCTGACGCAATAACAAACCGTAAAGGTAAAACTGGAGCAATGGGAGCACAAACAGGAACTAATCTTAAGCAAGGCGATGATGCCGAAGTGAAAGATGAGCAAGAAGTTGTCTCTGAAGCACCTGCCGAAGATGCAGTAGTAGAAACATATGACATGGAAGATGATGTCAATGCACTACTAGGTGGCGAAGAACTCAGTGAAGAGTTCAGAGAAAAAGCGAAGACAATCTTCGAGGCTGCCATTAACTCAAAGGTTTCTGAAATCAAGTCACAACTTGATGAAGAAAAGACTGCTGCAATTGAAGAAGCAGTAGCAGAACATAAGACTGAGCTCACAGAGCGCACTGATTCTTATCTTGAGTACGTTGCTCAAGAGTGGTTATCCGAGAATCAACTAGCAGTAGAGCACGGACTTAAAACAGAAATGACTGAATCATTCCTTGGTGGAATGAAGAGTCTTTTTGAAGATCATTATGTATCAATCCCTGAAGAAAAATATGATGTTGTCTCTACTATGGTAGAGAAGTTAGATGACATGGAGACTAAACTCAACGAGCAAATTGAAAAGAACGTTAATTTGAACAAAAGACTTTCTGAGTCTGCTTCAGATGTAATTCTTTCTGATGTTTCTGAAGGCCTTGCTGCCACTCAGAAAGAGAAGCTCGCTACCCTTTCCGAAGGTGTTGAGTTTGAAAGCGAAGAATCGTACAAAGAGAAGCTAACCACCCTGAGAGAATCATATTTCTCTGACAAAAAGGTTGCACCTCAATCATCCGCCGATACATTGATGGAAGCTACTGACGGACAACTTGCCGAGCAAGTTTCTGGTACAATGGCAAACTACATGGATGTCTTAGGCAAGATGAAGAACTGAATTTAACATTAAACAAACTTAAACACTTATAGGTAAACTACAATGTTCCAATCAGAACATTTGGTAGAAAAGTGGGCCCCTTTATTGGATCACGACGGTGGTATCACCGATCCACATCGTAAGGCGGTAACCGCAGTTCTACTAGAGAACCAAGAAAAATTCCTCAAAGAGGAACAAGCATTTTCAACAGGACATTCCTTGATGGAATCTCCTACCAATAGTGGTAACGCAGCTGGAACCCAAGGTGGTTACAGTTCATCTGCTGCTGCTGGTGGTCCTGTTGCTGGTTTCGACCCAGTATTGATTAGTCTAATCAGACGTTCAATGCCAAACCTAGTCGCTTATGACTTGGCTGGTGTTCAACCAATGTCTGGTCCTACAGGACTAATCTTCGCAATGCGTTCACGTTACACTAGTCAAAGTGGAACTGAAGCATTCTATAATGAAGCAAACACTGCTTTCTCAGGAGAGTCTTCCAACAACTTTGGTGGAGAAGGATCTGCTGGTATTAACAGTGCATTCTCTGATGTACCTGCTGGTATTGGTACTATCAGTCAGACTGGTAGTAACCCTGCTGTACTAAACCCAGTTGGTACTGCAACTTCAACCGACTATAACGTTGGTCAGGGTATGGTTGCTGGTGATGCCGAGAACTTAGGTAACGGTACTAACAACCAGTTCGCCGAAATGGCGTTCAGCATTGAGAAAGTTACTGTGACTGCGAAGTCCAGAGCACTTAAAGCTGAGTACTCACTTGAGCTTGCTCAAGACCTTAAGGCAATTCATGGTCTTAATGCTGAAGCAGAACTTGCTAACATCCTTTCTACTGAGATCCTTGCGGAAATCAACAGAGAAGTTATCAGAACAATCTACAAGGTTGCTGAGCAGGGTGCTGTTTCTAACGTTTCTACTGCTGGTCAGTTCGACTTAGACATCGACTCCAATGGTAGATGGTCTGTTGAGAAGTTCAAGGGACTTCTATTCCAGATCGAGCGTGATGCTAACGCAATCGCACAAAGAACTCGTCGTGGAAAGGGTAACATTATCCTTACTTCTGCTGACGTTGCTTCTGCACTTACAATGGCAGGCGTTCTGGACTACACTCCAGCACTTAATGCTAACCTTAATGTTGATGATACTGGCAATACATTTGCTGGAACAATCAACGGTAAGTACAGAGTATACATCGACCCATATTCTGCTAACCTAACTGCAGGTAATGCCTCAGGTGGTAACCAGTACTATGTTGTTGGATACAAAGGTACTTCACCTTACGATGCTGGACTGTTCTACTGCCCATACGTTCCACTACAGATGGTTCGTGCAGTTGGAGAGAACACATTCCAACCAAAAATCGGGTTTAAGACTCGTTACGGTATGGTTTCAAACCCATTCGCTGAGGGAGTTACTCAGGGACTTGGCCGTCTACGTGTTAACAGCAACCGCTACTACAGACGTGTTGCAGTTAAGAACCTTATGTAAGCGAGACGCTTATATACTTACAAAGCACTTCCTTCGGGAGGTGCTTTTTTTTATCTAAATAGCCAATACGGAGACCTGCGTTAACTAATGGCTGATATATCAAATCCTTTTGAAAGGCAGATAGAGAATAGGAATTTCCTATCTCCTATAGGTTTTAAATTCAGTTTAACTAAAGCACCGAAAGTAAGTTTCTTTAGTAATACTGCACAAATTCCTGGCATGACTATTATGCCTGCGGAACAACCTACTTATCTCAAGAATATTCCACAACCTGGAGATAAGATGGAGTTTCAGGACTTCACTTTGAGGTTTATGATAGATGAGAACCTTGAAAATTATATGCAGATACAGAATTGGATGCGTGGACTAGCATATCCAGATAGTTTAAGTGAGATATATGGATTGTGGAGTGGACAAACATTGAAAGGAGATCCAAGAGATCCAGATAATCTTACTAGTGATGGTACGCTAGTGGTATTAGACTCTACCCAAAATCCTCAATTTATGGTAAGATATAGTGATATGTGGCCATCTGATTTAACAACAATACAGTTTGATGCAACACCAGGTGATCTTGATTATCTTACTGCAGAAGTAACATTCAAGTATACCATATATGAAATATTGAATAATCAAGGAACACCAATGTGAATTTAGAAACTTTGCAAAGTATGTGGGAGAAAGACTCACAGATTGATTCAGACAATTTACACACAGAATCATTAAAGGTACCGTCATTACATGCCAAGTACCATGAGATGTTTAATAACTTTCTATTGCTCAGAAAGAAAGCAGAGCAACAAAGAAAGAATATTAGACATGAAAGATATGAATACTATTCTGGGAAAGCAGATCCAGAAGTATACATAAACAATCCTTTTGGAAAAAAGATAAGAGATAAGGATACTATGACTAAGTATCTTGATGCTGATGAAAAATTAAAAGATATAAATCTCAAAATAGACTACTATGAAACTCTCCTAAATTATATTGAGAGCATCCTTAAACAGATAAACAACCGGACTTATCAAATTAAGAATGCAATCGAGTGGCAGAAATTCATTGCTGGTTATGGTTGATCTTGAAATTGAAAAGAAAAATGAAGTCTTTCTTCGGGTTAAAGCGGAACCCCACATATACCAAGAACTCTCAGATCATTTTACATTTGAAGTTCCTGGGGCCAAGTTTATGCCGCAGTATCGTAATAAACACTGGGACGGGAAAATTCGTCTTTTCTCAACCCACACAGGGGAAATATACGTTGGTTTATTAGATAAGATAACTTCTTTCTGTAAGAATTATAATTACGAATATAAATTTTTAGATAACAAATACTTTGGTACTCCATTTCAAGTCGATGAAATGATATCGATGGAGGGTGTTAAAGATTATATGACATCTATATCTCGCCATACTCCACGTGAATACCAGATAGAGGGAGTGTACGACGCTTTAAGACATCAAAGAAGATTATTGATATCACCAACTGCTTCTGGTAAATCCTTGATGATTTATTCTCTAGTGAGGTACTATAAAGATAAAGGAAAAAGAAGTCTTGTAATTGTCCCAACGACATCTCTCGTAGAGCAGATGTATAAAGATTTTGAAGACTACGGTTGGGATGCTGAGACATACTGTCACAAAATATACGCAGGCCGAGAGAAGGAGACAACATGTCCCGTCACCATTACAACGTGGCAATCTATCTATAAGTTACCAAGAACTTATTTTGAAGACTTTAGTGTTGTTGTAGGAGATGAAGCACATCAATTTAAATCTAAATCACTAGTTCAGATTATGACTAAGTTGCATACTGCAAAGTATCGCTTTGGTTTTACTGGTACATTAGATGGAACCCAAACACATAAGTGGGTATTGGAAGGATTGTTTGGTCCAGCATATAAGGTGACAAGGACTAAAGAATTAATGGAGAAAGGTCAATTAGCAAAACTCGACATTACATGTCTCGTTTTAAGGCATCCGCCTACTAAATTTGAAACCTATGAAGATGAGATACAATACCTTATTCAACACGAACAAAGAAATAACTTCTTAAAGAACTTAGCATTAGATCAAAAAGGAAATACTCTATTACTTTATAGTAGAGTTGAGTCTCATGGTGAAGTACTATACAATTTAATAAATAATAGTAAGTCAGCGAATCGTAAAGTATTCTTCATACACGGTGGAGTGTCTGCTGATGACCGTGAAAAAGTTAGATCTATTACAGAGGACGAATCAAATGCGATTATCATTGCTTCCTATGGTACTTTTAGTACTGGGATTAACATTAAGCGGTTGCACAACGTCATCTTCGGAAGCCCCTCCAAGTCCAGAGTCAGAAATCTCCAATCTATTGGAAGAGTCCTTCGCAAAGGAAAAAATAAAGTAAAGGCAATGCTGTATGATATTGCGGATGACTGCACTCATCAGTCCCGCAAGAATTATACTTTAAATCATTTAATTGAAAGGATCAAAACTTATAACGAAGAACAATTCAATTATGAAATAATATCAATCAAGTTAAAAGGATAATGGAAGAAGATTTTTATGCATCATTAAAATTAATATCGGGTGAAGAAGTTTTCGCTCGTATAGCTGCTTGTGATGAAGATGATAGAACTTTATTGTTATTACACCATCCGGTTTTAGTACAGCATATTAAATTACCTGGTGGTAATATTACTGCTGGTTATAAAGTAGAACCTTGGTTAAAGACTAATGATGAAGATATGATAGTATTAGATATGAAGAATGTTATGACTATGGTAGAATGCAAAGAGTCAGAAATGATATTGATTCATCAAAGATATGTTGAAGATTCTTCTCAAGAAGGAAATTTATCTCGTATAGATAGGAAGATGGGCTACATATCTAGTGTCAAAGATGCTAAAAAGATGTTAGAACAACTCTATAAGAAAGATATTAGTAGCTAAAGCTATTCCTGAAACTTCCACAAAGTTATTCTATAGACATTTTGACAAGTTGTCAAGCCCATGTTATAATATGATGAGGTGAGAGATACTTATGTCGTTTACAACTATGCCTAGACGCAGGGCCAGGTCGGAGCATTATGTCAATAATAAGGAGTTTCTTGCTGCTATTGTTGCATACAAGCAATCTATTAAAGATGCTGAAACATTAGGAAAGGATAAACCAAGGATTACAAATTACTTAGGAGAATGTTTTTTGAAGATTGCGACACACTTGTCGTACAAACCCAATTTTGTCAATTACATGTTCAAAGACGACATGGTATGCGATGGAATTGAAAACTGTGTGCAGTATATCAATAATTTTGACCCTGCTAAATCTTCTAATCCTTTTGCTTATTTTACCCAAATCATACATTACGCTTTTCTTAGACGCATTCAAAGGGAAAAGCGACAGTTGGAAGTAAAGAATAAAATTTTAGAACGTTCTGGATTTGAGCAAGTGATGGTTGATGATAACACACTTGACGGTGGTAACTATTCAGATTATAATAGTATCAAGGATAATATCCATGCTAAATTACGCAGCGGTAATCAATGAAGGTTGCACAATCTTGCAATCTCTTAATTGGTAATTATCCTCATCAAAATGAACTAAAGGATGAAGTTTTGTCTTTGTTAGAAAAAACCCAATCTATTCCTCGTGATCATAGTAATGTTAAAGCATTTCATACTGATTGGGATTGGGAACCAGAAAATTTTAAGATTAAAAATCTTAAATCCTTTATCATATCAGAATTAAAAAAGTTTTATAGAATTTCATTTAAGGATGGTACATCATACCCAATAGTATGTAAAAACTTTTGGGCAAATGTTTATTCTAAAGGTGATTATGCAGATACACATGATCATGTCCCTTTCCACTTTAGTTTTGCTTATTTTTTAAAGTGTGAAGAAGATCATTCTCCATTATTTTTTAGTGAAAGTGGAAGAGGAGTACTTCCTAGTGAAGGAAGATTTGTTGTTTTCCCATCTTACTTAAAGCATCATGTTCCTGAACAAATGCATGATGATACACGTATAACTTTATCAGGTAATTTTTACGTTCAAATATGAAAGTAGCAATCATTACAGACCAACATTTTGGTGCTCGTAAAAATTCAAAACTGTTTCATGATTACTTCCAAAAGTTCTATGATGAAATCTTTTTTCCATATCTTGAAGACAATAATATCGATACCGTTATTGATATGGGGGATACTTTCGATAATCGTACAGGCATTAATTTTAGTGCTCTCCAATGGGCCAAAGCAAACTATTTTGACCGTCTACGAGATAACAAAGTTAGTGTTACGACTATTGTTGGTAATCATACCGCCTACTACAAAAATACTAATGCAACAAATGCTTGCGAATTATTATTACGAGAGTACGATAATATCCATATTATCCCTGAATATCAGGAGTTGAATATTGGTGGGTTAGATATAGCATTTGTGCCGTGGGTTAATAAAGAGAACGAAGATACTACATATAAGAAACTTAAGAAATCTAAATGTCGTGTTGTAATGGGGCATTTAGAACTTAATGGTTTCTTAGCCAATGCTCATCACGTCATGGAACATGGACAAGATAAAGGAATCTATAAAAGATTTGAAAAGGTATACTCCGGTCATTATCATCACAGGAATTCTCAAGATAATATTCATTACTTGGGTAATCCATACGAAATTTATTGGAACGACTGTGGCGACGTAAGAGGGTTTCATATATTTGATACTGAGACTTTAGAACATACTCCAGTTAATAATCCTTTTGGTATTTTTGAAAAGTTATATTTTAATGATACTAACTATCAAACATTTGATGCACGTCCATATGAGAATAAGATAGTTAAAGTAATTGTACAAGAAAAAGGTAAAGGATCTAAACTTGATAAGTTTATTGATAAGTTATATCAGGCAGGAGTTGCAGAATTAAAAACTATTGAATCATTTGATTATGGTACAGGATTTGTAACTCATGAGAATCAAGGACAAGAGAGTGAAGATACACTTACTCTCTTAAGTAAGTATGTTGATGAAGTTGAAACATCTATAGACAAATCTAGAGTTAAAAAGATTCTAGAAAATGTTTACAGAGAGGCATGTGAGGTGACATAATGCATTTAATTGCCGTTGCTGGTAAAGAAGACAGTGGAGCATACGCTGTTAATGATAGGTTCGGCCAAAAGGTGTTATATCTCTTTATAGAAGAAGATGATGCTGATCGATATGCTATGATGTTGGAAGAAAGAGGTTATCCCGAAATGAGTATCATTGAAGTGGATGATCGTTCTGCCCTTAACGTGTGTGAAAACAATGGTTATAGGTATTCCATCATTACAAAAGATGACATTGTAATTCCTCCTGATGATGTTGAAGGTGATTTAAATGATTTGCTTCCAGAAGGTTAGATGGAAAAACTTTTTAAGCACTGGTAATCAGTGGATAGAAGTTAGTTTAACTGAACACGACACGAATATTATTGTTGGTACAAATGGTGCTGGTAAATCCACCATTCTAGATGCCTTGTGCTTTTCTTTATTCAATAAACCATTTAGAAAGATTACCAAATCTCAATTAGTTAATACTACTAATGAAAGGGATGGTATGGTTGAGGTTGAATTTACTTTTAAAAGTAAAAGTTATAAGATAGTTAGAGGATTGAAACCAAATAAATTTGAGATATGGATTGATGGTAAGATGCAAGATCAGTTTGCAAATGCAGCTGAGCAACAAAAGTATTTTGAGCAAAGTATTCTTAGGTTAAACTATAAGTCATTTACTCAGATTGTAATATTAGGTAGCAGTACATTTGTTCCATTTATGCAGTTAACTGCTGTTAATAGAAGAGAGGTAATTGAAGACTTATTAGATATTAAAATTTTCTCTGCTATGAGTGAAGTTATTAAAGCAAAACTTCGTTCAAGGAGAGATGAAGTAAAAACACTTGAATTGAAGAAAGATAGTCTTCTTGATAAAGTTGATATGCAGAAGAATTTTATAAAGACTATTGAAGAGACTGGGCATGAAGATATTAAGAAGAAACAAAATCAGATTGGGAAGATTGCAAATGAAGCTAAAGAGTATATTGATAAGAATGAAAATCTTTCTATAGAACTTGAAACCCTTGATAGTAAACTTTTAAATCTAACTGATGTTACGAAATCCTTACGTACTCTGTCTGACTTAAGGGGTAAGATTAAGCAAAAATCTAGTGCTGCTGGTAGCGAATATAACTTTTTCAATGATAATGTAACATGCCCTACATGTACACAACCCATAGAAGATTCATTTCGTGTAAATAAAATTGCGGATCTCAATAATTCTATAAACAAACTCCAAACAGGTCTCTCAGAACTAGAGTCCAAAATAAAAGAAGAGGAGTTAAGAGAGGTTCGCTTTAATCAAATATCACAAGAGGTAACAACCCTAACACATGGCATTTCTCAAAACAATACTAGGATTTCTGGACTCCAACGACAGTCAAGAGATTTGGAATCGGAAATTCAAAGAATTACCGAACAGATTGCAAACAGAAATACTGAGCATGAGAAATTAGCGGAGTATCAAAACAATTTAGCAGCAACCTATGAGAAAGTTGCTGAAGAAAAAGGACTTATATCAGAGCATGATTTTGCATTTGGTCTTCTTAAGGACAGTGGAGTAAAGAAGACAATCATTAAGAAGTATCTTCCATTAATTAATCAACAGGTTAATAGATACCTTCAGATGATGGACTTCTATATTAACTTCACTCTTGATGAGGAGTTTAATGAGAGTATTGAATCACCTATTCATGAAGACTTCTCTTATGCAAGTTTCTCTGAAGGAGAAAAGATGAGGATAGATCTTGCGTTACTCTTTACCTGGCGTGAGATTGCTGCATATAAAAACTCTACCAATACTAACCTTCTTATTATGGATGAGGTGTTTGATAGTTCACTTGATGGTTCTGGTAATGAAGACTTCCTTAAGATTATCCGATTCGTTATTAAAGGTGCTAACATATTTGTTATATCCCATAAGGAAGGTATGTTCGATAAATTTGATAATGTAATAAAGTTTGAAAAGATTAAAGGATTCTCTCGTATAATGCCATCCGAACTATGACCACACTATTTCCCTTTATTTTCGTAACCATACTGGTTATGGGAATGCATTACACATGGCCTTTAAAAAAATGAAAATATTAGTTACTGGACACAAAGGTTTTATTGGTAGCCATGTATTTAATGATTTAAGACATGAATTAGGATATGGTTATTTGGTAGAGGGATTAGATAGACCTGATGATATTGGTGATTGGGTTGGTCCTTCTGGAATGTTTGCTAAACATTATGATGTAATCATTCATCTTGCTGCCTATGCTGCTCTTAGAGATAGTATTGATAATCCAGAAAAGTTTTGGGAGAATAATGTAGAGAAGTCTAAACCCATCTTTGATTATTGTAGAGAAAATAATGTTAGGTTACTTTATGCTAGTTCAGCAGGAGCACATGGATGGTGGAATAATCCTTATGCAATGACTAAGAAAGCAAATGAACTCATGGCTCCACCTAATAGTGTGGGTATGAGATTTTTTAATGTATGGGCAGAGAAGGATAGTAGATCTGATATGCTATACAGAATGCTTCAAGAAGATACTGCAAACTATATTACTATGCATAAAAGAGACTGGATTCATGTCAAAGATGTAGTTAGAGCTATTGCTTATATAATGACAAGTGAATACACTGGACCAATTGATATTGGTACGGGACAGTCTACTCTAGTATTAGATCTTGCAAATGCGATGGGGAGAGGTCATCTGCCAATTAAAAAATTGACCCCAGGAGAGCCAGACAGTTTATGTGCTGACACAGGACCCTTGCGTAAATTAGGATGGTTCCCTACAATAAATATTATGGATACCCTAAAGAAGGATGAAAGTACCCAATTGGCAGCATCATTCTAAGAAGGAATTGAAACGCCATCTCAAACCACAAGCATTGCGCCAAGCACGTGCCAAACGCAGACAGTTGATAAACCGTCTACTAAACGCTCCCAAACGCTCTGGGGGCGTTTATAATAGGTACATACAGCAGGAAACAGTATGAACGTTAATTTAGAAGTTAAAGGCACTCTTGCCAAACTTCTGGCTACTGAGGACTTAGTGGTAGAACACCGCAAGGTTGAGACTGCTCAGTTTGATGTTGAGAAAAGAGTACTCACTCTACCTATTTGGGATGTGTCTAATAATGTATTTGATGTATTGGTTGCTCATGAGGTAGGACATGCACTCTTTACTCCTAATGAGGATTGGACAAGTAAGTGTTCTGCACCACAACAGTTTGTAAATGTGTGTGAAGATGTTAGAATTGAGAAGTTGATGAAGGATAAGTACTTAGGAATTGCCAAATCATTCTATAGGGGTTATAATGAACTTCATGATATGGATTTCTTTGAAGTTGAAGGAGAGGATATTGCTAAATTTAATCTAGCAGACAAGATTAATCTTTATGCTAAGATAGGACCATTTCTAGGAGTTAAATTCACACCACAAGAACAGGAGATTGTCAATGTCGTTGAAAACGCTAAAACATTTGAGGACACCCTCGCAGCTGCAGAAACGTTATATAGTTTCTGTCAGAAAGGACAACAAAATCAGGAACAAGAATCATCATCAGGTGATGGGGACTGGACTTCTAACATCCAAGACTCTTCAGACGATACTCAAAGTGGTAGGGATAGCGACACTGACGACAGTTGGGATAGTGAGTCTCCCGTTTCTCGCACTGATGGCGATGATTCTTTGGAAGGTGGGAGCGATAGTTTTGATACTCCTTCTGGGATTCCTAATAGCCCTACTGTAGAAACAATGGATAGTCTTGAGCAGAAACTCAAAGACACCACTCAAAAAGAATCACGTTATGAAGGATGTACTTATATTGAAAGACCTGAGTATCCTTTAGAAAAAATCATTCTTAAGAATGAGATGATATATGATACTTGTGAAGAGTATTGGGATATGATATATGCAGAGCCTCTTAAGAAAGAATCACAATTAGAACCAATCGATGAAGCGTTGGTAGAATATAAGAGAAGTGCAGAGAAAGAGGTTAACTATCTTGTTAAAGAATTTGAATGTAAGAAGTCAGCAGCTGCATATGCACGTGCTGCTACTAGTAGGACTGGAGTACTGGACACAACGAAGTTACACACTTACAAGTATAACGAAGACCTTTTCAAGAAGGTAACAGTTCTACCTGATGGTAAGAATCATGGATTAATCTTCTACCTTGATTGGAGTGGTTCTATGCATAATTGCTTAGGAGCAACTGTTAAGCAGTTATTGAATCTTGTATGGTTCTGTAGAAAGGTTCAGATACCGTTCCGTGTATATGGATTTACTAATTGTTATTATGAATTGGATGATGAGAACAAACCAACTTGGTACAGGACTAGTGAAGATAGTTTATTAGGAGAACCAGTAAAGAATCAATTGTGGGTGGATAAGTCTTTCCGTCTTTTTGAGTTCTTGACTAGTGAAGCAAATGCTAAAGAGTTTGATAGACAGATTAAAAATTTCTGGAGATTAGCAAATGCAATGTCACGTGATTTAAATAATGGATATCTTGATGTTCCTCAAAAGTTCCATCTAAGTGGGACTCCTTTGAATATTGCGTTGAATATGCTTCATAATATTCTCCCTGTGTTTAAGCATAAATATGGATTGGAAAAAATTCAAACAATTGTTTTGACTGATGGAGAATCTGAACCAGTAAACTATGCTGCTGAATCAGAGAATCCTTATACTTTAGATAGGAAACTCTTTAAAAGAGGTGGCCGATATTCAAATCTCTATCTTAGAGATCGTAAACTTGGAACTACCTATCATCTAAAAGATTATCTTGCACAAACTGCTGCTATAGTCCAAAATCTTCAAGATAATTTTCCAGAAGTTAACTTCATTGGCATTCGTTTATCAACTAATGGTGAATTCAATAGAATGCTCAGACAATGGACTCGTTATGGTGAGACTATTGATTGGGAATCTATGGAAAAGTATAGTGCTCAATGGAGAAAGCATAAATCAATTGCTTTATCACTTGGTAATTTTACTAAGTTCTTTGCACTCTCTACTAATGAGATGGATAAAGATGTTGATTTTGAAGTTGATGATAATGCAACTAAATCTCAGATTAGAAATGCATTTAAAAAGTCATTGAACAAGTCGAAGTTCAATCGTAAAATTTTATCCGAATTCGTGGAGTTAGTAGCATGACAGAAGAAGAAAAGGCACAGATGTTTATGGACGAAGTTCAAGAGAACGCAGGCCTACCAAAAGTCAAATTAAGTTTTGACGGTTGCTATAATTATGAAAGGTTAAAAAAGGAGGGACTCGTTGAAAAAAAGAAAGAAGAACCTGATCCCTTACAAGGTATATGTGACATTTGACAAACTGTCCCTACCTTCCACTAATCCACATTACTAACCTTTATAATAAAGGTATCGAACAAATCACATTATGTTTACAGCGAATCCTAAAATGACAGAGGACAAGATCATCAACGATTTAAAAAGCCTCTTTGGTACAGAATTTACTTATGCCGATGTGAAAGGTTATTCCCGTTCTCATGGTGTTTCAGAATCTACTGTATTGAAACGTATTGGTAAATTTAGAGTTGGTAAGGGAAGGTATAATTTAGAACTTAAGGTAAAAGAAGTTGTTAAGAGTATTGAGAAGGCATATGTAGCACCTTCTGCAGTTCAGTTAGTTCCAGATAAGGATGATAGATTTGTTCCTTTTGGTAACTTCTCTACTCTTAAAAAGATTCTTAAATCTGGTATTTTCTATCCTTCATTTATTACTGGACTCTCTGGTAATGGTAAAACCTTTGGTGTAGAGCAAGCATGTGCTCAATTGGGAAGGGAATTGATCAGAGTTAACATTACGATTGAAACGGATGAAGACGATCTTATTGGTGGGTTTCGCCTTGTTAATGGCGAGACAGTATGGCATAACGGCCCAGTCATCGAAGCATTGGAACGTGGAGCAATCCTACTTTTGGATGAAGTGGACCTTGCATCTAATAAGATACTTTGTTTACAGTCCATCCTTGAAGGGAAAGGGGTTTTTCTCAAGAAGATAGGAAAGTATGTTGAACCAGCAGCAGGGTTTAATGTTATTGCTACTGCAAATACTAAGGGTAAAGGATCCGACGATGGTAGGTTCATTGGTACTAATGTACTGAATGAAGCATTCCTTGAGAGATTTGCTTTAACCTTTGAGCAAGAGTATCCTAGTGCTGCTGTAGAGACTAACATCCTTAAGAAGTTGTGTTCTGATGCTAAGTTCTGTGCTCGTCTTGCAGATTGGGCCGACATCATTAGAAAGACATTCTATGATGGTGGTATTGATGAGGTTATCTCCACTCGTCGTTTAGTTCATATCATTCAAGCACACAAGATATTTGGAGATAAGGTAAAATCAATTCAACTCTGCTTAAATCGATTCGATGATGAGACTAAGCAAGCATTCTTGGATCTTTATGACAAGGTTGATAATGATGTTGACATTACCCAGGAGGAGGTGTTATGATATGTTCCTGGAGTCTTGCATATGATTTACTTAATGGAACATTTGATGAAGAGTACCCTATTATGAACAAGTTTACTTCTGCTGAGGAAGGTGCTGAGTGGGTAAAGAAAAATGGGGGTTATGAATATACTCCCATTCCTGACCCAGATGATCCTAAGAATTATCCCCCATATGTTTATGAGTCACCTGATGGGGGTGAAACTGTAACTCGAAGGAGAGCAGGTTCTTTAGATAAAGAAGTTATTCAAGGTGATTTCTATACCTCCAGTGAGGTAAAAAATGCCAACTCCGAAAAGGAATTCAATGACTTTATGAACTCTAAGAAACCAGAACCGGATTTGAATGGATCTTCTTGTAGAAAGTATGAAGAAGATAAGGGGATTAAAGATCTCCAAGAATATGTTTCTTCAACATATACGGGACATTATACTTCAGATCAAAATAACACACAGACATTAGATTTAATTCAGTCTGTGGGTGATGCAGAATCTTTCTGCCGTTCCAATGCTATTAAGTATCTTGCACGGTATGATAAAAAGGGACAAGCAAAACGTGATATATTAAAAGCAATGCATTATTGTCTCCTGCTCTATTATTTCAGTGGACACACAACCGATGAAACTCCGACCCGTGGTTATGAAACTTTCTGATTCAACTTTGACTTTGCTGAAGAACTTCAGCAACATTAATCAGTCCATTTTGTTTAAGCAAGGAAAATCTCTTCGCACTATTTCTGTGATGAAGAATATTCTTGCTGAAGCAACTATCAAAGAACAACTACCAAAAGATTTTGGTATCTATGATTTGACACAGTTCCTTAATGGATTGTCTTTACATAATAATCCTGAATTGGATTTTACTAATGATAATTTTGTTATCATTAAAGAAGGAAGATCTCGTTCAAAGTATTTCTTTGCAGATCCAAATGTAATTGTTACCCCTCCAGATAAGGGAATAACACTTCCTAGTGAGGATGTTACTTTTGAGTTAAGTACTGATCAACTGGATAAACTTCTTAAGGCCGCATCTGTTTATCAGTTACCAGACTTGTCTGTTATTGGTGAAAATGGTGTTGTTAAACTTCTTGTTCGTGATAAGAAGAATGATACTTCTAATGACTATGCAGTAGTTGTTGGTGAAACTGAAGGTACTTTTGTTTTCAACTTTAAGGTTGAGAATATTAAAGTGATTCCAGGTTCTTATGATGTTATAGTTTCTTCTAAAAATCTCTCAAAGTTTACCTGTCGCGAGCATGACTTAACTTACTACATCGCTCTTGAACCGGATTCTACTTATGAAGAGTGATTTCCTATGGGTAGAAAAGTATAGACCTAAGACTGTTCAAGAATGCATTCTTCCAGATAGTATTAAGAATACGTTTCAGGAGTTTGTAGGGAAAGGAGAGATACCAAATCTTCTTCTTTCTGGACCTGCAGGTTGTGGTAAGACAACTATTGCACGTGCTTTATGTGAACAGTTAGGTGCAGATTACATTGTTATTAATGGATCTGATGAGGGTAGGTTCTTAGATACAGTAAGGAATCAGGCAAAGAACTTTGCTTCTACTGTCTCACTTTCTGCAACTGGGACCCATAAGGTTATAATCATAGATGAGGCAGACAACACAACTCATGATGTACAACTCTTACTTAGGGCCAATATTGAGGCGTTCTACAACAACTGTAGGTTTATATTTACCTGCAATTATAAGAACAAAATCATTGAACCCTTACATTCCAGGTGTGCCGTCATTGAGTTTTCTATCACAGGAAAACAGAAAGCAACGATAGCAGCTGCTTTCTTTAATCGTCTTAATACCATTTTGGAAACTGAGAGGATTGATGCTGATAAGAAAGTCTTAGCAGAACTCATCAATAAACACTTTCCAGACTGGAGGAGAGTTCTTAATGAGTGCCAACGCTATAGTAGTAGTGGCACAATTGATACATCGATTTTAGCAGAGTTTAGTGATGTCAAAACATCGGACCTTATACGGAAACTCAAAGAGAAGAACTTCACTGAAGTGCGTAAGTGGGTTGTTAGTAACCTTGACAACGATCCTGGGGTTATTTTACGTCGTGTCTATGAGTCTCTCACTGACGCAGTGGTTCCTCCTAGTATCCCTCTTGCTGTTCTTATCATTGCCAAATACCAGTATCAGATTGCTTTCGTGGCTGACCAAGAAATTAACCTCTTGGCTGCGCTCACTGAGATAATGTGCGAGTGTGAATTCAAATGAAAAAATGGTTTGATTTAAAACATCCCACACCTTGGCATAAGAATCCACAAGATAAGGATTGGATAGGTTCCGGTCCTGAATTTTACAAGAAAGGATCATTCCATAATAAATTAGGAATGTGGCTAATGTGGATTTTCTTCGGAATTGTTATTGCACAAGTGCTTCATGCATTTACAGTAGTACCATTCTTTCCGATTCCTTTCACAATCCTATTAGGATTATTTTTTATTTACTATGTCGCTTGGAGGGCAACTTAAAATGACAACACCACCGTTACCTGAATGGGGTCCTAACAGACCAAAGCAGAGGAACCAAGTTAAGTCTAGGTTTTATTATATCTTCTGGGGTGCTGCTACTGTATCAGTATTAGCAGGACAATTATATGTTGGTAGTGGATACAGATCTTATGCTAAGTCTTTGAATAGACTATTTGATACTATTGAAGTTGAAGTAGGTAGAGAATATAATGGTAGAACTTTATATTAATGTTACTTAGTGAATCAGATGCTGTTTATGCTGCTGATAGATTCATCACTTATTATTCCAACTTTAATAGGATTGATGATTACTTACGGCATGTAAAGAAAGATAGGATGTTTGACCGTCCTGGATATCTTTTTGGTGCAGAATCAGATATGTTTGATTCATTTGGTATGCATCCAAGTGAAATGGAATTTCAGATACATGTAGTTGATACTGGTGCTAAAATGGCACATCGGTATAATCAATGGATGTATTCTGAAGTTTTAAATTTAACTGCTTCTAATCCTATTGAAGAAGCAATACCTGGACGTACTCATAAGTGGATAGTTACAGAAACTAATAGTAATAAGATAGTTGGTGTTGTTAGGTTTGGTTCTCCTACAATTAATAGTAAACCACGCAATGAGTATTTTGGTAAAGTTGTTTCTCTAGCAGAAATTAATCCTCATTATGTGATGGGATTTAATATTGTTCCTACGCAACCATTTGGATTTAATTATCTTGGAGGTAAACTATTAGCACTCTTAGCATGTTCTAAAGAACTGAAACAACAGTTTGATGAGAAGTATAAAACTAATTTAAAATATTTTGAGACTACTTCCCTTTATGGAACCACTAAGGGAATGTCCATGTATGATGGTTTAAAACCCTTCCTGAGGCATATAGGTGACACTGAGAGTAAGTTTCTTCCACTGTTCCATGACGATGAATTCCGTGAATTCTTTAATTGGTTTAATGTTAGAAACAATAATGAACGTCTCATTTCTGCAGATAAGTCTTCCAAGAAGATTAAGATACAGACTAAGATGATATCAATTATTAAAAACTCTCTTAAGGATAAAAATAAACTGGATGAGTTTAATGCTTGTATCAAACATGCTATGTCATTAACAGAAAAGAAAAGATATTATCTTGGTGATTTCCGACATACTGTAGAAGAAGCAATTACATGGTGGAAGAAGAAAGCATCTAAGAGGTATGATAAATTAAGTAGTCAAGGTAGAGTCCGTACTGAACTAGAGCTCTGGCAACCTGGAGCAAATATGGAGATTATTCGATGAATCAACGTGAAAAATTAAACAAACTCCGTGGCAGAAATGACCATGAAGACATCATCTTCTATTCACTTAAAAAGAGTGAGATTGAGCACATCAATACTCATGAATTACACCGACTTGAACACAGTATTAAATCTATTAGGGAGTTTAACAATGAAATACCTGTTTATCTTTTTTGTGACGACACTTCTCTTATTCCCCCTTATTTCAGTCTTGAATATTCAGTAAGAGTTGAACCATTCCAAGAAGGTTTTGATCATGATATGCTTAATGCGTGGTCGATTCATAGATGGTATAACTTAAAGTATTTTGAACAAGAAGCTAATATACTATACGTTGATTCTGATACTATCTTTAACCATGATCCTAAGTATCTTTTTGATACCTATTGTGTTTATGATGTTTATGGTAGAGAGGAGTTTGGATTTAGAAATGATCCTAAGGTTAGTGGTGGAAAGAGAATAAGAGAACAGTTGGATTTAGTTGATGTTTGCATTTATGAACTAGGTGGTAAGGTAGAGATTTATAAGTATTGTCTTGGTGTAGTTCTGTTGAATAATGTTCATCATAAGATAGTGGAGTCATTAGATGACTTATCAGAGTTGATGGAGAAGTTTAAGAAGAACCAAGTTTTGATGCCTCTTCCTAATAGAAGGATAGTTGATGAGTATGCAGTGTGGATTATATTCAGTCGTCTTGAGTTAACAAATGGGTTGTTTGGTATACAGGATGTCACTCAGGGTTATTTGGAGTACAAGCATCAAGAAACATTTAATCCTGTAATACTACATTATACAACATTAAATGAACAAAAGTTTGCACGTTCTGATTCAAAGTATGCTAATCTTATAAGAGATGATGTTGCATTGGGTAAGGATATTGATCCTTATCATGAATATCAGGATACTCAACATATTCCTCAAGAGTATCTTGAGTTGGTAGCAGAAGAACCTAAACCCATTGAACCACATTCAGATGATTATGATTATGTTTTTGACGAATGACTGAACTTAAAGATTGGCTTAACTCCATCAACTTTGGTAAGGATGACTTAACTGAAGATGACCCAGATATTATAAAGGATTATCCTTCTTATATCATCAATAGATGCCTTAGTGGACACCTTGATACTATCCTCTATGCAAATGAAATGAACTTACATCCTAACTTGGATAAGGATATGCAATATCAGTTCTTTCTAAATAGTCTGAGGAAAAGGAAGAGATTCTCACCCTGGCTAAGAAAGGATAAGGTTGAGAACCTTAATATTATTAAAAAATATTATGGTTACTCAAATGAAAAGGCACTACAGGCTTTAAGACTTCTGACCAAACAACAATTGGATTACATTAAAAAGCGACTTGAAACTGGAGGAATGAGATGAGTACTGTGAAAGAGCCTGAGGTTAATTGGCATCAGGATTTAATGGTGGAGGTTCAACTAAGCGAACCTGATGACTTTTTAAAAGTCAGAGAAACTCTTACTAGAATTGGTGTAGCTTCACGTAAAGAAAAGAAGTTATATCAATCATGCCATATCTTACATAAGCAAGGTAGATATTATATCGTACATTTTAAGGAACTGTTTGCTTTAGATGGTAAACATGCTAACCTTACTCCTAATGATGTTCAACGTCGGAATAGGATTACTCAACTTCTTTCTGACTGGGGATTGATAGAAGTAGTTAAGGCAGATTCTATTGGTGATATTGCACCATTGAATCAAATTAAAGTTCTTTCTTTTAAGGAGAAAGATGAGTGGACATTAGAAACCAAGTACAACATAGGTAAAAAGAAAACTACTGAAACCAAGTAATTGAAAAAATTTATTTTTGATGTGGATGGGACTCTTACTCCCAGTCGCAAAAAGATCGAGCACTCTTTCTGGGCTCCCTTTCTTATATTCTGTCGTAAAAATGATGTATACCTTGTTACTGGTAGTGACAGGGAGAAGACTCTAGAGCAGTTAGGGTTGGATATATGCTACACAGTTAAACGAGTATATAATTGTTCTGGTAGTGATGCATATGAAAGGGATGTTAATGTTTATAGGGATGATTGGGAACTACCAAAAGAGGTAGAAAAGTTTTTAGAAGATGAGTTGGCATATAGTTGTTTTCCTATTCGTAATGGATTGCATATTGAAAGAAGACCTGGTGGGGTCAATTTTAGTATCTTAGGTAGAGGTAAGGATCCATCTATAGGAAGGGAAGAATATATGAAGTGGGATAAAGAAAGATTAGAAAGACAGGATATTGCGGATAGACTTAGGAATAATTTTCCTAATTTGTCTGTAGCTCTTGGTGGACAAACTGGTCTTGATTTGGGTCCTCTAGGTAGTGATAAAAGTCAGATTTTAAGGGATTTTAATGAAGATGATGAGTTATATTTCTTTGGTGATAGGATGGAAAAGGGTGGAAATGATTATTCTTTAGGGGAAGCAGTAAAGAAATGGGGTGGAAATACGTACAATGTGGGTACCTATAAAGATACTGAAAGTGTTATAATTAGTATGTCGCCGTAAGGGACAAATTAACACTCGCTTATTTAAGGAGAAACTATCATGGGAAACCTAACAAGGTACCATTCATCCGATCTTCCAGAGTTAATGGATAAGATCGTGAAGAACAGTATAGGAATCAATGATGATTACCTAGACAGATTTTTTAACGTATCACATACGTCAAATTACCCACCGTTCAATTTAATTCAGATTAATAATGTTGAGTCGAGACTCGAAGTTGCGCTTGCAGGGTTCAAGAAAGATGACGTTAAAGTCTATACGGAGTATGGAAAGTTACATGTCGAGGGCAAGCAAGAAGATAAAGAAGCAGATGGAGAATTTGTCCACAAAGGATTGGCCCAACGTTCCTTTGACAGACAATGGACGCTCGCAGATGACACGGAGGTACGATCCGTCAGCTTTACCGATGGACTCCTCACCATTGAACTGGGAAAGATAGTACCTGAGCATCATTCACGTCAGGATTTTCTATAAAAAGATTGGAGGGGTTGCATCCCCTCCTTTTTTATGTTATGATATATTTGTTGAGGCGACGGTCTTAACGGGGAGTGACTGAATAATCTTTCTGGCATATAGCTGGATAAGGTGATGAGACACAGGTGGTGCTGCACCGAAAGGTGAATCGACTTACCAGTCGGGTCTCAGGCAAGGACGTAAAATTTACTACTGTAGTAATGCCCGTTCTTTGTTGGTAATACAGAATTCCAACCTCCCACCCTTTTTTGCGGGTGTAGTTTAGTGGTAAAATCAGAGGTTTCCAACCTCCAGTTGAGTGTTCGATTCACTCCATCCGCTTGTTCCCCTGTAGCTCAGTTGGTAGAGCAGGTGACTGTTAATCACCCTGTCCCTGGTTCGAGTCCAGGTGGGGGAGTTTCTATTTCCTTTTTAGAAAATGACAATTAAATTAGCACTACTTAAGTCTGGTGAGGACATCATTGCTGATTGGAGAGAATTAGTTCTTGAAGATAAGGAGAAAGTAGCAGCATATCTTGCTTCTTATCCTTACATTGTCACTATTAACAAAAGTGATATACCTCATGAAGATGAACCAGCAAAGGTAGGACTTTCTTATTTTCCTTGGATGCCCTTATCTAAGGATACTGAAATTCCAGTTGATCCTGATTGGGTTGTAACATTAGTAGACCCTATTGACGAAGTAAAACAATCCTATGAGGAAAAAATCAATGTCATCAAAGAAAGACGCACAAGTAATAGTTCTGACAACGGGGGTGACTCTAATAGCGACGATTGAAGAAATTGGTGCTGCAGTTCCAGGAGAACCTGATTGTAAGTTGGTTGAACCTTATGTGGTTACACCTGAAGGTACTGTAGAACCTTGGTTACTTAATATTACAAATCAGAGCGAAGTAATGATATCATCTGATAAAATATTAACCTTGGTTGATCCCAAGACTACTCTCCTAGCGAAATACGAATCAGTATTTGATTAATGCGTTTTTATACTAACGTTCAACTTGTTGGTAACCAGTTTCTTGTTCGTGGATACGATAATGGAAAAAGGTTTACTGACAGGGAAGAATGGCGACCTACTCTTTTTGTTGATTCAAAAAGAAAAACTAAGTACCAAACATTGGATGGGAAGTATGTAGAACCTATCCAACCAGGATATGTTAGGGATTGTCGTGAGTTCTACAAAAAATATAATGAGGTAGAAGGATTTAATATCTATGGTAATGAAAGGTATATCTATCAGTATATTTCTGAGAAGTATCCTCAGGATGAGATTAAGTTTGACATATCTAAGATTCAGTTAGTTACTCTCGATATTGAGACCACGGCTGAGCAGGGATTTCCTGACGTGCATTCATGTGCGGAGGAACTTCTTTGTATTAGTCTTCAGGATTATGCAACAAAAGGAATTATAACTTGGGGTGTTAAACCATTTCATATTAAGCAGAAGAATCATCAGTATATTCAATGCACGGATGAGTTTGATTTACTTAATAAGTTTATTGACTGGTGGATGAAATATACCCCAGAGGTTGTTACTGGGTGGAATGTACAACTATTTGATATACCTTATATTGCAGGAAGACTTAAGCGTGTCTTAGGTCTTAAGTTAATGAAGCGTTTGTCACCTTGGGGACTTGTGACTGAGGGTGAGGTTTATATTAAAGGTAGGCAGCACATATCAATTGATATTGGTGGTGTAACACAACTTGATTATCTTGACTTATATAAGAAATTCACTTATACTAATAGAGAATCTTACCGTCTGGATTATATTGCTGAAGTAGAACTAGGGCAAAAGAAATTAGATCACTCTGAGTTTGATACTTTCAAAGATTTCTATAGTGGAAATTGGCAGAAGTTTGTTGAGTACAACGTCATCGACGTGGAATTAGTTGACAGACTTGAGGATAAGATGAAGTTGATTGAACTTGCCTTGACTATGGCATATGACGCAAAGGTAAATTTTACTGATGTGTTCTATCAAGTTCGGACATGGGATTCAATCATTTATAATTACTTAAAGAAGAGGGATATTGTTATTCCTCCCAAGAAAAATGTCGAAAAGACAGACAAATACGCAGGTGCTTATGTCAAGGAACCGAAACCAGGAAGCTATGATTGGGTGGTTAGTTTTGACCTCAATAGCTTGTACCCTCATCTTATTATGCAGTACAACATCTCGCCAGAAACACTCAGGGAGACTAGACATCCCAGTGCGAGCGTTGAACGGCTTTTAAAGAAGGAGGTTGATATTGGTGGAGACTATGCAGTTTGCGCTAATGGAGCGCAATTTAGGAAGGATGTGCGTGGGTTCTTGCCTGAACTCATGGAGAAGATATATGGGGAGCGTGTTGTCTTCAAGAAGAAGATGCTTACTGCCAAACAGGACTATGAGCACACACCAAGTAAGAAGTTGGAGAAGGAGATTGCCAGATGTAATAACATTCAAATGGCAAAGAAGATACAACTTAATAGTGCTTATGGTGCTATCGGCAATAACTATTTCAGGTATTACAAACTAGAGAACGCAGAGGCAATTACTCTTTCAGGACAAGTCTCAATTAGGTGGATTGAGAATAGAATGAATGAATATCTAAATAAATTGTTAAATTCAAAAGATATAGATTATGTTATTGCATCTGATACTGATTCAATATACATCAATTTCGGACCTCTTGTGGATAAATTTTTTAGTCATAAGATTGATGATAAAACTCAGGTGGTCAATTTACTTGACAAAATTTGCCAAGATAAGTTGGAACCCTTTATTGACAAATCCTATGAAGAACTGGCGAATTATGTAAACGCATATGATCAGAAGATGTTCATGAAGCGTGAGAACATTGCTGATCGTGGGATATGGACTGCAAAGAAGAGATACATACTTAACGTGTGGGATAGCGAAGGGGTACGCTATGAGAGTCCTAAATTAAAGGTAATGGGAATTGAAGCAGTAAAGTCTTCAACCCCTGCTCCCTGTCGTCAGATGTTGAAGGATGCTTTTGACCTTATGATGACAGGCACGGAAGACGAAGTTATCAATTTTATTGCTGACTGTCGTACAAGATTTAAGTCAATGCCAGCGGAAGAGATATCTTTTCCACGTTCAGTTTCTGATGTGGAGAAGTATAAAGCTGTGAGCACGATTTATAGTAAGGGTACACCAATCCATTGCCGAGGGGCTCTTCTTTACAATCATTATGTTAAACTGAATAAGTTGGATCATAAGTATTCACTTATTCAAAATGGTGAGAAGATTAAGTTCTGCTATCTAGCAAAGCCTAATCCTATTCACGAAAATGTGATATCATTTATACAGGACTTTCCTAAGGAATTAGGATTGGACCAGTATATTGATCGTGACTTACAGTTTGATAAGTCATTCTTAGAACCACTCCGAATTATTCTGAATTCCATAGGTTGGAATACAGAAAGAACTGCAAACTTAGAGGCATTTTTTTCCTAATGGAACTACCTATCGATCATAAAGATTTATCAACAATAGTCAGTGCTTTAGCACTGGGTGGTGATACACGACTTTATTTTCTATTAAAGAATGTTGTAGATGATGCAAAGTTAGAGGAAACTACAGGGGAAATGGAAATTCATCACCTTGCTGATGAAGTTAAAGTATATTCAGAGTCTGATGATTACCAATGCAAACATGGAGGATGTGACATCTAATGTTTTTTAAACAATTGAGTTTGGTTACAGGTGGATTTGATCCAATCCACAGTGGACATATATCATACTTTGAGAGAGCAAAAGACCTTTCTAACTATCTTGTGGTAGGTGTCAATACTGAAGAGTGGTTGACACGAAAGAAAGGTCAGTACTTTCAATCATGGAAAGAACGCGCTGAGATCATTAGACATCTTAATATGGTAGATGCAGTCATCTCCTGGGATGATGAAGATGACAGTGCGTGTGGAGCAATCGCAAAATGCTTGGAGATAGCAGAGACTGTAATCTTTGCCAATGGTGGTGACCGTGGAAAAGATAATACGCCAGAAGTTGATAAGTATGGCGATGATCCACGTGTAGAGTTCGCTTGGAGCATCGGTGGGAACAACAAAATGAACAGTAGTTCTTGGATCCTTCATGGATATTTTGAACGCCAACGTAAACTATTAGGTATTTAACAATGAACTTCCTCAAAACTATAGTAAAGGAGATTGACAATGAGTATGCTGGAATCGTTAGTGACGGTGTTGCAGCAGGCGACTGTGATTCTTTTATCGATACTGGCTGTTACCTCTTTAATGCATTGGTATCAGGTTCAGTACATGGGGGTATCCCTGCGAATAAGATTACGGCAATTGCGGGGGAGTCAAGCACGGGTAAAACTTTCTTTGTTCTTAGCATCGTCAAGTCTTTCTTGGCTAATAATCCTGAAGCTGGTGTCATTTATTTTGAATCTGAGTCAGCGATAACTAAGAAGATGATTGAAGAGAGGGGTATAGATTCTTCTCGTATGGTCATTGTTCCTGTAACAACTGTTCAGGAGTTTAGAGAACAAAGTATAAAGATCCTAGATAAGTTATCACAGGAAGAAAATCGTCCTCCTATGATGTTTGTTCTTGACTCCTTAGGGATGTTGAGTACTACTAAAGAGATAGAGGATGCTTCTGCAGGTAAAGAGACACGTGATATGACACGTGCTCAAATTGTTAAGAGTATTTTCAGAATCTTGACATTAAAGCTAGGCAAGCTTAAAATGCCAATGTTAGTCACTAATCACACTTATGATGTTGTCGGAGCTTACGTACCAACTAAGGAAATGGGAGGAGGCAGCGGCCTCAAATATGCGGCGAGTACGATCATTTATCTCGGAAAGAAAAAGGATAAGGATGGAACGGAAGTCGTCGGAAATATTGTCAAGGCGGAGACTCACAAATCAAGGCTAAGTAAAGAGAACAAACGTGTCGAACTCAGACTCTCCTACAGATCCGGACTTGACCCCTACTATGGTCTACTCGGATTGGGAGAGAAATATGATGTCTTTAAGAAAGTTGGAAACCGCTTCCAGATTGGAGAGGCAAAGGTGTATCCGAAAAACATTTACCAAGATCCTGAGAAGTATTTTACACCTGAAGTGATGCAAGCTTTAGATGAATGTGCTAGACAGGAATACAGTTATGGTTCATAGTTATCATGATGTATTACCAAATGAACTCTGTACTGCACTGATAAAACTATTTGATGAAGATAGAGAGCATCATGAACGTGTGGATAATCAGGCTAAACCTACTTTCACACAGTTGAATTTAAATGAGTATCATGCTAAGATAGTACCAACACTGTCACAGTATGCTTTAGATGTTTTAGAACGTTACAAAAAGGACATATCAGCAGCACAATACCTTCCATCTGCTAGACTGTTTGAACAGTTTAGGATTAAGAAGTATTGTACTGGTGGTAAAGATCGTTTTGATGAACATGTAGATATCGTTGATCACGCTAGTGCTAAACGTTGTCTTGCTATGTTGTTCTACTTGAATTCTGTACCTGTTGGAGGAAGAACTATATTCCCTCAACAAGGACTATCATTCAGAGCTACCACAGGGTATGCTATACTATTCCCACCGACGTGGGAATACCCACACTCAGGGGAAGCACCTATTGCTGTCCCCAAATATATTATGAGCACCTATCTACACTATGGATAATGTTGAACTTCTGATTCTAAGAAGTCTCCTTCATAATGAAGACTATGCTCGCAAGGTAATTCCTTTTATTAAGGGAGACTATTTTGAGCAACCATCCCAGAAGATTACTTTTGAAGAAATCTCTGAATTTATTACAGAGTATGATCAGTTACCTTCTAAGGAAGCACTTTATATTGAAGTAGAAAATCGTAATGATGTTACAGAAGAACTTTATAAACAGATAAAGGAACTGATAGGAGTTTTAGATGATTCTCCTTCAGACCAAGATTGGTTAACTAATACAAGTGAGAAGTGGTGTAGAGATAGAGCAATCTATCTTGCACTTATGGAGTCTATAAAACTTGCTGATGGTAAAGATGAGGCGAAAGGAAGAGATGCAATACCAAGTATTCTTTCAGATGCATTAGCAGTTTCTTTTGATAACAATGTAGGTCATGACTATCTCCAAGATTACGAAGCAAGGTATGAAAGCTACCACAAGAAGGAGGATAAGATCCCGTTCGACTTGGAATATTTTAATAAGATTACAAAAGGTGGTATACCCAATAAGACTCTTAATATCGCTCTTGCTGGTACAGGTGTTGGTAAGAGTCTCTTTATGTGTCACATGGCTGGATCCAGTCTCATCGGGGGACGTAATGTATTGTATATTACTCTTGAGATGGCAGAAGAAAAGATTGCAGAAAGAATTGATGCAAATCTTTTAAATGTTAATATTCAGGAGATTACTGATTTACCTAAACCTATGTTTGAAAGTAAGGTTACTTCCCTTGCTAAGAAGACACAGGGTACATTAATTGTTAAAGAATATCCTACCGCATCAGCACATAGTGGACATTTTAAAGCATTACTTAATGAATTAGCATTAAAGAAATCATTCAAACCAGATATAATATTCATAGATTACCTTAATATATGTGCCTCTAGTAGGTATCGTGGGAACTCCAATGTCAATTCTTATTCATACATCAAAGCAATCGCAGAAGAATTACGGGGTCTCGCAGTTGAGGCGAACGTTCCGATTGTATCTGCCACTCAAACTACTCGTAGCGGGTTTGCTAGTTCTGATGTGGACCTTACTGACACCTCTGAATCTTTTGGACTCCCTGCTACTGCTGACCTTATGTTTGCCCTTATTTCTACAGAAGAGTTGGAAGCCTTGGGACAGATAATGGTTAAGCAATTGAAGAATAGGTACAATGATCCTACTATTAATAAGAGATTTATTGTGGGTGTTGATAGGGCAAAGATGAGATTGTATGATGTTGAACAAAAAGCACAGAGTGATTTACTTGACAGTGGACAAGAAGAAGAGTATGATGCTTTAGCGGATAAAGCCTTTAACGAGAAAAAGAAATTCAATGACTTCAAATTCTAAACAAGTTGACACCAAAAAGTATACTGAATTTGTGGATACTGTTACCAGCAGAGAATCTAATGAGTATATGTATTTCAATAAGAGATGTTTTGATTTACATTCGGAAGGACTTCCTATTGAAAGACTTTTAACTGCTGCTCTTGGTATTTGTGCTGAAGGTGGTGAGTTTACTGAGGTAGTAAAGAAGATGACCTTTCAAGGTAAACCACTTAATGAAGAGAATGTATTTCATATGAAGAGAGAACTTGGAGACATTATGTGGTATGTTGCTCAAGCTTGTATGGCACTAGATACTTCAATAGATGAAATCATAGAGATGAATGTTGACAAATTAAAGTCACGTTATCCTGGTGGTGAGTTTGATGTTCACCATTCAGAAAACCGTGCAGAAGGAGACCTATGAATTACTACGCATTATTAAGTGTTTCAAACAAAGACGGTATTGTTGATTTTGCAGAAGGATTAATTCGTTCTGGATATACTATTATTTCTAGTGGTGGAACCCATGCTGTTCTTCAGGCAGCAGGTCTACCTGTAATGAAGGTATCTGAATATACTGGATCTCCTGAGATTCTTAATGGAAGAGTAAAGACTTTACATCCAAAGATTCATGGTGGTATTCTTGCACAGCGTGGTAATCCTGCACATGATTTAGATCGTAAAGCAAATGATATAGGATTTATTGATATTGTTGCAGTTAATCTATATCCATTTAAAGAAACAGTTGCTAAACCAGATGTAACTCTTGCAGATGCAATTGAAAATATTGATATTGGTGGTCCTAGTATGGTAAGATCAGCAGCAAAGAATTATAAAGATGTTGCTGTACTAACTAATCCTAATCAATATGGTATTTACTTAGATTCAATCAAAGGTAATATATCAATTAAACCTGAGACTTTAAGGGAACAATTTATGAAAGAAGCATTCAAACATACTGCAGAGTATGATGCTGCTATTAGTACATGGATGGAAAACAATGTCGGAATTTAATGATTTCGCACCTCTTGATTTTAAGAAAGAGGGAATTGTATTAGATTATAAAACTGCAGGGGTTGATATAGATGCTGGTAATAAGTTTGTAGAAGATCTTAAAAAGAAAGTTCCTGGCCTTGGTGGGTTTGGTGGTATGTTTAAGGTTCCTTTAGGATATGAGGAACCTATTTTAGTATCTGGAACTGATGGTGTAGGAACTAAGATTGATGTTGCAGCAGCAATGGGAGACTATACAACTATTGGTCAAGACCTAGTTGCGATGTGTGTCAATGATATAATTACCTGTGGTGCTAAACCATTATACTTTTTAGATTATGTTTCTACTCCAAAGTTAGATGATAAGGTATCTGATATTATGGTGGGTATCCTTAAGGGATGTGAGATAGCAGAAATGGATCTGTTAGGTGGAGAGACTGCTGAACATCCACGCTATCAAAACAAGATTGATCTAGCAGGATTTTGTACAGGTATAATAGAGAAAAGGAAAATTATAGATGGAAGATATATTAAACCTAGTGATAGAGTTATTGGATTAGCAAGTAGTGGACCTCATAGTAATGGTTATAGTCTTATTAATTATTTGATAGAAAGACTGAAGATAAAATCAGCAGATCATCCAGAACTCCTTACCCCTACTACAATCTATGCACCTGTAGTTAAGAGTTTGTTAAAGGAGGTTGAGATATATGGTATGTCACATATTACAGGTGGCGGTATACCAGAGAACTTACCAAGGTGTTTGCCAGAAGGATTGGAAGTTAATGTGGATTATAATGCATGGCCATTACCAGAGATCTTTAAGAAGATTCAACTGGAGGGTAATGTAGATGAGGATGAAATGAAGAGAGTATTTAATCTTGGTATAGGATACTGTGTTATAGTTCCTGCTAACCGTACTGAATTTACTATGGATGTTATTAGAACAGAAGGTATAGAGTGTTGGGAAATAGGGGAGGTTTATCTAAATAATCAGAAAGGGATTTGATATGGCTTCTAAAACCGAAAGACAAGAAAATGCTTCTAAAATATGGTTTCAGGAGAATATGGATGCTGGTAAAGTAGGATTAACCGATAAGAAGTATGATGACTTGGAAGAGACGTTATTTAAGAAACCAGGTGGTGTTTTTCCTTTAGGTACTACAAAGACAGATAGAGAATGGAAAGAAAGTTTTGATAAGCAATGGTCTGCTTTATTAATGTTTTATATAATTCCTAAACAAATTCGTATGAGTGGTTGGGAATGGTCTAGGGGTAATGGTATGATGTCTTTTCTTAATAGAATTGCTCAAGATAGATGTGGTGTTACTGGTTCATTGGATAGTTGGAATCCTATGGATATAGTTGGTGTTAAAAGAGATCAAGAAACACATATAAGAAATAAAATTGAAGATTTAGTACCTAGACATGGAGACCCTCTTGCTAATAGAGGAATTTTGAATGAGATAATGATAGAAGCAATAAACAATAAGGAGTTGATACCTGTTTCTTTGAAGAAAATTAATGCTAAAGAAAAACCTGCTTTAGAGTTAAGTAAAGATCTTAAAGGTAGAAATGCTAAAATAAAATCTTTACATCATTTTAGGTATAGTAATTTTAAATGTGATTTAGAATGGGATAGGGATAAAAATGAATGGAAAATGGCTCAAGAAATTTCTTGGGATATGTCAGATAATGGTGCAGGTGGTAGGCAAAGTATGAACATTCATGTACAGGCAAGAGCATTCCAAGCAAAAGTACCCAGAGAAAAACCACAACATTCTCTTGCTTCTCCTGGTGCTGGAGCAATGCTTGGTAAATCTTCTATTAAAGAATTAGATACTTTTGTTGAAGGGTGTGGATTAACTAAAGTACCTAGTCCTGGTCAACATATTCATATTCCTAGTGCTGGATCTGAATGGACAGATGATGACAAAAAATATTGGATTACTTTGTATGATGAATTGAAAGGTGCTAATATTGAGGGTAATAAAATAGATTTTGGAAATCCTGGAGTTTATAGAGAATCTATGGTTCCTGTGAGATCTAGATTTGCTGCTGCATTAGATGCAGCAATTGAAGCAGACACTACGCAGAAGAGAACACCTGATGGTAGAGCATCTGGTAGTAGATTAAGTGCAAAATTATGGGGAATGGAATGGTTAAAAAGGTATTGGGAAATGTCTAAAAGAAACAAATTTGATGCTTTTGCACATACCTTATTAAAGGCTAGCAAAAAGGAAGCACCAGGTATGGGACCATTTATCAAAATCATGGGAAGATAAGATTAATAAATAAAGATAAGGAAAGCAGTAGATATGAAGTCTTTTCAGCAATTTTTATCCGAAGCACCTAGAACATCCCGCGCAGTTGAGCAAGCTCGACGCTTGGGATTTGTTTCGGACGGCCATGGAAACTGGTACGATAGGGAAGGTAACTACAAAGGTCACACTGAAAAGGGTGAGTTAATACTTGCTCAGAAGAGAGGTGGAGGCAAAGAGGACGCACCTGCCAAACAAAAAGCAGCACAAGCGCAACCTGCTCAAAAAAGTAAGCAACCACAAGTCCAAGGTGGACAGACTGGAATGCCAGCATCACCTGAGGGTGGTGAAGAGAAAGAAGATAAAGGTACAATGACTGTTGCCTTTGGAAGGTTCAATCCCCCTACGGTTGGACATGAAAAACTTATGAATGCTGCTAAAGCAGCTGCAAAGGGTGGGGATTATGGCATTTATCCATCACGTACACAGGATGATAAGAAGAATCCATTAAGCCCGGATGAAAAAATCTCATTTATGAGGCAATTATATCCAAAGCATGGTGAAAAAATCATCAATGATGGAGAAATGAAGACTATATTTAATGTATTAAAGAGTGCAAATGAAAAAGGATACAGTAGTATCAACATCATGGTTGGTGCTGACAGACAAGCTGAGTTCGAGAAACTCGCCCTCAAATACAACGGAGAACTCTATGATTTTGAGGACATTAACGTTGTTTCAGCAGGGGAACGGGACCCCGATGCTGACGGCATCGAGGGAATGTCTGCGTCTAAACTAAGAAAAGCAGCAGCAGAGGATGATTTTAAGACCTGGGTATCAGGTATGCCATCTAAAGTTGATGAAAAACTAGCAAAGAATATCTTTAATAGTGTAAAACGTAAGGTTGCTGCTGATAAAGCAGCGAGTAAAATTGATACTTCTGCCAAAGCATTAAGAGTTAATGAAGGTTTATGGCAGATTGCACCTAAACTTGATTGGAATGGACTACGTGAGAACTTCTATCTTAAGAAGGTGTTTAACATTGGAGATTTGGTAGAGAATCTTAATACAGGACTAAGAGGACGTATTGTTCGTCGTGGTACTAACTATTTGATTAGTGTTACAGAGGATAATATGATGTTTAAGTCTTGGATAGGTGATGTTAGTGAAGCATATAGTGAGGTTAAGATGGATAGAAGGATGAGAGATAAGGATCATCCTAATACTTTGGTGGGAACTAAGGGGTATTTGAAGAATGTAGAAGAGAAAACTCCTGGTGCTACTGTTAAGTCATTTAAAAGTTTCCTAAATAAGTATAGAAAAAACTAGTTCTTGATAAAATGGACATCTATTCTGATAGAAAAGCAGTTGGAGAACTGAATTCGATATATTCTGAAGCAGTGTATGGTAAGCCTAAATCTGCTGGACAAGAATTAGCAAGTCGTGAGAAGAATGATAATGCTGCTGGTGCTCCTAAGTCAATGGTAGTTACTAGAGCAGATAAGAAGGCAAATACTAAGGCATATCAAAATTATAAAGCGGGTGTTAAGGGGTATGCTGCTGCAGATCATCTTAAGAATGAAGAGTATGCTGAGTTAGTTGCTTCTATACAGGAGAAAGAAGGTTATAAGACTGTTGCTGCTGTCATTGATTATGACAGATCAAAGAAAGGTACTGATGATGCTACCTATGATAGTGAGCATGGTGAGAAGAAGAAGGCAAAGAAAGAACGTGACTATGCTGCATGGGAACGTGAGAAGATGAAGAAAGATGACCCTAATTGGAAGCATAAGAAGGGTTCTACTAGTGAAGGTTATCAAAGAGATCCTGAACAACAGGAGAAAGAGAGGAAGACTTCTAAGCAAACTGATCCTTCTAAGGATGGATTCACTGGTATAGGTAATTCAATTGATGATATTATGAAACAGAATGCTGCAATGAAAAAAGCAGCAGCAAAGAAGACTAAGAAAGAAGAATTCTCAAGCTGGAGAGATGATCTTAGTGAAGTCTTAGTTGCTACTCAAAAAGAAGCAGACAAAGAAGTAAAAGAGACTAACGTAAAGAATAAAGTGGTAATTGATCCAGAAGTTAAACTGGAACAAGCACTTGGTGGTAAGGTTGAAGCAATTGATGGGTTAGCTGTTAAGAAAATTGAAGAAGAATGTGATGAATGTGGAAGTGAAGAACATACAACTGAAAATCATGAGACGAATGTTAAAGAAGAAATTCTTTTAGATAGAGCTGTTGTTGCTCTTAGTGAAATGAATATTGATGAAGATATTGCTGATATCATTGCACGTTTAGAGAAGAAACGTATTAGTAAGGGTGGTAATCCAGATGATTCTCCTTTACCAGCAATGAAGAAGTATCATGCAAAGAAGAGAAAGGTAAAGAAAGAAGGTGCAAAATGATAACTTATGAAAACTTTCGTGATAAGCGTAGAGAATATGCTTTCACGAAAAGTGTTAGCGACAATCCAAAAGATCAGGATGCTGCACGTAAAATTAGAACCCAGATGGATTATGATGACTTGAAGAAACAGATTGGTTCTAAGAAGAAACCTGATAAGGCTGCTGTTGCAGAAAGTAATGGTGAAAAAGTAGATGGGAAGTTTATGTCCTATGCTACGATGAAAGCAAAGGGTATTAAACCCAAGAAGAGTGCTTTGGATACTGTCAAGGATAAAGTTGGCAGACAAAACATCTATGATCCTAAGAGGGATAAACCCACTGAGGCTCAGAAGAAAGCATATGCAGCACATAAGGCAAAGATTGCCAAGCAGGATACAAGAGATGCTACGGAAAAAGCATCAGATGGTAGGTATTCTGATAGACATTCCAATCGTGGTAGTGACTAATGCCTGCAGTATCTAAGAAACAACAACGATTTTTTGGTATGGTTCGTGCTGCTCAGAAGGGTGAAGGTTCTGCCTCACCAGAAGTAGCAAAGGTTGCTAGTGAAATTAGCAAAGATGATGCTAAGAAATTTGCCAAGACAAAGCACAAGGGGTTACCAATGAAGAAAGAAGCAATGACACATCAAGAAGCTCTTGATGCTGGATGGGAAATGACTGGAGAAGGTATATGGATGCCTCCTCAAGAGGTTACAGAACTTAGTAAAAGAACTCTTGGAAACTATGTCAAGGATGCATCAAGTGATGCTGCTATGACATCAATGACTCATGGTAATAAACCCCTTGCTAAAGATGCACCTAAAAGAGAGAAGAAGATTCTCAAAAGATTGGGTGGTATTAGAAAGGCAACTGATAAATTATCTAAAGAAGAAGTAGTTCATGAAGGTGATGTCCATTCAGGACAAGGTGAAAAGATTCAGAAAAGAACTAAGAAGTGGATGGATAAGAAGGGTATGAAGGGTGCTCCTGGTTTAGATGCAATGAAAGCACGAACTGCAGAGCATGAAGCAAAGCGTGGAGTTAAGGAAGAACTAACCTTTGAAGGGTGGAAAGAAAAAGCAGGTGATGCTATTAAGAGTGTATTTAATAAGAAGAAAGAAGAAAGGAAAGCAGAACCTGCTACTGATGCGGGTGCAAGAGCAAGACGGGCACTAAAAAGAAAAGAGTATCAGTCTAAAGTATCTGTTATTGTTCCACCTGAGTTGGAAGACTAACTAAATAAAAACAACTTCATAATTTAATAGCATGGCTGAATTAGGACTTGATGCTACACAGGAAACACGTATTACTGTGATGCAATTAAAAATTGAAAGACTTGAGGAGAAGCAAGAAGAGCTTCGTGAACGCCTTAAAGTCGTTGAGAAGTGGGTGATAGGAGCTGCGGCTGTATTGGCCGCTGGCACCACGGTGATTGGCTTTGCCACTAATATATCGAAAGCCTATCTTTAATAAATATCTATTAGCACAAAAATTCTACCGGTAGTTAGGACATGGCACTTTGGGGAAATAACAATAACATCGACAATGTTGGACTTATAACTGGATTCAGTTATGACACCAAGATAATTTTCGGTGCTGGTACAAGTTTTGGAGAAACAGGGTCAGCATCAGTTGGCGACATAATTAGCGTTGGTGTTCGTTCCGATGCTGGTACATATTACGGTAATGTTGTTATCGTCAGTATTGCTGGTACTCAAGAATGTGCTATCGCTCATACGGATGCATTAGTTAGTGAAGGGGTTGCAGACTTATCTGCAGTTACTTCTGCTGCTGGTACTTCATTCTACGTGTCACAGTTACCTAAGTATACTCTCTGGGATTTACAAGGAGATAGATTTAGAAACCCTGGTTCTGACTTCGATTCTGACTGCTTAGTATATGGTATTTCTACAACTGCCATTAATGGTGGGTTGTCAGCTTCTTATACTATGGATGGTGAAGGTTGGGTTGGTGTTCAGACTTACATTGACTGCAGTGGAGAACTTAGAGTGAAGAAAGAAGTTCTTGTTGCAATGTCTGGTATTACTACAGGAGACCACAGCATCCATTATCCTACACCTTCTTAATAATTTGTTTACCTTATAATGATTTTTACTGAATTAAATGATGACAACTATTTGATCTTTGCCATCAAACACTATGATAATCCTCAAGCGGTAACGTATGAGGATTTCTTGAATGATATGAAGAAGTTTAAGTATGTGAAGAGATTACTTAAACGTTATAAGAAGAGTGGTGATTTAAAGTCCCACCTTCTCATAAATCATTTCATCGTTCTTTATAATGTATTTCAGGATGCTACCACTCCTTTGCTGTTTTATAAGATAGAAAAGGAACTGTGGGAACCAATGAAGACTTTCATAATGTTCCTTGGTAAATTACCAGAACATCCTAAATCATTTATTAGCGATATCCAAGTTGATATTGAATGTCTCAAACAACTACAACAGACATACAATGAATCCAAGAAAGCTTGACAAAATATTAAACTATTTCCGAGAGGATATGACTGTAGCAAATGCTCCAGGCACTCAAGGAGGATTCAGCAATTCTGCTTCTGATAAAGGACCTGTTGCTGGTTTTGATAAACCTATGAAACCGTTAAGGAAAAGGTACATCTGGACCAAAGGCATCAGAAAAAATTGGAAGAAGAAAGATGAGAGTAAATGATGCTGTAGTAGAAAGACTTGAGAAAGTAATTGATAGACTGAGTGATAATTCGTTAAAAATGGGACAGATGCTTGCTGTCCATGATGAAAAATTAGATAAGCAGGACAGGATAGATGCCGTATTATTCGAGAAAGTGGAATCGCTTCATAGAGAAGTCAATCGCCAGGCTTCAGAAATTAAGAAGGGATGTGAGAGAGATATTCGCAAGGTAGATGCTAGACTTCGTACCATTGAGAAAAAGATGTGGACCATTGCTGGTGCCATCGCAATCATTAGTTTCGTGGTGTCACCCATAGGACAGAAAATTATCCGTCCACTATTGACACCCACCCCTCATTCTGTTATAGTGAATCCAACAGCGTAATCATGTTTGGATCATATAGATGCTAAATATATAAGTCTGCTCTCTAGTAGGTTAGAGAGATTCAAAAGAATTAAACCAAATCTCTACAACTGTCGTTGTCCTCTGTGTGGAGATTCAAAAAAACATAGGAGTAAGGCGAGAGGTTATTTTTACGCCATTAAGACTAACGTGAATTATAAGTGCCACAACTGTGGTGCATCAATGACATTTAATAATTTTCTGAAACAAGTAGATTCGACATTACAAGGACAATATTCTTTAGAAAAGTTCAAAGATGGATTCACCGGAAAAGGATCCCCAAGAGAAGATCCAGAAAAACTCATCGGAGTCGCAAAAGACTCCAAACCAGAATTTAAAAGACGTAGCAGGCTCGACTTACCAGGAGCATATGAAGAGAAGAGATCATCCGAGTATCTCAATAGACGAAAAGTACAAGGAGATTTTTACTATGCCAAAACCTTTAGACGGTTCATCAATGGAATAAAACATACATTTGATAACATTCGTTACGATGAAGAGAGAATAGTTATACCTTTATATTATAATTGTGATATAGTGGGTGTACAGGGGAGATCCTTAGATCCCAACCCTGTTAAATATATCACGGTAATGTTTAATGATGACGCACCAAAGATCTACGGATTGGATAAAATCCGAGGAGGAACTCCAGTCTTTGTTGTCGAAGGACCGTTCGACAGCACGTTCATTCGCAATAGCATCGCTATGTGCGGTGCAGACGGTGATGTTAGGCAGTGGGGTGTTAATGATCCTGTTTGGGTCTATGATAACGAGCCGCGCAATCCAGAAATTGTCAAACGAATCTCCAACACCATCGACAGAGGTGAGAAAGTAGTCATTTGGCCGTCCCATATAGAGGAAAAGGACATAAACGACATGTTCTTGGGTGGACATGACGTACAAAATCTGGTAGAATTAAATACGTACCGTGGTCTAGAGGCAACTCTAAAATTTAACACTTGGAAAAGAACATGAGTAATGGCATCAGCGTTAAAAAACGTAATGGTAGAGGGACTGAACCCCTTGACTTAGAGAAGATGCATAACATGGTGGAAGAGGCCTGCAAAGGTATTGCTGGTGTTTCTGCTAGTCAGGTAGAGATTAATTCTGGAATACAATTTTATGATGGTATTACTACTGGAGAGATTCAGGAGATATTAATTAAGAGTGCTAGTGACTTAATAGATTTGGAGAATCCAAACTATCAATTTGTTGCAGCAAGGTTATTACTCTTCCAATTAAGGAAGCAATTGTATGGTAGAACTAGAGAATTACCTTCATTACAAGATCATATTACGGAACTTGCATTTCATGATTTATATGATAAAGACATATTTGACAAGTATAGTCTTGAAGATATAATAAAAGCCGAAACATTTCTTGACCATGAGCGTGATTTTAAGTTCACATATGCGGGTTTAAGACAAGTAGTTGATAAATATCTGGTACAAGACAGGAGTACTGGCGAAGTTTATGAGACTCCGCAATTCATGTATATCATGATTGCTCTTACAATGTTTAGAAACTATCCTAAAGAAACGAGGCTTAATTATGTCAGACGATACTACGACGCAATCAGTAGGCACAAACTCAACATCCCAACACCAATCATGGCGGGGGTCAGAACACCCATTCGTCAATTTGCATCTTGTGTTTTGGTTGATGTTGATGACACCCTCGATAGTATCTTTTCTAGCGATATGGCTATTGGCAAGTATGTCGCACAGAGGGCTGGTATCGGTATTAACGCGGGACGAATCAGAGGAATCAACAGTAAGATCAGGGGTGGCGAAGTTCAACACACAGGTGTTGTCCCCTTCCTTAAAAAGTTTGAAAGCACCGTTCGATGCTGTACTCAAAACGGCATTAGAGGAGGATCAGCCACTGTCCATTTTCCTATCTGGCATCAAGAAATATCAGACATCTTGGTCCTCAAAAACAACAAAGGAACAGAAGACAACCGAGTCAGAAAACTCGACTACAGTATCCAAATAAGTAAATTATTCTATGAACGATTCATCCAAAACGGTAGTATTACTTTATTCAGCCCTCATGATGTCCCTGGGTTGTATGAGTCTTTTGGTCGCGATACCTTTGACGAACTCTATATTAAATACGAGTCCGACGACTCAATCCCACAGCATAGGATTGGTGCTCAAGAGCTCATCCTTGATCTTTTAAAAGAGAGAGCAGAGACTGGTCGTATTTACATCATGAATATTGACCATTGTAATACTCATTCTTCCTTTAAGGATAAGATAGAGATGAGTAACCTTTGTCAAGAGATTACTCTTCCTACCTATCCAATCAGTCATATTGATGATCATTTAGGTGAGATTGCTCTTTGTATTCTTAGTGCAGTTAATGTAGGAACTATAAGAAGTGATAGTGAATTGGAAGAGTTATGTGATTTATCTGTTCGTGGATTGGAGGAGTTGATAGACTATCAACAATACCCTGTACTAGCAGCAGAACAGGCGACAAAGGCACGTAGAAGTCTTGGAGTGGGATTCATTGGTTTAGCACATTATCTTGCTAAACTTGGATTTAAGTATGACTCACAAGAGGCATGGGATGCGGTTCATGGACTTGCTGAGTCATTCCAGTATTACCTTTTAAAGGCATCTAATCAGATTGCAAAAGAGAAAGGACATTGCGAAAACTTTGGACGTACCAAATATGCCGATGGGATACTACCAATTGATACATATAAGAAAGACGTAGACGAACTTTGTTCTCAACCATTACAACATGACTGGGAATCTCTTAGAGCTTCTATCAATACCCACGGTCTTAGGCACTCAACATTGTCGGCACAAATGCCTTCGGAGAGCAGTTCCGTTGTGTCAAATGCAACCAATGGAATCGAACCACCTAGAGACTACTTGTCCATTAAAAAATCAAAGAAAGGGCCTCTTAAGCAAGTTGTTCCATCTTATGCTACACTAAAAAATAACTACACTTTATTATGGGATATGCCTAATAACACAGGGTATATCAATGTTGTTGCAGTAATGCAGAAGTTCTTTGATCAAGCGATTAGTGGTAATTGGAGTTATAATCCAGTACACTATTCAGACAATGAAGTTCCAGTTTCTGTTATGGCAAATGATTTACTAACAACCTATAAGTATGGTTGGAAGACATCTTATTATCAGAACACTCATGATCAAAAGAGTGATGAGATGGAACCTGCACATCCTATGGGATGGCATGATGATGTTAAGGAGGACAAAGTTTCTACTTTAATGTCAGAACTAGAGAATGCCGATGAAGGGGAGTGTGATGCCTGTGCCATCTAATATTAAAGGAATGACAGTATTTAATACTGAAGCGGTTGATTATAAAAAGCAACCAATGTTCTTTGGAAAACCTTTGGGAATCCAAAGGTATGATTCTTATAAGTATCCTACATTTGATAGACTTACTACTCAACAGTTAGGTTATTTCTGGAGGCCTGAAGAGGTTTCCTTACAGAAAGATAGAGCAGATTATCAAACTTTAAATTCAGTTCAAAAGCATATCTATACTTCTAACTTAAAGTATCAGATTATGCTTGATTCTGTACAAGGTAGAGCACCTGGTATGGCATTCATTCCATACTGTTCTTTACCAGAGTTAGAAGCATGTATGGAAGTGTGGGGATTTATGGAAATGATTCATAGTAGATCATATACTTATATCATTAAAAACATCTATTCTGATCCTTCTGATGTCTTTGATACTATCATCAATGATGAACGTATTCTAGAACGTGCTAAGAGTGTTACAGGAGCATATGATGACTTCATTAATGAAGCACAACAATGGGGACAAGGTAATCTATGGAAAGATTTGCCTAATGTTGAAACATCCCTACCTGTTTTAGAAATGAGAGAATTAAAAAGAAAACTTTATAGAGCAGTAGCAAATGTCAACATCTTGGAAGGTATTCGTTTTTATGTTAGTTTCGCTTGTAGTTTTGCCTTTGGTGAACTTAAGCTTATGGAAGGGTCAGCTAAGATTATATCCCTCATTGCACGAGATGAGAACCAACACCTTGTCCTCACCCAAACCATACTAAAGTACTGGAGAGAAGGTGATGATCCTGAAATGAAAGAGATTATGAAAGAAGAAGAGGAGTGGACTTATAAACAGTTTGATTTGTGTGTGAATGAGGAGAAGAAATGGGCAGAGTATCTGTTCAGGGATGGCAGTATGATAGGATTGAACGATAAATTATTGTTTCAATATGTTGAGTGGATTGCCAATAGGCGCATGAAGACGGTAGGATTGAGTCCTGTTTATGACATTGCTGCCAAAAACAATCCCCTTCCTTGGACTCAACATTGGATTAGTTCCAAGGGACTTCAGGTAGCACCACAAGAGACAGAGGTTGAGTCCTATGTCGTTGGTGGTATCAAACAAGATGTTAAGAAGGACACCTTTGCTGGATTTTCTCTATGACAAAACCTTACGACGATTCAAACTGGCGCGAAGAGATGAAGGGATACACCTCTGGCAAACTTCAGTTAGAGATGTTAGAGAATGGTCCTAAGAGTCTTGCTCAATCATGGATGATGGGTGCATTATATAATAAGTGGAAGAAAATGAAGGGTTACAAAGACCCTCCACCACCTGATTGCTCATCCTCACTCAAAGAGTGGGAAGAAAGCATTAAAAAATACAAATCTTGACATGCCTACTACAATCAAATTTAACATCTCACAAGACGGTACTGTTACTGAAACAGTAGAAGGAGTTAAGGGACAAGTATGTGAGTCCTTAACTAAGACAATTGAAGAGAAACTTGGTGAAGTTGAATCTAGAGTACATAGTGGTGATTATTATAGTAAGAATACAAATTATCAAGAAGAATTTACTCACGATTCGGAGTGTGCCTAATGTCTCATTTCACTAAAATTCAAACTAAATTAAAGGACCGTCCTGTTTTAATTGAGGCCTTAAATCTTCTTGGTCATTGGCCAGAAGATAAAGCAAAGGAACTTAAAGTTAGTGGGTATCATGGTAAAGGACATGAGACTGTTACTGCTGAAGTAGCAATAACAAAAGATGCTGGATTCAAATGGAATGAAACCACAGGAACTTTTGAATTAGTTGCTGATGTTCAGACATGGGATATGAATGTTCCTATCACTAGATTCCTTGATAAACTTACTCAACAGTATGCCAGAATGATGGTTCATAATACTGTTAAAGACATGGAAGGATTTGAAGTTCAAGAGGAATGGGAGATGGATAATAATAGTATAGAGATAACAGTTACTAGGTGGGACTAAATAGGGGTATGAA